>JAABUY010000025.1_pt1 | contig 396373 bp, 144 predicted proteins | sample 5560271 | NCBI WGS metagenome assembly JAABUY01 (sample SAMN10711886, study PRJNA513374) | rock metagenome | isolation source: Antarctica rocks | place: Antarctica: Victoria Land, University Valley | reverse complement strand
TATAAAGTAATAATAGTCTACTTAAGAAGGCTTAATAAAGGGAGTATTAATAGGATTTCTACTTATAAAATTAATATTTATTATACTAATAAGGTTAAAAGTAGGTATTTACTTAAGGGGTTAAATATAATTATTTAGTAGTACTTATACTAATAACAATATTATAATAGCCCTTATAACTAGTCTCTAAACCTTATAATTATAAATTAATTAAGTTTACTTACTTATTTAAAGTTACTTATAATAGTAAAAGCTATTAACTTTAATAAGAAATTAAAGAATTCTAGGTAATATATATAATAATAGTAATTATTAATTTATTAAAGGATACTAAAAGCTATTAAGACTTTAATATTATATTAGCTAGGATAGAATAAGTAATAATTAAAATTAAAATAAATACTTATATTTCTAGGCTTATAACCTATTAAAATATATAGTAGAATAATTAATTAAATTATTAAGTCTAGATATATAAGAACTAAGTATAAATACTAAGAGACTATTTAATTATATATTACTAAGTATACTAGTATCTTAATAGAACCCTATATTTTAATATTAATTAGGTTTTTAATATTTATATAATAGTATATTTTAAAGTTATATATTATAAGCTTTATTACTTAATATATTTATCTCCTTATTAATAATAATATTATCTAGAAATACCTTAAATTATTATATTTAGATATAAGCTACCTTTTAAGAAATACTATTATACTTAAAATACCTTAATAATTATAAGTAGTTCCTAATTATAAGTCTTATATCTAGTTTCTACTAAATATAGCTTATAAAAATAGAAAGTAATTAAATATTATTCTACCTCTACCTCTTTATTATTAATGAGGAACTTTTATAATAAAATAATTATAATAATTAATATTAAAGTATTAATCTTTAATTAGATTTCCCTTATAAAGTTAAAATATATAAGTAATAGTACCTCTTAAAAGAGTTATTATAACTACTTAAATATTACTTTTATAATATTACTTAATATTAACTTTTTATTTTTAATATATAAATAATTATTTTTTAGATAATCTATTAATAGAGGAATAATAGAGGAATAATATTAAATAAAATAATAGTAGAAATTAATAAACTTTAAAAAGATTTAAATATCTTTAATACTTCTAGGTTTTAGTTATTTTATTATAATATCTACTCTACGCGGATTTATATATATACTATTATAATTAATAATAAAGTTAAAGAATTCTACTTTTATTATTATAAATTTATATTTCTTTAAGTTAATATAAAGTTTAAATTTATAAAGATATTATAATACTACCTTTATAACTCTAATATAAGACTCTTTATCTTAAGAATAGATAAGAATATTATCTAAATAAATAATATTAAATAATATTAAATAATCCTACTAGGGCCTTATTAATATATACTTAAAATAAGGTAAATATATTAATAAGTCTAAAAGGTATAATTAGATATTAAAATAGTTATACTTTATATAAAATATAATCTTTTATTTATTACCCTTTCTTATTTATAAGTAATAATATATATCCTTAAGGTCTAACTTAATTAAATACTTAACATTGATTAACTTTATTAATATTTTATTAATTAATAAAAGTAGATAATAGTTTTTAATTATAATTTTATTAAGTACTTTATAATTAATATATAAATATAATATTCTATCCTTTTTTAATATAAAAAGGATTAATATATTTATTAAACTTATAAAATATTAAATTTAACCCTTTTTTAAAGATTATTTAAAGTACTCCTTTAATATATATAACTTTTTTTCTAATAAATTATAAAGGAGGTTAAAGGAGGTTCTTTATTCTCCTTTATATTAATTATATAATTATAAGGTATATAAGCTAGTAGCGCCTTAATATTCTTAATTAAAACGATATTTTAAAATTCTTAAAATTTTAAAGGGAGCTTAATTTTAGATAGTAGGCTCTTATTACTTACTCTTAAGTATATTATAATAGATATAATACTATTAAGCTACTCTTCTAGGCCTTTAATAATATTAAAATACTCTTTAATATTATTTTTCTTAACAAAGAATTACTAGTTTTATATAAATTTAACTTAGGGATTTTATTCCTTTAATTATAAATACTTAAGGTAGAAGTTATAATTAAGGTTTATGATTATATAAAAGGCGCCCTTATAATATTATATAATACTATTAAAGTTAATAAGTTTAATTTATTTATATAAGAATCTAATAATAATATTAAGTTTCTAACCTTATTATATAAAATATTATTAGAGCTAGGATCTATTTCCTACTCCTACTCCTTTACTAGGTATATATTAATATAATTAATATCTACTCTAAAGTTAATTAATATAATAAATTCTCTTTATAATTACTTATACTCTACTTATATTATAATAATAAGTTATTATATCTACTTTTTCTTTAATATTATAATAATAGATATAATTATAATATTTAAGGGTTTTTTTTAAATTTAAGCCTTTTTTTAATTAACTTATTACTAGTTATAAGCTTATTAATTATAATACTTATAATAATTAATTTTATACTCTAATAATCTTTAATTATATATCCCTTCTTTTAATAATTATAATATTTAATAGTAGAAAGGTTAGGCTTAGGCCTTTATAAAAAATATAGTAATAAGTTAATAATACCCCTCCCTTTTTATTTTATATATAGGCTATTATTTTTTTATCCTTAGAAATTTCCCTTTCCTCTTTATAGATATTAACCTTTAATAGGAGTATTATCCCTTTAATCTTTATATATAAATACTACTATATAAGGCTTTAATTAAGTTATTAATATAATAAAAGTATCTTTTATCTTAGGGTTATTAAATTATATTATAAGATAATTATAAAGATCTTTATATAATTTATTTAATAAACTATTATATAATATATACTCTATTAATAACTTAAACTACCTTTTTAACTTAATAAGGTAATTTATAAAGTTTATAATCTTTTAATATTCTTTTTACTTAACTTCTAAGTACTACTTATTAGTTATAAGATATTAATTTTAAGGATCTTTTATTTAATCTATTAAAAAATTATTAAAATTATTAAAATATATTTAAAATTACTTATCCTTTAATATATCTTTTATATACTTATATTATATAGCCTTAGGGTCTAGGGTTATATAATATAATATATATTAGATTTTTATAAAGTTATTTAAAAAGTAGGTTATATTTATTTTAATTATATTAATTATATTATTAAACTATTTTTAATATTCTTATATTAACTTCCTATTATATATATATAGATCTTATAGCTTAAAGATATTTATCTTATATTAAGGATACTTTAATTCTAATTCTTTAATTAATAATAAGTAATAATAATAGCCTACTTAAGTAGTATTATTAATAAAAATTTCTTATTTTAACTCTTATATCTATTCCCTCTTTAAGACTTCCTCCTTAAGTTTTTTATCCTTTATAATAGTACTTCTTAGGTATTAAGTAGTAAGGACTTAGTTTATATACCTAGTAGCTACCCTTATATAGTTAATTATAATTATAATATATTTATTATTAATTTATTAACTAAATCTTAAGACTTATTTTCTATATTAGCTTAGTCTCTTATATTAGGGCGGGTTATTTATAGTAATTAATTAACCTTTTTACCTTATACTTATAATAACCCTTCTCTACTTATCTTACTAATAGTTAGGCTACTACCCCTAAGTAGGGTAAAGTAATTAGAATATAAGGATACTATATAATAATATAACTATTAAATACTATAAATAGTATATATATATTTATATATAGAACTCTCTATTCTTATTAATAGTAAGACTAATTACTACCCTTCTCTTTAAGGGGAATTACCTCCTCTATATATTATAAGTAAAGGGGTAGCGTAGTACTACTACGCATTATAGACGCCACGTTAATAGTAGTACCGTATTCCTAACTAGTCCTTACAGCCCCTACTTCTAATTTTATAACTTAATATTAGGTTTCTATATCTAAAAGATCTTTAAAGAGAAATAATATTAGCTTTTCTACTCTATTTATATTAAAATGTATAGTAGAATAGTTAATTAGGTTACTAAGTCTAGATACGTGAGAACTAAGTATAGATACTAAGAGACTGCTTAGTTATATATTACTAAGTATGCTAGCGTCTTAGTAGGACCCTATATTTTAATACTCCTACTTAAACTATTTATACCCCTAAAACTAAAGAATATTTCGAAAAAATTCTAAAAATAACTATATTAAACTACTAAATATTAAAAATAATTATATTAAATTATAAATTCCACTGTTTATAAAAATATGGTTATTTAAGATTTTTATTTCGGGATAAAGCTATATATAGTAAAATTATACTAAAATATAGTTAGATATATTATAGGAAGGTAAATATTATTAATTATTAATATATTATTAGTTATTACTATTATTATCTAGGCTTAATAGTACTTATAGTAGCTAGGTAAGTAGTTATAAGGCCCTACGTCGTCGTAAGGTCGCCGTTACTAGTCTTTAAGGTATTTAGTCCCCGTAACTTAGCGACGGTTTAGGGTATCCTTAGGCTTACTCCTACTAATAATAATACTCCTATTATATTAAAGGACCTCTTCTAGACTAAGTCTCTTATAAAAAGTAATAAACTTCTCCTTATAAAGGGGTTTAGTAAGGCTATTAGCTAACTACTAGTTTATAAGAATATACTTAAAGTCTATAATTCTAGTAGTAATTTACTCCCTTATCTAGTAATATTAGAGCTTAATATACTTAGAGTAAATATAGAACTTAAGGTTCTTTATAAGGGTAATTACGCCTTAATTATCACTATAAATAATTACTATCTTAGGTACTTCCCTAGAATAGAGTTAATTAAGGAGGTTCCTTAATTAGATAGCTTCCTTAAAGGCCTACGTCTAGCTAATATATTCTACTTTATATAAGGAAAGGGCTACTATAACCTATTACTTAAAAGACTAGTTAAGGGTTATACTTCTAATATTAAAGATATAGCCTAAGGTTAACTTATAAGTATTATAATTACCTTCTTAGTTAAAGTTAGTATACCTAATAAGGGCTTATAAAGAGCCTTAGAATATAAGTTAGAATTTAACTATAACTTATAAATATTAAAAGATATACTTAATAGTTAATTAATATAACTTATTAAGGTTAGTAATATAATAGTTAATAGCTAATACTACGTAGGTAATATTAGGCTAAGTTCCTAATATAATATATATAAGAAATCCTATAGCCTTTTAATAATTCTTTTTAAATATAGGGTTTACTTTATACTTTTTATTAGCCTTTTTTAGGTAAGTACTAGTTTCTATTAATATAATAACCTACTTATACTCTTATATATTAAAGTCTTATAATACCTTTTTAATATAAGCTACTTAACTTAATTATAACATTTATTATTAATAGTCTTAAGTAATTATTATACTAAGGTAATAGGTATATAAACCTAAATCTATTATCTTAAATTAGCTATTTAAGGTATCCTTAATCTATTAAATAGCCTATTTATTTAAACTTATAATTAAGATATTATTTATATAAAGAGCTACTAAGGTCCCTTCCTTTAAGTTAATAAAGATACTTAAGTTAGTAAATAGTAGTATAAGGCCTAATTCCTTTATAAAGTTAATAAAGGTATAGTATTAAACTTATAATAATTACTTTAATTTATAAAGGGCTTTATAAAGTTAATAAACCCCGTTTCTTTACTTATAACTTATAAGTTAATTAATATAAATCTCCTTATTAATATTATTATAAAGGAAGGCTATCTTAATATCTATTTACTCTAAGTTCTAGTTTATAATAACTACTAGAGTAAAGATAGGCTTATAATTTATAGGTTTTATTATTAAGGCGAAAGTCTTATTATAATTAATACCTTTATACTATTTAAACCTATAAATAACCTAGTATACCTTATAATATATAACTTATCCCTAAGGGTTATACTTTAAGGTATAAACCTATTTACCTCCTAAGGTATACTTACTTATAAGTAATTAACTACCTTCTAGGTATTATTTTCTTAAAGGGATTTAACTTTATTATCTATCCTAAGGCTTTATTAGATATTATAACTATCCTCTATTACCTATTAATAGGTCTTTAACTTAAATAGTTTAATCTTATTAATATTAGTAAGGAGTATAAGGGCTATTATAACTAGAGGGTCTAGTAATAGATCTTATAAATCTAGTAGAGCTAGCTTAGGATAATTATATGTTACCCGCTAGATAGCCCGTTCTTCCCTACTAATATATTCTACTTTATAGGTATAAACTTATTATTAAGTAGGAGCTATTTATTAGACGGGGTTAATATTATCCTAGATATCCCGCTTCTTATTATTCTCCCTTAGAGCGGATATTTATAGGCGCTTACTTAGCCTAAAGTTTAGCTACTACTACTTATTAGTACTAATATACTAAGGGCGTTTTTCTTAAAAATAGATATTATTAGCCTAGGTATATAACCTATTATCTTATAGGGTTTTATAGCTAAAAGATATAATCCCCTTTATAGCTAAAAAGGTAGTACTTATTACTCTTATCTTCTAATTTCTTTTAAATATAGTATAAGGCGTAGGCTATTAAGCCTATTATTCAAAGGTATAAGAGCTTTAATAAGTATTTATACTATACTTTATAAAGAGTCTTCCCTAATTTAATATTAGGGGATTAAATAGTAAGGTAGTTAGTTATAAAGATAATCTTAGGCTAGAAAGACTTATTAAGCCTAGAGCTAAGGAGTATTAATTATATCTTATATAATAATATCTACTTAAAACACTCCGCGGCCCTATTTATTTAAGGGTTCGTAGGTATTATAAATTTATAGTAGATACCTTAGTCCTTGAGGTAGTTAATAAAGGTATTACTTATATATTTACCCCTATTATTAATATAAAGGTAATAGATTTAGTAGTTTAAATACTTATAAGCTACCTTAAACTACTAAAATAATTAGAAAGTATTACTCTTATACTTAAGGTAAATAATAATTAAGATATATATAAAATTATCCTTAAATATTATAAAGTACTAACTCCCTTTAAAGCCTATTAGGTTAAAGGGGCTAATAATATTATTATAAATAAATTTTATTAAATACTCCCCTAGTTAAATAGTATCCTTATAAGGCACTACCTTTTAGTAGCCTTAAATATAATATTTATATATAAGCTTATTAGAAATAGGCTTTAAGAAATCAATTCTAGTTAATATAACTAGTAATTTATTAATACTTTATTATTTAAGGTACCTTAAGCGGGCGTATTATAGCTATTAAACTTTATTTAAGGGAATATTATAAGTATTAAGGGCTAAGGGCTTTTATAAATCTAAAGTAAAGACTCTTATAAATTAGCTAGTATTAAAGGCTACTAGTCCCTTTAAAATAATATAGCCTACTTTAATATAGGCTATATCTATATTAATATTAAGGAGCTAACTAGTAGATAGGAGACTATTAATACCTAGATTAAGTACTTATATAATATTAGGTATAAGTATTAACTTAAGGCTACTATTAATATTATAATTAATCTTAATAGTCCTACTACTTTATAAGGTATATTAGATACTATTAATACCCTTAATAGTATAAGAGGTTTTAATTAGTTATAAGTTAATAAATATACTCTAATCTTAGAAGATATACTAATTATAACTAGAGTTTATAAAAATTATATTATTTAAGTTTAAGAGTAATTTCCTAGGAGCTACTATTAAGATAATAACTTTATTACTAGCTATTTTATAGATATTAAACTTATTAGTATAATTTATAAAGTTAGATTTAATAGGAGTATTATTAAGCTTTTACTTCTTTAAGTTACTACTAGCTTAGGTAGTAGCGGCCTTTACTAAAGCTTTCTTAAATTTATTAGGCTTTAAGTAAGGGAACTACTCCTAGTATTAATTTATAATATAAGTATAATAAGACTTATATAAGATATCTTTATAATAGTTATAATTCTATTATAACTTATTATCCCCCTTACCCTTCCTTTAGGTATTATAAGCTCTAAATATAATAATAATATAACTTTTAAGGCTTATTAATATTACTCTTTATTATAAGCGGCGAGTATAACTTAATTAAAGGGGACCTTTCCTAGGCTAAAGAAGGTATAACTCTAGGTATAAGTAATCTAGAAGGTATTAAAGGTACTACTTAATCTTATAAAATAGAGTTAGATTATATAGGCCTTTAATATAACTATCTCTTTATTTAACTCCTTAAGTTTAGTATTAACCTCTTAAAACTAGTAGGTATAATTATTTATATCCTTAATAGTAGACCTATTAAGGTAGATTATATAAAGGTAATAAACTAATTTAATATAAATACTAAAGCCTATTAACTTAAAGTTAATCTTAATTTTATTAAGGATAGCCTAAGCTTATAAGTTAAAATAAGTAGGATCTTTAATAAGTTTATAAATATTAAACCTAAGATAGTTATAAATTATAGTATATACCTTAATTTATATAGCCTCTAAAAAGGGCTTAAGGTTATTTAGAACTAGCTAGTTATTAATTTCTTTAGCCTAGTAACTATAACTAGAGTTAGATTTAAGGATTATAATTAAGGTAAGGGGAAAGCTCCTATTATTACTTTAACTATTAACTATTTTACTAGGAGTCTACCTTTAAAGATTTAGCTTTAAATAGTAACTAGTTAGTTAAGCTTAGTATATTTTCTATGGAGTCTTAAAAGGATTCTACTAATAAAGACGCTAAGGAAGATAATTCTAAAGATAAAGATACTAAGGGAGGAGGCGTAGGTCTATTACCTTTAACTTATAAGCTAAAGAGAATAGTTTTACTAGGAGTATTTAGTAATAGTTTACTAGCTTCTAACTTAGAATTATTATAACTTAAGGGTAATTATAGTAGTTTATAATTACTATTATCTTCCTTAATAATAGGCTTCTTAACTTCCTTTATAATAGCTTTTAGTAAGTAAGGGAAGAACTTAGACCTAGAATATTAATAGATAGCTACTAAGATATTAAAATAAAAATAGGATTTAGGGAGTATTAACTTAAACTAATTTAGCTTAAAAATAAGAGGAGGATTAATAAATTAGTTACTATAATAAGCTATCCTTATATTCCTAAGGATATAAACTTTAGGGGGCTAACTTAATAGGAATAGCTAGGCTAGTATTTATAATAGTAGGAAAAGCTAGCTCTAGGCCTAGTTAGGTAGTTAATAGTTACCTAATTAAATCTAGAAGAATTAAGATAGCTAGGGCCTAACCTCCTTTTATAGAGATTTTTCTAGGGTGCCTAATAGCTAAATAATACTAAAAGACGTAATATAGTAAAGCGGAGATTATTATAAAAAATAGTATCTATTATAATTATTTAGGGGGAGGAAGTATCTTTCTTTCCCTAAGTATAAGGTAGTAGTAGTCTACTTAAAAAGGCTTAATAGAGGGAGTATTAATGGGATTTCTACTTATAAAATTAATATTTATTATAATAATAAGGTTAGAAGCGGGTATTTACTTAGGGGGTTAAGTATAGTTACTTAGTAGCGCTTACGCTAATAATAATATTATAATAGCCCTTATAACTAGTCTTTAGACCCTATAACTATAGATTAATTAAGTTTACTTATTTATTTAAGGTTACCTACGGTAGTAAAAGCTAAGTACTTTAGTAAGAAGTTAAAGAATTCTAGGTAATATATATAGTAATAGTAATTATTAACTTACTAAAGGGTATTAGAGGCTACTAAGGCTTTAGTATTATATTAGCTAGGATAGGATAAATAATAGCTATAATTAGAATAAATACTTATACCTCTAGGCTTATAACCTATTAAAATGTATAGTAGAATAGTTAATTAGGTTACTAAGTCTAGATGCGTAAGAACTAAGTATAGATACTAAGAGACTACTTAGTTATATATTACTAAGCATGCTGGTATCTTAGCAGGACCCTGTATTTCAATAATTTATTCTAATCTAGTATAAAGTAACTTTATATCCCTTCTCTTTACTACTATTTATATATAATATAAATAGTCTATTAAAATTAAGAAATATTAAAGTAGAAGTATTATATAACTTTTCCTTAAAGATTTCTTAAGTCTTATAATATTAAGGGCTAGTTTATAAACCCTCTATCTTGAATATAATAGAGATTTAAGTAGGTTTTAGATAGGATATATCTATTAAGAGTTATTTTTTCTTAATATAATTTCTTTTTAACCTCCCCTTATTTAGGCTTCCTTTAAAGCCCTTTATTTTTAACTTAATTAGGGGTCTAGTAATTACTATATAATACTCTATAAATTTATAATAATAATTAAGGAAATTAAGTCTAGTCTTTAACTCCCTTAAATTTATAGGGAATAATATCTTTTAAATAGCTTTAACCTTCTCCTCTATTATATTAAGCCTTAATTATAATATATAATATTTAAGAGCTATTATACTAGGATATATAAAATAGTACTTTACTAATAATAGTATAACTCTACTATTCTTAAAGAATTCTAGGACCTAGTTAAGATATTTAATATAATCTTTTAAAGTAGTAGAGAAAATTATAATATTATTAATATATATAAAGATAAATTATTATAAATAGGAGGATAATAGCCTCTTCATATAATATTAAAAAAAACTTAAAGTATTTATTAAATTTATAATAAAAACCTTTAACTATTCCTAACTTTAATATAAGCTAATAAATATAGTCTTTTATTAATTAGAAGGGTATATTCCCTATTAGAAAAACCCTTTAATAAGGTTAATTAATAAGAATATTATTAATCTAGTTAATACTCCTAGGATTATATCTTATTTTAAAAGTAGATATATATCTAGGTAAAGTTTAATATAAATTTTATATAAATTTATTACTACCCTTAGCTTCCTATTCTTTTATATTATAAAGGCCGGTAATAATATAATAAAGGATATACTTAAAGGAACTTTCTTAATTTAACCTTAAGGGATCTAGGATTAAATTTATAACCTTATAATCCCTTTAAGAAAGATTATATAAATTTTACTTTAATCCTATTATATTAAATTTATTTTTAAAGGGTATTAATATTTTAATATTATTATTAAACTTTTTTAAGCTATTTTAAAAAAGGATCTTATACTTTTTAAGTATCTTTTTAATATATTCTTAATATTTAAGCCCTTAATATATAGAGATATCTACTTTAAGAATTATAACTTCCTTTAAAAAGTCTATTATAAAAGGTATATCTAGTTCCTCTTTAAACTTATTAATATAAATATCTATAAAATAGAAATCTACCTTAATAGGCTTAGTTAAGTCTTATAGAATTACTAGGCTACTTACTAGTTATCCCTTATAAATTTTAGTAGATTAATCCTTAAAATTAACTATTAAGTATACTTAAGAACTATTATTAATAACTACTTAAACCCCTAATATAAAAGTTCCTAATTAGAGATTAAATATAAATAAAGGTTTAGATAGATAGTTATAATTTACTATTAAAAGGTAATATATAATTAATATATTTTACCTTATATTAGAATCTAGTATTATAATTAAAGTAGTATAAATATTAACCTTTTTATATCTTAAAGTCCTTAGTATCCTTAATTTAATTAGTATTACTAGTATTACTAGGGGTTCTTAAATATTTACTTAGATTTTTAGGATATAATCTACTTTTAAGGTAACTCTAATTAAGATAGGGGTATTATTAATTATAATAAGATCCTAGTATTTACCCTATTAAATATTAATTATACTTAGTTTTATAATATCTATTTTACTAATAGAGGCGGAAGTCTATAGCTCTATAAAGAGACTGTTACAGGATAAGGCTCCTAGGATAAATGGGATTCTAAATAGGTTCCTACGCGCCGTATATAGTAAACTGGAGGAGGAGATCCGCTATCTCTTCTAGGGGTGCTTCGAGATTAGATACTACCCCCGGAAATTTAAGGAGGCTAATATAGTAATCTTGAAGAAACCGTAGAAGGAGAACTACGCCGACCCTAAGTCCTATAGGCCGATCGCCCTCTTAGATACCTTAAGAAAGATATTCGAGACGGTAATAGCGGCTAGGCTTAGAGATTACGTGGAGGCTAATAACCTCCTTCTAGAAGAATAGATAAGTATAAGGTAAGGGAGATTAGTAGAAACCGCGCTAGAAACGATTACTAACGTAGTCTACATAGTATAAGGAATAGGGAAGAGGAATATAACGAGCCTCCTCTCCCTAGATATCGCCGGAGCCTTTAATCACGTCTCCTATTCCAGGCTACTTTATATAATAAAGATAAAGAGAGTCCCTAAGAGGATAGTATACTAGACGGTAAGCTTCCTTATAGAGAGGGCGACTTTAATTACCCTCGGTAGGAGGACGAGTTAGATAGAGTTAGTGGAGATAGGGATCCTATAAGGTTTACCTATCTCTCTAATATTATTCCTGTTTTTTAATACTCCCCTAATTAAGGAGTATAAAAAGCTAAAGCTATTAATTTAAGTCGGCGGATTTATAGATAATATCTATCTACTAGCCTATAGCAGGAGTACTAAATAGAACTACGAGGTTCTAGATAAAGCCTACGAGGTATACCTATAGTAGGCGAAGACTTATAAAGCCTTATTTATACTAAAGAAGTACGAGCTCAATTATATAACCCGTAGAACGAAGGGTATAAAGATAGACGTAATAGTTAAGCTTAAGGGAATTAAAGTTAAACTAAAGATATTAATTAGGGTCCTAGGACTTATACTTAATAGTAAGCTAAATTAGAATATATACCTAAGGAAGGTATAAGCTAAGATAGATAACTAGATTTAAGCGCTCTACTATATCACCGGCTTTATATAAGGCGTGATTCTACTAGTTAGTAGGCTTATATACGCGGTAATAGTAAGGCTTATAATAATATTTATAGCGCTAATATAATATAGCTTAAAGAATACCCCTAGGGTAGTAGGGAAGTATATAAAGACCCTGATAATAATCTAGAATAAAGGACTACGTAAAGTACTAGGGGCGTATAAAGCTACCCTAATTCCGGTCCTTAAAGTAGAGGCAGGAATCCTATTAATAAGAGACTTCCTTAATAAGGCTCTATTATAGAGTAAGATCCTCTAAGGGATATATAAGATAGTCCTAAGAGGGAACGCGAAGATTAAATCTTAGTTATAACTAAAAAGGGGTAGGAGGCTACGCCCTCCGCTACCCCCGTTAGCTAAGAAGGAGTCTTAGGTAAAGCGGTTATTAAACGGGGTACTTAATAACCTAATACTATAAAAAAGGATACTAACCTAATAGGAAGGCCGGTAGTAGGGCCGGTAGCGCCACTACTAGCGGGGATTAGAGGGCTAAAATATAAGCCTAGTATAGAAGGGTAACCTAGTAGGGGGGAGATAGGACCTTTATAAGGGCTTAAAGAAGCCGGAGAGCTCTATAATAGTCTATTTACGTACGGATAAGATTAGGTTTAACTACTTCTTATTTATTAAGAAGGTTCCTAGGATCCTAAGTCCTAGCTACTTATACGGGGTAGTAAGGTAGACTAGTAAATACGTCCTACTATTTTATCCTAACTATTATACTAATAGGAGTTAGATATTACTAGAGGCTAGGTTAGAAGACTATAATACTATTCTCTTATTACTAATAGGGATAAGGGTAGTAGTAAGGTAGTTAACTAGGTTAGGCGCCCTCTACTAGTTTATACTAGTAAAAGAGATATTAGTAAGAACTAATAGAGAGGAAGGGCTCCGCCTTAATTAAAGAGAAGAGAATATAGTTAATAAAACCTTAGTATTATAAATAGTAGACCCGACCCCTTAATATACCGCCCCGATAGTAGGCCTATTAGGGGGGGGGAGGGAAGGAGCCGAATAATAGTATAGCCTGCGGATAGTAGGTAGAGTTTTTATCCCTTAGCTAGGTTTCTCCCCGAACGACAGGTACGCTAGGCGTACCCCCTAAAAAGTCTACCCTTATTAGCTTTAGCTAGTATAGGAGTATAATTAATTAATTAATTAATTAAACTTAAAATAATTACTTTAAATTAATTTTTTTATATTATTTATATTTTTAAAGACTTAGGGCTTTATATTACTTATAACTAATAAAAGTATCTTAATTAATTATAGAGATTAAATTATAATTATAACTTATATAAATAATTTATTAATTATTAGACCTAGTTAAACTACTATTAATTAGGTTAAGGTTATATTTAATAAATATTTCTAAATAATTAACCTTAGCTTATATTCCTTTTATCTAGGTATATTAATTAGGTAGAATTAAGTAAATTAAGTATTATAATTAAGTTAAAATGCTTATATTAAAAAGGTATTAAAAGACTTTAATATATAAGATTTATACCTTATAATAACTCTAATAGATATAAATAAATTATAGGTATCTAAGGAAGATTATATAGCCCTTAATACTTTTTAAAAGGAATATTAATTAGCTATTAGCTCCCTAATATATATTATATTAAGGACTAGGCTAGATATTACTTATATAATCTTAGTAATTAATAAATATAAATTAAACTTAAATTAATTATATTAAATAATTATTAAGAGGATTTTCTACTACCTTTAAAGTATAATTAACTTATAACTTACTTTTTATAAAAGTATCTTTCTACTTATTAATTATAATAATACTAATTAGGCTAGGGACTAAGATACTTTGTAGTTAATTATAGGTTATATTTTTAATATTAATAGTAGAGTAATAAGCTAGTTATTAAAGTAATAGTCTATTATTACCCTATTTAGTTATAAGGTAGAATATATAGGCTAGATATAAGTTATAAAGGAAGCTATTTAGCTCTAATAGCTCTTTATTAAGTTAAACCTCTTTAAAGATACCTATTAGCCTACTATTATAATACTCTATTATAATAATTAAGAAGCTATTACCCTAGTTAAGAACCCCTAGTTTTATATATATATAAAGTATATTAATATCTAATATTATTATATATAAGAATAGGTTACTACTAATAATATTAAGTTAGAATATATTAGAATTAATAAGTAGGTAGTTAATAGCTTTATTAAAGCCCTCTTTAAAGATAAATTCATCCCCTTTTATAAGGCCTTAGGCCTAGAAGTATTATAATAGTAGGAGTCTTTAATATAATAAGGCTTTATAGGTACTCTTAATAGCTTTATAAGTAATCCTATTATTAATTAAAGGATAACTAGCTCTTAATTACCTACCCTTCTAGCCTTATAACTCTATATTATAATATTAGAATATAAAATAGATTTTATAAGCCTATTTAACTCTATTATCCTTTTATATTTTAAGCTTAAATAGTAAGTTATACTATTAATAATATTATTTAAATACTAGACTACTCCTACCTATAAATTAATATTATAATAAATAAATTAACTACTTTCTTATAAAACTATTAAGCCTAGATTATAATATATATCTATTATAATCCTATCTCTTACCCTACCTTTAATATAAAATAGAATTAGTATAATATATTCTTAGATACTAATAAATATAATACTTATAATAGCTTCTAGTATAATATACCTCTAGGTTATAATAGCCTTACTATCTTTACTACCTAGATATATACCTAGGTAGGATAAAAATAAGAAGTAGATAACTAATATTATTAGGGAGTTATAATCCTTTATCCTAGTATTAATATTATCATTTTTAATTATAATATTATTAAAGATATAGATATTAAAATTAGGCCTTATAAAGCCCTCCTCCCTACTTAGTATAAGCTTATCTAGTATATTAAAGGTAAGAAATATACTATTAAGTTATTATAATATAAAAACCTTAAAAGCGTACCTTTATAAAATAAATATATCTTAAAAATAGTTATATAAATAGAATTAATTACCCTATAATTATACCTACCTTATTAAGGTCTATCTAATCTATATTTAAAAGGATTCTACTAAATTACTACCCTTTAAATAGAACTTCTACTACTATCTATTTACCTTTACGCCTATTACCTAGTATTTAGTTAAGAAGGGGGATTTTAAATAGTAGGAATAGAATATAAGTTAGTTATATTATTATACTAATAAGGCGCTTTATTTAAGTAGGAGTATTAAAATATATTAAAATAGGATATAATTAGTTAGACTAGCCGCGTACTAGACTCGCGCTAGTACCTATCTTAGTATCCTATATATTCTATCTCTCTCTACCTATATAGCTAGTAATATAATAACTATTACTATTCTACCTATTTTAATATTTATAACCTATTTATTTATATAGGCTTTAGCTAGTAATATAATAGCTAATAGTAATATTAGAAGATCTTAAATAGATATACTAAGTTATCTATTTAAATTAAGTCTATTTATTAGTAACTAACTATTTTTAAGAGGATTATAAGGTATAAAAGTTACTTCTACTCTATTCTATCTTATTACCTTATTAAAAGATTTTTATTTAGTCTTAATAATTCTATTTATCTTTATTCTATTCCCTACTCTTCTTTTAAAATTAGAGCTAGAAAGTCCTTTATATTATTTAACTTAACTTAATCTATTATTATAATTAATTATAATACTCTTATTTTTACCTTCTACTTATATAATTTTCTCTTTATAAAACTTAAATAAGTAAACTTAGTTAATTATCTTAATTAATACTTTATTAAGTATCTTATTTAAAATAGTCTTAGACTAGCTTAATATAACTTAAGAGTAGTAGTAGATCTTAAAAGATTAGCCTAGCTAGAATCCTAGTATTTTAAATTAAAGTTAAAGATATTTCTAGTTACTTTATAAGATTTTAAGCGTAGTACTAAGGCTACCTAGCGCTTATTAAGGGCCCCTCTATTTATTAGAATAACCCTAGTAAAGATAGCTAATTAAATTAAATTAGGGAGGAATAATTTAAGCCTTAATAATTTAGTTAACCTACCTAAATCTATAAAGGTAGCCTAGGGTAAATCTTTAATAATAGTTAGGAAATAAGTTGTACCTTATCTAGGTATAATAGAATATATTTCTAGGTAGATTAAGGAAGTTATAAGAATTTAAAAGAATTTAGATAATATAAAGTATTTAAAAATAGTATATTAATAAGATTATATTATAATACTAATTATTATAAGATAATTAATTAAGAGGACTCTAAGATATAAAGCTTTATTCCTTTAAGAATTAATTAATAATATTAATATAAGGGCTACTTAAGCTATTTATTAATTTTTTTTAAAATTTTAAAAAAGTCTTTTTAAATAAAAGTTAAATAATAACTTCTTAGCTACCTATATTCTATTATTAAAAATAAAGAAATATTCTAGGAGTAGTTAAATAAACTATATAATAGGCCTAGTAAACTAGGTAATCTTAAACTTTTTTAATAAGTAATTAAAGAGGTTACCTCTAACTATTACTTATTACTTATATAATATAAGCTAATAGAATTTAATATCTAATATTAAATAAAATCTATTAAAAATAAAAAGACGCTTTTAATTAAGAAATTAAAGAAGATTTAATAAGAATATAATATAATAGGTCTCTACTTACTCTTAGCTTTAAACTAATTATAACTAGTTTATAAAGTTAGAATACCTTAATATTATTATATTAAGATATCTAGCTAGAGACTTTTTTTCCTTATAAGCTAGCTTACCCTCTAAGAAGAGGGTTATAAGCTAATAGAATCTAATATCTAGTATTAAATAAAATCTATTAAGAATAAAAAGACCCTTTTAATTAAAAAGTTAAAAAAAGATCTAATAAAAGTATAATATAATAAGTCCCTATTTACTCCTAGCTTTAGACTAATTATAGCTAATTTATAAGGTTAAAATACTTTAATACTATTATATTAAGATATATAGCTAAAGACTTTTTTTCCCTTACTAACCTTTTATAAAAGATTAGCCTAGAGTATTCTAACCTAATTAGTTTTAATAAAATTATTATTAATAAGAACCTAAGTTATAATATCTTTTAATAGAGTAAAATAAGTAAGTATAATTATATATAAAGGTTATTTAATAGGAAGTTAAATTTTATTATAATTAAAACTAGAACCTTAGTTTAGAATCTAGGTTTATACCCTAGAAAACCTATTATTTAAAGTTAATTTTAGGATATTATAATTATAAACTTTAAGAATATATATATTAAAACCCTCTTTATAACTTTTTATAAAAATATTAACTAGATTATTATTAATATAAAGACTTTAATAAATATCTACTTTAATTAAAGGAGTATAAAGAGTAAAACCTTTAACCCTAAAAAATTATAATATTTAATTTTAAGAAATACTCTACTACCTTCTTTATTTACTACTTTTAATATATAATAGAACTAGAAGGTAGTAGTCTAATCCTTAAGGTACTCTTAATATACTTAAAAGAGGATATTTTAGAATAATTTATTAGCCTTTTTTATAAAGGTCTATTAAGAAATAAATTATAATATAACTATCTAGGAAGATAAACTCCTTTAAGAATATTAACTTAATTAATTTAAATTAATAAAGGAGGCTAAGAAAATAAAGTTTTACTTTAACTAGCCTTTAACTACCTTTAATTAATACCTAACTTAAAAGATTAAATACTTATATAATATAAATATAATTAATAAGGATATAATTATTAGGTATTTATAATAAGGCTTTAAGTTAAACCTAGTACTTATAACTCTAATATAAGAAGATAGGGATATTGTAATTTTTTTAAATAGATAAGTCTAGAATAATAAGGTAGTAGTAAAGTATATTTATAATATAAATAAACCCTACTAGAAGTTTATAATAACTTAAATATTTTAAATACTATCCCTAGTTAAAGTCTAGTAATTATTTAATAATCTAGTAGCTAAGAGAATTATCTAATCTAACCCTAAGCTTATAAAAATAAAAAGCCGCCTCTTAAAAAAATATTTTAATAATTAATAACTTAAAAGGTCCCTACCTTATCTTTATTAATATTATAATAAAAATTATTAGGATAATAATTATAATAATAAAAAGAAAAGGGCCTTAAAGGTTAAATTAAAGGGTAAAATAAATATTAACTTAAGGGATAATAATAATAATAGTAATAGTCTTAATTTATATAATTTAAAGATTTATATAACCTTAAAGATCTTTATAAAGGAGGACTTATAAGGGGAAGCCTCTTAAGGCTCCTAACTAGTAGTTAGAGCCTACTTAAAGATAATAAGTCTACTAATAACTTAAATATTACTATTAGAATATCCTTAGATTTATTCTATCTTAATAATAATATTACTAGCTTATCTTTAAAAAGTTAAATCTAATACTTTTAATTTTATAAATATATAAATAGGAGTTAATATAAACTTTAAAAAATTCTTTAATATAATATATTAATATATTAGTAAAGATAATAGAATCCTTAAATCTTACTTTAATATTAAATCTCTAATATTATTTATTTTTAATAATTACTACCTAGCTTTTTTAATACTTATAAGGTCTACCTTATAACTAGAGGAAAAAGGCTTTAATATAAGGGAGTTAATATTAAAGAGTTATTATAATAAGTAGATATTAAAGTAGATATTAAGATATATAACTTAATTAAGGAACTAATTAAAATATTTAGCGAAATTTATATAATTTTAAAACTCTTATATAATATAATTATTAAAATAGATATTAATTAATTAATTAATTAATTATACTCCTATACTAGCTAAAGCTAATAAGGGTAGACTTTTTAGGGGGTACGCCTAGCGTACCTGTCGTTCGGGGAGAAACCTAGCTAAGGGATAAAAACTCTACCTACTATCCGCAGGCTATACTATTATTCGGCTCCTTCCCTCCCCCCCCCTAATAGGCCTACTATCGGGGCGGTATATTAAGGGGTCGGGTCTACTATTTATAATACTAAGGTTTTATTAACTATATTCTCTTCTCTTTAATTAGGGCGGAGCCCTTCCTCTCTATTAGTTCTTACTAATATCTCTTTTACTAGTATAAACTAGTAGAGGGCGCCTGACCTAGTTAACTACCTTACTACCGCCATTATCCCTATTAGTAATAAGAGAATAGTATTATAATCTTCCGACCTAGCCTCTAGTAATATCTAACTCCTACTAGTATAATAGTTAGGATAGAATAGTAGGACGTGTTTACTAGTCTACCTTACTACCCCGTACGGGTAGCTAGGACTTAGGATCCTAGGAACCTTCTTAATAAATAAGAAGTAGTTAAACCTAATCTTATCCGTATATAACTAGACTATTATAGAGCTCTCCGGCTTCTTTAGGCCCTTATAAAGGTCCTATCTCCCCCCTACTAGGTCACCCTTCTATATTAGGCTTATATTTTAGCCCTCTAATCCCCGCTAGTAGTAGCGCTACCGGCCCTACTACCGGCCTTCCTATTAGGTTAGTATCCTTTTCTATAACGTTAGGTTATTAAGTACCCCGTTTAACGACCGCTTCGCCTAAGACTCCTTCTTAGCTAATAGGGGTAGCGGAGGGCGTAGCCTCCTACCCCTTTTTAGTTATAACTGAGACTTAATCTTCGCGTTCCCTCTTAGGACTATCTTATATATCCCTTAAAGGATCTTACTTTATAATAGGGCCTTATTAAGGAAGTCTCTTACTAATAGGATTCCCGCCTCTACTTTAAGGACTAGAATTAGGGTAGCCTTATACGCCCCTAGTACTTTACGTAGTCCTTTATTCTAGATTATTATTAGGGTCTTTATATACTTCTTTACTACCCTAGGGGTATTCTTTAAGTTATATTATATTAGCGCCGCGAATATTATTATAAGCCTTACTACTACTATATATATAAGCCTATTAACCGGTAGAATCGCGCCTTATATAAAGCCGGTAATATAGTAGAGCGCCTGAATCTAGTTATCTATCTTAGCTTGTACCTTCCTTAGATATACGTTCTAATTTAGCTTACTATTAAGTAAATTATTTTAAGTTATAAAGTACCTTCTTTAAGATATAAATAAAGTACTCCTTACCCTTAATTATAAAGCCTTTAAGTTATTTAATATAAATATCTTCCTTAATATTTTTATAAAGAAAGGCTATTTTAATATTTATTTAATCTAGTTTTTAATTAAGGGATATAATTAATATAAAGATAGCTTTATAACTTATTAACTTTACTATTAAAGTAAAGGTCTTATTATAATTAATCCCTTCCTATTATTTAGAGCCTCTAACTACCTAGTATACTTTATAATAGAACTTTATTATAAGGCCCCCTTTTTAACTTAAATATTTACTTCCCCTAAAGTACCTTCTAACCTAGAGGTAGTTATCTAAATACTTATATATTATTTATATAAGGGAGTTAAATTTATCTTATAATACTACTTCCTAGTCCTTCTTAATATTATTTATTATAGCTTCCTTATATAATTTAAGGTTAAAGGGCTTTATACCTTTAATTATTATTAAGAAGGTAAATATTATTAATAGATCTAAAGAGTTATTACGCGGTTTATTAGGAGGTATTTTAAATTTAAGGTAACTAAATAGAATCCTAGTTAATACTAGGAGCTTATTAATATCTTAATAAAATATTACTAGATAGGCCTAATTTAATTTAAGCTAGATATTTAATAAGGTCTTAAGGTAGGATTTATCCTTAGCTATTATATCTTTAATATAAATTAGTAGTATATCTTTAATATAAATTAATAATACTTTACTTTTAAAGGGAGATTACCCCCTTATATTACTAGCTACTTACTTAGAGTAGTAAGGGAGGTTTATAAATATATACCTTTTAACTTTTAATTTAATATAGCTTATAAAGACCTTCTTAATAAAGTAGATATTAAATAATTAAGTAAGCTTCCTAGTTTTATTATTAATAAAATAGTAGATAGCCTTACTATTATAATTAATAAATTAGCTTAAATAGGAATAGGCTTTAAAGTAACTAATTTTAGTAGTAGTCCTATTAGTATAATAAAAGGCTTAAGAGCTAAAGACTTATAAATAGGAGAGGTTAGGTTAATAACTATTAAACTTCTTATAAGGTATTATCTTAATACTAGACTTAAGGGACCTATTTTAAAGGTAGTTAGCTACTTAAATAAATTTAGGCTAATATTTATAATCTATTCTATTATCTACTAGTATAATATAAGCCTTATTTATTAAGGTCTTATTAAGATACTTTATAAATCTATTAACCTAGGGAGTATTTTATATTATACTCTCCTAGATAATATTATTAGCCTAGCGGTACTTTATAAAGGTTATAAAGTTAAATTCCCTTTTATTATTAATATAATAGTATTATATATATTATATAAGATACTCCTAGTTTACCTTAAAGGCTTTAAAGGCTAGGAGGAATTTACTTTTAACCTTAAGTAGAGTAATATCTAATTCTTTAATATAGTTATATAATATTATATTAAAAAATTAAGAGTTATTATAAGTTATATTAATCCCCTTATAAACTTTATAAGGGCCTATTAAATTACTATTAATATACTTATATAAGTACTTTCCTAGGATAATAGGATAGTTATATAAAGCCCTTATTATATAAGTCTTTATATAGATATTATATATATAATCTTTAAAAATAATTTTATTAAGGTTAATTTTACTAGATATATTTATTAGCTATTTTAAGTTCTATTAGCTTAAATAACTTATACGGGTATATTAGAGGCTAATAGATAGGGAGACTTAAAAGGCTATAAATATATATACTTTTAACTTTAAAAGAAATTATAATATAATTACTAGGGTTATAAAGGTAAGGGTTAGATAATTTAAAATATTAAGGTAAAAGATATTATTATACTAGGTATATATAAAGATATAACCTTTATAAGTAATAATATACTCTTATAAGTTAAAAGAGACTTTAGCTTTAAAATAGAGTAACTAAGATATTAAAATTAGATTTAATTAGGTATCTAAGATATAAAATATATTAATAAGGTATATATACTTTTACCTTAATTTCCTTACTAATCTTATAAGGGATAACTATAGTATTATACCCTATTATATAAAGACCGGCCTAGCTAATCTTATAAATAGGGGACTTAGGAATTACCTTATATTCTTTAAGGATATTTTAATTATTAATAATATATTAGTTATATACTATATCTAGGAGAATAATAGTAGTAAGGCTAGTTATACCTAATATAATTATAAAGCTAATAACTAGGTCTTCTAACTCTATAAATATATAGGTATACTTACCTTTAATATTACTACCCCCTTAATTATAACCCCCTTAATTTTAGCTTTTATCTACTTTAATAGTCTTAAAGAAGGCCTTTATTAGCTTAGAGTACTTAATCTAATATTTAAACTTTATATAACTTAAATAATTATAGTAGTTATAATACTTCTTACTCTATTATATATTTAACCTAGCCTAGTATAATAGGTAAGTAGTAGCTATAATTATAACTATAATAAAAGACTTTATAAAGTTTTAGTAAGCTTCTTTATTTATTATAACTAATATAAGTTTATTAAATAAAATAGTTATAATACCTTCTTTAATAGTAATAATATATATCTAAATAAATATACTTTAAAAGGTATTAAACTTTATACTAAGATATTAGAGGTAGATATTAATAATAAAGATATAAGGGAGCTTATATCCTAGGTTAATTAAATTAAAATTAATAGTTTTAAATTTACTTATATAATTACTAATATCTTTATAATTAATATAAAAGAGGGTATTAAAGTTATAAATAATCTTATTAAAGATACTAGTACTTTAAGGCTTATAAAAGTTTTTAAGGATCTTTTAAGCTATTAAAAGGATAGTCTTATCCTTAATTATATTATAAGTATTAATATTATAATATACCTTTATTACCTTATAAGCCTTATTATTTATTATCTTAAATTTCTTAAAGATTTTAAATTATAAAGATAATATAGTCTATTTTAATAATAGCTTTAAGGCTATTAAGTATAATATAAGACTATATATTATAAAAGTATAATAGCTAGTTACGGCTAGATTCTATTATAAAAATAAGTATAAGGGGGTAGTTACTACCCCCTCTAATCTCTACTCTAATATTAATAGGAGGTATATCTTTAGTATTAATATCTAGATTATATAAGTTTAGTATTAGAAATTAAGTTAATACTAATATTAATAATTATAAATATATAAAGGGTAGTTTTAATCTAGTAGTAAGGCTAAAGATAATACTTTTACCTAATACTCTAAGGCCTTTTATTAAAAATAATAGTAATTAGTTTTAAGGATAAAGTTCTAGTATTAATAAAGGTATAAAGGAGGTATTATTTAATAGTATTCCCTAATAGTTAATAGTAGTAGCTACCTCTTAGTTAATTTTATAGCTAATATCTTAGTAGAGATATAAAAAATCAAGGAAGTAGTAGTTTACTTAAAGGTTAGCTAGAAGACCTTTAAAGTAAATTTTAATTAACTATTAATAAATGTCTTATTTAGATTTCTTAAGTTCTAGTATAAGGTAATTAGAATAGTAAGGAGGGAGAGAAGAGTCTAGGGAAGAAGGGATAGATATAGCTAATTTATAAGGAGGTTAGTAAGAATTCCTAGCCTTCTCTATCTTCCTAGCCCCCTTTTATAAGAATACTATATATTATCTACGGTATTAGCTAGGTAATAGGTATAAATAACTATTACTAAGGTAGTTAGCGTATATAAGGAATAATTATTATTTATATAATTAGCGAACTACTATATACTACTACTAAGGGGTTATTATTATTTAAGTTAGAGGGGATTTTAGCCGGTTTTAGCGTCTTAGTAGAAATCTCTATTAGTAGCTTCCCTAGCCCTCTTTTCGCGGTAGTACGTAGTATTAATATAGAGGTAATCTATAAGGGATAGTATTAATAGTAGTCGTAGGGTAAATAAATAAATAAGTACCCTACGCCTAGGCTTATAACCTATTAAAATAGGTAGAATAGTAATAGTTATTACCTATATTACTAGCTATATAAGTAGAGAGAGATAGAATATATAAGATATTAAGACGGGTATTAGCGCGCGTCTAATACGCGGCTAGTCTAACTAATTATATCCTGTTTTAATACATTTTAATAATAAAGGCTTATCTTCCTTATATCTTTAAGCCTAAGGCTAAATATAGCTATCTAAGTTAGTTATATTTACCTAATATTATTATTATTATAATAATAATTATAATTATAAGATTAATCCTTTTACTTTACTTAATATTAAGGTTTATTATAAGAGATTTTATAATTAAATTATCTTAACTTCTTATTTATCTTTATAATTTATAAGCTCTATTTATATAACTTTTATAATACTCTTATTATTATCTTTATATAACTTTATAAATAAGATATAAAAGATATTATATATATAAAAGGTAATAAGTAATTATAACTTATATACTAAATTATTAATATATTTAAAGACTTTAAATAGCTTTAAATAATATTATAATAATATATTAATTACTTATATTAATTTAATATAAGTATTATATTAAACCTTTCCTTTATTTTTAAAGTAATTTAAACTATTTTTATATTAATAGGACCTCTCTTAATAACAGCTCTAAGAGTTTTATATTTAATTTAAGTAAATAATTATAAAGCGCCTTATATAAAAGTAATTTAATATTAATATATTATATATAATTATATATAAACTCTATTAAATAAAGTAACTCTACTTAATTATTTTATCTTTAGGTAGAATAGTAGTATAAATACTATTTAAGTATTAAAGTTCTCCCTACGCCTACCTTCTAAGAGGATAGCTTTAAGTTAACTAAGTTAGTATTTAATAAAAAGGAGTATTAAAGATAAATATTATACCCTTAATATATAAGCCTTAATAGATATTATAAGTACTTATTAAAGTTAAATATACCTTAATATAATAAATAGGGTAATTACTTACTATAATTACTCTAGTTAATATAGGATAATTATAATAAGCGCGGTAATTACTTAATAAAGTTACTCTAATTAATATAGGTTAATTAGAGGTAATTAGTATAAATATAAACTTTCTTATATTTATATAAATAAATTACTTTCCCTTTAAATAAGAACTTTACATTTAATTTATATTATTTATTAAATTAATCTCCTAGATATTAAATATCATTTTATATTAGACTAGTTTAATATAAAGTTTATTTACCTTCTCCTTAATACTCCCCTTTATAAGATTAACTCCTTAATCTTTAATAACCTCCTAGAGTTATAAGTTATAATACTTTAAGTACCTTTAAAATAAGTATCTTAAGAGAAAGGAACCCTACCTTAAGTAAATATAATTTATAATAATTAACAATAGCACCCTACCTTAAGTAAATATAATTTATAATAATTAATAATAGCTAAAGCTAAGGATAGTATAAAGATTATTAAAATAAACTTATATTATAATGATTAAAATAAGTTAAAAGAGTAAGGTAGTTAGTATAAATATAATTATACTTCTCTTTTAACTAGGATATTATTAAATCAAGTAAGTAACTACTATTTATAATAACTTATATATAAAGATAGGTTTAAGAGTAGTCTACCTTATATTTTAAATAATATATAAAAGGCCTTAATAATAGTAATAATATTATTATTAAAGTATAAAGAAAGAGTTTTACTTACTTTTATATTAAAATAAAATAGATATTTAAACCCTTTAATAAAGAAAGTATAATTATATAAGTTATTTAATACTTAATAATACTTTACTTAAACTACCTAGGATAATAATATACTTATAATAATATATTAAAAAGGATTAAAGGATAATATTAAAAAAGAATTTATATAAGATAAAGTAATATATAATACTCTAAATATACTTATTAAAGTTATAATAAAGATTAATAATTAACTTTATAAGCTTATAATAAAATTATATTATAATAGTAATATTACTAGACTTAAATAAGCTAAGATTTATTTTAAAGGATATTATAAATAATATATTTAATATAATCCTTATAAATTTATATTAATAAAATTAGACTTTACTTAAAAGAAAAGAAAATTTAGGGGTAGGAAATAATAAGGGGATTAAAAAGTAATAAAATATTATAATTATAATAAACTAAGTTATATTACTAAGGATTATAAGTTAAAAAATATAATTAAATAATTATAATTAAATATATTAAAAAGAGTACTAATTAAGATAACTAAACCTCTAAGGGATTAAGTAGAGGTAGAGTATAATAATAAAGGATTAAATATAATTATTAAAGATTTACTAGTATTTATTAATTAGCTAATAGATAAAAATATTAAAGAACTTTAAATTAAAGAAGAAAAATTACGCGAAGAGATTACTAAAAAAATAATAGAGAAATATTAAATAAATTAAAGGTAGACTTATATAAATCTTAAAAAAAGAGCTAGGTTCTAATAATAATAATAATAATAATAATAATTAGATTTAAAAGAATAATCTTAAGTAAGGTTGAGAAAATAATAATTTAAATTAAAAACCCTTAATTATAAACTTAAAAAGAGTAAGGAAAAGATTTTTACAAAATCTTATACCTCTATAGTAAAAGATCTATAAATAAAACTTAAAGAAAGAATAATATTTTACTAAGAAAAAATATTAAATAAACTCCTATAAAAGGAATTCTAAAATAACTTATAATATCTATAATATAAAGTAATATACTAGATAGCTTATATAAATAAATACTACTTATACTATTACTAATTAAAAGAAAACTTAATTAAAATAGTTAATATATATATATATATATATAATAGTATAAATAGCTTATAATAGTTTAAGTTATAATTAATACTTAATAATAAATAGAAGTTATAAGTAGTTTTTAAATTATAATTAAAAATAGTATAATAACCTTTATAAGTATTTTAAGTATAATAAAGATACTAGAGAATATTATTTATTAAAATAGTATATATACTTTTATAAAAAATATAAAAAATATATATAATAAAAGAAAATTACTAGATTCCTCCTTAATTTAAAAAAAAGTAATCCCTTATATTAAGGGGAAGTATAAAGAGATTAGTATCCAAATTCCTAAAATATAATAATTATACTTAATAGAGTATATAATATATATAAATATACTAGTTAGAATAGATAATTAAAGAATTATAGTAATAATAAATTTTAGAGTATTAGAGAACTTTATCTTAAAAGTATTAATATAGTTAATAGGCCTATTAATATAAAAGAAGAAGGATTTACATAAATTATAAATAGCTAATAGGTTAAGCTTATTAATAAGAAGTATAATTAAGGAGATAACCTTACTACTATTTATAATTTAATATTATTATAAGGAAATATCCTTTAATATAATTAAAATAGCTACTTATTATATTATTCTAGGTATACTTTAATTAAAAAAGTATAACCTAATAATTAATTAAAGAAGAAAAGTATTTAAATTTAAGTAAATTAATAATATTACTAGATTCTACCCTATATATTAATAGAGTATAATAGTATATAAGAAATTAAACTAAAAAATAGTTAAAGTATATATTACCTCAATTTTAAATAAGGATAGCCTTAAAGAATAAGGATCTAACTTAATAAATATAAATAAAAATTTATAAGGTTAATAAGTTAAAATTCTTAAAATAATTAATAGTACTCTTAATATCTTATAAGAGTATTAAAGATAGAAACGCCTCTTTATAAAAGAAATAATAATAAAAGCTCTACCTAAATATTAACCTTAAGATTATAAGATTAAACTTAAATTAAAGAAGGAACTAATATTTAGACCTATTTATATATTATTTAAAAAGGAACTTATAATACTTTATAAGTACTTAAATAAAAACTTTAAAAGCGGATTTATTTAAAAATCTAAATTACTAGTAGGATATTTAATACTCTTTATAAAAAAGAAAGATAGATTATTATAACTATATATAGACTTTTAAAAGTTAAATAATATAATAATAAAAAATTATTACCTACTACTTAATATTAATAAGTTATAAGACTAGCTAGTTAAAATAAAGATCTTTATAAAGTTAAATTTTAAGGGAGTATATAACCTAATTTAAATAAAAGAAGGTAATAAATAGAAAATAATATTTAAAACTTAATATAGATATTATAAGTACTTAATTATACTATTTAATCTTATTAATATACTAGTAACCTACTAAGTACTAGTTAATAATATTATATAAGTATATTTAGATTAAATAATAATTATATACCTTAATAATATATTAATTTACTTTAAGACTTTAAAAGAATATATCTTATATATATAAGATATATTTATATACCTATTATAAGTAGGACTTCTTTTAAAATTAAAAAAGTATAAGTTTTATAAGACTTTAATAAGGTTTTAAGGTTTATAGTAATAACTTAAGGTATTTATATAAGGCCTAAAAAGATATAGGCTATATAGGAATAGCTTATATTATATAATATTAAATTAATATAAGGATTCTTAGGATTTACTAACTTTAATAGATATTTTATAAAAGGCTACTTAAAGAAGGCCTTACTATTAACTAAAATTATTAAAAAAGATATAGGATTTTACTAGGATACTAATTAAAAGAAGGTATTTATTAAGTTAAAATAAGTATATATAAATCTACTAGTACTTTATATATTTAAAAATAGAGAGCTAGTATATATTAAGATAGATACTTTAAACCTTATAATTAGAGCCTATTTATATTAATAGAGTAGTAATAAATAGTATTTAATAGCATACTACTTATAAAAAATAATAGCTATAAAATAGAATTATAATATATATAATAAAGAATTATTAGCTATTATATATTCCTTATAATATTAAAGAGTATATATTAAGAGTTATTTAAAACTTACTATCTTTATTAATTATAAAAATCTAGTTAAATTTATAATAATAAAAGAGTTAAATTAATAATAAGTTAGATAAGCTAAGCTTCTTAGATAATATAAATTTAAGATTTAATATACCTTAAATAAAGATAATAGATAAGTAGATACTTTAAGTAAATATTTTAATTATATATAAATAAAAGATATTATTAGTTAACCTATTTTAAAATTAGAAGTTAATAGATTATTAGTATTAACTAAAAACCTAGTAATAATTATATAAGTTATAATATATATAATCCTAGATATTAAAGAAGTATATATTAAAGATACCTTAACTAATAAGCTTAAAAAATAGTAATCTAACTAAGAACTATTATTATATAAATAAAAGCTATACCTACTATTAAAGGTAGTTAAAGGAGTAATTAGAGATTACTATTATAATCCTTTACTAAGATATTTAAGAGTATTTAAAACCTTAGAATTTATATAAAGACTATATATTATACCTAACTTATAAGTAAAAATTAAATAGTATATTAAAGAGTATATATATTACTAGTAAAATAAGTTTATAAGATATATTAAGTATAAATAAATTTAGTTTATTAAAGTTCTAAATATAATAAACTTTATTATAAAACTACCTTAATTAATTAACTTAGTAAAAATAATAATTATAATTTAATAATAATAATTATAAATAAACTTATTAAATATACTATTGTAATTTTATATAAAGAGACTTATAATATTAGTTAACTAGGATTTATTTTATTAGATAAATTTATTAGAGATTATAATATACTAGAATTAATAACTTTAAATAGAGATAAGCTCTTTACTTTAGCTTATAAAAGACTTTAATTACTTTAATTAAAACTAGATTTAGAATATTAATAATATATTACTTATAAATATATAAATAAATATATAAATTAAATATATAAATTAAATAATAAAAGTATATCTAAGATATTATATTAATAAAAGGTAAAATAATTAGGTTTTACTACTCTTAATAATATAATTAATATATAATATTAAAAGATCTAATATTATTATACTATCCCTATTCTTTATAAATTATAAAAGATATATAAACCTATTCCTAGATCTAAAGTAAAGACTAAATAATAAGAAAGTATTAATATTGATATTAAATATAAAAAGTTTATATAAAGATATATAATAATAAATTTATAAGAGGAATTCTTTTATAAAAGGGATAGCTAATAAGAAAAGAAAAAATAACTCTTAATTAAAGAAGGGGGATAAAGTATACCTTCTTATAAAGAATCTAAGAAGTATAAGACTAAGTAAGAAATTAAATTATATTAAAGCTAAACTATTTTTAATAATTAGAGAAAAAGGATTTATTAATTATAAGTTATAACTTTTATTAAATATTAAAATCTACCTAGTATTTTATATCTTTATATTAGAATAGGTAGACCTTAATATACCCTTATAAAAAACCTTTTATTTTAAAATAAAAAGAGAGAATAAATTTAAAGCTAAAAAGATTCTATTATAAAGAGGATAAAGTTACCTAATAAAATAAAAAGGATATAAAGACTTAAAAAATATTTAAGAATTAATTATAAATCTTATAAACTATTAAGAGCTCCTATAATAATATTATTAAATTTAAATATACCCTAAGTAATCTACTTAAGAGCTTTAAGTAAGAGAGTCCTAGAACCCTTAAAATCTAAAAAAGTAAGATAAATAGTAAGTACTTTCTTAACTTTACTAACCTTCTTAAGTTCTTCTAAATATTCTAACTCTTTAATATTATTGAGACCCTTATTAAATATCTATTATTCCTATTTTTTTTTAAAAATACTTTTATTAATAAAGATATTTTAATTTTATTTACTTTTAATAAATAATTTTATTAATAACTTTTTAAGCTACCTCTATTTTTACTTTTTTATGTTTAAGCTTCTTTATAACCTTATTAATACTAAAGAAATAAATAATAGGTATAACTAGTTTATATTACTTTTTAAGCTAAATATATTCTACGTATCTTTATAAAAGAGAAGATATTTAATACTCTTTTTAAGACTTTATATATTATAAATATAATACTATTATAATTACTCTCTTATAAGTAATTTAATCTAATAACTTAGTATAATATTATTATAAATAAGATACTTATTTAACCTTTAAAATAAAGGTTTAAAGAAGGAGGAGTAATATTATACCCTTAATTTATAAGCTTTAATAGATATTATAAGTACTTATTAAAGTTAAATATACCTTAATATAATAAATAGAGTAATTACTTACTATAATTACTTTAATTAATATAAGATAAATATAATAAGTATAATAATTACTTAATAAAGTTACTTTAATTAATATAAGTTAATTAGAGGTAATTAGTATAAATATAATTTTTTTTATATTTATATAAATAGTATTACTTTCCCTTTAAATAAGAACTTTATATTTAACTTATATTATCTATTAAATTAATCTCCTAGATATTAAATATAATTTTATACTAGATTAGTTTAATATAAAACTTATTTACCTTCTCTTTAATACTCCCTTTTATAAGATTAACCCCTTAATCTTTAATAACCTCCTAGAGTTATAAGTTATAATAATAAGGTAAGGGAGGCTTTATTAAATTAAATTAAAAACTTTAATTATTTAAGTATCTAATAGTTAATTAATTATATTAAAGAGATAATATAAATTAAATATAAAGCTATTATTTATTTAAAAAGGTATAACTATTTATATAAATATAAGATTTTTATAATAGTTCTAAATTACTTCTATTTATTTTAAGCTACTTAAGTAAGTAGTATTAAGTAGTCTTATATTTACCCTACTTATTCTAATTAAGGCCTAGTAAGTAAGTAAGCTTTATTTATTATACTTAGACTTCTTAGATTATAATATTAAGTATACTATTTTATCTCTCTCTTTAACTATTTATTTAAGAGTAGAAAGTAGTATTTAGCTTTCTTTTTATATTAATATATTAATATATAACTACTTAAAAGCTATTTATAAATATTACCCTTTAATTATTAATAGTCCTTTATAATTAACTAGATTTTAAGAAGATTTTATAGTATAATAGGTTAATAATATTAATAATATTTACTATTTTTATAATAAGTTAATACCTAGCTACCTTAATATAATAGTTTATAATTATTAGAATTATATTATAAATACTACCCTTTTATTTACTTAAAGGGAGAACTATAATAAAATTTATTATAATTCCTTAAAAAGGTCTTAAAGGTCTTAATAATAATAGTAATATATTATAATAGTATATTTATATAACATTATTAATTAATAAGTTAAATACTTTTATATATAATTATAAATATCTTATTTTATTAATTTCTAGTAAAACTTTTATTTAATAAGCTCTCATTTATTTTTATATAGTAATTAATATAAGAGTTATTATAATAAAGCTTTAATTTTTTTAATTACTTTATTATCAAGTATTAAAATTATATTACCTTTATAAAGAAGCTCTATTTTACTTATTAATAAAAATATATTAATAGCCTTTATATAATATTAGGATTTTAATAATTACTTTTTATTATAAATATTCTTATCTCTCTTTTAAAGATATTAGAGTATATTTAATATTAAGCTATTATATTTATTTTATATTGATTCTATTATTAACGTAGCTATTATATTCCTTTTAAATATTATCTAATTATAATTAAGTTAACTTATAATAGGATTTAAGCTATTATTTATATTACTTTATATTTTTAAGAGCGCGTTACTCTCCTCTATTTTTAGGGTATAAGGCTTCTTAAGCTTTATTTCTAACCTTTTATATTATTTATAATTATAAGCCTTTTTATCTTATTAATAAAGACTCTTTTAATCTATATAAATTAATTAATTAAGAAAGCTATTTAGGCTATTAAGAATAATAAAGTATTAGGGAGGAGGTAGAAGCTACTCTACTATTATTAAGTAAAATATATAAAGTAGAGTAAATTCTATATTAATATACTAGTAAAATTAAAAAAAATTAAATAACCTTATTTATTAATTTAGCTAGCTATAATTAGTAATAATACTTATCTATCCTTATATACCTTTATTAAATTACTAGCCTTAGATAGATCTACTAGGTTATATTAAGAATTATATTTATTATTATAACTACCTTAACTTATTTAATTAAGTACTAAGTCTTTCTCCTTAAATATCTTTTATCTAGTAATCTCTTAATTTTATATTTATCCCTATAAATAGTACCGTCTTTAATAGTAATAAATAGTAGCCTATTATTAAAAGTCCTATTATATAAATTAATACTTTCTATTTTTAGCTTAAGTTATACTATTAATACTACCGGTTATATATATATTATAAGGGGTAGCTTAAGTTAATAGGTAAATAATCCTACTTTTTATAAAGTTTTAAAAGGATTAACATATTATTATAAGAGTTTCCTATTAATATTACTAAAGATTTTATATCCTTTATATAAATAAAGAAAGATTTTCTTATTTTCTTATTTTCTTTAAATTATAAACTTTTATATTTACTATTATATCAAGATTATATTATTATATTATTAAGTGTTATAATATCTTTTACTTATTTTTAATAGGTAAGTTATAAGCTATTAAAGGCTTTTATAAAGATATTATTAATTACTAGTATATTTATACTATTATTTACCCTAAAATTATAATAGAGCTTATTAGAAGTATATCTTATAATAATAAGGGAGTTATTAATATTAGCTTAGATATATAGGAGTATATAATCCTATTAATTCTAAATATTTAAATAGTAGGTAAGGTAGAATTATATAATAATCTTTATAACTTAATTAATATACTTACTCTATCTATTAATTTATAGATAATAGGTTATAAATATAAAAAGTTTAATATTAAGATATTTAAAGACTTCTTATAAAAATTTAGATATAAATTAAGGATTTTAATTATTAATAATACTACGTAGAATTCCTTAGTTATATAATAGTAAAGATAAAATTATAATTTAGGCCTATTAAAGAGCCTTCTAAGTATTAATACCTAATATAAAAAGGATCTTTTTTAAGAACTTATAAATAATTATTAATAGGTAATTTATATCTAATATTATAGTAGGTAGGGTAATTATAGAATTTATTATAATTATATAAAATAGTATAAGTAGGGTTAATATAAATATGTACTCATTATATAATAGGTATCTTCTTATATAATTAAGTTAATATTAAGGGTAGTAGCTTATATAGACTTAAAGGTTTCTAATAAGATATTAAATATATATTATATAAAAAAGTTAGATAATATTTATAATAACTATTATAATTAAAAAAATTATAAGCTTATTTAATTAACTCTATCTTTATAATAGGAGGAATATATAATTATTACCTTTTCTTACTATTAATATAAAATATAAGCCTATCTCTAAGAATAAATAATATCCTAGCTTTACTATATTTTATATTTAGATTACTATTTATAGGAGGCTTTAATATATTAAGGATCTTTTATTATTCTAATAGCCTATTTATAATTAAGATTTAAAATCCTTTATTATCTTTATATTTATTATATAATAGATAGTAATACTATTAAAATCTTTAATATTATAAAGAAGACTATTAAGGGATATAAGGAGAATATTAAGAATTCTATCTAATAAATTAGCTATTTTACTCTTATTTATAGTTATATAAAGTCTAGATAGTATATTAGGGATTATATTTAGGGACTTTAATATATAAGAATTATATTTTATATTAACTCTAATAGATATAAATAAGTTATAAGTATTTAAAGAATATTATATAACCTTTAATACCTTTTAAAAGGAATATTAATTAGCTATTAACTCCCTAATATATATTATATTAAGGACTAGGATAAATACTACTTATATAATCTTAATAGTTAGTAGATATAAATTAAACCTAAATTAATTATATTAAATAATATAAGTCCCGGTAAAATGGCCGCCCTTTCCTACTTCCAGCTAAGCCGCCTACTAATAGGGTTTAGCGCCGCCCTATTAGGTAACGTGGCGGGCCTCGGTCTCCCCGCCGCTTTATCTAGGTATAAAGACCGTCCGTCCCTTACTATTTTCCTATCTCCCTCTATCTTTCCTTTTAATACCCTTACTCCTACGTGGATTCGCGCCCCCTCCTGCCAGCTATCGCTAATTACTATACCTTAACCTTATATAAGGCATTTTCTTAACCGCCTTCATATAGATTACTAGCCCTTAATTACTCCCTCGCCCCTCCCTAACTAGCCTACTCCTATCTACGGCTTAGAGCGAGTAGTAGAGGCGTGCCCTCTTATTTACTATCTCGTATCTCTATACTACTACCGCAGCTCAGCTTAAACGGAGAAGGTTCTATTCTAGGGTGAGCTGAAAGCCTCTATGCGCTCGACTCTGTTATAGACCCTTATATCTTTACGTTCCTTCGCTAAGCACCGTTTTATTATCGCTTAACTAACCTTTAACTCTACTATAATAGTGCTAGAGAGCTTCAGCTTACGGTAAGGATCCCTAGGTGAAGTGATAGTAGAACTAGGGGACGGCTAGTATACGACTAATAAAGAAAATGACTTACTATAATTACTTAGGCTTTCCACGTGTCTAACTAGCTACGTTAATATAAATAGCACCTTGGCGGTAATCTAATAACCTAGTACCTAGGGGCTAAGCGCGAAGCTAAGTACCGGCCGTAAGCTGAAGCTAGCGAATTAATTTTAAGGAGTATTAGCCTCAGCTCGATCGCTAGCGGTCTTTATATATCTACCTACCTATATTAATATAGATGCCGTAATAGCATTAATCTAGTAACGTGGCTATAGGATCTCGATCTCGCTTGAAGGTAGGTATAGTAGAGGGCGCCGTGCCACTAATCTATTATAGAAGTCTCAGCTTAAAGAGCTAGGTTATAGTAGCTAATAAGACTTAACGGATAATTATCTCTAAGGGCGTAGTGAATACTTAGCCTGCGTTAGACGTAGATTAAATATAAGGCTCTAATAGCTAAGAGCTACGCTAGCCGTGCCGTTAGATATAAGATAAATAGTTAGGGTTTACATACGCTTAGCGTAGGGCGGTTAAGTACTAATAGCTAGGGATTAGCGATCGATAGTTTTAGGGGAAAGTAGAGGTAGTACGAGTAAGGTAGTTAGTGCGTTAGAGAAGCTAGGTAATAACCCTATAGTCACGATTTAGAAATATATAAGAACCTTATCTCACCGCCTCTATTTGCTTTAGATTTCTACCTTAGACTCTTATCTAAATTATCTATCTATCTATTCTTCTCCTAGGATAACTTTACGACTAAGTTATATAATGGCTTTAACTGATTTAAATTCTATTTAATTTTATTAACCACCGACTAAGGTAAGCTTGCCTTACGAGAGAGTGCCTAAGGCGTTAAATGCTAGTGGCTCCCCCGTTATTAGAGAGGAGGAACCTAAGGCTCTTAGACGAAGTGATAGATGGAGTATCCTGCGGGGCGACGATGCTATCGAGTTTATAGATATAACCAATTGCCCGCTAAGAGAATATCCTAGTCCTTTCTATAAATTAGCACGAGATCCTAAGGATACTAAAGTAGACGTCGGAGGTAAAGTTTTAATTATGCTTTAAGAAAATAGTTACTAATAATTTAGATACTTTTAACGGACTCTATAACACCGGCGACCTTAATTATAATATTAGCGAAGATGATAATAACCTCCTATCCGTTAAGGATATACTTACTACTAGGGAGACGAGAAAGTCTAGACGAGCGGGCTTAAGTAGTTAATATTAAAAGGGACTTTTAGAATATATAATTAAGGGGGACTATAGCGGGGTTAATACTCTTGAATTAAGATGAAGTGAAAAAATGGGTAGGTCTATTAACTCTACTTAGCGCTGAAACGGAGGCTAATAGTCTACTTATAGATAAGCTAATAGTATTAAATAACGACTAATTGGAATGCGAAGATGTCTATTTCGCTAAGTAAGAAGCTGGCGGTAGTAGTAATAGCAGCGGCTATAATAGCGACTACTCGACTATTAACAGATAGATTAAGGAATTAAATACGCCCGACACCTAATTAAGCTTGGTAGGGAGCTTAGGGGATAGGTAGGACCTAATTTACCTTACGTGATGATCTTAATACTAATAGAGATTATATTAACCTAGATACTCCAGCCTCTATAAGGAAAATATATATTCTACCTTTAATACCCCTCCGTACCTTAAAGACCTCTCGTTAATACCCGCTAACTGGGCGTACGAGTCTTAAGACGGAGATTATATAGATACTATACCTAGCCCCTCCGCTAGTAAAGATAGAGAAGATTAATAGGACCGTTAAGAGGCGGAAGCGGGCGAAGAGGCAGATGAAACGGAAGATATCGGCGAGAGGGATGAGAGCTAAACGCCTCCGCTACGTTCCACGAAGAAAAGGCCTTTATATCCTGTTAAGGAGAAGTCTTTAGTAAACTATTATACTAAGCGTCGCCGCTTTTCCTCTCCACTATTTTCTAATAAGGAAATAGAGATAGGGGACGAGTCGGATATTAGTAGCTATAAACCCCACTATATTTTAGACTTAAGACCGGCTCCTTCCTATTTAATTAATCTTAAGGGAGATATAACCGATGATAGTATAAGGGAACTTCCGGGCTATTAATTAGATCGACGCCTGCGAGCTTGAATAGCAGTTATCTACAAGCGGTAGAGTTAGGAAGGAAAGATTATTAATAAAAGGAACGTAAAGTAAGGGCGCGGGAGGCCTTATAAGTAGTACCTTATTTAATAGAAATAGTCCTAGGTAGATGGAGGTTATCTTAATGCCCCTAAATTACTATAAAACTAGAAGGAGAAGGGATTACGAGGTAAGCGTTAAGCTAAGGGTATCTTATAACTAATTACCGCTTTAATTCTTCTAGCCTACTAATACTCTATATACACCGAATGTTAAGTTAGTATCGGCCTACTTAAAAGCGTGCCCCCCTCTAAGATTAGTGGTAATATAGAGATACTTCTTACCCTTCTTTCTCCTAATATTTATTCGGTTAGATAAAGCTAATAGTTAAGTATCTCCTTAATTTATATTAGGATTACTATAAGCGACTTATATTAGATATAAAGGTAGCTATTACTACCTAGTAGGCTCTTTAGTAAGGAGTATAACGTAAATACTAAGATGTTGAGAATTAATACGCTATAATACTATTAAATTTGATATCATCTAGCCGCGCGCTTAATAGGGCATCGGAGTATATTAGAAGAAACCTTAATAGCCCCTTAGTAGATAATAACGACTAATGCTTTACCTTTAATATTCAGCTCGACTCACGCTTTAGCTTACTTACGCGCTATTAGCAGTCTCGCCTTTATATATAGAAGATTTACCACCTATATTTATAACGTGCTATACTAGATAACTACTATTACGCCTAAAGGTCAGCTATTATATATCTAAAAGCGTCGAAGAGGTACGGTTGAAGAAGAATACTTAATAGCTGCTATACTGTACCTACCCCACTAAAAGTCTAAGAGTAGTTATTAATTATAACACGTGACGAATATAGTAAATTGGGATTTACTTTTAAAGGTGTGGCTTACCTATCGCGCTTTATTTAAACTTAATTAATGAAATACACGGAGGGCTGGCCCTATCAGGAATACTATTACACGTAATCTAAATCTAGGAGACGTACCGGGTCCTTTAATTATCTTATAGTAATTAAAGCGCTTTACTAGACACAGAGGTCCCGATCTTCGTGACTTAGAAGGGGTGAGTTTAGCCCTTAAGATGTCGAGATCATTACTAATTATATTTTAGTATACAGATTCCTTTATACCGAAACTTACCCACGTTATACCGTTGAATCGGTCTTATTTAAGGACCTAATCTAAGTCTAGTAATACCTTAGGTAACTCTACCGTAAAGACTATAGCCTTAAAGATAAGGAAGATTTCCCCCTACGACTCTAATTTTAAGTAAAATCTTATTAATAACGGCATCTATCTAGATAATTATAATTTTCTAGATAGTTGAGATCCTCCGCGACTAAATAATAAGGACGAAATTCTCTACCGGTTAGGATAGCTGAGGCTATCCCTTTCACTATCTCAGTTCTCCGATAAGGAATTCCACACTTTCAAGCAAATTAATTTATATACTTTAAACGAGGACGCTATAATAGCTAATATATTTCCATTTATTTAGGGTTCTACCCGAATCCTATTAGTAAAGAATCTTACCTTTAGAAACCTCGAGCTACTAATAAAAGGTAACTTTATTAACGCGAAGCCTGACTTCTATAACGGAGTACGTCCTTAATAAATAGACCTACGGATCCGCGAAGAGCTAGGAGTATATATTACACCATTAATATAATAGCAGGCCCCTACTCTTCCTAACCTCTTTACTAAAGTTAAGGGTCTAGATGGAAATGGAGCTATAGCTAAATAATAAGCCTATTACGACGGTATAGTTAGTGCACGTAGTATTCACAAGTTTCAGTTATTTATAGCTTAGGATTCTTGTATAATCTATAATAATAAAGCGTATAACCTCACTTCGACCTACTATAATAGTAATCTTAAGTTCTATACGAGTCATCTAATTCTATTAAGGGGTCCTAAGGTCTCGCGAGAATATTACATAACCTAGCTTAGAGGGTGGGATTTAACTAGCTCCTATAAGTAATTTTAGTAAGGGGCCGGCGCTTTCAGGAATACTAGGGACTAGGTAAAAGTAAAACGTAATAAACTTATAACAGCTATAAATAGTAAGTTAACAGATATACTTAAAGAAGTATCTAATTTAGACTCTTCTACTTATACTACCATCGAGAGGGACGTACAAGAATCTAATATATCGGCCGACGAACTTTTACAGGATATAGGCTACGATTCTAGCTATCCCTATAAGCGCCTAAAAGGAGAGCTAATAAAGCGTTCTTCTAAATATAATCTAAAAGTACGTCCTGTAGAGAATTATACTAGATATAGCAGTAGGTCTCGCAGCTGTGGTTAGCTCTTATAAAGATGATAATATTCTCTACTATCGCAGCCGTAGAAGGCCCTAAACGGACGGTTTACGGGGATAAACAGTTATAAGGGTTTATATAAGTGCAAGGTCCTTAGCTCTTAATATAAGTGAGCTTGAACTAATACTTACCTATTTAGGGTCCGTAGAAGGATATATACCCTTACGGTAATACTACTAATCACCCGCGGTAAATCAAATATATATAGTATTATAGGTTCTTCTTAACCCTTTCTTAATCTAATAGCGAGATTAATATTCGTATGCTAATCGCCTCTACTATAAAAAGGAAACGGAGTGAGATAGTAAGGAAAAGGTATAAGCCTAGGAGCTAGTCCTAGAGTCGTCGTAAGTAGATAATCCTATATCTGTTATTTAAGAAATAGGGGAAGTATATATATAATAAAGCGCTAGGCTAAGCGACATATTATATTAGATATAAGAAGGATCTATAACCTACTATACTACAGGGTTATAGAGAAGCGGAGTTAATTATCCGGCAAAAAGGGTGTTAAATATAGTATCCGAACTAGCTGGGGTAGCCCTTTTACCGTCCCCCTGCTAAATATTATGATTAACGACAATATATTATATTTAAGACCTTTAGACGTTTATTTTAGTAGTTATTCTCTACTAAGGCGATAATCTACTATTAGTTTATTTTATCACCTAGTAAGACTAGGTACTCTTAGACTATAGCTAAGCGAATGGTCTAGAATTTCCTCTAGAGTTATTAGTAGTCAGCCTTAATAATATATAAGTACGGGTAGAATTTAACTCTTTAAAGGTCGATATATTATCCCTTTCGTAGTTAGAAATACTAAAATATACTATCTTCTAAATTCCTATCCCCTAGGTTAATGCCCTAGTAGTTTAATAGAATCGATTCTGCATCTGCTCGAGCCTTCGACCTCTCCTCTAGTACACGATCGAAGTCTACTAAGACGCCTTCTATATCTCTATAGAGCTTAGACACTTTCTCTTAAAACCTTATCTTAGCCGCGCGTGTGTCCTTATAATATACTAACTCCTATAATAAAAAGCTATTTATCTTTATAAGCTCTATCACTCGTTCTAACGGCGTTATTAGTTAATATTTCTTCGATATCTTAAGCCGGTGAGGCAGCTCCTTATAAGACGAGGTTATCCCCCCGTACCTTATAATTTAATTATCCAGAGCACTAACATCACCTGCTTTGCTAGAATCAGGACGTTAACGAAATAATGGGTGGATTATTACTTACTATAACGCCATAGTGTCTTAGAAAGCTATATAGCGATTAGGAGTTTTTATACTCCATGCAGCTTAGGGTATCTCTGGATATCGTCTATATTAATAGCCAGCGCGAGTTAGAGTAGATGCGCTATTATCTCGTGACTTACTTATAAGGATATGATTTTCCGATAGGTCTAGTAAGAGTATAATATCTATAGACTCTGATAAGGTATCTATATCTAGCGTAGTCGTTATTCTAGATAAGGTAGTATATTTATTATTTATTCGCAGAGGATTTAATAAACGCGATTATAAGATAAGGGTGTAACGCAGATTAAGAATATAGCTATTACGGCTTAAGAGCATCTATATATAGATTACGCTTAAGCTTAAAGTAAATACTTAAAAGAGTTATAAGGCGGCTCTTAGTATATAATAGAAACTTATTATTAACTATAGATTATACCTAAGTCGATTAACTGCGTTGGCTTATAAGCGTGCGGCTAAGATACGGGGCGAAAGTTATTCCAGCCCTAGTAAGCTCTATTATAATCGAACTAAAGTAATACCTAGAATAGGCGACTAAGCATTCTGGGCCCCAGTTTAATAGTCCTAAAGGATCTAGAGAATCTCTAGCTCGATATCTTTATAGAGCAGCCAATGTACTATATTAATTGATTAGGAGAGAGATTTTATGATTAAGAACTACTAAGACGCTAATTTTAGTATATAGGGAGGAGTAGTAGCGGGAGGGATTAGAGAAGTTTTCCTTAGCTAAGCCGCTAAGCTAAATTTATATTAGTCCTTGCCTTAGATTGGAATACTAGCCATTAACTTAGAGATATTAAATATCCCTATTTTAATGCAGGGCATAAAGCGATCTTTAAGTCTCGCTAAACCTCGGATAAGCCGTTTATTTCTAAGGAAAAACTTTATATCCTCTTAATCTCTTAGAACGTGGAGTGTAAATCGAAGCTATAAGGTTCGCGGACTCTATGAGACTTCTCTACCCTACTAAGATTAAATAGGACGCGATAGAACGCCTTAATCGTCTATAAATAGGTTTTATAACCTTAAAGGAGAATTAACGGACGGGACGTAAGTTAACTAGAAATAGAGTAGAGGAATTAAGAAGATGGCTTAAGAGAATTAGATACTCGGTAATTAGTCAGTAGTATTCTAAGGAAATAGAGGCTGACTAAGATATCCTAGTTAGCCGATCTTAAATATTTAAGCGTTATATATATCGCAGGGACGAAAGGTAAAGGCGGTACTTATACCTTTATCGACTCTATTCTTAGGGAATACCGTATTAAGACTAGCTACCCGGCTAAGGTTAAACTCTATACCTCGCCCTATATAAAATATATCCGGGAAAGAATCCAGATAAATTCAGAGCCTATATTAGAAGAGTGCTTTACTAGATACTTCTTCGAAAGTTAGGATAAGATCGCCCTTAGAGACACACTTAATCCTAATAATAGGCTAGGATACTTCTACTTTTTAACTCTTATATCCTTTAATATCTTCTTAAAGGAGGATGTTACTGTAGCCATTTATAAGGCGGGAGTTAGTAGGGAGAATAATGCCACGAATATCATTGAAACGCCACTCGTTACTAGAATCACTGGCCTTGGAATTAACTATAAAAAAACCCTGAGAGTCCCTCGTTAAATATGCCCTACATATTTCACACTTAAGGTAAAAGACGGTTAAGAAGACGGGGTAACTATTAAAGAGATCGCCTAGTATAAATCTAGGATATTTAAAACTGGATATCCCGTATTTTCTATTCCTTAGTAACCCCTTACGGAGAATATTCTACGCCGTCGAGTAGAGGAGAAAGGTGTCTACCTTACCTTTATCGAAAGCCGTTCCGAATTATTAGACATTAAGTTTCCTGTAAGTATATAGAGGAATAATACTGCTTTAGCAGTTGCTCTAGTAAATAGCTTTATAAACTAGGATACTAGAGAGATATGCGTAGACTATTTAGAGGAAGTGCTCCGGGGTTTAAAAAATGTAAGTTTACCGGGACGATGCTAATTACTTATAGAAGGGCCTTGTAAGTAGTATATAGACGGAGTACATACTAAAGATAGCCTTATTATTACTAGTCGATGGTACGCGGAAACTATAAAAAGGTAGACTTATTTATATAGTTTACGAACTTAAAGGTATCTAATTAAGGATATCTAGAACTCGGTTATCGGTCGCTTATATCCTTATTTTTAATTAATAATTATAGTAAGACGGGGATATTCTATTAAAGAGTCTTTTTTACGCGCTCTAAGGTGATATATCGATTCAGCATACTATATTTTACACAAACTAATTGAGTGAAAAGGCTACTAAGCGGCCTGGTATAGTTAATACTAGGACCTCCTCTAGTAAGCTTCGCTAATCTTTCCTATAGATTTCGTAAACCGTAACAGCGATCCTGTTACTATGCATTCTCTCCATACTTAGAAGCATTACAGTGCTCTCTAGCAGACCCTTGACTTAAAGTGCCACGTCGCCATCGCGCTAACTATTAAAGAAGCCGTTAAGCTAGCTAGGGAACTTAGAAGGCAAGGAATACAGACTTTAGTTATAGGAGGCTTTCACCTTATTAGCGGCGTTCTTTTTACCTTAGAATCCGAGAGCTCTTAGTAAGATTCTTTGATTAGTGGCTCGGAAGGGTTAAAGACGATAGTAGAAAAATTAGACATGGTCTTAGTCTTTAAAGGTACGGTATAAGTTTAAGCTAGATTTATAGGATATCGGGCCTATAGTCTAACGAAAGCCATATAAAGTCAAGCTAGTAGGTTCTAAGGCCGGTTAACTAATACTAGCGGCCCTCGCGCTTATAAAGCTCATCCGCTTTCTTAATATAAGACTTAGAATTCTCCCGTTCACCAAGTTTAGACTTTATATAACTAATTGAATAGCGAATGACTATCTTATAAAAGCCCGCCTTCTAATTATAATCCTCTGAAGCTCTTAGCGCTTTTTCCTATTTAGTTAAAGCGTCTAACTAAGAAGACTTATAATATAAAATCCTTACCCATCTTATTTAAAGACGCAATTTTTCTATACTAACCACGAAATTCGGATTAGGGTAATCTTTGATAACTTCTTTAAGCTTAAGGTATATATACCTTCCGCTTCTTTAAGTAAGTCTTGCTATAAAAGCGCCTTTATAAGTGAAAGCCTTAGGGACCGGCTACTAGAGATATTTTATAATCCTAAATCCTCTATAGTTTTAAGTTCCTCTTTAAGAAGTCTTTGTACTTTAAGTGGTTGGCCTAACTCGCAGAGTACACAAGCAAGATAAGAGATACGACTACAACTAGCCACTCTATCTAATTAAGCATCCTTATCCTTATCTAGTAGAGGTGTTAAACGCTCTTATACCTGCTTAAAATTACCCTAGTAGCGATCTATCCTCCCGATTGTAACTTTTATTTTCTTAAGGACGAGTCGCTCTATTATTAAGGGATAGTCGCTATTTACTAGAGAAAATTAATCTAGTATAGAGCGCGCGTGGCGTAGCTTATTCTATTAAATTTTATCTGCCGCGTAGGACAGGATTAATTATCTATAAAGAGCGTTAGACCTTACGTTAATCTAACTACGTGCCACGGATTAAATGGCTAATTTATTAATTTCATTTCTAATTTCTAGACTAGCTAGATTACTTACTTGTAGTTCTAACTATGTATATAAGTAGTCTACTAGCTCGTCTACCGTAATAGCTTTAATAGCCTTAAGCGCTTTAATCTTCCACGGAACGTCTAGGAAATAGGAGGCCGCTAAAAGGACTTTAGCGACTTTATATTTCATACGGGAAGAGAGAAGTGTCCTAAGCTAAGGGTAGTAGTTCGTGATATATTAAACTTAGTGTATTTACAGCGTTCCTAAGGATCTATATCTATTAAATAATAATAAGAATTTAACTTTCAAGGGTTAGGCTTAATAACTTACAGTAGTTTAACGTATAAGTTTATTGGGAAGGTATAATATATAAGTATTAAAGCTTAGTACCTCTATATTAGTATATTATCGAAGGATTAAGCTAGGTGTAACTATATTACTAAGTCGATGTGTAGAGTCCGATATTCATAGGCTCTAGGTTCCGAGGTAATAAACCTAGCTACCTTAAGTCGCTTGATAGCTCCATTAATCTTATTTTTATCCGAGATAAGTGAAAGTATATTACTATTTAAACCGACTTCGGTTACAGGCACCTCTTAAATTTCCCTTAAAGGACTCTAGACTTTTTAAGGTTCTTTTATACGTATTAGCATGAACTCTAGAATACTTACCCCGTCTAAAAAGTATAATAGTCTTAGAAGGGTCTATGTATCCCTTAATTTAAGCTCTACCTGTAGGATGCTAGCCGCTTCTATACTGCGTTCCTCTAGTCTAGATACTACGTTATTAAGCGTAGTCATAGGATTTATAAATAGCGGAGCTAGCTACTAGTTAAAGTAAAGAGTGCTGTTTAATTCGTTAGGATTTATCGTAAAGATACCTAGGGTGTACTATGGATTAAATGGCGGTTTAATATAGCGGTCCTTGTCCTTAACCTTACCATCCCCTACTATAGATGTTAGCTGTGAATCTATACTAGGGTATCTATTATTAGGACTTACTATATATTATATCGCTTATTCTATAGTCTCGTATTATATGGAGTGTCTTAGTGTCCTGGGAATTAGTTGACTGGATGTTTGTTATACTTAGATTAGTGGCAGGTTTAGTATGGAATTCGCCGCCATAATTATATTTTCTAGTAACCCCGATACTTTTATTTAGTAGAGTTAAGTTGATATTATACGGTAGATCGTAGAATCTCTCTAATAGCTAGGGGAGAGCCGCCACCGGCTTCTAAGGCTCTGACTGCGTCTTTAAAATGATCACTGGATTACTGCGCCTAAAAGCGGAGGGCGAAAAGTCTTCTAACATTACGCGCTTATCCGTCACATCTACGAAATTTACGCTTCGTTAGGCTTTTGCTTTAAAATTTATAGTGCTATTTATACTTTCTTATCCCTTCTATTTCTTGGAGCCTCGCGTAAGTAGAAGATCGACTTTAGTATCTATAATATTTTAGTACGCATAATACTATCAGAATAAGCTTTATACGGTTTTCTTAAGGTCGGAATTAAATAGTCCTATCCTTAAGCTTATGATAGAAGAGTAACTTCTAGTACTAGGTAATATATCTAAGAAGTTATACGCGGTATTCTTCACTAATACGCTCCACTTTATATTTACCTAGGGCGTAGAGGACTAAAAGGACATAAGGCTAGCCTATAACGTTTAAGATAAGCTAGAGATATTGCCTCCTAGCCTTACTTAGTTAGCTTTCCTCGCGTTCTCAGGCGGATCCTTGCGCTATAGATAACTACAGGCTATATAAATAGCCCTTATACGCTTTAGTTAATCCTTACCCGTTGATTTATTAGGTATTTTCCTAAAGCTGTATCTTATAATATTTAAGTGATTAATCCGTCTAAGGGTTACGCTAGTAATTTAGCTCCGTAGAAATGGCAGCTAATATACCCCGGAGGATTATAGTAAGTTTTTCAATATCTTCCTCGCCGAGCTCTTTAAAGCTATCTAACTAGCCTAATCTAGGGTAGTTTAGCGTAGTAAGAGTGATATTGAATGGCGATATTACGCATTTGTATAAATGATATTAACGTTACTAAACTACAGGATTAGTTTAAAAAGCTGAGTTTAGGCAACTAGGCTTAGCAAGTCCTACCTAAGTAGCGCGGGCCGAGCCTAAACTCTGTAACCATTCTTAGTAGGTAACTATAGTAACTAAATAAACGTATATATAGTATATAGTAGGGAACGCTATCGTCGCCTTAGCGGAGAATAACTACTAAAATTACTACTACTATCTCTGCCTACCTATCTAATATCCCGTCGTCTAGCGTCTAGGTTACATTATGCTCTAATTCTAGTACCCTACTCTAGTTCTAGCGCCTCCAATTCTATATCTGGGGCTCCTAGGTAATATCCCCTAGGAGAATCCTCTTATAGTAACGCAAGGTGGGTGGCTGTGATACCTTAGCCACCTGGTAACCCAAGCTCTCCTAGGTAACATCTACTAGGAGAATTTAATTCGGGCTAGGTTCAGCTAGGTGATAGCCCGGCTAATTAGAGCTTCTAAGAGAATAAGCTTGGGAGATCTTTCCCAGGATTATAGCAGCGCATTTTAGATCCCCTTCTAATAGTTAGGTATAAGATAGGGTAACCTACTCCCTTCTCGTCTTTTAGGTATTAGCTTATTTTAAATATGCCGCAGTCACTCGAAAAGGAGTCGACCCTTAAAAAAGAAAAAAGTGTTAAATATAAGGGAACAGCTCGTGTTAAACTTAAGTGGCTATATTTTAGGGATATATAGCTTGATATTAAACACGTTTAAGATCTATAATCACGTTTTTAAAAAGACTATCATCGGCTTAATATACGGAATTATATTCCTGCTATTATTAATAAGTAATATCTTAATTTTATATTATGAATTTCCGGGATTTTAGCTAGCGTATTACTAATAAATGCGTAAAATGAGTTTCCGGAATTAGGCTTTTAGCCCGGCTACCGACTTGAATATTTGCACGGACGACACCGTATTCAGGCGGTAAAATATACTCTCTTAGCACTAGATAAGTGGTGGACGATAGATCTCTACCTTACGGGTATTATTAATTATTCTTTTGTCGATATATACTAACCCGACTAATAGATATTAGTAGCGAGTTAAGAACAGCCCTAGCTGAAGAGTATATAAATAAAGGATAGCCCTCTAATAGTAAGGCGTATTATAAGATACGCGAGTACTACTTCCTAAAGCAGTCCAGCTTAGAAATATAATAGTAGACCCGTCTTTTATTATATAGAGCCATAAATCTAAAACAACTTCTCCGGTATAAGGATATAACCGCTACCTTTAATTCTCTTTTAGAGATACCTGCGCTTTTAAAGGGAATGCGGATTAATATACTATATAAGATATTTACAACGAGATACGACGAGGTAAATACGCTCCTTAGGTCGCTTCCGTATACTAATTAATTAACAGGAAATTCTACGCTATCTTCGTTACATTAAAGACTTTTAGTTCTATCTACTATAATAAGATAAGAGCGTAATAGAAAGGGTAGATTAAGTCACGGTGAAAGCATTAGAGCTTATAGTACTATAGGCTTCCATAGTAGACGCTTAGATCCTATATAGGAAAGTACTAGGCGGAGTAGTCTTCTACACCTTTAACTAACGGGAATATAAAGGGATCTAGATTAGACTATAATCCTTCAAGGGTCTAGTACCTTCACTATGCGGCTTCTTTAAGGATATTAAGTTACTTGAAGCCTGGGCCAATTGCTTAAAGTGGATAATACGCCTAGGCCCTTAAGACATAGTATCCGGGGCTCTAAAAGAGATCTATACTAGTGTGAATCAGGATATAGGCTCGGCTTTAGTGTAAGAAACGGAGGCTATATCTATGCCCGTGCCAGCTAATCTAGCGTATTGAATAGACCTGGGATATCGGCAACTGCAGGCCTTTACTATGCGTTACTACCGTGAAATCCCTAAGAGGCCTAGCGGTAAGAATCTACTGGCAAGACTAACGGCTATTATAGACATAATGAAGCTGCGCGAGATAGCTGACCTTGCCAATCAGTTAGGCTTTAAGTCATCTGATATCACGGCCTTAGAGTAGTATCCGAATTCTATAGACTTATATGCGCTAATCGAAAACAATAGGCCTATCCTTGTTATAGCTAGGCCTAGTGTAATATAAGAATAGAGATGCAGGATACCTAATATCTAAAGTTATAAAGACGACCGTAAATTCCTATTTATATCCTATTTACTTAATAATAGGGATGAATAATCTAAGGGGATTACGTCCTACTTTCGACTAAGATCTATGTATCTTAACTTCTATAGTATGCTAAGCCACGTTGTTAGAATAAATTATGCTAGTCTACTATAGTACCTTACTCCTATAATAGGAGGAGCAGTATATACGGCTTCTAGTATACCTCTGTTAGCTTATTCGCTAACATAAAGTCGAGAGCCTAAGCCTATAGATGTTGACGTAGGAGAAGATAGACGCAGATAAACAGAGGACATAGTAATATAAGAAAGGGAGGAGGAGGAATAAAGAACTTTATTACAAACTAAAGATGTTCTTATATAAGAAACCATCCTATAAGAATAGTAACGACTAAAATTCTTATCCGAGTTTAGTACGGCTAAATAGTAAATATAAGAATAGGAAGATTACTAGTAGAATCTTCTCTAGGACCTAAGCGCACTTAGGGAATAAGAGTAAAGATAAAAATAGTAATGATGAAAGCTCTTATCTGATATAAGTACGCTTAAAAAATAGGAGTAAGAACACGAAAAGTACTGGTAGAAGCTTACGAGGGATATAAACGTAGAGAAAGAGCAAGAATAAGAATAAGAATAGCGACGACAGAAGCTCTTATCCGACGTTAGTACGCTTAAGAGGTAAGAGTAAGAGTGCCGGCGGAAGCTTATATGGTACGTAGGCACACTTAAAGAGTAAGAGCAAGAGTAAGAATAAGAATAAAGAAGTTAAAAGCTCTTATATGATGTAAGTACGCTTGAGAAGCAAGAGTAAGAATAAGAATAAAGAAGTTAAAAGCTCTTATACGATGTAAGCACGCTTAAGAAGTAAGAGTAAGAATAAGAGCGCTGAAGATAAAAGCTTATCTCGGACGTAAGTATACTAAAAGAGTAGGAGTAATAGTAAGTACAGATGTATTAAAAGCTTACTGTGGAGGCCAATACCCTTAGAGAATAAGAGTAAGGGCGAGAAAAATAACGTTAAGCTCTTATAACGGAAGAAATTAATTTAATAAATTGGAATTAAAGCTAAGAAGAATAGCGAAAAAAGCTCGCGGAGTACGTAAAAGATCTTAAGAATTAAGACGTAAGATAAAAGGAATAATAATAAAAGCTTACGGTAGAGGCTAATACCCTTAGAGAATAAGAGTAAGGGCGAGAAAAATAACGTTAAGCTTTTATAACGGAAGAAATTAAGCTAATAAATTAGAATTAAAGCTAAGAGGAATAGCGGAAAAAGCTCGCGGAGTACGCGAATAATCTTAAGAATTAAGAAATAAGATAAAGCAAATAACGGTGAAAGCTTATAGTAGATAAAAGTGAGCTAAGTAAAGTAGAGGAACGCCAAAGAAAGTTGAAAAGGGATAAGTTAAAGTAGAAATGAGAGTAAAAGAGCGTAGAGTAAAACGGATTAGAAGGTAAGTAGGATGCGTTAAAGACAGCCTAGGAGCTAGAGGAGTAAGATATAAGGGAGCTATAAAGATAGGTTTAAGATAAGCTAGTAGATCTTAAATCGTCACCTCCCTTAGAGCTTGAGTATAGAGGAGTGTATGCTAATTAAGATATATATGAAAATAGCCTACTATAAGATTATAGACCAGAAGTAGATAGAACGCACGAGCAGGTCTAAGAGGATAGGTAAAAGGAGGAAGCCTAGGAGGATAGATTATATAAGGCTAAGGCCTAAGAGAATAGAGTAAACGAGATTATCGGGCAATAAGAGCACCGAATGGAAGAGGACGGGGTACCTAAGGGTAGAGTATATAATAGTGGAGTATATAATAATATAATCTAAGGCTATAGGTAAGTATATAGAGCCTAGGAAGCTAAGTAGGAGGATAAAGTATATAAGAATACGTAAACTGGTGGAGTGAATGGGCTAAAGCGCCGAGCGGTAACTAAAGAGAGCGACGACTATATAGCACTTCAAGTACTATAGGTATAGGAAGGGCGAAAACCCGTGGGAAAAGGTAAGTATTAACGGCTTAATAGGTTTTAGGCATATAATATTGAGTGGCTAAGTGATACGTTAATAGATGGCACTACCGCTTATATACTAATAAAAAAGCTATAGACGGGATTAGTAGATATAGTAGAAATCTAAATAGTAATGGTAGCAGCGATAATAGGGAACGTAAATAGTTTAATAGGGTTTACTTCTGATTTTCCTTATCAAGCCTAACACGAATTATCTTAGGGTATATAATTTATAAGATCTTAATAGGGGCCACGGTTACTAAAGTAAGCCCGTTAGGCCGTATCTAATATATCGCAGATGTCGCTTTCTATTATACGTTTTTAGAAGTAAAGTAGTAAATACTACTCCCCTATATTATCGTCCTATTATCGGGAACACGTCGTAATAAAAAGGATTACTTAGACACTCTTAATATTTAGAGGGACCTTATTACTCTTAGATTTTTGCTTATTATATCGTTGATTCTACTTAGATACCTTGACTAATTTAGGTGAATAGTCGCGGCCTAATTAAGCGAACTATATCTAGTTAACCTGCTAGCTATTCTAAAAAGAAATAAATTAATATGCTTAGCCCGCCTTATATTCTTATTATCTATATAAGCTTATCTAAGCCTACTACCACTTAATATTATAAATACGGCCTACGTTAACGTCTTTAACTAGCTACTTAAAGAGATTTATAGAAAGATTAATACTAGTACTTATTTACTATAGGAAATTTAGCTTTATATCTTAAATTAACGTTAATGCTGGAAATATAACCACTTATATAACCTATATACTTATCTATAACCATCCCTCGTGCTATTCTTCTATTAACTGGATTCTCGATTTCTACGTAGCGGTTATATAACGGGTTTTTCTCTATTCCGCTACTTAGAGTCCCTATTATCCCGTACGTAACAGCGAGCACACTGTCTAATAGCTAATACACCGGACCTCTATATGCGTTGTCCCCTACGGAGGGGTCGTATATCGTAATATCGCCGCTGTATGGGAAGGATTAAGTGCAGCTATTAGCCGTTATCGCACTAGGTAGCGTAGTAGGGGAGTCCGATATACTGCTTCTTGCCGTAGTAGTGGCGATACTAATATGCTTAGTAGTCGTAGGTAGACCGTTGGGGGACTCGAGGGGCGTCGGTGTGATATCTAAGTATCCCTGACTGGCAGTAAAGTACGCCGTCTGGGTTGTAATTACTGTCTTGGTCACGCCAAGACAACAGAAATGTACCCCGAAGTCACCCCTCTCCCGGCCTAGGTGCGCGCCGCCCTAAAGCCGCGCGATACGGGTGAGCCTCACGCGATTCTAGGGTGATCCTTGGTGAGCTGCTGCCTAATCACTGTGCCACATTACTTTTTGCCTTGTAAACATTAATATTGCCTCTTCTTTCGATGCCTGACGTCTTAATTTAGAATAATGGGAGAAACCTTGCACTTTTCGAAGCCGCCTTCTCCTCTATTCATACACAAACTTTCGCAGAATAATAAGTCAAAATCGTATGATTGAGCCTATAATGTATAGAAAGATAAGAGTAAGTTTGCGGACCAAGCTGATCCACCACTCATGCTTGACGTTCATCAATCTAGGTAGATTTCACTAACTCCCCTCCTGTTCAGATTGTGTGATCTTCTTCGTATTTGACCCAATCCCCCAGGCATACTCCAATGACTTCCTTCTGTATCAAATGCAGAATTTTACTCGACTTGAACTCATTCCAGACCTCCCCTTGAACCCATCCCCCCCCCCTCCTTTATCCAACTCCTCGCACCATCGCTCAACCCATCAAACCTCAACATCATTCAAAAACACCTTCGGAGGCCCCGCATCCTTCAGCACTGCCACAGTTCCCCACTTATACGCATCCTGCTTATTAACTGCCTCACTATAACTATACTGCTGGACATCATGCCCAATAATATGTTTCGTGAACGCGGCAATACTGCAGAAGTTCTCAGAATCAGCACTACTCCTTTCGAACGAACAGAATTTGGGACTATTTTTTCTAGAAGGGGGGAAAGCAAAACTCCGAAATTTACTTACGCATCCTGGAATTTCTTTGTGCCGCCAGTCACGCTATCGGGATAATACATTAGCGCTCTGAGCAGCGGCTTCCCCTTTAAGTTGTCATCAAACAGTGCTTTCAACCGATGGAATTGTTCTTGAGCTTTCTTCGTATTGGGAGTTATATGAGCGACGATAGCACCGGTGGTGCCCACGATAGCGACCGCCGTACATCCACAGACGCCATCTGTACCAACAATTTTAGCGTCCGCGGTGAATTGGTGCCAGATCTCTGCTCCCATGTCAGCTACAGCGGTGCCGATAACGGCTTTGAGCAATGCGGAGGGCGGATCGCCTGGGGCTCGAGTCTTGAGGAGCTTGAGCTTGGCGTGGTGTTTGGCCGCTGAACATTGTTTGTTGCCGTCCTCGTATTTCTGCATTGCTTTGTTGAAGGCGCCGACATTTTTTTTGCCGCCTGCTAGGATATATTCGATGGGGATGTGATTGGCTCTGGTTGCTAAGAGGGTATCGGACGCTTCATCGTCGTCGGAGGAGGACCGAGCGCGCATTTTAGTGTTGCCGTTTAGGAAATCGTCTATTGCACCGTCGGTGAGGTCGATGTTTGCTTCGTCGGGATCTTCCTGTAGGCTTCTCGCAAGGACTCTAAAGAGTGTGAGCAGTTTCTTCTTTAGTGGTTGGTAAGTTTTTTCTTACTCGTCAGAGGGAATCGCGCCCCCCAGACATAGAGTCGGTAGGTAACGGCTCAAGGCCAGGGACAGGAGCAGATATTTGACAGACAGCATGGTAGCTCAAAAGGAGTAAAATGATCTCGCGTAGGATGTTGAACCGGCGGTGGAGCTCTTCTTGGACTTAACAGAATGTTGTGTTCGTCTGAATGGCTTGGATACTAAGCACTTGGGGCAGACATACCTCGTCTATAAATCAAATGGTCGATTTGCTTGTGACAATCCTATTGCTGTTGGTGGCAACACGAAAAGGCATCATACACACAGGCTTTGCCTTATCAGCCTCGAGTACTGCCTAGATAGATTGTTCAAGGAAGTTTCAGGTCTGTGGAGCCATCCTACCGCACGGGAGCAATTCAGTAATAACTATCACGTTCACGAACGCTGTCGGATCAATACTCTGCACTGCTCAAGGATTCTGCGGTTTTCTCCAAGACTTTGCCTCATCAGCCTCGAGTACTGCCTAGATGGATTGTTCAAGGAAGTTTCAGGTCTGTGGAGCCATCCTACCGCACGGGAGCAATTCAGTAATGACTATCACGTTCGCGAACGCTGTCGGATCAATGCTCTGCACTGCTCAAGGATTCTGCGGTTTTCTCCAAGACTTTGCCTTATCAGCCTCGAGTATTGCCTAGATAGATTGTTCAAAGAAGTTTCAGGTTTGTGGAGCCATCCTACCGCACGGTAGCAATTTAGTAATGACTATCACGTTCGCGAACGCTGTCGGATCAATGCCCTGCACTGCTCAAGGGTTCTGCGGTTTTCTCCAAGCGCTAGGATTGCGGCTTTGGCTCTGCTTGCCACAATCCTAAAGCTCATCGTAGACATATCAAGGAGAAACATCAAACCAATCTCTACATCCTTAGTTCTCAGCACTGCCTGAACAACAAGCAGTGATGTCATATAGACCTATCGATCTAGTTGAAAATCGCTCATTGCAGCACCTGGCGTCAAGGAGGTGGTGTTATATCGACGGCTTATACGCTTCGAGGATCATTGCTACGTGGCAAGTAATGCACTCGTTGATTTATATTAGCATATTCAAGTTTGAATGCAGCCTAGCCCTGGTTTCAGTCTGCAGGTCGGTCGGTTTTCGAACAATCAGGAACAAACAAACGTCGGGAGTTTCCGTAGACAGCGATGCAGCGCAGCGCCACAAGGTGCCATGATTATGATCTGAGGAGCAAGGCGAAGTCGTTGAGGTTCTTTTGGTGGTGGCTTTGCTAGCAATCCTTCTGGCCTGGTAACATACCGCGTGAACGCCGCGCGAACAGTGATATCTGTCACTGACCGACCTCATACCTCATCCCGCGGACTTTGCACTTACATTGAAGCGATTTGAATACTTAACGTAGCCCAGCCACTTCCATGTTCGTGGCAATCAAAAACACGACAACGTCCCCGTGTCGAGTAAGAAGATGATTAGTCTGGCCTGAGCAAAGCCAGTCTAGAATAGGTGAATATGTTGCGACATTTCGTTATGGTCCTTGAAATATGGAACGAATCCTTCGCATCACTGTTTCAGGTTCGGTGCATGAGAGGGGCTCTCGATTCAGCCCAAAGACCGGTGGGATTCCCACGAGGCTAAGCTTTGAAATTACACTTGCCCTATTGAGAGTGCCTCTTCCAAAAGAGAGATATTACGCACGCAATAAGGTGGAGGTGCAGCACACTTCTAGGTCAGATATTGGTTAGGGTTCGTCCATAGAGATCCCCGTACCGTGCCGAAGGTATGTTTCATGTTACCGTTGGATCAGCACGTAGGGCAGACAGGAGATCGGATCCTGCAGGATGGGTCAGCTGGTTGTTGAGCTTACGCTGTTTTCATCGAGGCTGACATAGCCCGACACAGCCTTAGTGGGGGCGATGAGGCTGGGAGTTCGATCGCGCGCAGGAGTCCGGTTTCTTTCACCTTCATCTGAGCCTCACTTCAGCCAGCAGCGCACATCTTCACACCTCATCACTGTGCTGAACACCTTCTTGCACCGTTCCTTGAAACCTGCGCACGTCAGTTCTGGGCTGGATTCCGCCACTGTAATCTTATGAGCAACGAGCCCCCGAATATTCTGGTGTAATTCTAAGGAAATTTACCAGTATGACCACGTCAGTCTCGCACAACAATAGAAGCCGGGAGGAGATTACCTCATTGCTCAAGGAAGCTGTAAAGACAGACCAGCAAGTGACGATCAACGAAATCTTGAATGCATGGCCTGTTCAGCCCAGCGATGTGCCAGCCACATTAACTCGAGCCACATCATCTCATACAGTACAACTATGGCCCTTTTATGTGACTCTCTATGAAGCCATAGAGCAGCAAAAGACCGTCATTGTTTCCTATTTACTTGATTGTGGTGTCGCGATAGATGAGGACGCCATTTCATCGGCTATCCAAGCCGGCTCTATTGATAATTTCCAAGCTTTCCTGGACCATGGATGGAACATTAACACGCCAGTGGGTGTCTCAAAGCCTCCCGCTCTTGCGTAAGCTGTCACTTGCTGAATATCCCACATATACATCACTTCCTTCGATGCATGCTGACTGAGCTCTCCCAGTTACATTTGCACCGACGAAATCTTACTATCCTGGTTTTTAGCCCATGGAGCCGATCCTAATGCTACTCCGCCAAGGATAGCACATACCCCGATCATGTTTGCAGTCAGTTCTGCCCCCCTCTCTGCTATCAAGACTCTCTTCGCCCACGGTGCAAAATCACTGAACACGCTCCAAACCATTGCCGAATCCCGGCAAGAGGGTCGGGTGGAGGTCATGAAATACCTACTCGACCAAGGTGCGGAAATCAATGCTAGAAAATGGGAGGATCATCCAGAAACTTGGGAGAATTTTGAGATGCTGGGACTTGGGACTGCGCTGCATTATGCTGCCAGGAATGGGGACTCGAAGACGGTCAGTTTCCTTCTAGATAGAGGCGCGAGGGTGGAAATCGGCGATTCTATTGGGGAGACGCCTTTAGGAAATGCACGCTGGTGTTGCGAGAATAACTTGAAGGATGGTGACGATACTAAGAAGCAAGAGCATCAGCAATGCATCGCCTTGTTGGTGGGCGCAGAGTCGAAACTCCGGACAATTAATGCTCGAATGTAACCCGGGTTCACACTACTCCGGTCTCACTTGGACTGAAATCACCAGGATAGCTAAAAGCGGCAACACCCGCGCGACGTCCAGGTGAGCGGGGGGTACATTTCTATTGTCTTGTCCTGCGACTTACTAACCCATATAGGCCAATACCCTGCAATAGTAAAGTCACTACATAAGTATAGAGAGAAAAGAAAATAAGAGCGTTTACTAGCTTTATACCTCTTTTAACTTTAATTACGCTATCCTAGTTAAAAATCTACTATTTAGCTATTTTATATAGATTAATAGCGAGGATAAATAAGATACTAGATCCTGCCGGTCCTATCTATAACCACGTATAATACCTAACTATTAGTTTTAAGGAAAATTAGTTTTTTAGACAAGGATAAATTAATAGGTTTAGAGGTAAAAGGAGACCTCTAAAGTGGATTATATAGAGTATATCTAAAAAGATTAGGAGGGAGCTATATATAAGCGCTCGATTAAGGGTATCTAAAAAGGGATATAGGGTATAAATAATAATATCTAGTACTAGAGAGTCGCTGTATACCCTAATAATAATATCGGATAAAGTACTATAGACGGACCTAATATAATATTAATAATTACTATTTTAATAGATTAAGTCCTACTAATCCCAGCTTATATCATTCTAATAGCCTACTAAGCTTATTTATTAGCGTATCTTAGGGGAGGGTCGTATACTATATACTTTATAGTAAGGTAGAAAGTTATAATAATCTAATAGTACCCTATAAGTCTAAGTTTCTTAATAAATATACTGGCGTTAAGCTAGTAGAAGTAATTTTCGTGATTATAAGTTATAAATAGGAGATCTAGTGGTATTATATTAGCTAATCTAATGATTTTTCTAATAATCTTAGAGTAATAGTATTCTCGGCGTGCTATCTTAGCCTATAACTTAGTAAATTAAAGATAATCCTTACTTAAATTAGGATCTAGAAGAAAAGGCACTTAACTAATAGAGAAGGTAGTCTCTAATATAATTTTAGTTTATCTCCCTATATATATAGCGCGGCTATTACGTATCTAGTTAAAGTCTAACGTTATAATTAAGTAAAGAATAAATACTTCTAGAATAGTATAAATATAAGAGAATAGAATATCCTTATTTTTAGTTATATAGATCTTCGTTATAAGTTATATAATAGTATAAGCGAAGGTTTCTTAACTAGAGATAGAAAGCTCTTATAATATATTTTATAACTAAATAATATTTTTATCTTCCTAGCGTAGTAATATTATAATTAATAGATTAGTTAGGATAAAGCGCTATTTAATAATACCACTTTTATATAAGAGAGAATACTAAGTCTACTAAAATATAGATATAATATAGAGTTTCTTAGATAGATTAATTATTATAACTAACCCTATTACTCTCTATATAATATTATCTACTAATATCTCTTTTAGGTATTAATCCTATATAAGGTACCCTAGATCTTTAAGAAAGCTATTTTTAATACCCGCTTAGGGCTATTTCTAGAGTACTCCTAGTTTCTATTAGAAGTCGTATATATATTATTAAATCGGTAGATATTTTAATATAAGGCTAGAAGTAGATACTCTAATAATACTATTTTATATATACTCTTATACGCCTCCTTTATCCTATTTATTTAGAACTTTTATAAAGGGCGCTTATATATACTATTAGGGTAACTTAAAATTATTAATAGGATATAAAGTACTATTAACGTGCGTAGATAAAGAATAATTTCCTAGCCCTTTAATACTAATCCTTATTTATTAATATATCCCGACTAATATCTCTAATACTTAAATTATAATAATCTAGGAGCTAATTAAAATTTCTAGAGTAATTATATACTAATTTAACCTATAAAAAGAACTCTCTAAAGTATATAAAGGAGCGCTTTTATTTAATTTAGGAGCTATTATAAAAATTATTTTCCGGTTAGATATATTTATAAGAGTAATATTAAGTAGTAATAATTAAGAAGGCTTATTAATATATAGGGTTAAGAGCTTAGGGTATAACTATCTACTTAATAAGCTTTTAAAAGGCTAGTAGAGCCGTTTATTATATAGCTTATATTAGAAAATAATAATAAGGTATAAATTCTTTAAGTTAGCTTTACTATAATTATTAATTAATAGCTCTAGTACTATTATTATAGATAAGTAGATATATTATAAAAGCTTCTAGTCCTAAGGTACTAATTAAGTATACTACTATTCCTAGAGACTACTATTTCTATATACCTCTAGCTATAAATATTACTAATTATAGATTCCGCTAGTTGAAGTAAGAAGTTAGAACTAGAGAGAGTGCTAAGTAAAGTAGGAAAAGGTGGTAAGACTAGAGTAGAGAGACTAATAGATAAATAATAGAATTATATAGACATCTAAATAGTTATAAGTAGGTATTATTACCTAATCTTAAGGAGATATCTCTTATAATATAGTAAATCTAATTATCTAATATAGGTATAACTCTAAAATAGTAACCCTAAACCTAGGGCCACGGTAAACTAAAAGTATCTTACGTAAAAATTACCGCCTTCTTATAGTAAATAGTATTCTACTTATAATTATAATCTAATTCCTACTCCTAAGTACTAGGCAGGAAGATAGATATAGTTATAATCCTTATTATAATTATAATTATAAGCTAAATAACCTTCTAATTAAGAGAGTAAGTCGGCGTTACTATTATTAGAGTAGTTAAAAGTATTTACTATTAGCGTTAAATTAGGAGCGGTATTCTAAATCTTATTATTAGTAGCTAGTTCTATCTTAAATTAGCGGGTTTTTAAATAGATAGGGCTAGAGAGAATATTAAAGAGGCGTACTAATTTTAATATATAACTCTAAAGGTACGGGTAAAGCTTAGCTAGAGTATTAATAAATAGAACCTAGGCGTCGCGGGGGATCTCGGTTTAAAAGCTAATATAAATTAATAGGTACCGGTTATAACTTATAATTAAAACTTATCAAGATCCTAAAATACTTTAAAGAGCGGGTAGTATCTAAATATAATACGGCACTAGAGCGAGGATAGTAAGAGAGGAAAATCGGGTTTAAATTAAAGACTAGATAGTCCCTTCCTATCTCTACCTCCTTAGATTACGCTAAATATCTAGAAATACGGACCTTTTAATAGGATTAATAGAAGAGTCCTATCCTATTATTCTTAGATAGATCCTAATAACTATTACTTTAATAGATTTAGTAAGTATATATTTACTTTAAAATTCCCTCTACCTAGATTAATCTTAGAAAAGGTCCGCCCCTTTATTAATTAGTAAGGTAAAATAAGCGCGTATAAACTATTAAAGGATAATATTAATTAATCTAAGATATTCTATCTAGAGCCCTATTATATATAAGTGACTTAATAAGTTAAGTAGAGCCTTTATAACCTCTAGTACTAATATATAATAATAAGCTACGGCTCCCTTAAGAGCTACGAAATATTTAGGATAATTAAACGCCGCTACTATTTAAAGTAGATAAAAGGCTTAGTTATATCCTATTAGTACCTTATATCTTTAGATATAGTAATTCGTGAAGTGCTCTAGGTACTTTATCTAGGGGTATAAAGGGGATAACTTAAAGAGGGTTAAGACGCTAGCCTTTATACTAGCGAGATCTAATTATTAAGTATTATCTTTATTTTAGTCTAAGCCACTTTTATTAATATTAGATACTTAGGCCTTAACCTCTTTAATCTATAATTTTCTTTATTTTACTTAGGTAGGGTTAGGGTTAAACGCGTAGGAGCGAGGTAGAGTATTAACTTATTATAACCTTAAGGTTTCTAGAAATAGTACGCTTATTAATATAATATACTTACTAGCCTTATAAAGAGACCTCACTAGTATTAGCTTAGTATAAAAGACCCTTAAGCTTTCTACCTTAATTAGTACTCTATTAATAACCTTATCCTAGCTAAGGCGCCTTATATTCTTTAAGAGGTATATCCTATAATCCGAGCCGTTAGTCTATTAATATAAATACTATTAAGTCGTTAGCTAATAGACTTATAAAGCCGGTAAGAGTACTTATACCTTTAATAGGAGGCTTCTATATAGAATAGTCTTAATTAAGTTTCTTATTAATATATTTTATTTACGCCTCTATAAATTTATAATAATTATCTAGATTATAACTAGGTAATAAGCTATAATAGCTTATTATTTAGATCGGAATATCTATTATAATTAGGATCTAGATTATAACTAGGTAATAAGCTATAATAGCTTATTATTTAGATCGGAATATCTATTATAATTAGGATCTAGTAATTACTAGGGTTATACGGAATTATTACGCGTGTATATTTTTATCTAACTAGCTATACGGGCCTATCTAGTATTACCTATCCCTTCTAAAAGTTATTAATATTAAAATTAGTATACTTACTATATAAGATTATAGTACTTATACCCTACCTAAAAAGTAATAAGATATATATAAGTAGGGACGTTAAAAGCCACCTTAAAGGGAGGAAGCGACTTAAGTCTTCCCTTACTTCTTCCTTAGTACTAGTATAAAATTAGATATTAGAATAATTATTAACGGAGATTATCTTAGACTTAGCTTCTTAAATAACTTCGCTAATAGTCTAGGCTTTCCGCTAAAAGTTAAAGCTATAAGGGAGTCGCCAGGAACCTTATCCCGCCTTATCTTTTTATAAGGAAGGTTCGCGTACAGTAAGGTCTCGCACCTATTAATTATAATCTATCTTAAATATATAATTAATTATAGGCTTAGAGAATACCCTTAGAGGAGGATTATTATTAATATATATAACCTTTCTACTATTTTAACGGACCGCGGGAATTAGCTTACTCTTTAATTCATACCTTAGACCCTTAATTACTAATAATATACTAACGACTAGTAGAATATTAGGCCTTAATTTTACGTCTTTATTAATAAATCTCGCTTTTATCTTATTATAAGGATTATTAATATCTTAGAAAAGAATAATATTAGGTTATAATTATCTAATATAAATATTTATTCTTCCTCCCCTTCTCTACTATTCTTCTACTCTTAACGCGTATTTAGGGTATAATATAAGCTCTCTAAAAGTAAGAGCTATCTTACGTATACTATCCTAGCTTATAAGATACCTATAATAAGAGTACTAGAAGGAGTTAAGGTTATTATATAACTAGACCGCGTTATAATCCTTAGATTTAATATTAATATTTAAGCCTACCCTTACCTCTAATCTATCGAGATTTTAAGTATAATATCTTTAGAGCTTTCCGTATCTTTAAAGGATTTAGAGAAATCAATATATATCCGTTTAAACTAGATCTTCTAATTTTACCTTATTCCTTATATTAATTAGGTATTTATATAAATCCTTTCTCCTCTCTTTATTATTAAGTATATTTCTCTTAAAGAGCGCTCTATTTATCTTATAAAGGCTAGTTTTAGACTAAAAGTCCTAGATAATTATTACCTAACGCTGGCTAAAGGTAAAGATCGAAACTTATAAGTATTCCGTAATTTATACTAATTCCGGCGCCTATAAATATAATAATTTAATAAGCCTTATTAATAATACTAGTAATCTCTTATAACTTATACTTAATAAGATCCGTAACGTCTTTAGGTATTAGCTAGCGCCGAAGCCAATTTTCTTAGTAGAAATTACCTAGCGGGTTTCCCTCTAATAATAATTTATTATAGCCTATCTCGCTTCCGTTAATTAATATATATAAGGAGGTATTTTACATATCCTCTTAGAGAAATACTAAAGGAGCTACCATTAAAGTACCTTACGAAACCTCTAGGGCTAAAGTTATAGGTCCTACTATTAAAGAACTATTACTATCTATATTTACTTAATTACTAGTAATAGTATTAATTTTTTTTAACGGATTTATAGATCAGGTAAATAGGGAGACTAGCCCTACTTTATAGTCTCGTAAAATTATATTAGGCGTACTTAGCTACAAAGGAGCCGTCGCTAGGTAGAAGTCTTAGTCCGTTACTCAGCCTCTTCTAGAAAGCCAGCGAATCTTAGTATAAAGGATATTAATAATCTTACAATTTATAATATTATTCTTTCTAGGGTTAAATTCCTCTAGTAAATTCCTAAGAGAAATTTTAAACTTAATAGAAGCTTAGTAGTCTTTCTAAGGATATCCCAGAAGATCCTACCTTATAAATTTAAGAATCTATTATAAATATTAATATACTAGTTAATAGTATTTAATTTATAGTAATTTAAAGGTCTTTAAATATTTTAGTAGATTAAAGGTTAATATCTTATTAATTTAGGGTCTAAATATATAGTAGTATTTATAATAGACGCTAAACACCTAGTATTTATAATTAAAACCCTATTAATAGCTATATCTAGAAGTAATTACTATCCTATACTTATTATTAGTATAATCTATTAGTACTAATACTATTATCCTACTATAATAATTAGGAGAAAGCTAAAGAGAAGGTAAGTTATTCTATTATATATAGAGGATTATCAAGAAAGGGTAGACGGATTAATAGACTACTCTATTAGATAGGTATAAACTTAAGTATAAGCAGGATAGTAGCTAAGATTTTATACTATATTTTTAAGGTAGAGTAAGTATAATAAAGTCTATAAAGTATAGAATAGCTAACCTAATTACTAGTACCTACGCTATTTAATTATTCTACTAAAGGGGTAGCTATTAAGGTATTCCGAGGGTTAGTTATAACTACTAGCTAATAAGAAAGTACTACTTATAAACCTTATTTATTAGATATTATTAGGGTTAGAGATATTTTATAAAATCTCTAATCACCCTTTTATATTAAGATCTATAAATTTATTACTAATTCTAACGCCTAAAATATAGTCCCTCGCGTAAGTAATCTTATCTTCGCTAATTCTAAGATTATCCCTCGGAATCTAGATAATTAGGGTTTAAGGGTTAGTAGCTTTATATTTATACCTACGCTAATTTAATATATTTTTCCGTGCGAGCTTATTAATACTTTCTTAGAGATCTTAGGGGACCTTCTTAAAGGGTATTATCTATTTATAGAAAGTATATACTAGATAGTATAAATAATTAAGCGCAGCTTATAAGGAGTACCCCTCTTCTAAGGTTACCTCCTAACCCTCTCTATCCTTTATAAAGGCTGGTAGATATTTAAGTATCAAGATAAAGATATTTTCTAGTAACTATTAGTAGATAATAGTCGATATTATAGTAATAATTATTATTACGGCCTAATTAATACTAGTAAGATTACCCTAATTATCACGGATAGATAGGAAGAGACCTATTAGGTATAACTCCATTATATAAACCCCTATAAAGAGTTACTTTAAAGCTATTAGGTAGAGTTAACCTCTAGTATTAAACGGGAAGTCTAATACGTAGAGTAGGTTATAACGGAATATAAATAAAAATAGGCCGAAGGTAATAATACTAAATATAAGGATAAGGGGGGTAATAATTAAGTAAGTTAAACCTAATTTATTAGTAGAGCCGTTAGAAATAATCTAAGTATCTTATTAATATATATAAGGTTTATATAAAGTAGATATAAGGTCCCGCATAAAATCTATAATAAAGTCCTCTATCTTTTCTACCTCTACCTCGGTATATAATCTATCTAAGGAGTAAGAATAAGCTAGTTAAGTAGACCCTCAGCTTATAATAGGGTACTTATATTTACTAAGAGACCTTATAAAATAAGATAGGAGAAGAAGTAGTTACTCGCCTTAGGGAGATTACTAGCTAATAACGCGGGTATAAAGTCTAGGCTATAAAGAATATCTTATATAATAGCTATAATACTAGAAGAAATTAATATTATAAGAAAGTTTTATATAAAAAGAAAACTAAAATAAAACTTCTATAGTAATATCTTAACTATAGTCTCTATTAATAGACCTTACTATCCCGCGATAATATACAGGATTAGGAGTAGTAATATAGTTAGTACTACTAATATTAACTACGGTAAGACGCCTTAGATAATTCTACTTAGCTACGCTAGAGTACCGGCTAACTACTAAAGCTATAATACGGAGTTTATAAGGGTAGTAATTTAAGAGAGAAATCTTATAAAAGTAACGGGTATCGCCTACGTAATAAGAAGTAAAGTAATAGTAATTAATACTAACCTATTCCGTATATAGCGATTCTACTACTATTAAGATAGACTACTCTATTAGATTTCCTCTATAGATACGTCGACGTATTAGGCTAATAGATATAAAGGATTAGATTTTAGGAGCGTTTAAGAGGTTATATAGGCGGCGGATTAAGTATTAAACTATATAAAGGCTAACCTTATTCGCGGATATTTACTTAATTCTCTTCTATTAGAATTAAACTTAGCTAGCTCCCTTTAATCTACCCTAATTTCCTTATATAATCTTACTAACTCTCTTAAGTAGTAGTAGATAGTATTAACCCTCTTTTTAATAAGAGGGATTATAAGTATTTAAGTCTACCCGTATATTAGAAGGTATATATAATTATAATCTTTCTCCTTTAAGTAGCGCTTTTATAATAGTCTAAGCTTTTTAATATTTAACTCCTAAGGTTATATAAGCTTACCGCTCTTATATTAATAGAAGGATATTATAACTAATATAAGAAGGCTAATCTCCGCGGCCTCTAGAGTAGTAACAAGCCTTTTCCGCTCCTAAACCTTCTTTAATAGAGTAGAGAGATCTCGATTAATTTATATAGAATATACTCTATTAGGGAATACGTTATAAAGATCCTCTAATATTAGAAGATCTTCCTTAAGAATATTAGTTACTAGAATAGTATTAGCGGCCTCTAAGATATAATACTTAAGTAATATCAAGTAAGTATTATAGATATAAACATAGAATAATAATTCTATATATATAGTATAATAGATGAATATAATTATAAGTAAAGCTATTACTAAATAGGCCTAGTAGAATATAGTATAATTAAGGCTAATATTCGCCTAGCTATATCTATCAAGACCTTAGGTTAGACCCGTAGTATTATTACCGCCGCGAAGATTTAAGGGGATAAATATTAGTATAATAACGATTAATAGGGTTATAAAGATTATAAGAAGTATATAGATATATTAAAGAAAGAAGAAAGTATTAAGGCTAGAGTATTATAAAGTAATTCTATCGGGTAACTAGAATAGATATAGAATCTAGGATAGAGTACCTAAAGGATATTAACTAGTACGCTATCCTTTAAGTACTAGGTAAGTTTAAGGTTAACTATTATACTAACTTAGTAACTCTAAAGATAAAGGGTAAGTGGCTTACTAGAGCTATTTAAGTCTATCCTTAAGAAGGAGAAAAACGTAGACTTTAATAGTAAAAACGGCTGCGGATATAACGAGTAATACTAGAAAGGTTTATAATAAGAGCCCTTAAGCGTATTATACTTTTTCTAGCGAGGAGTTAAGCGTAGTACTAGCACTACTAAGTAAGGATATTATTTATTAATAAGTCGGTTAGATTATATATAAAGTAAGTTATAGGAGATCTAACTATTTCCTTTCTATAATATATTAGTCGCGTAATCTTCCGAGCTCTTATAATATACTCTACTTTTTACTCCCTTAAGCCTTAGCTTCCTTTACTCTATTATTAACTTCTTTCTACTTTAGTTCCACTATATCCTCTATACGTAAAGCTTTAATAAGTTATTAGTTATAAATTCTATTTAAGCTATAATATATACCTAGAGTTATAGCTAATACTTAGATAAACGTCTATTTAAAGCTTTTAATAGCCTATTAACCTTCTATAAGTAAGAGAGCTTTCTCCTATCCCTTAAAGTAATATTTAGTTATTTAGTTTTATTACGCAGCGAGCGTAAAGTAGGGTTAAGTAAGGAATATAGATCTAATTTCTTAATTCCGTTAGGAGCCTTAAAATCAATAATTAGAAAGTTATAATTAGGATATAGCGCTTTTAAGGATCTTTATTAGAAGTATCCGAATTATCTTACTACGCGCGTACCTAGTATACTAGGTAGTATAGAAATAGAGGCTCTAGGGGGTTAGCCTTATAGAGCTGAATACCTAAGTAAACTATTAACTTTTTAGCTAGAATAGCCTTTTAAGAATCTTATTCTATATACTTAGAAGCCTAGTATTATAATAGTTACGACTATATATAGGCTATAAGTTACTATCCTTTACTATAACTTTTAGTAGCCTCTTAAATAAAATTAGTTTCCTTATTTTTATAACCCGCTTATTACTTCCACTAAGGCTTAATTAGCTAACTTCTATAGAATAGCCCTTACTATACACGTATAACCGGAGAATATACCCTATTATAAGTAGCGTTACCTAATTATATAACTACCTCTAGATTATTATTAGGAAGATTTAATCTAGGAAAAAGGATATAGATATATATTAGCTAGTAAAGAATAAGAATCTACTTTAATACCCTTATATTTATTACTAGTATAACTTCTTATTAAAGCTTAAAACCTTTCGCCGGTACTACTTAGTAAAAGTAGCCGTTATAAGCTAAGGCCTATAGTAAGAGATTAATTTAAGTTTAAAAACCTTATAAACGGCTATAATAGAAAAGGATAGATAAAGAAGATATAAGGGATAGGATTAAAGAAAGGCTACGTACTTAGCTATCAATAGAATATTATAAATACTCCTATTTTTAGATACTTTTAAAGATATTTAAAGACTAACTTATAGTTAAAGTACTATAAAACGTATAACGGCGTTAGTATTCTTTAATACACAGAATTCTCTTAACGCTTCAGCTAGTATAATAAAAAAACCTAATAGGCGGTTATATGACGTACGGAACCCAATTATCTCTCTCCTTTAATTCTAATTCTAGTAGCCTATCCCTAGTAGGGAATCTGTCGGCCACTTTACTTCCCGACACTTCGCCTACCTAATTTACTTTTCTAACTAGGTAGGTATAAAGGATATATATTAGGCTAAATACTAACCCTATAAGTAGTAAGTTTAAAGGTATTTTTATAGGTCTACCTAATATTAATATTAGCTATTTCAATAGCTATTTTATACCTATTACCTACTCTTCTAAGGGTATAATAGGCTATAATATTAATCTATTTTAGTAGCTAGGCATTATTTATAATAATTAAGTCAGCCCTATCTATATTAGCGCCGCTTAGAATATTACTTATAAACCTACTCCGCCGGTTTTTATAGCTTATAAAGGCGCTACTTATACCTATCCTTATAATAATATAGCTAATATAAGTAATCTTAAGAGTAACCTAGTCTCTTATTATATTAGTACGTCTTATAAAGTACCCTTAAGGTAACTACCTTAAAGAAGAAATCTAATACCTAAGTCGTTTATATATTAGGAATACTATAGGTATAAAGAATACGTATCTTCCTACCATTAATATATAAGATTAGTTACTACTATTACTTACCGCGAATCCGTGTTCCCTTAGTAAATCTAGTTTATTCTATTAGGTATTAAAGCTTTTATAAAATATATTAAAGTAAGGAATATTTAAACTTTATTATTAATACTAATATATTATTACTATTCTAGTTTAAGTAGAATTTTAAGCTAATATATTATATATTAAAAATACTTAGAGGTTAGATCTATATCTTCCTTTAGAAAGTATAAGCCTAGTTTAGAAGTATTACCTAGTCCTAATAGTATTACTTTACCCTTCTAGCTATTTAGCTATAACTTAATCCTTAATTAATCTCGTATATAATAAAATATATTTATAATTAGAGGCGCGGAAATTAGAGGTATCTATATTTAATTTATAAAGGCCTATAAATATCTAGACCATAATTATATTAAGGTAATAGGTTTCCTTTACCTTAAAACCTACTTCGCTAGTAATTATAGAATATATACCCCAGAGGTACTACTCTATATTACTATTCTAATAGCTTAAGGGTATACGGCTCTAGTAGCTCCTAATATAATAAACTCCTAAGACGGTATAGAGGGTAAAGGCGGTTTAAAGAGTAATACTACTTTTACTAATTAAGCTTTAGGTTTAGAAACCTAAATTAAGATTAATAAGTAGTTAAATGAATAAGAGGTATAAATAAGCTTCTCTATTAAAATAATACTAAGGAATTTAATAGGATAAGCCTTTAAAGATTAGAATATCTATATATAATAAAAGGGATTATAATAGGTATCTTAAGACGGCGGATAATCTTAGGTAAATAATTAGGGAACCGTAGCTCCCCGGGGGAGGTAGTATCACCTATAGTTTTAAATTACTTTACCGAGGTCTTAAAGGCTAAGAGTAGCTTAATATCTCTAAAAAAAAATTCTAATAGTAACCTATACGGCGATTTTATTAATAGTTATTTTATAAGTACCTCTACTTCTTATTATAACTAGGGAAATATTAGCTACGTGAACTTTTAGGAAAATCTAGGTCTTTAAGTAAATCTTAGTCTATAAAGGTTTATTAGCTAAAGTATTCTAACTAAATATACCTATAACTCTCTTATCTCCTCTTTAGAATAGAACCCTTATCTTCTAGATATAGTTATAGCGCTAATTATAATAGTCTATTAACTCTATAAATAATATTAATAGAGACGTTAATTAGGTTTAGATAGGATTACACTAAGCTTTACTCTCTCCTTTTATTATAGCCCTAGAATAGGATACTTAAGATTAGATAGAAGGCCCGTCTAGAACTAAATACTATTATTAATAAGCGCCTAGGTATCAAGTAATCGGTGAAACGTCTAGTATAGTAGAGGCTAAGAACCCTATTCTAAATTAATAGAGTGACTTATTATTTAAGCTTCTAACCTATGTAAGGATAAGTATTTAAATCCTATTATAATTTTAAAGAGGGGCTCTAGAATCTAATACTACCGACGGTTTTTCCTATTTATCTATCTTAGGAGGTCTTTATAATAGGTTATATCAGCTTTAATTAACGGCTTTATCTCCTTTAATAGTAGGAGACGTCTCTATTAATTTATATAAAATTACTAACCTTAATAAGGTAATAAATTATATACCTTCTAGCTTTTACTACGTAAAGGTAAGTAGAAAGAATAAAGAATAAATTCTTAGGAACCGTTATAATTTTATATAAAGGAAACTCTAGTAAAGTATAACTTTAATTATAATTAAAGGCGGCTAGAGTCTAGTTCTCTAGGTATCTAACCTCCACTTCGCTTACTGCTAATACCCTTACTCTTATTAACTTTATCTAAGTTCCCTCCCTAGCTTAAGTGTCTTATCTCTTTAGGAGTAGAGTTATAAGTATCTTTACTACCTATTGCTAATTAACTTATATTATTAAATCTTTTAATATTAATTATATTATTATAAAATAGGGACGTAATATTATAATATATTAGCGTAATTAGACTATCTATCTTTTACTAAATTAATATTTCCCCTTACTCGCTATATAATATTATTAAGATACCTAGAGTTTTCCTCTATTCTAAATAGATATTAGTAATATTAAGATTATAATATTCTCTTTATATAATACCTTAATCTCTATATATTCTAGTCTTATATCTCTTATATTAACGCTAGTATTCTAACCTTTAAGTAAACCTTATAGGTTAGCGTACTTAATATATATAAGAGTAGAGATTTAATCTATATATATAATTCCGGCTTAAAGATCCTAAGAGAGAAATTAGTTAGTTTAAGAACTAATTTCTAAGTTATCTTAACTAATAGAATTATCTAGAGATAAGAATAGCGTTAAGTCTTTATAGCTAGTCCTCGTCTCTTATAAGTTAGCGTACTAAATATATATAGGATTAGAGCTTTAATTTATATACGTAGTTCCGGCTTAAAGATCCTAAGAGAGAAACTAGTTAGTCTAAGAACTAATTTTTAAGTTATCTTAACTAATAGAATTATCTAGAGATAAGAATAGTATTAGGTCTTTATAACTAGTTCTTATCTCTTATAAGTTAGCGTACTAAATATACGCGGGAGAGATTTAATTTATATATATAATCCTAGCTTAAAGATCCTAAGAGAGAAGTTAATTAGTTAGGATTAATTTTTAACTAATAGAATAATCTAGAGATAAGAATAAAGTTAGGTCTTTATAGCCTATTACATAGTTACTATTATTAAAGTTAATCTATTTATTATTAGGGTATTATTCCTTAAAAAGGTTATCTATTACTATATATATATAAGGTAGGGTATCCCCTTTTAAATCCTAATACTAACCGTACCTTAAATTCTAGTGTAAAAGGCTATTATTAATAGAGCGTTAGATATAAACTAGTTATATCACTATAACCTAGAGGATCTACCCTATATATAGCTTAGTAAATATAAGCTTTATATACGTGAATAGTTATATTATAAAACTATTATAATAGGGCTAATAACTTATATATATTATACCGCGATCCTAGCACTTAAAGCGTACCTAATATTAAAGGTTACTAATTAATCTACCTCCTAGCTAATCTCTTATATTAATTATAGAGTAATACTAAGGTAATATAAGATAAGTATAAGGATAAAAATCTATTTATATAATTAAATCCTTCTATTATAAAAAGACCCGCCGTAATAATAACTTAGGTATATTAATAGTAGTCTATATACCTAAATAGTTTCAGCGTACCTTACGTGATTTAATAGAATTAGAATAGTAGTTATTAAAGGATTAGAAATATACTATTTTAGGATTTAAGTATTATATAAAGTAAACCTTCGTCTATTCCTAGTCTTAATTAATCTAGGTACTTAAGCCCCTTTAAAGTATATACTAGATTCTTATTCCCGTTATAACCTATACTCTAATTATAGTAACGTAAGGTAGGAGTATACTATTTTAATTTTCTTAAGTAGTATAAAAAGTTCTATAATTTAAATAGATAAATTCTAATATAAGTAATAGCCTAGCTAAGCTATCTACTAAATATATAGTATTAAACTAGCTTCTTATAAGAAACTTTACTAGAAGAAGATAGCCCTTAAAAATAAGAATTTTATATTACTTTAATATCTCTTTAAAGCTAGTTATATTAATTAATCTAATAAAGTCTATATAAAATTCTCTAATACCTAAAGTAAAGAGGTTATAAGGTTAAAAGAAACTATAAGTAACTATTAAAGAGTATTTATAACTTAGTAGGAGGTATTAAAGTTAGAGAAAAGAGAGCGCGCTCTAATAGTATAATCCCTAGGTTATAAGTCTACTTATTATAAAGCGACTAAGAGATTACTAGAGTAAGAGCGCGCCTATTTCTAGGACTTTATTAGATTTCTAGATACTCTTAAGGTTTTATAAAGGGTAGATCTAAATAATAATATAAGCCTTAATATAATCTAGATTAAATAGAATAGTATAAAGGGGATACTTAACTACCTTAAAGCTAAGATTATAAGCCTAGAGCGTAAACTTTAAAATACTAGAGATAATCTCTAATATAAGTAACTTCTACTAGAAGATCTACTACGCAACTTTAAGGTCGACGTAAAGAGTATATCTATATCTAAGAGTAGTAGGGAAGGAGAATAAGATAATACTATTTAAGTATTAATAAAAGTAAGATACTTAAAGATCTATTAGTAGATATTATTCTTATATTTAGTTTAAGTTAACTTTATTATAAATTTATTATTATATACGCTTAGATATTTTTATTAGTATAAATACTTATTACTATTATCTCTCTAATTAACTTATAAGTTTCTATATACTATATTACGGGAGTAAAAGTATAATCTTTAAGGATTTATATTAAAGTTATAATAGTAGAAAGTACTATATATTATTTAATCGCCTACGTTTTAAGTAAGCGGCTTCTTACTTATAATACTCTAAGTCTCTACTAGTCTTTACTAGCCTATAAGTAGGGAGAATATAATAAGTATTTATAAGCTATTTTTCTTATATAGTTAAAGGAAGCATGGATCTTAATAAATAGACCTAGTTTAGGATACTATCTACGGGGCTATTTATAACGGAGCTATCTACTCTAAACAACATAATTATAAGGAGTAGGGGTATAACATCTACTTATAAGTAATTACCCTACCTACTTAGGGCCTTAAAATAGAGCTACCTAATAACTACAGAGGAGTAGATAGTAGAGCTTATATAAATAAACTAGTATCTACTCTAGGATCTAGCCTATTATAAAGATCCTAGAGCTATAAATACTATATTATACACACTAAAAGAATAATTTTAAAAGTAAGTAGGCGCTAGACGGGCTCTTCTAAATTATTAGGGTATTAATTTTAGCGACCGAAATATTAAAAATAGTATTTTCTAAGCGCTAGGATTAGGCTAGCGCTAAAGCTAAGCCTTAGCTCTATAAATATATAAATAATTAGTTATTAGCGTAATAGGGATTATTTAAGAGAGGACTTACTAAAGGAATCCCTATTATACTAATAACTATTTCCCTTAATACGTAGTACGCCGTTCTAGGATATAAACGCCTATAAAATAACCCCTATATTACTACGTCGTAGGGGGCTTAACTTTTATATATATACTATACTAGTCGCCTATAACTTTTAATTATCTATATATTAAAATTATATATATAGTTAAATAAGCTTCTAGAAATACTAGACTATATTTTCCTAGTATCTGCTAAGACGGGATATTTAAATAGGTAGAGATTATAGTATAGTTAGACCGGGTTATAATAATATCCGCTTAGTAATAATACGTAATTATATATTTAATAATTTTAGCTATAAATAACGATATCTACCATTTAATAATATATTATTATTATTCTATATTCCTTTAATAGGTATCTTTATAATATATTACTATATATGTCGTCGCTAGGTAATATTCCTAGCGATATTACGTCGTCAACCCCCTAATAAACTACCTCCTAGGGCCTAAGAGCTTCCATTTCGCCCCTAAAAATCCTCTCTAAGAAAAGACGACGCGGAATTACTAATACTTAGCGTAAATCCCTACGTGATTATACTATTAATACTAGTTAGTATAAAAAGAGCGTATACCGGTACATAACCCGAACGGATCCGGTAGAGTCTATAATACCAAGATTAATAGAAGGTTCTATATAGTTCCGTAACATTATAATTAGCACTTATAAGCACCTAAAAAAAATTATATACTTACCTCCTAACTTACCTTTATATATATTTATATTTTCCTCGTAAATTCCTTAGTAAAGTTATCTAGGTTTATATTCTAAAGTTTATTTAGGGACTTATAATAGAAGAAGCTCTTTACTAATATATAGCCGATAAAATTATAGATTAATAGGTTCTAATTACCACTTATAAATTAATACCTCGCCTTTAAGAGTAAATCTAGTTTATAATATATACCTACTATAAGATAGTAAATTAATAAAGCCTAGATATTATTACGTTTAAAGAGACTCTTTAGGCGCTTAAGGACGCGATTAAGGATCACTAGAGGTAAATCTATAAAGACTCTAGTAAAATAGCTTATTTATTTAAGTATATATTAATTTTTTAAATATTCTTATAATATAAGCTACTAGAAGACTATATGGGGATACCTTATATAGTTAATAAGAATATTCTTTACTTAGGCTAGTATTAAGGTAAATTAAATAATTATAAATAAGCTACTCGCGAACTTAATACCTAAATATATAATCTTAATAATATCTACTAGTAGCGTACTACCTTTATTCTTAATAAACTTATACTTAATTAAGCTTATATTAGAAGTAAGATATATACCACTTTAATAAGAGATAGATAATTAAGTAGTAATATCTAACTATAAATTAAATACTATAACTAGGAAGGTTTAGTAGTAGTATTAAGGAAAGATTAAATTCTTATAATAGAGCTATTCTTAAAAGGAGATAATATAAAGAGGAAAATCTAGCGTAGTATAAGCCGGATCTAAAAAAAATACTTTCGCGAGCTTAGTAATCTATTAAGGTTTATAATTAGTAAATATACTAGTAAACTACCTACTAAGTTATTAAGTCCTAAAACTATAGAATCGGCCTTAAACTATCTTACTCTAGTACCTCCTCTATACTCTAACCTCTATTAGGGAGATAAAGGCTCATACGCTTTAGAAGAGACGGGTTAAGAGAAAGCCTATAAACGGGACTAATTAAGTTTAATAAATATAACTATCTAAAAGATTTAGCGTCTTCTTTAAGCTCTTTAACTACTAGTTAAGTATGCTTTATAAATATAAGGATTATTTTAGGGGCCTTTAAGGATTTCTATTAAGATAGTAATTCTATTTTATAATTAATTTATAAGGATATAGTACTAGTTATAATAGTTATAAGATAATAGAGGTTATACTCCTTAAATATATAGGGTCTTTTAATTATCTATAAATAATTTTAATTAGGGCTAATATCTCCAGGGCTACCGGATTCCTAAGGGTAAATAAGCCTAGGCTTAGGGTATACTATAACCTACGCGTATATAAGGGTACTATAATTACTATACTTTACGATAGTCTTACTATTATATACGCCCTAGGTATATTTACTATATATAAAGATATATACTCTATTAATATAGGTAGTAATTAATAATTTTAGCTAATATATTCTCTTATTACTAGGTTATTAAGAATATAATAATAAGATTAGTGTAGACTAGCTATTAGTTAGAGCCCGTATTAGTAAGCGTAGCTAAACTAGAAGAATCTAAATAAGCTTTCTACTAGCTTTATAATTCTTAGATCCTATAATATACTATTCTCTAAGAGAAATAAATCTATTAGACCGTACCTCGTATAATTAGGTATTAATAGTACTCTACCTAAGTAATAGAGAGCTGGGAAGTACTACTCTATCTATAAGAGGATTAAAGGTTTTAATTCTAATCTAGAATAGTCTAGTAATTATAAGGACTAATTACTCTTAGCTAGATAGCTTTAAGATTCTAAGATAATATATAAAGATACTTAGTTTTAGATATTAAATTATAAACTATCCTTCTCCTTCCGAGAATTTAAACTAGATGAATTATACTGTGAAAAGCGAAATGAATATATACCTTTAATCCCATGTCTCCGTCGTTATATTCGCTGAATTACGCCTAAATTTTTATATTATCTTTTCCTTAGCCTTCTTTATAATCTTATCTAATCTATTACCGGCCCCTCCCTTATAGATTATCCTTAAGACCCTTTTAGTTATTTTCACCGCTTACTTTATACCCTTATCTCTCCTTAATATATCTACTACTATTTCTTCGTCTGCCAGCCTTTATTTTCCTTTAATAATATAAGTAAGGTAGCGTTAATCTTAAAATATTTCTAGCCTATAATTATAGATTTAAGTACGCCTACTACTTTAATAGCCGCTTAAAGTACCCTAATTACGTTATTAAGATTAGCTAAGGCTTTATTAGAACTTATAAAACCGGCGGTTATATTTAACGCTATTGATATTTTAAGGATATTAAGGTAGTAGCGCTTACTTATAATATATTATTAGTATATATAGTAGTTTATTTTAGGAGGGTACTAACGGGTAATAGAGAGGTATAAAGAGCTAATAAAAGGCGATATTCTAAAGGTAATACTAAATTAGTTAGGAGACTTTTATTTATAATAGTCTCTATAATAGATATAATTCCTACCTTAAGGTTTCACGAATAGCTTATAATAATAGTAGCGTCAATAAGCTATTATAACCTAGGTAATTAGAGGCCGTTCTTAAGCTAGCGCTATAGCCCCCTATTTTACTCTTAGTAGCTAACCTATATAAGGGCTATTATAAGGTTATATTATAAAAACCTTAATATATATAAGTAACCCTTATTAACGCCTATATCTAGAAAGTTACTAAAAATTTCTATTAACTAATAATTTATTACTTATCTTAAGGATTACCTCTAATATAAGTATAGACAGTAGCTTAAATATTTTACTAATCTTTAGCTATTAAAGGATTAATTACCTTAAGATACGGGTTATAAGAAAAGGCTAGAGGCCGCCCTAGCTTAGTATAAGATAAAGTATATAAGGCGGGTAAGCGGCTATATTACCTAGAAGGTCTAGAAAGCATGAAGTTATAAGGGGGTATAATTATAAGTATATAAGGGGTATAATTATAAGTAAAGAGGGTATAACCGTAATACCTCCCTTTAGAATTAAGCGAGCTTTTAAGAGCCTAGTACTAGAGGTTTTTTAATTTAAATTATAACCTATTATATTATTAAATTATATATAAGATTAATATAAGGTAGTAAATTAAAGATATAATTTTAATAAGAAGTAGAGGTATTACTATTTATTAATTATTATATATAGAGTAGGTATATATAAGGTAATTATAATAAAGATTATAGGTAGCGTATATTAGCTTAAATATAGCCACTCTCTAATTTAGAATCTTATCCCTTAATCCCTAATATATACCCGCTCCGCGGGCCTAATATACCCGTTTAATCTATCTATACTTTATAATATACTAGTAGTATAAACTATATATATATTTAAGGCGCGTTATAATAGAAGAGGTGTAGGAAGTTAGGTAGGAGAGTTAACGTTAAAGTTAATAGTTAAGTTAAGAAAGGCTAGAGGGGTAAGATTAGAGATAATAGTAGAATAGAAAAAGGTCGGTATAAGAAGCGGGGGAGCTAAGGTTAGATATAACGGTAGGTAAGTTTCTAAGCGTTTTAAGTTAACCGGTTACTAGAAGCTATACTATTACTAATAAGAATAAACTAGTAGTAAAGATATTAAAACTTTATAAGGGAAACTAAAATCTAGATAGATTAAAGTAAGGAAGGTAATAAAGAATATAAGTAGCTAAAATAGATAAGTAAATATTATAATAAAATATATAAAACCTAATAGATTTAGTAGAATCCTTAAGGAGGAAGGTATTAGACGGGTTTATAAATAGGCTTAAGCTTAACCTAAGTTATAAATAGATTAATTAGAATTTATCCTAATAATTAAAATAAGGAGTGTATAAATAAGCCGCGTAGGCTATATTTACGCTAAGAGTAACTATAGGTATTATAGTACTAACTCTTATATAAGGATCCGCCCCGTTATAGTAGAGCTTAATAAGAGCCTTATACTATTAAGCTCTATCTAATATACGTTAATACGTATACTATTAATAAATAAATTATACTATCTTAATTATAATACTCTATTATCCCTACCTTATTAGTGGGATATTAAGAGAATCCTATATAATAGGACTATCTAGGTAAATATATAGGTTAATTTATAGTATATAACTCTAAGATAATAGTATTATAAGTATTATAATACTAGTAAAGTTTTACTAGATTATAATAGATAGTAGCTATATTAGACGTAATCTTATTACTATCTAAGGCGAGCTAAGTAATTAAAGCTTATATAATAAGTTACTCTTAAGCTATTAAGTAAGACTTAAAGGGACTTAGAAAGTTAGAGGGGTATTTAATAGGATCCTCTAGGCGGATAGTTTCTTTAATAACGTAGGTATAAGCTTTAATATATTTAATAAACCTATTAATATAATCACGCGTAATAAGGATTTCCTAAAGATTTATTATAAAGGGAAATATAGTAAGAATATAGTAGCTTTAGTATAAATAGTATTATTAAAGGCTTAACTTTAATTTATTAATATTTAATACGTTAGTAGTCCGTAAGTAGACGAGCTAGAGATTACTATAAACCTAATTAAGCTAGTTAATAGATAGATTTTTAGTTAATATTCCCCGCTATTAGGAGGCGCTCTTTAAAGAGCTTATTAATGACTTAAAGTATAACTAATAGTTTATAATAGTAGACTTAGGATTTAGTAGTAAAATTCGTATAGGAATTAGCTACTATTAGGCTATAGTAAGGATAATAGGGATAGAGTATTCCCCTTTTATAACTAATCGGGATTAGAGTTAAAGGAGGATTAGTAGAGGTATAAGTCTCCCCTTAATATATATAAGCGTAGACTCCGTAATTATAATTAGAGATAGGAAGGCTAATTAATAAGAGGCGTTTAATACCTAATTATCCGCGTTGGGTACCCTATTAGTAGTATTTATAGAAATTCTAGAAGTAGTTAAAGCTAAAGTATCTACTCTAGCTCTACTATTTATATAGGAAGCGTAAATAGGGGAAGGGGACGCGTATAAAGTATTTGGCGAATAATCTATAATATTAGAGATTATAAAGACTTTACTAGCTATCTTAGAAGCTAGGTAATCTAAAATATTATTTTTAATAGTAATACCTACCTCGTAGGTATAAGTAATTACTTTTAAGATATCTAGCTATTATACGTTATAAATATCTTTAACTAGTTATTTAGGCTTATAATATAAGGGCTAGAGATAGTATAACTTAGTTTAAATTAGGTATAAGCTATAGGAATACTTATAAGTAGATAAGAAAGTATCCTATTATAAATAAGTATCTAAAATAAGGTAATAAAGTAACTAAGAGTAAATTAAAGAGGTAGCTATATAACGTAGCCTTATATATAAGTATAAAGCTTATTAAGCCTATATTATATCGCTAATCTATCGTAGCCCTTACTTAATAATAGGGGAAAGACGCTAGTATAGCCATCTTAAGCGGGTATATATGCGGAGCGGGTATGCGTAAAGTAATTATAGTAGAGAAATAAGTAGCCTTACTAGCTTATAATATAGCCACTTTATCTTATCCCCGACGTATACCCGCTTTATAGGCCGGATAATCCTATATACTTTTGTTTCTATATATACCCGCTCAGTTTATATATACTTTATAACGCTCTATTAGCTTATATTATTTCTTATATTACTTATTAGCTTATATAGATAACTTACCTATTTTAGTACCTCTCATCTAAGAATATTCGCGTAGCTATCTAAAATCCTTAAATCTTCTCTTATATCAACTCTTATTATTAGCTTATTATAAGTATTACGTAAATAGTCTTTAAAGTATAATAATAGTAATTAGCTAAATAAAGAGGATAAAATTACTATCTATTATTAAGGATAATACTAAAAGTCCTAAGTTAGCGCTAACGGGAGGTATACTAACTATTAGATTAGTAGGAAGTACGAGATCATATCCTAGTAGTATATAAGTCCCTAGAAGTAAGCTAAATACCTTACTAATCCTTATAAATTTAGCGCTTACTTAAGACTTTTAGTATTATCCTTTATATACCAGCTTTATTTATAATATAATAAATAACTATTATAAGAATTAATAAGTTCTAGTTAGGTATCTTTAAAGATAGAAGCTACTAATACTGTTCGTGCTAGATAGTATAAAGTAGCCCTTTTAACGGCTATTAGGGTTAGTAAAATAAGGTCTAGTAGATTATTAAATATAGCCTAAGAGCGCTTATGCTAATATATTATAAAGGCTAGAATTAAGGTTTTATTAAGATAAGGTTAGGAGAGGAAGAGTATTCTTAAAATCTCTAGGTATAAACTTCTTTAATTTAAGTTTATAAAACCTATCTTAATAAGAAATACTAAGTACTAATTTAAGATATAAGGAGTAATTACGCCTATAAACTAAGGTAAGTAAAGTTAATACTAAGAAATAATAATACCTATTCCCCTTAGTAGTATATATAGCCTAGGCTAGTTAATACTATAATAGAGGATTTCTAGGCCTTATGTAGTTAAATTTAATACTCCTTATTAGTAGAGGAATATTAGATAGCTACTTTATAATATATTAATTGAGAAGAATTAGTAAATATAAGTAAGAAGTATACTAACGCTCTATCTTTATCTAATATATTATCATCTATTATATCACCTCTAATCCTTCTACTCCTTTATTACTTTATCCTCTATAATTCCTAAAGTATATTATAGGGCTCCTTATAATTAATTTTTATCTACTAGATTAGGTTTAAAGTTATATAACTAATTACTTAATCTCAGTATAACCTTAATTCTTATACCTAAAAAGCGAAACTAAGCGCCTTATAATACCTATCTATTTACGCTATTTAATTAGTATTATAAATATTCTTACTATACCGCTTAGCCGTCGCTCGTTTATAATAAGAAAAGACTAATAGGTACCTCTTTATAAGCGGGAAACTACGCTGAAGTCTAAGACGTAGACTTAATACCGTTATAGCCCTTTATTATTAAGTAATAAGTACCTTAACAGCTAATATAACGCGTTAAAGTTTAAAGGAATAGATCTATTATATAAGGATAGAGGAGCTTAAGAAGAGGGCGCTAAATAGCCTTTTTAAACTCGATTAGATAGAGTAGATAAAAGCTACCTAGGCGGAATTTAAAAGGGCCCGTCTACCTAACTAGAGCTATAGTTTATTAACTAATATACTATATAAGACCTTAATTAGGCGTTTATTAAGCGCTTAGGGATATAAAGTAAAAAGATTAAGGTAGTATAAGTAGATTATCTAGTCCGTTATAAAGACGTTAGTATATAACCTTATAACTAGGATATAATAAATATAGACTATATAATTAAGGTAATTACCCTTAGCTATTATAATAACCTACCGGCGCTAGATCCGGATTATAATACGCAGGAACCCTTAGAGAATAGCTAGGTATTCTACTAGGATAGAAGTACTAAGGTTAGATATAGTAGTTCTAGTAAGAGCTTCGCCTTACCTTTATCTTTTAAAAAATAATATTCCGCGGCGTCTTATTTTAGCCCTATAAATAGGAATAATCTTTAAGGTTATAATATAGTATATACTTAGAGATCTACGGTTAGAATTACTAGTAGTATATAAAGGTAGGGAGCTCTTAATATATTAATAGCTTAAAACTACTAAGATAGAGAAAATTATAAAGAGATACTATTTTATCTAAATATAACTTTACGCTATAATCTATAAGTACTTTTACTAGATAGTAGCTAAATCTACTTTATAGCGTAGTTAAAAGGCTATAATACTATTATATTATTCAGAAGCGCTAATCGCTTAGTTATAGGTATATTAAGAACGCTATCTATTCCTAAATATAGATTATAAGAAAGCTAGCCTTAATTATAATCTAAGTTATATATTAGACTAAAACTTTCTATCTATTACTAGTTTAAATCCTATATAGTATTAAAGACTCCCGACTATTAAATATCTATTATATAGTTTAAATCCTACGTAGTATTAAAGACTCCTAACTATTAAATATCTACTAAGTAGTTATTAAAGGGCACGTCTTAAGCGGCATCTAGATAGTATCTAGTTAGGTCTTAGAGGACGCTAGCTAGGGCTATAGAACTCTAGTATAATTCTCTAGGCGAAATATTAACGTGGCCGCCGATATATTAGGCCGCTTTAAGTAAGGAGGAAATTTAGTACTATATACCGTCTAAATATCCTCCTATAAATATAGGATAGGTATATAATAAAGTGGTATAATCTAAATTACTATTTATAAAGGGCTAAAACTATTTAGCGTTAAGTACTACCGCGCTATTCTATTAAAAGGTTAATATAACTAATCTAGCTACTCTAATATTATTAGTTATAAGTGCCGCTCCTAGCTCTAAATAGATCGGTAGTATATTATTATTTCTAGTAGTTTTAACTAGCCTTAATAATTAAGTATACTATTTAGTAATATCTAGGGTTAACGTCAATAGATATATATAAAGATATTATAAATTAGCTTACTCTATTTTATAAGCTTTATAAAAATAACCTTAGTAGTTAAGTCTAAGATTATTTTTAGGATAGTAGCTTATAAGTTAAAAGAGATCTTATTAACCCTAACTACGGTTTATAATATCCTCTACTAAGATAGTCTAAGAGGGGGTACTTTAAAACCTTTAAATATTTTAAGTAAGGAGACTTTAAAGAGTAATCTTAATATTTTACTTATTAATAACTTATAATCTTAATTTTAAGTAGATACTTATAAATCTCCTTATAATACCTCTTTAATATAAACTTCTTATTAAAAGGTTTATAGTAGTAGGGATAAGTATAATTAATAATACTTATCTATTAGTAATAAACGTACCTTATAATATATATATCCTTATAATCTTTGTTCTTTAAGTATTATAAGTACTAATATAAATAGTTATTAGCTTATTTAGTATTAAATAGTTTTATATATTAAGGGACTAGGTAGTATAAATAGATTAAATAACTACTTACTATTTTATCTACTTTTAAGGGTAGTAGAACTTAGGTTATATAGGCGCGTCGTCTTATATCTATAACTTAATAGCTATTTAAAGTCTAACCTAGGAAATTAAGTATAGGAATAGATTATAAAATAGTTTAATAATAGCCTATAAGCTATAATTATAGATCTCTATTAATAAGTTATAGGGCTAGGCCCTACGAATTAGTACCTCCTATATTATAAGGGGTTTTACTAAATAGGCTTACTAAGTTATTTATAAAAAGGTAGTATTAGCGTAATAGGGATTTATATATAAGTCCTTACTAAAATAATCCTATTACGCTAATATTTAATCCGGTAGACACTATAGTAAGACCTAAAGGCTTAGCTCCGGCGCGGAGCTACGTACTACGTCTTAAGGTAGTTAAATATTAGCATCTTAGCATTTTTTAGTATAATTTTAAGTTCTGATTAATAGAACCCCTGTCGCGCTAATATTTAACATGCCGGATACTATAGTACTACGTACTCAGGTAGTTAAATCCTAGCGTGACAGGGATTATTTTACAGAGGGCTCACTAAAATAATCCCTGTCACGCTAGTATTTAACCTGCCGACTACGTAGTAGTACACTGGCACCGACGTTAGTCGCAGGGCCTAACCCCGCGACTAGGTTAGGGTGTTATAGCTGCTACTTATACTATCTCTCCTCCCTTTAAATATAATCTATTAAGAATGGCATGGATTTATAATATTTCTTTAATGCTCTATACTATTATTAATCCTTCTATCTCCCTCTTATATTATTTCTTTTTTTATTATAACCTAGAAATAAGGAAATATAGGAATACTAATAGTACTAGGTATCTAAGGTTAGAAGCGAGTAATAAAAGCTAATATTTAGACCTTTAGAAATCTATAAAGGATTATAAGGAATAATAGAAAAAGTTAATAGTAGAAATTAAATACTTATAAATAACTATTAAGTAGCTAGGGGTAGCGGTTAAGTATTATAAAGATATACTATAAAAGCTAGAATAACGTTATAATAATTCTAGGGACTTAATACTTTAATATAAGAATTCTCTACTTAAAAAGATTTTATCTAAGAAGGGTAAGTTATAAGAGTCTACTATTCTACGTTATTATTATTACTTATTACTTAATATTAGGGACTTATATCTAGACTAAATTAAGTGGTTTATAATAGAGTTTAAGTACGATAATACCTCGCCTCCTACCTATTTAAAAGATATTTAGGGACTATTACCTTTTAAGGTAAAGGGTAACTAGCGAGGTTACCCTTTATATATAGCCGGAGGCGTCTTATATATCTTATTAACTACTATTAAATATAATAACCCTATTAACTAGCGACGGGTTAACCTAGCTATCTCCATTATTACTACCCTATCTATTACTATTTTAGAAGTATATAAACTAACTTAGTAAGTAAAAAGCCCTCCTATATAAGCTTTCCTTCTAGAAGTAATAAATTCTAACTCTATACTATTTTAGACTAGGAGTATAAGGCCTATAAATACGGGTTAAGCGAATACTCTATTAACCTAGAGCCTTATTTAAAGGAGTATATATAATAACTCTTATAAGGTATAGGGTTTAGCTAGGGTAACGTAATTTAAGAGCTAATACTATTATAGTTAGGTAATAATAATAGTTTAACCTAGATCTTATCTAATAAATTTTAGATTTAAGTAAAGTATAATATCCTTATATCTCTTATATTAATAGCTATTTATATAATAGTAAGGTAGGTATAATATAATAGTATAAAGAGGCGTAGTTTTAGTAGGTATAAATAGTAGGAATTATAGTAGTAGTAACTAAGCACGGAAGTTAGCCTTCTATTAGCTAGGTAGATACTCTTTATAATAAAATAGTTTATATTACCCCCTAGACTAAAACTTTATTATTAATCCCCTTATAATTATTATTATCCTAATATTTATTATTACTATCTTCTTTATTATTACCCTTATAATCTATATAATCCTTACTCTTATACTTACTCTTATTACTTTCTATCCTACTCTTAATATTACTATCCTTATTATTATATTTGTTATTAATATAAGTCTATATAATTATTTAAAAGATATCTTAATATATATTAGCCTTTCCTCTTCCTCCTATATTATATACTACTTTAGACTAGTTAACTTAGTTAAGAATTAATTCCTATACTTTTATTAATTCTACTTAGGAAATACTATAACTAGTAGAAGGATACCTAGGGTAGAGTAAGGGAAAGCTCGCTAGATAAGATAGTAGAATTAATCTATCTATTATAATCTTACGTTTCTTTACTTCTCCTTCTTATAAAGAATCCTCTTTTTTATTAAATAAGATAGATTATTTTAAACCCTTACTTAGTATAGGGTAGGGAGTATATAGTAGGTCCGCCTCCCGGTATTTAAGTATTTACTAGGGTAGCTTAAATTTTAGAGGTTATAAAAATATGCTAGGTTTATTCTTTATACTTATAACACTTAATTAATTTATTTTATTTAAGGCTAGGGGTATATTTAGAACGTAGTATAATATTTCTTTTAACTTATTCTTCTACTACTCTTAAGAGTCCTATCCTTATCTATTTTTAGCTCTTTTTTATTCTAGCTCCTATTATAAAAGCGGAGGGAATTAAAGGCATCTAAAACTAGAGCTAGCGTAGGCTATAGCTTAGACCCTTATACTGGTAGTAGACCCCGAATTTAGTCCACCCTATAAGGCATAGTCTACCCCATTAGCTATAGTCCACCCTACAAGCTAGATTAAATCTAGGTTACACTACAGCTCGTGGGGTGGACTATAGCTAATAGGGTAGACTATAGCTAATAGGGTAGACTATGCCTCGTGGAGTAGACTAAATTCGGGTACTAGTAGGGTGGATTATAGCTGGCGGGGTAGACTAAATATAGGTGCTCTGGGGTAGACTATGCCTCGTGGAGTGGACTATATTTAGGGTATACTACTAGCGGGGTAGACCATGGCTAGTAGGGTGGACTAAATCCCAGGGCTTATATGGCTCGGTGGGATGGAAAAAGATAGCCCTAAAAGATAGCTAGAATTTATTTAGGTAATTCTAATCCTAATATAGTTAATAATCTATTTTTAATAGACTTAATTTATTATCTAAATAACCTTATATAAGCCTTTATAAATTATCTTATATTTCCTAAGATCTAGATACTTTAATTTCTATTAATTATATTAGTTAATTAGATTAGGTATCTCACCTATAATAAGTATTTTACCGCCCTTCTTCCTTTTCTTTACTAGGCCTAAGGTTTTACTAGGCTTAGGCTCTCCGTTAATAAGCGTATCCTAATTATCTACTCTCTTTTCTATTATTATCGGCGGAGGTATCTTATCTAGCTTATACTCTCCTAAGACTTCTACTCTTAATAAATTATCTAGATTTATAAACCCCTTATAAGTAGAGACTCGCCGGTATTAGCCTTTATTTAAAGAATTATACTTAATATACCTAGAGGTATAATAAATAGAGATTTATAAGATCTAAAAGACTTTAGTAAATATTAATCTTAAATATTAATCTTATAATAGGGATTATAATTATATATATAACTATTATCTAGTATATCTTCCTTTAAGGCTTAATTTAAAAATTCTTACGCTAGTACCCCATCCCCTATTATTATAAGCTACTAAGTCGTTACTAACAAGCTATATACTTACTAATATTTTCTAATTACTAGACTAGGCGGATCTGCTATATATGGGTTATAAAGTTATTATAACATTAAATAAGTTATTATAAATACGGTAACTAGGCTACTATTCTAAATCCTAAAGTAATTATAAGAACTCTTTTAAAGTTACCTAGAGGGGCGCTAGTCTTATAAGGCCCTATAAATAATATAAGATAGGAATTAGATCCGCTTCTATCTCTAGTAAGCCGCTAAAGCTTAGAGGTAAGCCCTTTTTAAGGGTTAACTAATAATTCTAGAGTTATCTACTTACCTTCCTTATAAGACGTTATAATAAATAGATAACTTTATAAGAAGGATAAAAAACTAACTAATAGTATCTATAAGTTAATATACTATCCTACTTTAACTTTTAACTTACTATAAACTATAAGGCTTATTTTATACCCGCCGCTAACTCTAGTAATTACTACTTATAAGAGGTCTCCTTAAAGCATATTATTCTAATATAAAGTAGTAAAGATTTATACTACGGATATAAAGCTAAAGATCCTAGTAGAGACGTAGAGATAGACCTAATTTATAAAAGATTTAGAACCTAAACGGCGCTAGAGTATATACCTACTTAGGAAGGCTAGCGCTTAGTAGGTACGTAGGAAGAATTTATATAAAAGCTTATAGATAAAGCGTAATAAGTATATAATTAGGACGCTAAGAGAAGATATACCCTATTAGGGTATAAATAACCTATCTACTAAAATAACTATATAACTTATAATAATTAAATATAGGTTCTAAGAAACGCGTAAAAAAAAGTAGGGTCTTTAATAATAGCGAATAGGTATAATATAATAAGTATAAAAGATATAACTCCTACTAAACTAAAGATCTACCGGTAGCTAGATAGTAATAGACTAAGTAGATTAACTAAGAAGCTTAAGTAAAGACTAAAAAAAAGCGGCGCTATATTAATAATTAAAAGGGTTCCTACCCTATCTCCTACTTCTTTAAATAAAGCCGTATAAAATATAATATAGAAGACGTTAAATAATATATATAAGAGCTAAAGGAATATATTAATAGGACTCTATAGGCCTAGAATATAATAGTATTAAATAATTAACGGGTAGGTAAGATACTTAGATATATTAATAGTAACTAATTATAAAACTCGCTAGATAAATAGAAAGCCTTTTATAACTATTAAAGTAAGGAAAACACTATTAACGATAATAGTATAGATTTAAGTAATCTTTATAATTAAGTAGTAATATATAATAAGGAGATAGGGAAAGCTAGTAATATAATAAAGCTATAAAATTACGAATATTAAATATATAGCGAAGGCTAGGAAAGACCTAATACTAATAGACCTAGGATCTAGAATTAGCTAGAAGGAGGAGGTAACGGATATAGATATATAGCTAGTATCCTACTTTAATTCTAATACCCTATTATAATTTTAGTACGGCGCGTTAATAATCTAGTAATCTATTATACTAGGAGTAGTTAAGGTGATATTAGGAATTAGATTCTTAATTAGTATAATAACTAATTAACGCCTACGCTATAATATAAAGTAGTACTAAGGATATAAAGTATTCGGCCTAATTTACTTCTTATATAAGATTATACCTTATTAATTATATAAAATCTATATAAAGAGACTTAAGTAATAGATATTAATAAGAGGAGGTTATTACTCTTCTAATTATTAAGAAAAATATACTTTAGGAGTTAGGGTAGTTATTATCTAGGAGGAGGATTAAACTAACCTATAAAAGCTTCTTTATAAAAGTAGACTTAATCTTTAATAAGAAACCTTTAGCTATTAAGGATTAATAACGTAGATTATTTATACTAATAGCCTTATTACTCTTCCTATACTTTTCTAATAGTTATATTATAATATCTTCTACTACTTATATATCTAGATAACTTAAACTATCTACTTCTAATAGAGTTATATAGTACTCCTATATACTAATTTTAATATAACTATTATTATTTAATAGGATATTTAAATAGGTAATATTACTATAAATTATATTCTTAGACTTAAGAAATTTAATACTACTTAATACTTATACCTATTAATTCTAGTATCTAAGGTTAGATAGGCTAGCGGCTTACCTACCCGACTATTACTACTACGTAAGTCTCTTAGGGTTATATAAGTATTATAATAACTTAGACTAAGGAGATTAATATATATTTAAGAATAATATAAAGGTTAGCTTAGAATTTATAAGCCTTAATATATTTAATAAAATACTCTCCCTAGATTAGGAGGAGCCTAGAGAGATTTTTACTTCTACTTAAGCCTAAGAGCTTTCTAACGGCGACTACTTATAAAGCCGATTAACCTCTTATAATAGCTATTATAAAAGTAGGGCGTTTTTTCTTTACTATTATAACTAAGCTATTAATTCTAAGATTATAGCCTTTATCGTATATACATTAAGGGGATTCCTCTTTTACTTTTAAAGGCGTATCTAGCTAAGTTATAGATCTTACTAAAGCTAGAAGATTCTAGTACCTAGACTTAGATATAAATATAACCTTAGCGCTATAAATTTTAGTATTTCTTCTCTTTATATTTAATTTACTAGCGCTATCCCTCCTAGTTAGTACTTTAATAGGAATATAGTAACGGGAAGGATATAGTTTATTTAAAAGGAGGGCCTCTAGCCTTTAAGTACCTTACTTAACGCTAGGCTTTATAAATTTTATAAGTTCTTAATTTATAGAGCTAGTAGTATTATTCTATAGGATTTAAGCGTTTCTAGATACTAAGAGATTACTACTAGCGGGAGGTATATCGGCTAAAGAGAGTAGGTTAGTTTTATAAGGGTTTAGGTTAATTTATATATACTACTTATAGGAAATTATTATATCGCGGGACTAGGTAAGATTAATACTAAATAAAGATAATTAAAAAGGCCGTAAAGTAAGGGAAAGGAAATTACGGGGGAGAAGAATATTCAGACTACGGTTAAGGATCGGAGATTACTAGTTCTATTAAAAGCGTAGTAGAGTATCACCTAGGGTAGTTAAGGTGGTATCTGTTTCTAGCGTCCTAGGTCGCTAATTACGGCTCTCACGAGGGTTTAGCTACTAGTCTATAACTAGTAGTAAAGTCTTATTAATATTCCCTTGATACTAATACTCCTAGCCGGTTATAATATAGGCTATCTAATAATACGCTTATAATACGCGTACTTAAGTATAAGACTAAGAAGAAAGCCTTTAATAAGAGAAGTATATTAAATATAAAGGTTTAGTATAAATTAGATTTAAGTATATTAGATTCTTAGGTAATCTAGAAGTACTTAATAAATTAATTATTAAGAATTTAGTATCGATTTTTAAAGGGGAAGGTTACTTTTAATAAGATAGCCGATATTATATACCCGCCGTAATTAACTAGGAATAGTTAGACCTCGCCCTTAATATTTCTAGGATTTCTTCTAATCTTTTACTTAATAACGCGTAGACTAAATAGCCGGAGCTATAATTTCCTTCTAATTTTCGGCTTTAATATCTCTATAGTTATTATTATATCTAGGTAGGGAGGGAGATAATCCCTCCTTAGTCTTAGTAGACCGTAGATCTATACCTAGCCGGTATAACGGGCTAATCCTTAATAAGTATCCCTTGCTAATGCCCCTAGATTTAAATAATGACCTAAGAACTTTACTAGCCGAGTAATTATCTAATAAGAAGATACCTCCTAATAGTGAAATATACTATAAGATCCGTTAGTATTACCTTAAGCTACTAGTAGCGGCTCGGTAGTAGGCTTATCTAACTAAGAATAAGTAATATAAGATAAAAAGACTACTATAAAGGGATAACTTTATAACGGCCTTTAATATACTATTAGATATTCTAGGTTTATAACGGGATAGGATACGGCTAGGCGTAATTAAAGACGTAATAGGTTTAAAGTATAATAAAGTAGGGTATTCCTCCTACTTTTAGAGCTTACTAGACTATTAAGTTATAAGAGATCTTTTACTACCTTAACTATATAAGGATATTCTAAGCGGGCTTATTTTAATATAATAAGCGTAATATATAGAAGGTAGATTATAATATAATAAAGGCGTTAGAACTTAAAGTACTAGGTATATCTATATCCGATACTATAACCCTATTTTATTAATTAAAAAAGGGGGAAATTTTCGGCGTATTTAATATAAACTATTATATAAAGATCTAGGCGAAGCTATATATATAAGAGGGTCTTATCTCTACCCTTTAGACTTTCTTTAAAGACTTTAAGTATATTAAAGTATACGCTAATTATATAAAGAATCTAATAATAGTACCTTTTAAGGGAATATTATATGCGGCGATAGCACGGAGCTTTTTTAAAATAACTTAAATAAGGGGGAGATATATTATCTAGGAGGTAGAGTTAGTCTTTATATTTAGATCTAGTAATATAAGAGACCGCGTAGCTTTATACTATTAAGTATTATTCCTTTATATTATATAATACCTCCGTAAGTTATTACTAGGGTTAATAAAGGTAGAGCTTAAACTAATAGAAAGAAAGATCTAGATAATAAAGGACCCCGATAAATCTATATTATATAAACTTACCGACCTAGTAGAGCGGCTTAGATTTAAGTTAATTAAGATTAGTAATCTAAAGGTGAAATATTCTAGTTATATAGATATATAGTTATAGCCTAGGCTATTAAAGCCTATATACGTTATAAATAGACCTAGAGAGTACTAGGAGAGAAGATATATATATCCTTATAATCTAGCTTATAAGTAGAGTAGGGACTTCCTTTTTCTTAATAATATATATAGTATAAATAGAAGCTAAGGGAGTAGTATCTAACCCGTTTTTATAAGGAAGTTAGTTTATCTAGCTTACTTTAATAGGGTATTTAGTAATTATAATAGTAAAGGATATATACCCTAAGAGTAAATAAACGCAGAGGAAATATAAGAGGACTAAGACTATATATAAGCGGAGAATAATAGGGAGTAAGATAGTAGAAACCTAGAGGATATACGCGAAGGGTAGAATTATATAGCCTAGCTTAGAGATAGTCTACCCTAATAAGGCCTTTATAAGGCTTAACTAATAAATAATATTAGGGAGCTAGTAATATATAATAGTACTAGGGAATAGGGTTCTCTTACGCCTTTTATAATCTTATTAAGTTTTTACTTAAACGAGGTCTTACTTAAAGAATAGCTACTTAAAGAAGGTCTACTTAAAGAAGAAACTCTACTATAAGTAATAGCTTTAACGTAAGCTATAAAATAGGATAAACTCCCTTAAGATTAATTTAAATTTATTTTTTATAAAGGAGATAATTAGATTCTAATAGAATAATATCCCTCTAATTATCCTTTTAATCCCTCTCTATCCTCTTTAGTAGAGCTTATAATAGAGAAGTATATAAGTAAGGGATAATATCTATTTAATATAGCTCTTTAGTTATTATATCCCTTAGAGTACTTTAAAGCTATTATAGCTTATAGCTTATATATTATCCTTATATTTCTAGTAGGAAGAATCTATATTAACTAATATATTATAGTATCTACTTTCTAATTAGGTAATAACGCTAGACTATTAAATAGTAATATAAGAAAGAGAGTTATAAATAATAATATCTTAGATAAGGGTTATATATAAAAGAGATAAATTATATAAACCTTAAATAGTCTTATATAACCTTAATATAAGAAGTGACTTTATAATATATCTAAAGTAGGGTATTATATTAGCTCTTAGTACCTAACTTTAACTAAGCGTTTAAGGTAAGATAAGCTTAATAAGCTAGCGCTTATAATATTATAATAATATCTTACCTAGAGATTTAAATTATCTATCTAGTAAGTATACTATTATAGCCTTCCCCTTACCCTTACTCTTTAATCCTAAGATTAAAGCTTAATTAATATCCTTAATACTATATAAATTATATTACTTCCTCTACCTTTATAACTTATTTATTAAAGTTTATAATTAATAGGCTTAAAGTCTCTATTAATCCCTTTAAGTAATTCTCTTTAATAGTAAGCTTTCCTAATAATATTCCTTATACCTCTAGCGTATATACTTTTATATCTAGTACTTTAAAGAATTCCGGGTTTAAGGTAGATAGTTTATTAAGCCGTTCGCGCCGCTTTACCTAATTTTAATAATAGAGCTCCTTTTTTTTATTAAACTTCCTTATCTTAAGTAGCTAGCTATTTTTTTTAGGGATAGTCCGTCTTTCCGGGTTCTATTATAAGTCCTAGTCCTCTACTTATATTAAGCCTAAGGGGCGGGCGTAATAGGTAACCTAGGTATAATAAATCTAGCTACTAAATGCTAGTAGATTCTATTATATTAAACTTATAGAAGTAATAATAGCGTCTCTTCCTAAGAATATAAATACTTAGTATTTACTTCTTAAATATCCGCTTCTTAAATATCTACTTCTAAAGTACCTATTTCTTATCCTATCTTATTTTAAAGGCTTTAATATTTATATAGCTAAGTAGGGGCGGTAAATTACTATTCTTATAATCTAGGTAATAACCTAGATATACGCTAAATTTATATCTTAAAGTACGCTATACCTTTAATAATAATGAGTTCTTTAATATTATCTATTATAAAAGATCTTTTTAGCTTAATTTATAGAGGGTATATCGCGGTTATACCCTATACCGCGAGCTTTTCTAATAGTAGAGTAGAGTATTATATCTAACGAGTTAGTTATTAGCGTCTTAGTAATCTCTAGTAGTATCCTCGCTAAAAGAACCTAAACACCTGCGAGAAACTAGTAGGACGGGCTAAACCTAATCTTAGGCATAAGCACGCGGTAAGTAAAATAATTTAGATACTTTTAACTAAGGTCCCTACTAGGGTTATTTAAATTATTTTACTTATTATATAATAAGGTAAATATAGGTATAAGGGCAGGTACTTTATACACGTAAGGCTTCTCTAGACTTACTCTAGAGACTACTAATTTCTAGGATTAGACCTTTATAATAAGGTTAGACCGACTTTATAATAGGCTAGGCTACTTTAACTTAATAAAATTTTACTATATACTAGATATATTAAAGCTAGCCCTCTACTTTACTTTTAATTATATATAATACTAAATAGATAGAGTTATACTAGTAAAAACTTATAAATATAAATTATATTCTAGTAATAAGTCCGCCCTAATTTATCTTTTTATACTTATATTTTTAGGGTCTTAATCCTATTATTACTACGGCTACTTATATATCATTAAGGGCTACTACTTTAGAGTAGTATATTACCTATTATTCTTATCTTATACTTTTACCTACTTATCCTCTTATACTAGCGCGTAGTAATTATAGAACTAGGAGATTATATAATTATTATAGCCGTTACCCTTAATACTATATTAGCGGCGCATTTTACTCCGGCTAATTATTTGATAAATACTTTAGAGAGAGTAGAGTAAGAGGGCGTAATAGCTTATATATTAACGGCGGGAGGATTTAATAGGATTTTATAAGATATTAGGAAAGAAAGCTTACGCTACTATTATAAAATAAAGCGTTAGGGGTACTATCCTAATAAGCTTATATTTTATTATAAAAAATATACGGGTACTAAGTAGCTAAGTAGCCTAGTTTATATTAAAGTACTAGTCTATATAATAACCTAGGGACTTATATATATTAATAGGATAGAAGTATTTAAATAGCTTATAACTCTAGGAACTTAATATTACTAATACTTTAATAGGTATTATATTAATATTTATAGAGATAACTTTAGATATTTAAGAGTTAAAAGATAAGATAAGTATATATAATATAGAATATAATTTTATAAGAGGGTATTTAAGAGTATATATATATTTTAAATCCCTTCCTAGTACCCTTACGCCACTTCTAACTCCCTATTTACTTCTAGTACCACCGCTCTACTTCTGGCTCCCTATCTATTTCTAGTACCCCGCTCTACTTCTAGTACCTAGGCTCTACCTACTTACCCTCTTAGCGCCTTTATATATAGGGTTATTAAAGTACTAATAGCGCTTAGAGTAAATATATATAGGTAGGACGAAGCTAATACCTTAATAATAAGGGTATTATATTAGCGGTATCGCACTTTATCTAGTATATAAGAATACCCTTAAGTAAGGATATAACTTATTTTATAACTTAATATTTTACTAGGACTTTACTATCTTTACCGGCGTAATATAATAGGGTTTATAATCCTTAATTTATAGTATACTATTAATTATAACTTACTAGTATAACCTTTAAGAAGTTAGATATATAATATATATTACTAAGCCTTATAAGAGCTAACTAAGTCTAGCTCTAAAGTAAACCCTATATCTAATATAATCGCGTCCTTACTTATTAAAACCTTTAATAAAGATCTTAGAGTATAAGAATTCCTATTACTTATATTACTTATTAGATAAGCTAGAGGGAGTTAAAATATACTTCTACCGGCTTTAACTTATATTATAAATATATTAATTTATTATAAATTAAGTAGCTTATATTTATAAGATAGAGGAGGAGTTTATTTAGATCTATAAATAGAGTAGGGAGGTATCTTAAAGTAACGGCCTTATTAGCCCTATAGGGCTAACCTCCCGGAGTACCTATATACCTAGCATAACTCCGGGGTCTAGCAAGGATCTTAACCCTATAATTAAGCTACCGAGGTAAGTCGGTAATAAAAACCACTATATATACTAGTAACTTAGTAGATACTACGTACTAAAATTAATTTACCTTTCTCTACTACTTTATTAGCTACTAGTAAAACTATCTTATTACTTTATATTCCTTTATAAGTATACCTTTATAAGACTAGACTATCCTTAATAGTAATAGTTATAATAGGTTATATATATAGAAATATAGATAATTTCTAGAGATCTTTAATAGGCTATCTACTAAGTTACTAGTATATAATAGTTTTTATTACTAACTTACGAGGTAATAAGACGACGCTAATAAGAAATATTCTCCTTACTTACCTTAAGCTACTAATATCGGTTATACGTTTATAATCTTTAGTCCTTATAAAATACTAGTTTAATTAACGCTTCTTAAATAGCTTATATTAGCCTTTATTAGTAGGGGCCTACCTTTTTAGCTTATAATATACTATAGCTATATACGACTTATATAAGCGGTTTAAACTTTTATAATAGGCCGTATTAAATAGAGTATTAAGATATTACTAGTTAATAAACTAATATATTATCTATAGGAAAGCGCTAAGCTTCTATTATAGCCTCCTTATACTTACTATATATATAATAATTAGCTAACCTAGGTCTTAGATAGCGAACTTTATAGACTTTTAATATTAGTAATATAATAAGTAGAGATCGCGCTTATTATAATAATACCCTAAGGCCCTATTATATATTTTAAAGGATAGGCGGGAAGGATAAATTCACTTAAGGAGTTTTATTATAACTTTACCTAGAAGGTAGTATTATATTATCTTAAAGTAGTAGATTTAATTCCCTAGTAGTTAGCTAGGGACGCTACTTAGCTTAAAGTAGAAGGAGGCTATAAGTAAGGCGTATATGATCTCTTTATACTCTTAGATTATCTATAAATTTAAATAAATAAGTTAGTATAACTTATTTATCTAACTAGTATTATTAATCGCCGGTTTATTTCTTAATAAAATAATATTTAGTTATATATAGTCCTTATAAGTCTTATAATCTAAGCTATTTATAATATCTTTAAAGTTACTTTTACTATTAAATAATAATATATAAGTACGCTATAATTAAGGAATAAAGCTATTAAATAGGATATAACGGAAAGAAGTAGCTCTTAGTAACTTAGCTTTCCTACTAATACCTATCCCTACGGATATTATAAGGTTAGGTTTAAAGAGTAAAGGATTTATATATATACTCTCCTAGAGCGTAAGCTTAATAGGATTATTATATCCGCTTATACCTCCATCTTAAACTAGGCTAGTTATATACGTATATACGGGTAGGTATAAGCTACTAGTATTTAGCTATAAGTAATAATAATATAGTTATACTTACTAATATAAGAGCTATAAAAGTTATTTAGCCCTTAAATAATTTAAGCCACTATATTTATATAATAAGATAGACTTACGCTTACTAAATATACGGCTCGTCTTTTATCTCTATGAAATAGATAATTTTATACCCTAACTATAATTAGCGTAGTTTTAGGAATAAGAATAATCCCTTTATATTATATTTCTTATTCTACTTACTTAAAATATTATAATTTATTAATAAGAGTAGGAAGCCTTTATTAATAGTAGCTACCGTTACGCTAACTCTAATAGTAATAAGGCTCTAAACGTAGTTAAATAGCTAAGCCTAGGAGCCTAGGTTTTCTTATAAATAAGCCTCTAAGATATCTATATTATAATATCTATTATAATACTATAACCTTAGTAGGTAGCGGAGACAGCTAAGATTACTAGTTTAATCTAAAGATTAAGGGAAGAGCTACTTAGCTAGGGTATTAAATATCTTTATATACTCTAAAACTAGTAGCTAATATAAAAAGAGGATTAATATAATTAGGCTACCTATCTTATATTAATTAAGTAAAAATTGAACTTAATTATAAGCCCTATTAATATTAATACTATATATAATATTAAAAAGTCTTAGATTCTCTAGGTATTTCCTAAAAAGCCTTATAATATATCTATAAATCCTATTACTATTACCCTTAGGGTTCCTCCGCTATCTATACTTAAGAGCCGTAACCTAATAGTTAGTAGCCTTAACCCTATTAGAAGCTTTTTTATATAATAAAGTATATAAGCGTTAATCTAATACTAACTATTAAAGGTTAAGGTTTTAATACTATTATTTTAAACGTAGATCTTATATATAGCGTACTTATAAGATAGAGTATTCTTAAGTATATATCTAAGATAAAAGAGGTAAGTTTTATTACTCTTTATTTATAACTACTTAATATTAAGAGTTACTATCTTCTCCTAGTATATTTAAAGCGCTAACTTCCTAGATATAATTATATAAGAAAAGTATTTAACTAGCTAGCTATAAATAAGGGTATCCTATTATTAAATAAGATCCTAATTATTATATATCTTAGTAAGGGACTAAAGATAGAGATACTAATATTAAATATTATATAAGATCTCTAGATTAAAGACTAGGAGTTAGTTTAGAAGGTTAGTATCTAATTTTATAAGGTATAAAACTATCTTACTATATATTTTAGGGGTATATATCTAATATAATATTTAAAGTAATAAAAGTTATTAGTATATTATATAAAACCTAGTAGTACTCTTTAAGTTATAGAAATCTTAAGAAATAATTTATAATATCTAGCTTAACTTTATTACCCCGCCGGCTCGCTAAGATAAAATTAAATAGCTAACTTAATAAGGATATAGTATAAGTTATAGCTATATAAAAAAACTAAGTAGCGTATTTAGTAGAATATAAATAGTTAAGACTTTATTAAAGTAGGCGTATCTTATTAACTTCCCTTTAAAAGAGCTCCTTTAACTATTAAAAACGTGCTAAGGGAGATATCTACTTAGTAGCTAGGTAAAGTACTTTAATTAAAGAGAAGAAGTCTTTAAGAGATCTATTATAGAGGCCCTATTAAAGATTATCTACTTTAAGAATATTATAAGTAGGGCTAGGGCTAGCTTTATCTCCGCGTCTAATAATAATAACTCTTAGTTATATTTTATTAAAATAAATTAGAGCGCTACCGGTAGTAGCCTATAACTTTAATAGTTAGACGGTATTATTAAACTCTATAAAGTTATTTATAAATATATAAATAATATTAGTAAATAGATAGAAAAGACGGGCGTATAAGATATTATAGAGATAATATATAAATAAGTCCTTAACCTACTAAATAGGAAATAACTTAGTCTTATAAATATAAGGATCCTCGACTATTAAAGGTATCCCTTAACTTAGGCTACTCTTTATAAAAAAGATAGGATTATCTAAGTAAATACTTATATTATTAATTTATAAGGTTATAACGCTATTATAAAAGTATTTCTTAAAGTTATTATTAGGGAAAAGTTCCTAAAGAGTAAGATCCTTAGCTTATCGTCTAATAAATAGTAGGGAGGAAGGTTATTACTTAGTAGGATTTTTTAGCTTATTTACTAGCTTACTTATACGCCTAGGGTCTAGAAGCCTAAGGTTATTTACGCTAACTACTTATAACTACGCTAAGTACTTATAAGAAATTATACTTAAAGTTAATATAATTATATAAGAATAAGGTTAATAAGAATAGTATTTAAAGGAATAGGAGGATATTATATCTAATTCAATAGTCTTAAATATTATTTATAACTTAATATTATAGTATATCCGCTTTTAGTAATAGGAGTATAAATTTAACTAATTTAGATAGGTATAATATTACTAGTATTACCTAAATACTACTAATAGAGTACTAGATAGATTAATACTTACCGCTTTATTAATTCTATATCTTTAAAGGAAATATAACAAGTAGGACTATTATTATATATATTATATTATTATATACTAGTTATAAAGGTATTAGGGTAGAGTACTATCTAATCTTTTCCTTTAAAGGTTAATTATAATTACGTCTAGTTTATTATACTATTATAATTAAATATCTCTAGGCTAAACCTAATTTCTAATATTAAATTTATAAGAGACTTAAATCTTTAAGCTAGCGCGTTTATAATTATTAATAGAGATATATTAGTAATTTAGCTTTATATTATTTTAGGGAAAGTAATCTTTCTAGCTATTATACCTTAAGAGCCTATTATAAATATAAGATCTAAGTATAAGAATATATAAAAGCTAAATATAGAGGTATAAAGATATAAAGTACTCTAGAATTCCTAATTATAAGAGTTAATATTCCTAGATTAAAATAATATTTATTAGTATCTTTGAAGCTTATATATTCTGAATATAGACCTTTTATATAATATTTACTTTTATAAGTATCCTAAACTCGCTTCCTTTTATAATCCTTTAAAAAGACTCCTAGGGCTACGCTATAACGCTTCGGCCGTTATAATTAATAGGAACTTATAAATTTAACCTCCTTAGCGTTTACCTTATATTTGATACCCGCTAGCTTATATAATAATAATAGTAGTTATAAACTATTATATTTCTTATAATATTATACCTTCTATATATTTATAACCGCCTAGACTTAAAAGGAATAGATTTTAAAATTAGTTAACAGCCTAGAGGGAACGCTTATAAGAAAGGAGTAGGGTTTTAAGTAAATCTTAAACCTAAGGAAGATCGGCGATTCTATACTTATAGAGGTAGAATATTTATATATTTTCTTCGTGGAGTAATCTTAAAGCTGACGGAGATTAAGTAAATAGGCTAGTACGTAGACGGGTAAATGGCCTCCAAGAAGTTAGCACTTTTTTTCCTCGTATTCTATTCACCGTAGTATAGAAAATTCACTATGGCGGCGATACTATAGGAGGGATCGCGGTTAGTAGGGAATCTGCGTGCGCAGAGCTCCGCCCTTAGAAGGGGTACTACTTTATCCTAGCGCTAATACCTTATCTCCTATATCCTAGCTCCTAGTAAGGCACTTATATTAAAGTTTACCTAGGTATTACTATTACTAGGATATAGATATCTCTATTATAACTAATATTATATTTAGAGATAAAACTCTAGATAATAGACTAAATTCCTTAAGTATTCTTATAAAGTAGTATAGTATTAGAAGGAACTTATTAAGGTAGTCCCGGATATAAAAAATCTTAGTAGTTATTACTAAGAAACCACGAGTACTAAATTCGCCTAAATGAGGGTCGGTTAAAAAAGTCGTTACCGGTCTTAGCCGTAATTTTAGAGAGGATACCGGTAACGACTTTTTTAACTAACCCTTAGAAGTCTTAAAATGGCTTTTATAATTAAAGGTGGCTAAGTAACTACTTTTAATAACGCATCTATATCTACTAGCCTCTATTTCTAGCCTTATATTATTTATTATAATATTATAAATTCTAGATCTTTATACTCCTCTAGCTATTGGCGAGTAATATATTTTAAATATACTCTAGTCCTTTCTAATCTTACTTACTAGCTAGCTAGCTTTAAGTCTTAACTTTACCCTTAATATAAATAATACTATTATAATATAAGTAGTTATAAAGCTAGATAATATCTTATTAATTTATATAAATAGTAAGAACGTAGAGTTAAATCTTAAGAGAGAGGTTTCCTTAGTTAGTTAATCTTTAACTATTATAATTATAACTTCTAGCTTAACCGTAATAACCTTAATAATAACCTTAATAATAACCTTAGTAATAAGCTTAATAATAACCTTAGTAATAACCTTAGTAATAACCTTAGTATACCCGGTAACTCGTTATCCCGTATCTCCCGTAGGGATTATACTATTATTTATTATCATAATAGTATCTAATAATACTTAAGTATATTAGATTAATAATATATATAAGATCGAGAATTATAGAAAAATCTATAATATCTATTATAGTATAAACTACCCCTAGCTTAGTACCCCTAGAGTTATAGATATATATTATTAGAATTAGACTAATTTCTTATTATATCTTTAATAATACGCTATATTAGATATTAATAATAAGGGTAACTTAACTACCTTTATAGGATATACCGGCGTATTATAAGTTAATAACTAGTATTTCCTAAAATTAGGCCTTTATTTAAATTCTTTAATACCTTCTTATAATCTTAATATAATCTTTATAATCTTATACTTTATAGGTTAAAGAGGACGGATAATAGGGTAGTTATATTAACTTATAGACTATTCTTAGTAATGGTATATCTTATTAAGAGTAATTTTATAGACTAAGCTTAATATATAATACTACGCGTAGACTTATATAAATAGCCTATTCTAATATTTATCCTTTCTAGCTAGTATAAGTTAAATCTTAACTAACGGCCCCTAAATAGCTATATAACCTAAGACGGGTTAATTATTTAATAAAAGGTACTTATATAAAATTTAAATATTAAAGTACCTTATATAGAGTCATTTTCCCTAACTATATAGCTTCACGGACTTTCTATTAATTATAAAGTTATAGCTTAAGTACTTAATATAGTTATAAGCTTATAAATATTAAAGTAAGCCCGTAGGTAATAAATTTATACTCTCTATTAATAGTAAAAATACTCTTTTATTTTAATACCGGTCCTAATTAGACTTTAATAGGGAGCTAAGATAGATAAGCTTTACTCTTTATTATTATAATAACTTTTTCTATTATCTAAAGATTTACTTAAGGCCTTAAGATATATATACTACTAGCTTTAAGAATATTAACTAGTAACTTTATAAGAGTAGGGGAAAGGTAGCTAAGTATTAGATTTAATCTCTATCTACGCTATATACTCTTTATGTAACCTTATAACCTACCCGCCTTACTAAGGTATACGGGGATATAATATTATAGTAAGTAGATAATAGTCTTAAAGCCTACGCTTATATAAAGGTAGGAATAGTAGTAGAGCTCTTTTTCTATTTAGCTATATTCCTATAAGCTATTTTTTTAGCTACCGTATAAGTACTTAATAGAGAGTCTTAATATAATATAAGATTTAGATACTATTAAGATTACTTATATTAGCTATATTATCTAGAGGATATATATAAGCCGCTCTCTTATAAGTAGCGAAAAACGGTAGGGCGGGTTCTTTAAGGACTTACTAGGCTAGGTTTAAGTAGACTAGACCTTTAACTTAATTAGGATATAGGATTCCCGATTAATTAAATAGCTTAATATTATAGTCTAATATTAGTATTCTACTAGAAGAGTATATAATAGGTATAGAGTAGCTATTAATATAGCTAATATTAATATTAGGTAGACCCGTAAAGCTCCCTTTAATCTTACTTCTTAAAGGGTTAAGATTTAGTCCTATATATATTCTTTCTACCTATTAGGTCGGGAAGGTATACTAAGTAAGGGCGTTATTAGAGAGGGCGGTTATTAAAGGATTACCTACTAGAGATATACTACTAGCGTTTAAATTAAAAGAGATAGATAGTTACTTACTATATATATTAGTTATTAAAATAGTTAGAGGGGTAGATATAATCCTAGTACTCTAGGCTATTAGAGTACTTATTACTAGTATAATACTTCGAGCTAGGATAGTACTCTTAAGTATAATAGTTATAGTGGTTATAACAGTATTCCCTATTATAGAAGTACTTAGAAAGGAGGTACCGCTTAACGCTAGGATAGAAACGGTACTTAAGAGAGTAATTATTAAGAGCCCTAGTTATAGAGTACCTAAAGTAGAGGCGGAGGCTAAAGAAGCTAGGGTAGCTATTATACTTATTATACTCTAGGTAATTCTACTTATAAAAGGGAAAAGACTTAAAGCTTAAATATTTAAATTCCCCTAATCTTTAATAGTAATTATACTCCTAAGTATAACTATATTAGTAAGGGGTAATAGGTAGTTATATAGAGTTATAGCTACTAGAGCCGCGAATAACTAAATTATAATCTAATAGGAAGTATTTATTTTAACTTAAGTTATAACTAGAAAACGACTTAGAGATAAAATATAATTAGATAAACTCGCCTATTTATACTTAAATAACCTAATTTAAATACTTAAATCTATTTTAGGATACCTATATCTATAAGGATCTAGCCTATCTAGATAAAGCGAAAACTGCTAAATCCTTAGCTATAACTATATAGAACTAAAGTCCTGCACGAAAGATTATAGCTCGTATTATTAACAGGACGAGATGAATAATTAGTATGAAATAGACTAGCGGGTACCTTAGTATATTATAGTAAAGAACCTTTCCTATTAGCTAACGGTACGTACCTACTTATAAAAGAAAATACTTTATAAGCAATAAACTATAGGTTATAAAAGGAAAAGTATCTAGGTATAATAGTATCTAATTCTGCCCTTATAATAGCGGAGCTTATAGATCTATCCTATCTAATATATATAGCTCCGTTTCGGCGTGGCGTTACCCCCTAATTAGAGAATAGTATTACTTAATAAAGTATCTACTTATAACGCTCCCTTAGATCCTTATAAAAACTCTTATAAGATAATACTAATAATTTATAAAGTTAAATAAATTTAAGTTTTATAAATACCCTTAAATCTACTAGTATAGCGATCTATTAAAATAACTAATATATTATCTATAAAAAGTTCCGGAAATAAAGCGTAAGCTAGTTTTAAAAAGGAAATAAGCTAGTATAAGTAATAGAAGTAGATATCTATATAGTTATTTATTAAGGTAATAAATATTATACTTATAAGTTAACTAATTAACCTAGATAGCCTCTATTAGAGTAAGATATTATAAGCCTTTATAAATATTATTAAGTTATATTACTAACGAGTTCTATATTAGATATACTACGCCCTACCCCTACTCTACTAAGGTCCTAAAGACTTTAAGATAATAAACTAAGAAGATAAAGAAGATAAGGACGGAGAAGAGAAAGTATAAATAGAAGAGATAGTTATAAAGGAATTTATAGAAAACTATAAGTAGAAGACTAGTAAAAAAATCGTTAATTAGGGAACTAGAGTTTTTATACCTAAGCCTCCTATATTATAGAGACCTCTAATTAGAGAGGCTTTAACTAGTAGATCTCTCTAGTAAGTATATTATTCTAAAATTAAATAAGATTTCTAGCTTAAATAGGCTTATAATACTAAAAAAGACGTAGATAATAATATAATAGATAACTAGCTATCTAGGCGGCTTATAAGTAGGATAGTTCTATAGTATATATTAAGGTTTAGTTACGTAACCGGGGTCGTTCCAAGATAACCGTGTCTATGACAGCGACTATATAGCGATAGTATACTTATCCTAACTAATTAAAATTATTACCTAGCTTATAGTCCTCCTTAGTATCCCGTTATATAGGTTTTATATAGTTATAAAGCGATTTAATATACTATAAAGGGGGTCTTAGCGGATTTTAGGATACCTCTAATAGGTATCTAGATTTATAGTTAATTGGCGATATCTCGGAAATATATAGATCTATAACGCCGTATCTCTCGCCTTTTAAGGTAGGAGCCGTCTAAAGAATTAAATATATGCCTCCGGTAGGAGGATTTACTATAGGTAGCTAGGTATATAAGGTACTAAGCGTAGTTATTATTAACGCGTAGGACTAAGTACGTTAATAGTATAAGCTAAATAGCCTAATAAGCGGCTTTATATAACGGCGGCCTAATAAAGGGATTAATACTCGTTAGATATAAGGCCTAGGTAGGAGTACTAGTAAGGAGGGCGACTAATTTTACTAGTAGTATATATCTAGGAGTTTAGATATTAGCGTGCTAAGGGACACTAATAAAATTATATGTTTATTACTACTAGTACTCTATTAATAGTAGGTAAACTATACCGTTACGTAGGTAAATATATATAAATCCTTTTAGAAGAAATATAAAATTTAATTAGCTCCGCTAAGACGCTTATATTTAACCTATTACCTATTATAATAAGTAAGTTTAAACTAGAAGGGGGTAAACCCTTCTACTTCTAGTGTGTAGTAGTATATGAAATTTATATTTATCTACCTTGAAACGTACTATAGTATAGGATACGTGGCGTAGCACTACGCCTCGCTAATATGCATTCCCTATAACGAGAACTATAGTCGCTATAATAAAGTTTATTATGCCTGCGACGTAGAACAATTTATTAAAATAGTAAAATTTACTAAGACGCTTAAAATATCTTATTATAGTATATATAGTATATTTTAATATAATTAACTACTAGGTTCTATTTATAATTTATCTAGAAGGAGTATTCCGGTAATATAGCTAAGGATAATAAGTAAGCTAACCTCTTTTATAAATTTTCTTTCCGATACCCTTCTAGAGAGTAGAGAAGGTAAGGCTTATACTATTAGTATTAAGCTACCGCTCGCCTAGATACTATTATTCTATTATTATAAGCCTAGTAACTAACTTACCGTAGGAGCTAAGCCGGTTAAATTCCGGTAGCTAGGCTAAGAAGAGCCTATTAGTATAAAAGAGCTAATATAAGTTTTAATTAATAACCTTAACTTTAATAATTAAGTAAATATAGATATAAGCCTAATATAACCGCCTAATTTAGTTAAAATAACTACTATTACTTCTCTAGAGGCGGTAGTAAGATTATTATTAAAAGGTATTTCCGTACTATTAACTAGCGCTTTTATACTAGAATTAATACTCTCTAAGTTCTATAATATATTAATCTCGATTTTAATAATCTTAAGTATTTTATCTATATAATTAAGAAAAGGTATATTAATTTAATTAATATATTATATAATTATAAAAGACCTTATATTCTAGCGATATAAAGGATTAGTAATATAAAAAGCTTTATTCTTTTTATTTTAAAAGTATAGTAAAAAGGCTTAGTAGGAACTTATATATCTTATATTAATTATATAAATCTTATATCTATTCTAGATACCTAGATACCTATTATAAATACCTATCTAAGGAGTATATTTTAGATTAAAATATAACTAAACTAAGTTATAACTAGCGCTTATAAAAAAATATATTTACTATTATACTCTTACTATTATTATAAGTACTACCCTTATACCCCTATAATTTACTTAAGATAAAATAACTTTAATAGTAATTTAAGATACTTCGCTATAACTATATATCTATTATTAAAAACTATTTAATCTAAAGCTTAGTTATAATTAAAATTAATTAACCTAATTTTAAGACGACTTAATAGTATTTAATTCCCTTACTTAACTTCCTAAATTATAAGCTCTTTAAGACCTTATAATAATAGTAACTCCTTTAATAGTACCGCTAATAGAAGTCCTAATAATATTATAAATTATTAGTCTAATTAAATATCTACTATTATATAATAAATAAGTTCTTCTATATAAGGGGTAAATATTAACCTTTAATCTCTTCCTTTAAAAGATAGACTAAGTAGGGAGATATTATATCTAGCTTATAAAAGAGAAATAGAGTAAATTATTACTAGCCGCGTTTATAAGGTATTAGGATTATATTATATTAGAAATAATTCTAAAAGGGATAAGGTTTATTAGATACTTTTTAGTCTAACTTATCTTAATAGATAACTTAAAAGAGAATAGAAAGAGAAGGCTATTAAAGTATAGTAAAGTAAGTTATAATATATATTTATAAGAATAAATAATTAAAGGTATAATAGAGTTAAATAATACCTAGGAATAATTCTTATAAAGCCTAAGGTATACTTATTTAAGATTTTAGGATATATAAATATTTATAAATACCATCTATTAACTTTAAATTAATCTATTAAATAGGTTAATAATTATTATAATAAATTAGTAGAATATAGATATTAAAAGAGTTAATAAGTAATAGGATTATACTCTTAGGGCCGGAATATTTCCTCTATAATATTTAAAGTAGTAGTATAAAAGCGCGTATAACTTAATAAATAAATATAAAAGAGTAAATAATTAAGAGAAACTAGACTTAATAACTTATTTTACTAAAATTTATTTAGAGATAGAAGAATATTATTAAGAGAATAATTTTCCTCTATTATAGGCTTAGTAATATAAAAATATAGATAAAAGGCCCGATTAGCTTATATCTAGTAAGGGCTTTAGCTCTAGCTCTAGCTCTAATACTAGTTCTAGTTCTAGTACTAGTTCTGGCGCTAATTCTAGTGCTAGTCCTAGTTCTAGCGCTGGTGCTAGTGTTATTACTGGTGCTGGTGCTAGTACTAGTGCTAGTGCTAGTGCTGGTGCTGGTGCTGGTGCTGGTGATAGTGCTGGTGCTAGTACTAGTACTGCTTCTGGATCTGGATCTAGTTCTGGCGCAGATCCTGATATAAGTTCTAGATCTAGTGCTGGTACTGGTGATAGTGCTGGTGCTAGTACTGGTACTGCTTCTAGATCTGGATCTAGTTCTGGCGTAGATCCTGATATAAGTTCTGGATCTGGTGCTAGTACTGGTGCTAGTTCTGGAGCTAGTTCTAGTACTGTCTCTAGTACTATCTCTGGTACTAATTCTGGCGCTACTTCTGGATCTGGTGCTGGTACTAGTGCTAGTACTAGTTCTGGAGCTGGTTCTGGTACTGTCTCTAGTACTGTCTCTAGTACTAATTCTGGCGCTACTTCTGGATCTAGTGCTAGTACTAGTACTGGTACTGGTGCTGGTTCTAGAGCTGGTTCTAGTACTATCTCTGGTACTGTCTCTGGTACTAATTCTGGCGCTACTTCTGGATCTGGTACTGGTGCTAGTACTAGATCTGGTACTGGATCTGGATCTAGATCTAGATCTAGTTCTAGTTCTAATAATTAATATAATATAGAGATAGGAGGTATAGAATCCGCTAATAATAGTAATATAAGGTTAAATAAAATAATAGAGAATATTACTTTAGAGGGAGAGCTAATTATAACTAAACGTATACTCTTTAAAACCTTCTAGTTTCTAGTTAAGGAAAGGTTAGGATTATATATATAGAAGTTAGCGGGAGTAGATTACAGTCTAAATATAATCCCGTCTATTAGGAGGCTAGATAGAGATTTTATTTTATAATATAAATATAGGTATAAGAGTATATATTAGATCGTTATATCTATTAATAATATTATAATAATAGGTACTAGTTAATACCCTTATATCTCTATTATAATAGAATAGGTAGGAGACCTTAAAGATACCCTATTATCGCGAAGTAATCTTATTAGAGTAGTTAGCTATACCTAGGTTAATTAAAATTTACTAAATTATTTACTTTATTATAAAATAATTAAATTTAAAGGATAAAAGGTTTTTATAATATTAAAAATAGAGGCTAGACTTATAAATAAAGAATAGAAGGTAATATAATAAATTAAGAATAAGTAATTTAAAGTAGTTAAAGTAGCTTAAACTATAATTACTTAATAGGGTAATCTTTAGCCTAGATTTACTTAGCTAGGATTTACTTAGCTGGGATTCGCTTAGCTCGGATTCGCTTAGCCCGGATTCACTTAATTAGGATTTACTTAGCTAGGATTTACTTAGCTAGGATTTACTTAAGTAGGAGTTAGTTAGCTAGGTATTACTTAAATTAGATACCCTTAGCCTAGATACACTTTACTAGGTTTTTCTTAGCTAGGAGTCGCTTAGCCTAGATTAGCTTAGCTAGGTATAGGAGTCGCTTAGCCTATATACGCTTAGCTAAGTTAACTAGGTATCGCCTAATTAGTAGTAAGCTAACTAGTAGTTCCTTAAGTAGGGGTTATCCCTTAACCGGTAGTAAGCTAAATAGCTATTCCTTATATAGGGGTCGCCCCTTAACTGGCAGTAAGCTAAATAGCTGTTCCTTAAGCAGGAGGCGACGCCCCTTAAGTAGGAATTATCCCTTAACCGGTAGTAAGCTAAACAGCTATTCCTTACGTAAGGGTTACCCCTTAACTAGTAGTAAGCTAAATAGCTATTCCTTAAGCAGGAGGTAACGCCCCTTAAGTAGGAATTATCCCTTAACTGGTAGTAAGCTAAATAGCTATTCCTTAAGCAGGAGTCGCCTCTTAAGTAGGAGGAATCTAACCGGGTATTCCCTAAGTAGGAGTTACCCCTTAAGCTAGAGGAACTTAATTAGGTTTTCCCTAAGTAGGAGCCGTATATATAGGAATTACTTAAAGCTAACTAACTACCCCTTAAGTAAGAGTAGGAGTTACCTAAGTAGGAGCCGTATATATAGGAGTCGCTTAGCTAAATTAAGCTAATATAATACCGTCTTTTATAGTTTAGGAAATAATCGCTAGCGCGGTCTAACTAGCCCTTTAATAACTTTAATAATAAGTAGTACCGGTTATAAATATATAGATAATAGTAGGTATTAATAGTACCTATAATTCTAATATAACTACCGAATATTAATATTAACGTCTATTTCATAGTATTTAAATTTAAGGAGGACTATAAGGAGAACTAGGTAGGCTTTTATATTTATTAAGACTATACCTTTATCTATTTTACCCTTATAAAGATATTTCGCAGCCTCTCCTAAATAACCTAGCTTCCTCTTATTTAGTATTTCGCGTCTAGTATTAAACTTTTATTAAAAGCTATCTATTATTACTATATTAGCTAGTATAAAAAGGCATTTTTAATAAAACCTTACTTTTACTTACTTAATATTATTAACGTAAGCTACTATTATATTATACCATTTTTATATAGCAGTCTTAGTATTCCTAGAGAAAATCGCATAAATTAGTCTAGCCTACACACTAAAATATTCTACTTTCTCTACCCTTATATTTTAACTATATCGGTCCTAGATAAGTATTCCTAAGGCCTAAAAACATTAAATCCTAGGTATTTTAGGATAGAGATATATATATTAAGTAATAGTTTTATAGAGGAAAGGCCCTGCTAAGCGTATTTCTTAGCCGTTAAGCTAATCTATACTATTCCTAATAATCCCTTAATTACTTAAGCGTCCTCCTCTTCTCTAAAGGAGCTAATAGAATATTATCGTTACTATTATCTAGGTAGTAGATAACTAGTAATCTCCTCTTATAGGCGTAAGCCGTTTAGGCGGAGTATGGGGCGAGAGGGAAGGATAGAAGGGTGGCGATAGCGATATTTAGATGAGGTGATAGTAATAGCAGGTTACGTAGTTAGATTATATATAGCCTTATTAATAAGGTATTTACTAAGACGTCTACTAGGGACTTAGATAGGTTAATTATTATAATATAAATTATATAAGGAAGTTGTTTTTTTCTTAGGTAACGCTAAGACCGCTATATATTAATATTATCTCGTTACAGCTTATTAACCTTTACGGCAAAGCGACTTCCTACGTCTAAAATTCCAGAGACTTATTAAGTAGTCAGCTAATTATTTAATAGAGGCCGTTTAGACCTTTCGATACTAGCTATCGCTCCAGACTTAGTCTTATATCTTTAGTAGTTAGAGCATTCAACGGATTAGATACTGAGAACTTTTGACTCTCCATAGGGCTCTAATTCTGGCTCCCTTTCCTAAGGAACTAGAATTAGCGGAGCCAGAACTAGAGGGTAAGTATTAGATGTCTCTATACTTATTAGTATATATAAGGCGAGGATACCTTTATTTAATTACCTGAACTCCTATTAATAATTTACTTTCTATATCCTATCCCTATCTAGCTAAGGTAATAACTTTATAATATACCCTACGCAGTAAAAGCTAAGTCTTAATAATTTACTAGAAGGAAATTAAACCTTATAAAGAAAGTAGATTAGCTAGTATAATTATATTATACTAACCTTATACTAATTATTTATAAAAATAGTAGGTATTATATATATTAATTAACTAATTATAATTAATAGCCTCTTATAATTATAGAGATTATATTTATTAATTAAACCTAATAGATATATCTACCTTATACTAACTTAGCCTTAGAAAGCCTTATACCCTTTACCCGTAAATCTATTCCCTTAAGACTTTAATAACTATAATTATAAAAGGCTATAAAACCTAGAGAAGCTATTAAGAAAGTTATTAGAATTAATAGGGCTAGAGTCTTTATAAGATATATAATATAGAGTATATATTAATTAATATAAGGAAAATACGGATATAATATATATAACTATATCTAGTAATAATCCTTATTATTATTCGCGTATCTAAACTTATTAATTATAGTTATAATATATTATCTAAGTAAATAGGATAATAATATCTTAGACTCTCTTAATAGCTCCTTATATCCTTTTCTATTTACCTCTTTATCCTCTCTATACCTTTATATATAGACTTATCTAGATACTAATAGGTATTATAATAGGCGCCTAGATAATAATATTATAAGTTACCCTTCTATCTATTAGCGCTTAATATCTAAAATTAAGCGTCATAATAAGGTTAGGCCTCCTCTTAACTTATACCTTAAGGCTAGTTAACCGTTATATACTTTAAGATAGAGTATCTAATATAATTATAAATCCTATATTCTTTATACTATAAGGTTTCCTTATAAATCTCTTACTCTTATATAATATTTTTATAATACCTAATTATCTTTATTAGCGTAATAAAAATACTTTAATAGGGTTAATCTACTATACTATTAGTTATAACTCACTAGTTAAGTAATTTAGAAGCTATATATATAATATATATAAAGTAGCGTAGTATTTTTAAATAGCTTTAATAATCGCGTACGCCTATTTTATAGCTTATACCTTCCTTATAAACTTTAAACTAGCTAATTTTATTATTAACGCTTATAAAGACTTAGCCGTATAAGGTAACCTAGTTTTAAAGATTCTTATGTCTCTAAATATATTTCGCGAGATTAGTTAGATTAATAAGTACTTATAAGTTAACTAAATAATATTAGCTTACTTAGGAGTATTATATTAAATAGGAGATAGAGGCTTAATATCTTTATCTAGATATAAGTATATATTATACTAGAACTACTCCTAAGAATATAAATTAAATATTATAAAGGCCCCCTACTATCTTAAGTCTTTAAATTCTAGAGATAGGTAATTATTTAGTAAATACCCCGTTAAGTAGAAAAGGTTATAACTAATTAGTTTTATAAGTAAGGCTAGATCTTTTTAGATATAAATATCTCATAAACCCTTATAACGTAGTTTTAAAGATATATTACGTAGTTAAGCTTAACCGTAGTATATTTAAAGTAGGGAAATAGATAGGGTTAGCTAGGCTAGAAGGGGTAATAGTAGTTAAAATGCCGTTATAATAAATATTTACTACCTAGGTTATAAAGTTATTCTTCTAATAGGAGGGTAGTATTACCTAGATAATAAAGGTACTAATAGGATTTACACCTTAATATAAATAAAGGAACTAGGGGTTCTAAGTCCTACTCTAGCTTAATCTTAATAGCTTTTAAGGTAGTCTACGCCTTAGTATTATTTAGGTATATTCTTTATACTTAGCGGGGTTTATAGAATATACCCTCCTACTAATTATAAAGTAATATTATATTATTAATAATAGAGATTTATTAATCTAGATTACCCTTAATATTATATATTAGCGGTAGATTAAAGAAAGCCTTTATAATATATACTTATTTAAGAAAAGTATAATAAATAGATCTAGGAGTAGGAAGAATAGGTATAATTACCTCCTTATTCCCTTTAATCTACGCTAGAATATCTTATACTAGTACCGCGATGTTATATTCCCTCTAAATCTATTTTAGGAGCTCCTTCTTCTACTTTTTAATTCTTTAATTTATAAGTTATTTAACCTCCTTATATTCCTTATAAATAGGCTATCCTTTAATATAATAGATAAAGTTAAAATCCTTTTAAATATATTAAAATATTTTATTCTAACGGCCGTAAAGCTCTTAAATATTACTCTACTCTTATATTTATACGCTCTATTCCTTTATAAGCTCTTTTAGTTATTAAGGGTTAATTAGTTAACTTATCTAGTTAGCTAACTAGATTAACTTTATCTAAGGCCGTCTACCTCTATATATAGCTTAGGTATTATAGCGGATTATACGCGAAAGGTAGTTATAAAAGAAAACTATTAAGCTAGCTTAATTTATAACTAGGTTATAAATAGTATTATTAGAATTAGGATTATCTAATAAGCCCTTAAGTTAGTAAAATAACTTTCCCCTAACTAGCTTATAACTTACTATTAATAGTATTCCTAGTTACTTATTATAAATAGTAGGTTATAAATCTCTTTATAAAGCCGGTCTCCTCTACTAAGTATATAATCTAGTCATAATACTATTTATAAGAGAGTTCTTTATTAGGCGAGGTTATATAGCCTTTAAGAGCTTATATAAATATATAGAATACCGGTATATCTAGTATCCCCTCTTTTTATAGAATTAACTAGTAGTATAATCCCTTTTAAACGCCTAATATTAGAATTTTTCTAGGAGTTATAACTAGAGTAAGGTAGGTATTATTATTATAAGTAAGGCTAATAATATAGGATATAATATAAAAGATAGGGTTTATATTAATAAAGAAGGTATATATTTTCTTATAAACTTATTAGATAGATATATTCTTTCCTTAGTAGTTACTTATAATCTCTTATACTTCTTACGAGACTTAGTCCTAGTAAGTCCCTAGTAGTAGAATTATATAAGATAAATAGATCTAGATTATAATACTTAATCCTAAGAAGGGCGTTTAATTAGGATCTAGTAAATATAATAACTAGTAGGATTACCGGAAGCTAGACTTAGTATTATTTATATAGGAAAATATTAGTATCCGTTACCTAATAGTAGCATAGGAGCTTTATAAAATCTATTATATCTAAGAGAGGCTTATTAGTTTTACTACTATCTAGGGTATACTCCTTAGCTAGTAGACTATTAATAAAATACTTAATATTACTTATACTAGATCTACTTATATATACTTTATAAATATTATATATTTATTTTAAGGTTAATAGATTAATCCGTTACCCCTTCTACCTAATATATAATTAGCTTAGTTAATATTAGTATATCTTAATTAAACTAATTTTCTTAATAGAGTACTTATTATATATCTAGTAGAAAAAATTCTTAATCCTACCCTCTATTAATATTTTAAGAGTATAATAAGGATTAATATTAATAGTATTATAATACCTAGGTAGGTAGAGAGTTAGCTAAGTAAGTATAAGTAGTATAAGAGACCGTAGAAAGGTTAACTTACTCTCTTTATAATCGCTCTTACTAATTAATATATAGATTAGTAGAAGGTTTATAAAGGGTAGTTAAGTAATAGTTCTTATTAACCTCTTAATATCTAGTATTATAATATTCTTAATTAGAGAGCTTCCTAGTTATAATACGGGAGGTATCTTAAAGTAGGTTTAAGATATACCTTAAAGCGTATATTAAGGCCTTATAATAGGCTATTATAAATAGTAGGGGTATAATATACCTATATATAAATCGAGTTAAAAAGAGTCTTTAGTAAAGGTAATATAGAGGGGAAAGTAAGTTAGGATAAGAAAAAGAAGAAACGAAGGCTAAGAGCGGTCTTTATAAGGGTCTAAAATAAATAATGGGGTATAGTCCCTAAGGTCTACCTAGCGCGTATACTACCTCCCTTTATCCCTCTTCTCTTACTATACTTTATAACTAGGTAATAGAGGCTTAATAGGTAACCTATTAAGTATTAACGGTGAGATAATAGGTAGCGTAGTAAAGTTAATAGATTAAGCCGTTCGGCCGTTAAGGTAGTATAGGCGAGGGTAGGGGGTCTAGGTATAAATGCCGCTTAAAATAGCGTCTAGGTTCGCTAAAAACGGCCGCCTTTTTACCCCGATCCATATTAAGTAAATAATTATTAAGAGGATTTTCTACTACTTTTAAAGTATAATTAACTTATAACTTACTTTTTATAAAAGTATCTCTCTACTTATTAGCTATAATAATATTAATTAGGCTAGGGATTAAAATACTTAATAATTAATTATAAGCCATATTTTTAATATTAATAGTAGAGTAATAAGCTAGTTATTAAAATAATAGTCTATTATTACCCTATTTAGTTATAAAGTAGAATATATAAGTTAGATATAAATTATTAAGGAAACTATTTAACTCTAATAGCTACTTATTAAGTTAGACCTCTTTAAAGATACTTACTAACTTACTATTATAATACTTTATTATAATAATTAGGGAGTTATTACCCTAGCTAAGAACTCCTAGTTTTATATATATATAAAGTATATTAATATCTAATATTATTATATATAAAAATAGGTTACTATTAATAATATTAAGCTAGAATATATTAAGATTAATAAGTAGGTAGTTAATAACCTTATTAAAGCCCTTTTTAAAGATAAATTTATCCCCTTTTATAAGGCCTTAAGCTTAGAAATATTATAATAGTAGGAGTCTTTAATATAATAAGGCTTTATAAGTACTCCTAATAGCTTTATAAATACTTCTAGTATTAATTAAAAGATAGCTAGCTCTTAACTACCTACCCTTCTAATCTTATAACTTTATATTAGAATATTAGAATATAAAATAAATTTTATAAGCCTATTTAACTCTATTATCTTTTTATATTCTAAGCTTAAATAATAAGTTATACTATTAGTAATATTATTTAAATATTAAACTACTCTTAGTTATAAATTAATATTATAATAGATAAATTAATTACTTTTTTATAAAATTATTAAGCTTAGATTATAATATATATCTATTATAATCCTATCTCTTACCCTACTTCTAATATAAAGTATAACTAGTATAAGATATTCTTAAATACTAGTAATTATAATACTTATAATAACTTTTAGTATAATATCCCTCTAGGTTATAATAGCCTTACTATCTTTACTACCTAGATAGATACCTAGGTAGGATAAGAATAAGAAGTAGATAATTAATACTATTAAAGAATAATAATCCTTTATCCTAGTATTAATATTATTATTTTTAATTATAATATTATTAAAGATATAAATACTAAAATTAAGTCTTATAATACCCTCCTCCCTACTTAATATAAGCTTATTTAATATATTAAAGGTAAGAAATACACTATTAAGTTATTATAATATAAAAACCTTAATAGTATCCCCTTATAAAATAAGTATATCCTAGAAATAGTTATATAAATAGAATTATTAACCTTATAATTATACCTACCTTATTAGGGTTCTTTTAATTTATATTTAAAAGGGTTTTATTAAATTACTATCTTATAATAGTATTTTACTACTATCTACCTTACCTTTACGCCTATTACCTAGTATTTAGTTAAGAAGGGGGATCTTAGATAGTTAGAATAAAATATTAATAAGTTAGTTATACTATTATATTAATAAGGTACTTTATTTTAATAGGAGTATTAAAATATATTAAATCAGGATATAATTAATTAGATTAACCGCGTATTAGACGCGTGCTAGTACCTATCTTAGTATCTTATATATCCTATCTCTCTCTCTACTTATATAGCTAGTAAGGTAATAACTATTACTATTCTACCTATTTTAATATTATTTCCTACGCTATAAACTAGTATAGGTAAGGGTATCTTCTTAAGTTAAATATTAGGGAGGTACTTTATAAGGTAGGTATAATTAATAAGGGTAATTATATAACTAGGTACTATTAAGGTAGATATTAGTCTACTCCCTATTTAATTTAAACTAAGATACCTCAATTATAATATATTTCTATTTATAAAACTTATAACCTAGTAGCTTACTCTAATCTAGAATTATATTAGAGTTAATATAGATAAAGTTAATTTTAGGGATATTATTAAAGTCTTTATTTATAGTATTACTTAGATTAATTTAAGAGTTATTTAGTAAAGGCTTTAATAGTTATAATATTAGCTTAGTTAGCTTAGGAAGCTTTAGCTAATATTATAATTTAAGGTAATTAAATAGCTTATTCTAAGATAAGAAGGTAGATTTATAATTAGAATAAAGATAATTAGTATCTCTTAGTTATATAAGGAAGTTAATATCTTAAGTCTTATTATAATTATTATTATAAAAGCCTTTAATAGATAGTTTATTATTATACTTATATTAACTAGCTAATTAATTATATTTATTATTAAAGTCTTTTATAGACTCTTTTATTATAGCTTAATAGACCCTTTAAGGTCTACTATTATTATTATAATTACTATTCTACCCTTATAATTAAAAACTTAACCTATTTATAAGGCCTATTATAATTTAAAGCCTTTAAGAGGCTTATAATAGTTATAGTAATTATAATAGTTAAGGTATATCTTAGCCTGAAAATTTTTAATTCTAATTAGAATTATAAGCTAGATTATTTTAATAGTAGAGGTAAGTATTACTAGTTAATTAGTTTTATAACTAATTAATTACTTAAGATTAATATTAACTAGATTAATATTAACTAGATTAATAAATTAGCCTATTATCTTATAACTATTAACTTATTATAATTATTAAGGTCTTTAATATAAAAGATATACTATTTATATAAATATTAAACTAGATATCCTTTTATAAATATAATTCTTTTATTAGGCTTATAATAATTAAAGTAGTTATAAGCTTACTTAAGTTATAATAGAGTTTACTATCTATATATTTATAAGTAAGGAGTAAAGTATTTATAATAATTTAGTAGTAGTAATACTAGTATTAGGACTATTAATTATAATATTAGTTATATATTTAATAGGGTTATCTTAATTATAAATATCTTAAATAGTATAATAAATAGACTTAAGTAACTTTAAAGACTTACCTAGGGAATCTTAAAATCTCTTTTCTAGAGTATTATACTAACTACTAGAAAATACTTATAAAAATTTAAGATTTTTATATTAGAAAATTACCTCTACTACCTAGTATTTAATAGGTAAGGTAAATAGCGGGGAGTATATTAGATATATTAGTAGGTAATATAAATAGTAGGGTTTCTAGCCTATATATATAATAGTATTAGCTATATTATATATATATACCTATTCTAATAGCGTTTTATACCTAGTAATAAGATAGATAATTCCCCCTATTTAGACCGATATTAGATATATTAGTAGGTGAGGTAAATAGTAGGGAGTAAATTAGATATATTAGTAGGTAGATAGCCTATAAATATAATAGTATTAGCTTATAAACCTATATAGTAATATAGATTATTCTAATAGCGTTATATACCTAGTAATAAGATAGATATTTCCCCCTATTTAGGCTGATATTAGATATATTAGTAGGTAAGGTAGTAGAATAGGTAATTTATAAATAATAATAGGATTTTTATTATTAATCTAATTATTCTAGCCATTAGTATATAGAATTTAGTAGGTAAATTTATTTATTCTAATATATCTTTTAAACTACTATACTAATTTTTATAATTTTTAAAGTATTAAATAGCTATAGATAAGCTTTATAACTTTATTTAAGTAGAAAATATTATAAAGGGTAGGTATATATATAGGTAGAATATAAAGATATATTAGAGTTCTAATATTCGCGCTAGTCTAGGAAAGGAATCTGAGGTACTTATAGACTAACTAATAAGCTGCGATAAGCTTAGGGTCTTAATTTCCGTATTTTCTATTATAGTAAGAAGATTAATACTATTAGGATTATATCTTAATCTTTATCTAGAGTTATATATTAATTAACTAGTAAACTAGTTATTAGCTTCTTTAAGTAGATAGGTATTAAGATTTTATTATAAAATAGCTATATCTATTATAATAGCCTTTACTTATAACCTAGTAGTAAAGTTATAGATATTATAATAGATATTATACCTATCCTTAACCTTAATAATAGGTATATTAGGCTTTAATTTAAAGTAGCCTATATCTTAAATATAAAACTAAGTAGAATAAGGTCCTTAATTAGGATTTATTAGATTTACTTAATTACTATTAGCTTACTACTAATTTTATAGTAAGGTTATTACTTAAGTAATAATAGCGGCTATTTAATTAGCTTATACTTATAAAAATAGAGTAGCTATATTTATAAAAGGTTATAATAGATTATAATATATATCTCTTTTAACTAATATACCTTAGATTATTAGTAAATAGGAGCCTAGGCTTAACTACTCTAACGGGCCTAACTATCCTAATAGGCTAAATCTAGGAGAGGTTAAAGTAGGTATAATACCTATTAATAGGGACCTAGTAAACTTATATAACTAGGTAGTAGTAATAATAAAGGCTTTTATAAATATCTTAAAGAGGGGTAGATTAATAGCCTAATTACTTAGCTAGGTATATTTAGCTTAATCTAAGTCTTAAGATCCTAATTAAGTACTACGTAATAGAGTAGCTTTATAAAGGAGAGGTAAAGATCTTTTATACTTAGAGGTAATTAAATAGATAACCTTATAAGTTACCTTTTAAATAATCTAGCTATACTAATACCTAGTATTAAAGAAATTAGATATTAAGTAGGCTTAAGTAATAATATCTAGCGGTATAAGGATAGCTAATAGGATTAAGGTAGTTATATTTAAGATAAATAAAATATTATTAGAGCCTTTAATAGTAGCTACCTTATAAATTAATAGTATTAATAGCTATTATAATTATTATAGGAGTTATAATAAAAGAAAAGTAAAATAGGTAAGTAACTTATATAATTATTTAAATAGTTTAAAAGGGAAGGAGCTTTATTCCTAGAAAGGGACTAGAAGGAGCGTTAGAAGGCTATAGTATAAGGGTATTTATTAAAGGCTTCTAATCTTAGACTACTTCTATATTTAAATTAATATAAATAAGGCCTTTATTATAAAGTATAAGTAATACTTTTAATTATAGAAGCGGTTACTAAAGGTATAAGGCTTGGTAGGGTTAAGGGACTTAGAGGGGGATTATTAGTATTATAAAGATAGCGTTAGTATTATAAATAGTAGTTAGTACTCCTAGGTAATTATTTAATACCTTAAAGATAAATACCTATAGTATTACTACTAATTAATATAGGTAGAATAATTATAGGTAGAATAGTTAATTTTCTATTAAGGATTCTATTAACGAAATAATAAGGTAACTGCGGAAGCCTTCTATAGTATACGCTAATGCCTATAATAATTAGGTTTTAATTAGCTATTTATATCTAGCTCTTTTTACCCCTTTATATCTTCCCTCTTTAAGATTACTCTTTTATTATTTTCTTAAATTTATATATTTCTTTAAGTTATTAGTCTACCTTTATAATAAACTCTTTTATATATTTAAGCCTAGCCCCTATTATCCTTCTTATCTTATATATTATTCTACCTATTAATATATTTTATATAGCTATTATAACTTCTAAGGCCTGTACTAATATTCTCCTAACGCGTATTCCCTTATCTTTAAGCTCCTTCCCCCCCGCTAGGCTCCTTAGCCTTTATACGGGCGTCTCTCCTCTACTCCCTAGCCTACTACCTCTACTACTACTACTACTACTACTACTACTACTACTACTACTACTTATAACTCCTCCCCTAATACTATATCCTAATATTAGGACTTATCTTACTATATATTATTATAAAGGTATTAAGATATAATAAAAAGTTTTTCTAAGGGCTTTACTAATAATTATATAATATATAAAGAATAATTATATAACTTAAAAATAAAAATATATAATTAAAGTAAAAGTACTTAATAAACTCTATTAAAAGATAGTAGAAAATAAGAAGAAGTTATATAAAAACTTTGTAAAGAGAAATAAGTAAAAGGATACCTAGAAGTAGCTTTAAAGGGAGTAAATAATAATAATAATAAGGAAGAAGAAGAAGAAGCTTATATTAAGGTTTAAAGACCTTAATAAAGTTATAATATAAATAAATCTTTAAGAGGATGAAAAAAGGGAATTATATTACTATTAATAATAATATTATAAAATAGGCCTAAAAGGCTAATTACCCTTTAAGTAATAAAAATAGGCTAATATATATTAAAAGATATATTAATATAAGAGGCTCTAATTATTAAGGGAATAAAGGTTATAAGGGATATTTAATAAAAATCTTTATAAGGGTATAAAGGATAATAAAACTATTATAATATAATATATAAAGAGAGTAGATTATAATAATAAAAATATTACTAAAAGATAAAGAGATATATATAATAAATAAATATCCTAGCTATATAAAAACTATTATATATAAAGAAGACAGATTTAATATATAACTTAAATAGGGGAATATTCTACTTAATATATAAAGTTAAGAGGGATATAAGGATATATTTCTTTATAAATTTATTAATATATTAATAAATAGAGAGTTAAATTTATATTAAAAGACTTATACTCCCTAGAGATATAAGTTATAAAGAAGGAAGGGGGTATATTAATATATCTCTAAATATATAATATATATAACCCTAGCTTAAAGTTTAAGACCTTAATAAATAGCCTCTTTATACTACTAGGGGTAAAGGAGTAATTAAACTAGCTTAAAGAATATATAATAATAAAAGACTTTAACCTCTATTACTTAGACTAGAATAATAGGGATAAATATATATATTTTAAAGTAATAAATATATTAATATATATTATAAAAGAAAAGGGAATAAAACTTACTCTATTAAAGGATATAATAATTTAAAAGATAAAGAAAGTAGAAAGTACTATTAAAAATAATATTTATAATAAAAGCTATTAATAAATATTATTAAACTATTATATTAAGTTAGATCTCTATTATAAATTTAATTATATCTTAATATATATTAAGGTTAACCTTAAGGTAGAGATAGTAGTCTTATATTTATAAAAGAGATAAAAGATAGTAAATTTAAAAGAGATAAAGGAATAAATAAATATCCTTTAATATTTACTATTAAAAGGAGAGTTAAAAATATCTAGGGAATAAATTAATAGCTACTTAATTAAAATACTTTATAAATTAATAAAAATTATAAAGAGGGTAGTATTATAAATAAAGCCCTCTTTAAAAATAAAGTCTTTTTAAATTTTTAATTATATAAAGGTTATAAAGGCGGCGTTAAAGCTTAAAATAAAATATATTTAAAAATGAAGTTAAAGGAATTTAAAAGTATAATAAAAGGCTTAAAAGATTAAAGGATACTTTATTTTAAAAAGGGAGTATATAAAGTATCCTAGTTACTTTATAGACTCTAGAAACTAATTAAATAGGATTAAAAAAGAAATATATTACTTTAAAAACTCTTAAAGTTCCCTCCCTTTAAAAAGGATAGAGAAGGCCTTATATTTTAAAAGAAGGTAGAAGTCCTTTAAAAGACCTTCTTCCCCTACTTTTAAGGGTTAATTTAAGTAATATCTAGGGGTTTTAATATAATATACCCCTAGTAATAAGTATAAAAGTTACTAAGGGGGAAGTTTATAAAGTAATTAATAAATTAAATAAAAATAAAATATTAAAGATAGATAGGATTTTAAATAGATTTTTAAAAATAATAAAGAGGGAGCTACTACCTACCTTAAGTAGATTTAAGTCTAAAAAATAATTAGGGAAATATATTAAATAGTCTTACTTATATCCATTTTATTTTATTTTATTTTATATTAATATTTTATTACTTACTAAGACCTATTATAATCTTAAGGTATATACTCGCCGGTAATATACTAGTCTAGTTCCTACTTAAAGTCGCTGCCCTCTTCCTACTCCAGCTTATTATAACTACTAATTAAGGTATATTAGGTAAGTGTATTAGTAATATAGTTCCGTTATAATATATATAATAGATAGTCGCCTAGAAGCTAATAGCTAGCTAATAGGAGGTAGTTATAGTATAACTATTTACTAAATAAAAATAGGAGCGGATATTAAAGGGCTATATAAAAAGAATATTAGTTAGAAATTAATATAAAGCCCCCCTTAATAACTTTAATATAAATATCCTACTTAATCTAGCCTCTTATAATATTATTAAGAGTTATTATAATATAAGTAACTTTTATAAAGATAAGATAATTATAAATACCTTTATCCTATTATTTAAGATTTAGCTATTAGATATAAATACTTATAATATTAATAGGATATTATAATTTATCCTCTTTAAGGCGGTTATAATAGGATTTAAACCCCTAGATATATAAGTTAATAGATTAAAGGGTATACTAAGTAAAAGTAAGGGTATCTTAATTTAAATTATTAAAATATTGATAGTAAATATCTAGTTACTCCTATATACTATTTAGTATATAAGTCTAGGCGAGTCTAAGCCTAAAGCTATTAATAATAATAAGAGGACCTATTAGATAATAAATAGACCCCTAGATTTAAAAGGTAGTTTAATTAATATAGTATTAATATTAGTTATACTCTTACTAATAAAGGATAGATAGTTATTATAGCTAATAATATTATCTTAAAATTCTTTATTATATATAGTCCTCCTTCTTATAGATTATCTGTTAATAATAATATTATCTATATTACTAAGTAATTTATTAATAAATTATACCTTAACCTTAGCCTCCTTTCCTAGCCCTTTAAGTAATAAGTTAACGTTAGCTAGCTTATATAATTATTTAAGGGCCGGTTAGTTATTCTTCCTACTATTGTAATATAGCTATTAACTATCCCTTAAGTTATTATATTTATTTTTCTATAATAGTATATTATAATAAAGGTATATATTACCGGTAATATATAGTAGCTATCTTACGTCTTACCTATTTATAATGCTATAGGCCTAATAGCGACCTGTACCTAATTACTCCTTCCTACTCTACTAGCCCTAATCGCTACCTACTTGCCGTTTACAGCTGTCTTACGTCTTACCTGTAGTACATAGTATTATCGTTATAATAGTCTTAATTCTTAACTATATAAGAGTTATAATACTATAGGCCTAATAATAACCTATACCTAATTACTCCTTCCTACTCTACTAGCCCTAATTACTACCTACTTATTATTTATAATCCCCCCTCTTATTCCTTATAGCCCTTATAAGGGGTAGAAGTTATCTTAACTATTAGAGTAAGAAATTATCCTCAAGGATATTAGTACCTAATTATACTAGATAGAAGTTTATAAAGTACTCTAATAGATTATTTATATTTTATTACCCCTTTTATATAGGTCTTCAAGGTCTTTAGAGTATTATAAGTAGGTAGGGGGTTATATTCAAATATTTAAGTAGTATTTAATTATATTTTTATATTTTTCTTATTATTATAAACTATAAAATAAGTACTAACTAGTCCCCTTGAATTATTTTTAGTAAATTAGGTATAATAGTATTATTAATTTCTATTTATACTTTCTTATCTTTTATCTCTAAGGTAGTAAATATTAGTAGTATCTTATTAATCATCTTTTTTTACTAGAATAAGTATATTAGATTAGACCGCGACGTATATAAGGTATCTAGCTATTCCGCGTAGTTTACTACCCTAATTCACTTAATAATAAGGTTCTTAAATACCTTATTTATTTAAGTTAAGGCCCTATTAGCCTCTCTAAGGCGTAAGGACTATTAACGGGCGTTAGTAATATTTAATAACTCTATATTAACTTAGGTTTAATAGTAGGAGGCGGTATTAATATATATCTTATAAGGGTCTAATAGATTTCTTAGACTTATAATACCTATTATATATATTTCTTTATCTATTACCTTAAGGGGAGCTTTTAAGTTTAGAAAAAGCTTACTAGTCTTAGGGCTTATAATCTTTAGGTTAGAAAGCTTACTAGCCTTTAAAGACTTCTTACCTATAAAAGAGTCTAGGGGTATATATATATATATATATGTTAATCCTACGCGGAGGGGAATACCCTCTAGCCTTTATAGGCTAGAGTAGACTAGACTCCACTCGGCTTTACAGCTATATCCGGTTAAGTACTATATAACTAACTAATTAACGCTGGACTAATTAACGCTAGAATAAATCGCGTAAGTAACTAAAATAAAATAAATTAATTAATTCTAAAAATTATAATACCCCGTTAAAATATAGTCGCTTAGTAGTATTATACTATTATATAATACCCTAGAGTACTAATCCGTCCCCTAAATAAAACCGTCCTGTTAGCCGTTATTATCGTTAGTTTATAATCTAGTTAGATAAATAGTACCTCCGCTTATTAGCGTAATAGCTAGATGTTATCCCTATATAGAAAAATCTTAATACTATTACCCTTAGATAGTTATTATTATTATTTTAATAATAGTCTTATTAAAGACCTTTAAGGTCCCTATCTTAATTATAAATTTCGCGGCCTATTTTACTAGTTTTATTATAGTAAGAATTATCTTAATATTAATTAATTAGCTACCCTGAATAGCCTACCTCTTATCTTTAAATAAGGGATATAATCTAATAATATACTCCTAAGTCTAGCGTCCCTCTTTATAAAGATATCTAGGCGACTTAACTACCTAATATATATATAAGAGGTCCTTAAGGGCTATCTTTATTTATAATTAGGTAACTACTAAGCTTATAACCTTTTATACCCCTATATAAAAGGCTATAATTTAGTAGTCTAGTATAAGTACCTATTACTTTAGCTTAGTACCTTACTTATATTCCTCTTAGGTATTAACCTAACTTTTATTAATTAATACTCTAATATATTACTTACTAGCTAAGAGTAAATAAATCTAGTCCTTATAAGTACCTTATTATAATACCTATTTAGCTAGTTTATTGACTTTTTTATTACCTAGAACTCTATAATATACCGCTATCTATTATAGTATTACTAGAATACTTATACCTTTAAGTCTAGTAAGCTTATTAATAATCCTCTTTAAGATATACTATCTTAACTATCCTTATAGGTTTATTATAGACTTAATTAAAGCCTAATTATCGATCTATATTATTAGTACTAATGGAGCTATATTAATAGTAAGTTTATAAGCTATATAAATCCCTTTTGATTCCCTAGTATATATTATATAATATTTACTATTATTAAGGTATATTATTTATAATACCTTTAATTATAATACTTATATTAAGGTATTAATCTTCTTTTTAATACTACTTTTATTAATATAAATATATAGGGAGGTATAATCTATTTTAATAGCCTAATTATACTTTATAATAGACTCTTCCTTATTATTATAGACTTATACTTTTAGGGGTTTCTATTATAATAGAGTAATAAAGGGTACCCGCTTTTTTATTTACCTTAAATAAGTTAGAATACCCTTACCTTTAATTATTTTAAGGGGCTTTTCTATTTAACTATCTTTCCTAGTAGTTTTTATAACTCTATTAGTCTCTAAATAGCTTTAATAGTATTATAATTTAAGTAGGTATAAATCTAGAATATTATATCTATAACTACCTTTTCTAGTACTTATTATATTAAAAGTTAGTAGTATTTAATATCTAGAGCTACCCCTAAGATATTCTTAAACCCTTTAAAAATAATATAAGCTACCCTCTTTTAAATAACTTATAATATAATAAGTATCTATTTCTATTTAAACTTATATTTTATTACTATTAGGGTATATTAAGTTATATACTTAAAAAGTAATATAAGGAGAATTATACCTTAATATAATCTTTATAAGCCTTTATAAGGGATATCCTAGGCTAATCTAGAGTAGTTTATAAGATTATTAAGTTTTATTATAACTTTTACTTTAAGGGATTATAAGTAGTCTTTTTAGTTTAATCCTAAGTCTAATATTAGGCTAAGAAGTCTAATAGACCTAATTAATTTAATTATAAAGGTATTAAGGTTTAACTCTACTTTTAAGTTATTTCTAGGCTATTTCTTTATTCCTTAAGTTATTATAAGTTAAAAGTAAATAAGTTAATACTTTTCTACCCTAAATTTAAAGGTATAAGTAGTAGCCTAGTTTTAAATATTTATATAAATATCCTTAAGAGTCTTATAATTAACTTAGGTTATAAGTCCCCTTATTAATATATTAATATTATTAATATATAATAGTACTAGGTACCCTTTCTACTTATAAATATCTAAGATATTAATATTATAAAAAAGGTAGAGAATTAATAATAATAAAGAGCCTTAAGGAATTTCTATTACTATTTAGTATTCTTATAACTCTCCTTTAAGTATAATAATAACTATTAACTTATTAAAGAGGAAGCTTTATATCTATTTAATAGCCTATTAATTAATACTTTATTTCCTTAAATTATAAATTAGTTTAAGATATAAGATATTATTAAATACGCCTTTTATATTAAATATAAGTAGAGAGGTAACCTAGTTATCTTTAGATTTCTAGGCGTTATATATCCTTTTTAATATTATATAAATAGTATTTTTAATTAATAATAGCGTATATCCCCTTATATATTCCCTTAAGAGGAGTTAATATTCTTTTATAAAGTAGCTTATCCTTATAATAATAATCTTTTTAAGTCCCTTTCCTAGTATATTAAAGAGGGTAATTAATTAATATAACTTTAATTATATATAATTATCCTTTCCTAGTTTTTTTAATACTATTATTTTAGAATAGTAGAAGTACTAGGGGTAGTATTTAAGGTTAATATGAATATTAAATATCTAGCCTAGCTAGCCTTTAATATAATCTGAGGATAGTTAAAGGATCTAGAAAGTAAGTTTATCATTACTTATAACTTTATTTAAGTAGCTAGTAAGTATAACCTATCTAACTTCCTATTTAATAATTATTAGGAATTCCTTTAGTAATAGATATTTAAAGCCTTCTAGGTTATCTAATCTAGCTTATTATATTAAGGGGAAGAAGTTATTCTTTAGAAGTATTATCTTTTTACTAACTTTTACTACTATTATATTATTTAATCCTACTAGCTTAGAGGTAAAGGATATTAATTAAGCTTATCCTCTTTTAATTTACTTACTTAGTCTTTAAAGCTTTTAGTTATTATTATATTTTTTAATATATTACTTTTATCCCTACTTTTATTTTATTTTAATAAGTTTCTTCTTATAATTCTATTATATATTTAGGTACTATCTATCCTAATTTAATCTTATTCACTATTATAGTCTTTCTAGGTTATATACCTTAATAATTATTTATTAGTACTCCTTATTTATAAATAGCTTTAATTTAGGGTAGATCTTTATAATTAATATAGCCTCTATTATTATAACTATTAATATTATAACTAGCTAAGTAACCTAGATATTAAATTCTTTAATAGTATTAATACCTAGACTTAAATATTATAAGTAGAGTTATATTAAGGTTAGTAAAATATATTTCTTTATTAATTTATTTCTAGCTATATACCTCTCTTAGGGGTAGGGGTAGTACTTCTTATTCTATTTTAATATAAACTACTTTATAATTAGAGTTATAATTAAGCTTTTTAATAACTTTATATTTTACTATTAAGTTAGCTATTTCCCTTATAATAGATATAAGGTTAATTATTATAACCTTACTACGCCTTTTTTACTTAAAGGTTAGAAGGCCTTTAAGTATTAGAAGTATAAGCTTAGCTTTATTAATAATCTTAATTAGCTTATTTACCTCTATATATTAATATTTCCCTAGGCTAGTCTAGGTTAGATAATAAAGGGTTAAGTCTCCTATTATTAAATACTTATTATAAGCGTTCTTTATAATTACTATATAAAGGGTATTTAATAATAAGATCTAGGAGTAGTCCTAGGTAGTTTTAATACTTATCCTTTAAGAATAGGCTTTATATCTTTAAGAGGGAGAGGCGTTATAAATATTATAAATATAAATAGATTTTTAATTTGACCTTTAAAGCTTAAGGGTCATTATTACTAAATTATTATTATAGGCCCTATTATATTATTTATCTATTAGAATCTTAGTATTAATATAGGTATAAACCCTTATAATTATATCCTTTCTTATAAGGTAGTATAAGTAAAATTTAAATAGAGTAAGGTAATAAATTTAATTCTTCTTTATATACTTCTAGGGTTTTTAAATAGCGAGAATATTATATTTATATAATACTATTTCCTAGAAAAGGGGATTATTATATTAGGGGATTTATTAATATTATATTAAAGGATTTTAAGTCTTAATTATAACTTTAATATAAGATTAATTATATATACCTTTATTAGGTTTCTTTATTAATAGTAGTACTTTATTTATTATTTATATTAATATCTTTCTTACTTAAGCTTTTAATAGCCTTAATATCCTTTTTATTAAAGCTTTTAATAGTTTTTATATAAACTAGTTTCCCTTTTATATTAAATAAATACTAGAGTTTATTCCTATTAAAGGTACTAGTCTTTATATTTAAGGTAGACCCTTATAAAGATTTTATATAACTTTTATATACTACCTTCTACGCGGCTATGTATTTAGCCTTAAAGATTAAGATTAATCTCTTCTTTAATACTCTTAAAGATTACTTTTAAGTAGATTAGAATTAATTCTCCTTGTTTACTTTATTAATATAATAAAAGAGGGCGTTAAAATTAAAATTAATATTAACTTTAATCCGCGGATTAATATTAAAGTCCTTAAGTATATTAATTTTATTAAGGGTTATATTAATAATTTTAGTTTATTAAGTAGTTTATAAATAGTCCTACTAGATTTACTTAGTTTATTAAGGCCTATATTATCTAGTTAAATAATAGGTTTATTAAGGCTTTTAAGTACCTAGCTATTCTCTTTCCTTTAAGTAGTATTCTTATATAATAATATTAATAGGCTTTTATTTACTAGACCCCTTTTCCTTATAATAGGTACTATTAGGAACTAGTCCCCTTATACCTTAGGGTTTTACTAGGAGGGAGTAGCTTTTAACTTTATTAATTTCTTAGTAACTAGGATTTTTAGGGGTATTTAAAGGGTAGTTATACCTTAGATTAATATTATAACTTAGGTACTAATTAAAGTTAAATATAACGGGATTATACCTTAAAGAGTCTTAAAAGGCTAGCTTAAAGGAATAACCTCTAGCTTACTAAGTACCTATATTATAAGGGTTATCTTTATAACTTTTATTTAGATTCTTATTATTAATATCTTTAATTTAGGGATTATAAATTTTAATATTATTAATATTATTACCTTTAATTTATTAGCTTTTTAACTTAGTTTTATTATAATACCTTCTTTACTTAACTTTATAATTTAGGGTATTACTTTAATAGATTTAACTTCTAGTTAAATACCTCTTAATTTAAATTCTAATATTAAAGTTTTACTACTTTTAAGGTAGAGAGCTTATAACCCCTACTACTTCTCTACTACTATTACTTTAATCTTAGTATAATTAGGGCTAAATACTAGATAAGCGCCTTAGTAATTATTATATTTAAGTTTAAATCCTTCCTTCTAGGATTCTATATATATATAAATATTATAATATTAAATATAAATAAATTTAAGTTAATATTAGATTTAAATATTAAAATATAATATAACTAAGTTTCTAATATTAAAAATACCTAATAATTCTACTAGCTCTAATATATTTAATATATTTATAATATTTATTTCCCTTAATAGAACTTAATTAGCTTAGGCCTCCTTTCTAAGTAGTATTTATATAGTAAGCCTTAATAAACTTAGTAATAATTATTAAAGAGGTAATTAATAAATTCTTAACCTTATTTTTATCTAACTAATTAATATACTTAATCTCTACCCCTAGGATTTAATAGGTATTTATATTAGTAATAATTATAATAAGGGTAGTAGTATCTCTTAAGAACTAGTAGGCTCTAATTAAATTATTATAAATTATTATCTTAAAAGTAGATATTAAGATAAAAGCTTCCTTTTTAAAATATATTACTTAATCTCTACTTTCTTTAGTAGTTTTTAGGGTTTCTATTACCCCCTAACTTTTTATTAGTAGATAGATATCCCCTAACTTAAGTTAAGTAATAGCTTCTATCCTAGCTACCTTAAGGGTTAAATAGGCTTATAAATAGTTTTTAATATAAGCTTATAACTATTTTAATATACTTTTATAATAGTAGGTAATTATAGTTTAATCTTTAAATTTAATAATAACCTAGTATTCCTCCTTATCTTTTATTCTAAGTAGAGGTACTAGCTAAGAGGAGTAGTAAGTAGTAGTAGCTTAAATCTATAAGGGAGAGTTAAATATAAGGCCTTTTCTCTATATACTTATAAGGTTAGAGCGGTTAATTATAATTATATTTATAATATACTTTATAATAGTAATATTACCTTTCATATACCTAATAGGCGTCTTAAGGCGTTATAAGGTATTAAAAAGCTTTCTATTATCTAATTAATTAATTACTTTATTAATTATTATAATTATTATTTAAAGGAATACTATAATAGTAATATAAGGAATATATTCTCACTTAATATTATTATTATTCTTGAGGTATTTAAGAACTTATTTAGATATTTCCTATATAATTAGGAGCTATTTATTAGTAGGAAGGGACTAGTAGTTTTCTAGGACCTTTAGCTATCTTAATTTACTATTCTTTATTATAGTTTAATTATAGGAAGAAAGGTAACTAATATAAAGATATATAAGAGATAATAAATAAGACTAGAGTATTATATAAATACTATATAGATAGTAATAATACGTGGCTATTAAGATCGTTAATAATAATAGGGTCTAGGGGTAGAGGTACGGAGTTTATACTTAAGCTTAATATTAACCCTTAAAGAGCTTTTCTTCCTTAAAGTAAGAGGGGTTAAGTAATTATTAAGGTTAAAAGTATTATTAATATAAAGCATATATATTATCTTTTCCTCCTTCTTAAATTATTCATAGGTAATATAGTTAACCCTAATAGTTATTATATATAAATAGCTTTAATATACTTTAATAGGGCTTATAATAGTATACCCTATTATATTAAAGTCTAGGGGCTATTATATTAAAGATCTATTTATTCCTACTCTTATAGTAACTATTAGCCCTACCTTTAAGTCTAATAACTTAACCCTTTTAAGGAGGAGTTAAGAGTTATTAATATTAATAAGATTATTAATTATAATTTATAACTTTATTAAAGTAATATTTAATATTAAAGGATTAAAAAATAAGTAGTTTATAAAGGGTATATCCTCTACTCTATTTTTATTTATAAGCGCCTAATTAACCCTATTAACCCTATTAATTACTACCTTAATTATAATATAATATAATACTTATAAGCTAGTTATAATATTATTAATAAAAGGGCTTATATAAGTTATAAGAGCGCTAGGGAATTCGTATTAAATAGTTTTAAGGAATTAAAGGGGTTTAAGGCTTATAAGAGAAGGATAGAAGGAGTTATATAATTTTAGTTAATTACTTAAGGATATTACTTCTTTATCTAAGTTATTATATATCTTTAAGTTAAGTAAAATCCCTCTTAAGCCCTCTTTATAATATATTTTAATTACTATTTAGCTTTATAAGTATATTAGGTAAGGGTCGCGTAATAGGGGTAATATAATATAGGTAAGTTGGTAAAGTAAATTATTATAATATTATGCCTTTAAGGGCGTAGAAAGTATTATTAAAGGAACTTTAATACCTTATTAAATAGTTCTATTTTATTATAAGATATTTATAAGACTAGATAATTATATAATATTATAATTATTAGATCTTTACCTAATTAAGTAGCTTTATAATTTTACTACCTTACTATCTCGCCTGTTATAAGGTAGTATGTACTAGAATTACCCCCCGCCCGTTATAAGGTAGTAACTATTATACTAAGTAAGGTTAGGAAGGCCTACTAGGGTCTTAGCGTAAATAGATATTTTTAGTAAAATTATTATACTAGCTTTAAGCTACTTTATAAGTACTTAGTAGGTTTCTAGGTATTCTTATAAGGCAAATACCCCTTCTAGGATACTAAGTACTAAAGATTATAATAGTATAATTTTAAGTTAAGAATTTCCTCTACTTTATATTTTATATAATCCCCTTCTTTAGTAATAGTTTTAATTAGGGGTAAAGGTAGTATAATATAACCCTTAATAAGATTTTGATAATATAGTTTTAATAAGGATATATAAAATACTAGGCAGATTTTTATCTAATATAATAATTAGAGGTAGTATAAATTAGGTATAATAATTTTAGTTATAAGAAATATTTTTTATATATATAATTAAGTTTCTTATATATCCTTTAAGAAATAATATTATTATTTCAAAGTATTATTTAATCCCCCCTTTAAAATATAAGAGCCTTATAACCTTTATTAAAATATTCTATTTATATATTTTAAGCTTTTATAAGAATATTCTATTAGATATAAGTTAAGTTATTTTAACTTCTTAGTAAGCTTAAGGGTACTTATACTAGGGTAAAGTATAAGTATATTTAATAATTAGAATAGTATCTAATAACTCTTAATATTAATATAGAAAGGGGTATATTTTATAATATAATAGAGACTATTATTATATATATACTTTATTAGAGGTAACTAAGAAACTTAGTTATCTTATTAGTGATTTATATATATATTTAATTTTATTACTCTATTAACCTATTTATTTATTAATAAAAGGTAGTTAAGAGTTAATAATTACTACTTAAAGCCTATATTAATATCTACTAGAAGTAGGAGGTAAATAGTATATTATAATTACTAACAATTATATTCAGTATATTATATAGTTAGAAAACTTCTTATATAAATATATAATAAATTACTTTAATATTATAATTTTATAATAGGGGATATAATAGTATATTTTCTTAAAATAGTTTATAATTATTATAATATAAGTAATATTATTAATAGGACTCCTACTCTAAGGTAAATTAATAATAAAGTTAATAGTTATAACCTCTTAAAGGTTATCTAGGACTAAAATAAGTATAAGCTCTTTATAAGGCTTATATTTAGAATACTTTAATTATTGATAAGTATTATAAGTCTTAATATACTCTTTAATATCTTTACCTATTATAAGCTAATAAAACTATTACTCGATAATTATAGTAGTATAATCTTAGTTAAAATAGCCTATAATTATAAAGTTATAAAAGTTCTTAAGAATTTAAAGTTATAAGCCTTTATTATTAGGTATATAAAATTAATTACTTTACAAGTATAATAGGCCTACTACCTTACTATCCTTAGTAGTAGCTTGAAATTAATGTTAATAAAGTATTAGTATATTATTAATAAAGACTTATAAATAATAGACGATTTAAGTTATTATTAAGTTAATAAGTTATTTATACTATATTTTATATAATAAATATTTATATTAACTCTCTTTAGATAAAGTAGTAAGTACTAGTTTATAGAAAATTAATATAATACTTATAGTATACTAAGATTTAATCTTTATATAACTACTAGTTAGCCTTATATTAACTACCTATTAATATCTTATTAATATTTTAGTAATAAGATATTAATTATTACTTTAACGTAGCCTTTTATTAATAGTAATAGAATTAGAATAAGGACTTTATAGAATTTCTACTATTACTATTATTAGAGATATAAGTACCGGTATAAGGTATATATTAGTAGTTCTTCCTTTATAAATCTTATATCTTATATTAATCCTAAATTATAATCTTAATTATAAAATATATTATATTTTACTTAGAGTATTATTAATATATACGCGCTATTATTACCTAGCTTATCTATATTTTAAAGGTCTTAATAAAAAGCTAGAATTATATAAATAAAGGTTTTATAAACGCGGAATTATTACCCTATATTCTAGCTACTATTAATTTATATTAATTTCTAAAATTTACTTTAATATTAGTATATATTTAGCTGTAATTATAAAGGTATAATAGTATAATATTAGAAATAAGCGTATAAATACCTATTATATTAGCTAATATATAGTATAATTTACTTTTTATAAGCGGGTATTAATTATATTAAGTATAAAGATCTTACCTACTTAACTCCCTAGCGCCTTCCTTATTATCGTTATAGAAAGCGAGGGCGTGAACTAGAAGTAGGTATAGACTAGAAGGGGGTAAACCCTTCTAATAGCTTTAATTAGAGGTACTAACTAGTATAATACTATATAAATTTATATATAATAGTAAGTATAAAATAGATAATATTTTCCTATTATTATAACTAAATTCTAAAGCTTAGATAAAAACCTTGTATATATATTATAAGTAGTAAAGACCTTAAGGTAGTACTATAAAGAATAGAGATTATTTTTCTTTAAAAGAAGACCCTAAGCGAATTAGATGAAATAGTAGTAATATAAATATAATTTTTAGGTTAGATAAGTTCTTAATAGTTTAAAATAGCTATAGTATATAATATATACCTAATATTTATAAAGCTTAATATATATATAGATTTATTATTACTTAAAGTCTAAGTACCTATTAGATTTTCTAGTACGGTAGGTTTTCTACTACTTATAAAGGGATATTAGAAAGGTTTCTATCTAACTTACTATATTCTATTATACTTTAATAGTACTATATCTTACCTTAAGTACTATACTTGTAATTAATACCCCTTAATCCCTTCCTCTACTATTTAATTAGGATCCTTATAATATCTAATACCCTTCTTTTCCCTCTCTATCTTATTCTCTAGTACTAAATCGAGGATTTAGAATCTCTAATATAATTAATATAATAGTAGCGTTCTATATATTTAAAATAGGTATTATCTTAATAATATATTAATAATTAATCTTAAGGACTTATACTTTAGTAGGAGATATTAATATAATATAACTTAGCTTATCTTAGGATAATACAGCGTTTATAAATAGAGCTAACTATCCTTATCTCTAATAACGAATTCTAGGAGGAGTTATAAGACTATATTTATAAATATTCTATTTAAATATAAGTAGTTCTAACTTATAATTAGAGGTAAAATCTTACTACCTAATAGGCCCCTTTAATATATTATAATCTAATAGAGGGCTAGTTATATAGAATTATAGGAATTAGGTGTTAGGTTTTAATAAAACTTTATATAAAGTAGATTCTTAGTCTTAATAGATAAGGTCTAATAGTATATATATAAGAAGATAATAATACCGCTTAGTAAAGTCTTTATAAGGTAATTAGAATCTTCCTAATTCCTTAAGTATTAAGTAATTAATATTCTTAGATCTTAAAGAGAAGAATTAGGTAGGTATAAGAGTAGAATTATAAAGACTATTAAAGATAAAGAGTAGGATAGCTTTAATAAAGGTTATTAAAGATAAATAGAACTTATCTTAATTCTAAATAAAATAAATTACTATAGTAAAGCGTAAAGAGATATTCTATAAATAGGTACTATTTAAAGCTCCTATTATAATCAGGTTATAAAAAAATTTAACTAACTGTTATTAGATCTAATATAACTATTATAATAGAAAATATTATTAGAATATAGACTAGAAGTATTACCTATAAAGGCGCTACCTAACTTAGTATAAGTAGGTAGATAATTAATAGCGCCCGCCGTAAATCTATTATTAGAGCGTAGACTAGGAGCCTAACCCTTAAATATATAGTCTAATTCTAGAACTATTATATTAATTAGTATTACCCTAGCTTAGCTATTATATTATAGGCCTTAAGCTAAGGAATATCTATAAGTAACTTATATAGATTCGCTTTATAAAGAAGGCGCTAAATTAAGATATCTAAAGTTATAGTAACTAGAGCTATCTATTACTATTATACTAGTAGTATATATATATAAGCCGTAATATCTATTATAATTAATATTATAGTAGAGGTAGGGCGCCGATTTTCTATTTACGAGGTTTTATAGTAGTAAAAGGTATAATACTAGGGATAGTTAGGTATACTCTAGTTTATAATATTAACTCTCTTAAGATACTAACTTTACTATAATATTAGGAAGCCTTATTAAGGTATTTATATTTATCTTTATTAAAACGGCTATTTTTTTATTATTATAGTATATTTACTTACCTAAGTATTAGTTTAAGAATCCTTATAATCCTTTCCCCTTAATAAAGAAAGCTTAACCTAGAGGTTATTTTAACTTATACCCTAATATATAAGCGTCGCGCTATTATTAATAAATATTTATTATAAATATAAATATATTACTACCCTCCTTAATTAGAAATCTAATCTTTATATATTTATATCTAAAAATTTCTTATATCTTAATAGTTTTTTTTAACTATTTCTTATATTATTATTAGGACTTACTTTATAGGTTATAGAGTAACTTAATCTTATAATAGCTAGGTAATTAAAGGGCTACTAAATTAATAGAGATAGTTATCTAAATCCAAATAGTAGTACTTAGTACTTAGTTCTAGTTAGACTAACCGTCGAGTCGGGATTTAATACTAAGAATTAGTACCGACTAAATACTTAGTACTAGCTCTAGGTACTAACTAAAATACTTAGTACTAGCTATTAGTACTAACTCGCTAAGGCCTTAATACCTTAATAAGTTAGGTTAACCTAACTTAAATTACTAAGGTATTACTAAGACGCTAAGCCCCTAATAAAATAGTAGAAGGAATTAAACTAGTCTCTTTATAATATATATTTAGAATAATTATTATACTTATAACTTTATCTTCCTAGTATCCTTTACCTATTCTCCCTAGTATAATAAATATTTATATTACTAGTTTATATTACTCCTACCTTATTATATATATAGGGCCTATACTATATTAACTCTTATAAAACCTAGTAATAAAGATATTAAATTAGAATTTAATAATCTTATTATACTTAATTCTATATTAAGTAGTATTTATCCTAGCTAATTTATAAGTTAGATTAGTTAGAGTATATGAAATAAATCCTTTTATTAGAAGAAAGAGCTTCTTTAAAATACTATTTAATCTATTAGAAAAGAATTCCTAGAATTAGTATTAATAAAGAATAATAAATATATTAAATAGAATTTAGCCTCTAAAGTCTAATTTAAAGTATAGTAGGGGTAAACTACTATTAGTAAAAGTATTAAATTAAAGTTTAATACTAAAGTTAAAGATCCCCTTTAATTTAAAAAAGTTATATTAAGTAAATAAGTTAATATCTAGAATAACTTTATCTAATTAGCTTTAATAGTAGAAGGATTACTAAAGATTATATATAAGAAATATAAAAGCTTTTAAACTACCTAATAATAATTAGTAATTTAAGTATATCTAATATAAAGAGATATATTTAGATAAGTAAATACTATTTATAAAAGTAGCTAAATTAATTATTATAAATAGAACTTTCTTTAACTTAAGTAAATTATTTATAATAATATAAAATAGTAATATAAAACTAATTCTTTAAGATAATATTAAAAGAAAAGTAATACTAGGTTTTCTACTAACTTTTTTTAAGAGAAGTAGAATAAATAATTATATAAATACTTTCTTACCTTAAATTAATCTTTCTATACTATTAATTAACTAGGGTTTTAATTATTATTATTAATAGCTTATCTAGATTTAACCTTAATCTATTATACTAAATTATAGAGTATAATCTTTTTAGATTTTAAAGGAATATATATAAAAATTAAAGTAGATTTAAAGTATCCTTAATAAGTTTCTCTTATATTAGATACCTAGTTTAGTCCTTAAAAGGTCGCCTATTTTAGAGTATTAATCTATTAATTTAATACTAATTTTTAATATTAGGAATATCTTATTACTTTTATACTACTTAATATCTATTATTTTAGGTATTTACTTATAATAGAATTAATAAAGATATTAATTATTTATAGAATTAAAGATAAACTTTTTAGGATTATTACTAATAATACTAATAATAATAGAATATTAAAAGATAAATTAAAGAAATCTCTTACTTAGCGCGATATTTAATAGGATAAATTATAAAACTCTATTTCTTATATAGCTTATATCTCTAACCTTATAATATAAGACTTTATTAAAGCCCTAGATTTAAAAGTTTTAAATAATATAATAATAATATTAGAGGATATTTAAGTTAAAGATATCTAAGTAAATATAAGTCTATCTACTATTATTAAGAAGGTATAATATAATAGAGGTAATATTAATAAGTAATATACTTACTAATATTTATAATAGATCCGCGCTCTTATAATAGCTATTAACTTATCTCCTTAATAAAAGCTTAATTTTTAATAGTTATAAAAAAGCTTTATTAGAAGACTTATAAAACTTATATAAGATATTTATATTTATTAGAACTCTACCTACTTAATACTTTATTATATATATTAGTTATATAAATTTATTAATTCTTAGGTAGATAAAAATATAATTAATCTAAAAATTAATAAAATTAGCTTTAATAGATATAAGTAGTTAATTATCTTACTACTTAAAATATATTAAATCTTATCTATTAACTTACCTTAATAGTTTTTTAGATAATAAATATAAGTATATATTTAAGGTTCTAATTATATAATAACCTTTTTAACTATTTTAATTATATTAAAATAATAATATAAAATAATAAAATATTTAGTAGAGTAAGGATTATTAATATTTATAAAGTAGCCTTAATAAAATTTACTAAGTATTATTCTAAAATAAAAGGTAAAGGTAGATTAATATATAACTTTATTAATATTCTAGACTCTTTTATAAAACTAAGTCTATATAAAACTTAAGATAAATAAGAGTAATTAAATAATAATAATACTTTAACCTCTTATAAAGAGATATATAAGAATAAATTTACTAACTACTTTTATAAGTATTTTAAAATAATAATAGTTATTAAAAGGACTAATATATAAGATATATAAAATATTAATAAAGTAATAAAATATAATAATATATCTAAATTTATAATAATTAATAATAGCCTTTAATAAGAGTAAAGAGAAGTCTATTTTAATATCTAAATTATAAGTCTTTATTATAAAGTAAAGCTATTTAATACTTTTATTCTAAAAGTCTACTAGAGGATATTCTTATATATGAGTATTAAAGGGATAATACTTTAGTTTATCTAAATTTAATATAAATAACTAAGGATATCCTTTTATATTTAATATTATTTATAAGTATTAAGAGAGTCTTTAATCTTACTTAAAGAGTATATTTATAAAATTATATATAATTAGAACTAAAGTTTATAAAATAGGTAATACTTCTAAAGTATTATAATTATATTATAGGGTTAGACCTTAAAGAAGCTCTTACTAAGCCCTAGGGTATTCTTTAAAGGGAAGATACTAATTAAAGTATTAATAGAAGTAAAGATCCTTTTAAGTTAGAATTAATAAATATCTTAAGATAAATAGATTAGTAATTATGATTTTAAAGTTAATTAATAATTAGGTAGTATATTTATAAAGTAGGTTTAATTTCTATATATAAATATAAAGGTAATATAAGAAGGTAATATAATTCTTTATCTTACTAAAAGTATTATAATATTAAGAGTATTATAATACTAGGAGCGTTATAATATTAGGAGTATTATACTATCCTAGACCTACCCTTTATTTAATATTATAAAACTATTACTACCCTTAAGTATTAAATAGTATAATATTAAAGCTCTTTATTAGTTCTCTTATAAGTTATAGATCCCTCTTTATTATAATAATATATTTAGTATAAATATATAGTATATTTAGATCTATATTATAAGATATATTAATAAGTAAATAGTAATATAAAATAGTAATATATTTACTTAAGAGATAGGATACTATAAATACTTTTATAATATCTTATAATACTATTAAAGTTAAACTTTAAATTTAATATAGATTTATACTAACTCTTATAATATCTACTATTACCTCCCTTATAATATAACTAAATAGTAGCTTTAAGATAAGGTTATTAATAGTCTTCTAATATTATTTTATCTCCCTTAAAGCTTTAAGACCTAAGTTAACCTTATACTTTTATCTTATAAGTACTACTAATTATAAAGGGTTAACTAATTATACTTTAATATATTACCCTTTTATATTACCTTTCCCTTCCCTCTTAATAATATATTCCCCCTCCTACTTTATATAAGCTTTACCCCTTTAACTTTCTTAGCTAGTAATTATAATATTTTATTAGCCGTTTATACTATCTACCTATTAATATATAAAGTAAGAAATATATTAGTAAAAGATATTATAAGTCTACTTAATATAAGCTATTATTAAAGTTATTAAAGATATATAATAATAGATAAAAGAAGGAATATAAGGTTTAAAAGTTTTAATATAAAGTAAAGTAATATTAAATAGAATATTCCGCGTAATTATAATATAATTATAGGTATAATTACCCCTTAAAATCTTCTTTCTAACTCTTCCTACCTCTATATACTTAAGATATCATAATAAGATAGGCTATTAATATATAATAAGTATTTATTATTATTTATACTACCTAAATATATTACTAGATAGATAAGCTAATATAATACTTTAATAATATTAAGTCTTTATAACTAAAATCCTAAATTAATTATAAGTAGAGAATAGGTAAAAGACTAGGATAATAATAAGAAGCTATTATATATAAAAGTATCTAATAACTATATAATAGTATTAAAAAGGATTAAGAAGTTAAAGGAATTAGATATATAAAAGTTAGCTTTTAAAGAAGATTATATAAAGCTAGTAATAAGAGTTAAGGATATTATAAAGGAGGAAAGATATAAAAAAGGGATTTATAATAATATAATTAAGTAATATAATACTTCCTAAATAGCTAATATTATATAATAGAATATTTTAAGATAGAGTTATACCTTAAAGATAATAAAGAGGCTATTAAGGAATAAACTAAGCTAGATAAACTAGTAGATTATATAAAGAATATAAATAGTATAACTAATTTTATAAAAAAGGTTAATATATAATTTATCTTTAATCCTATCTTCTAATTAATATAACTTTTAGAATACTTCTAAGGAAGATATAGATACTATTAGGCTTAAATTTACTAGGTTTAATCTACTAATCTTATAAATTATTAAGTAAAGGATTATATATTATAAAGGTCTAGAGGAGTTAAAAGATATTAAGGACCTAGATATTATAAACGCCTATATTATATTTATATAATAGTATACTAACGCGTTTAATATAAAGGAATATATTATACCTAACCTTATATAATAGAATTAAGATAAGGAGGGTATCTTAATTAAGGTTAGTACTAATAGGAAAGAAATTAAGTATACTACTAAAGAGGATAAAGAAGAGGATAGGGAGTATAAGTTAAAAGATATTAATAAGACTAATAGTAATAGTAAGGATAATAATAGTAAGTATAATAATAATAAGGATAGTAAAGAATAAAAGGATTATAAATATAAGATTATAAAGATATCTAACTAAATAGATAGGCTATCTATTATAGATTATAAAATAATTATATTACCTTTTTATATTACTAGAAAGTATTCTTAATATTATAACTAAAATTAAAGTCTTAGTAATTTAAATTAATACTTTAGTACTAATACTTAATACCTACCTAGGTACTAACTTAAGATACTTAGTACTAGATTTTAGTATTAAATTACTAAGACTTAAGTCGGGTACCTAACTCGAGTTTAAAGTACTAACTTAACGCGGTTAGTCTACTATTAAGCTATTATTATTATTATTATTATTATAATTCTACCCCTTAAATATTTTAGGGCTTCTAGCGTAATAATTATAAGCTAGACTTTATAATTAGAAGAATTAATATAATAGCTATCTTATATCTTACTTATAATATATAGTATTATTATTATAATAGTCTTAATTTTTAATTATATAAGAGTTATAATATTATAAGCCTAATAGTAACTTATACCTAATTACTCCTTCCTACTCTACTAGCCCTAATTATTAAAATAGGTAGAATAGTAATAGTTATTATATTACTAGCTATATAGGTAGAGATAGATAGAATGTATAAGATACTAAAATAGGTACTAGCGCGCGTCTAATACGCGGCTAGTCTACTTAATTATATCCTATTTTAATATATTTTAATACTCCTACTTAAATAAAGTACCTTATTAATATAGTAGTATAATTAACTTATATTTTATTTCTACTATCTAAAATCCCCCTTCTTAACTAAATATTAGGTAATAGGTATAAAGATAAGTAGATAGTAGTAGAAGTTCTATTTAAAGGGTAGTACTTTAATAAAACCCTTCTAGATATAGATTAGATAAACCTTAATAAGGTAGGTATAATTATAAGGTAACTATTTCTAAGATATATTTATTTTATAAAGGTATACTATTAAGGTTTTAGTATTATAATAACTTAATAGTATATACCTTACCTTTAATATATTAGATAAGCTTATATTAAGTAGAGAGAAGGATATTATAAGGCCTAATTTTAATATTTATATCTTTAATAATATTATAATTATAATTAAAAATATTAATATTAATATTAAGGTAAAAGATTATAACTCTTTAATAATACTAGTTATTTACTTTTTATTCCTATTATACCTAGGTATATATCTAGGTAGTAAAGATAGTAAGGCTATTATAACTTAAAGGTATATTATACTAGAAGCTATTATAAGTACTATAATTACTAATATTTATAAATATATTATATTAATTCTACTTTATATTAGAGGTAGGATAAGAGATAAGGTTATAATAGATATATATTATAAAATAGGCCTAATAATTTTATAAGAAAGTAGTTAATTTATCTATTATAATATTAATTTATAACTAAGAATAGTCTAATATTTAGATAATATTATTAATAGTATAACTTACTATTTAAGCTTAAAATGTAAAAGGATAATAGAGTTAAATAGGCTTATAAAGTCTATTTTATATTCTAATATTATAATATAAAGTTATAAGGCTAGAAGGCTAGAAGGGTAAGTAATTAAGAGCTAGCTATCCCTTAATTAATTATAAGAGTATTTATAAAGCTACTAGGAGTACTTATAAAGCCTTATTACATTAAAGACTCCTATTATTATAATACTTCTAGGCTTAAGGCCTTATAAGAGGGGATAAATTTATCTTTAAAGAGGGTTTTAATAAAATTATTAACTACCTACTTATTAATCTTAATATATTTTAACTTAATATTACTAGTAGTAACTTATTTTCTTATATAATAATATTAGATATTAATATACTTTATATATATATATAACTAAGAGTTCTTAGTTAGGGTAATAACTCCCTAATTATTATAATAGAGTATTATAATAGTAGGCTATTACTTTAATAACTAGCTTATTACTCTACTATTAATATTAAAAATATAACTTATAATTAATTACTAAGTATTTTAATCCCTAGCCTAATTAATATTATTATAATTAATAAGTAAAAAGATACTCTTATAAAAAGATACTCTTATAAATTAATTATATTTTAAAAGTAATAAAAAATCCTTTTAATAATTATTTAATATAATTAATTTAGATTTAATTTATATCTATTAATTATTAAGATTATATAAGTAGTATCTAGCCTAGTCCCTAATATAATATATATTAAAGAGCTAATAATTAAATAATATTCCTTTTAAAAGGTATTAAGGGTTATATAATCTTTTTTAAATACCTATAACTTATTTATATCTATTAGGGTTTTTATAAGGTATAACTCTTATATATTAAAGTCCTTTAATACCCTTTTAATATAAGCTTTTTAACTTAGTTATAATAACTAATTCACTTAATCCCGCCTAATTAATATACTTAAATAAAAGGAATATAAGTTAAGTTAATTATTTAAAAGTATTTATTAAAGGTAGTCTTAACCTAATTAATAATAATTTAACTAGGTCTAATAATTAGTAAGTTATTTATATAAGTTATAACAATAACTTAATCTTTATAATTAATTAAAATACTTTTATTATTTATAAGTAATAGAAAAAATTAGACTTAAAGTAATTATTCTAAGTTATAAAGTACCTTCTTTAAGATATAAATAAAGTATTCCTTACTTTTAATTATAAAGTTTTCAAGTTATTTAATATTAATATCTTCTTTAATATTCTTATAAAGAAAGGTTATCTTAATATCTATTTAATTTAATTCCTAATTAAGGGATATAATTAGTATAAAGATAGCTTTATAACTTATTAACTTTACTATTAAAGTAAAAGTCTTATTATAATTAATCCCTTCCTATTATTTAAAACCCTTAATTACTTAATATACCTTATAATAGAGGACTTTATTATAAGGCCCCCTTTTTAACTTAAATACCTACTTCCCTTAAAGTACCTTTTAACTTAGAGGTAGCTATTTAAAGGCCTATATATTATTCTATATAAAAGAATAAAATTTATTTTATAATACTATTTCCTAGTCCTTTTTAATATTATTTATTATAGCTTCCTTATATAATTTAGATTTAAAGGGCTCTATATCTTTAATATTTATTAGGAAAGTAAATATTATTAATATATTTAAAGAGTTATTATATAATTTATTAAGAGGTATTTTAAATTTAAGGTAATTAAATAAGACCTTAAGAGCTTATTAATATCTTAATAAAATATTATTAAATAAGCCTAATTTAATTTAAGTTAGATATTTAATAGGGTCTTAAAGTAGGATTTATCCTTAGCTATTATATCTTTAATATAAATTAATAATATATTCTTAATTTAGATTAATAATACTTTACTTTTAAAGGGAGATTACCCCCTTATATTACTAATTACCTACTTAAAGTAGTAGAGGAGGTTTATAAATATATACTTTTTAATTTTTAATTTAATATAATTTATAAAGATCTTTCTAATAAAGTAGATATTAAATAACTAAGTAAACTTCCTAGTTTTATTATTAATAAGATAGTAGATAGCTTTACTATTATAATTAATAAATTAACTTAAATAAAAGTAGACCTTAAAATCATTAATTTTAATAGTAGTTCTATTAATATAATAAAAAGCTTAAGAGTTAAAGATTTATAAATAAGAGAGATTATATTAATAATTATTAAACTTCTTATAAAGTATTATCTTAATTTTAGACTTAAAGGACTTATTTTAAAGTAGCTAATTATTTAAATAAACTTAAGTTAATATTTATAATTTATTTTACTATTAATTAGTATTATATAAGCTTTATCTATTAAGGTCTTATAAAGATTTTTTTATAAATTTATTAACTTAAAGAGTATTTTATATTATACTCTCCTAAATAATACTATTAGCCTAATAGTACTTAATAAAGGTTATAAAGTTAAACTCCCCTCTACTATTAATATAATAGTATTATATATATTATATAAAATACTCCTAGTTTACCTTAAAGGCCTTAAAAGCTAGTAGGAACTTACTTTTAACCTTAAGTAGAGTAATATTTAATGCCTTAATATAATTATATAATATTATATTAAAAAATAAAGAGCTATTATAAATTATAATAATCTCCTTATAAATTTTATAAAGGCCTACTAAGTTACTTCTAATATATTTATATAGTTATTTCTTTAAAGTAATAGGATAGTTATATAAAGCCCTTATTATTTAAGTCTTTATATAGATATTATATATATAATCTTAAAAGATGATCTTATTAAGGTTAATTTTATTAGATATATTTATTAGCTATTTTACGTTTTATTAGCCTAAATAACCTATATAGGTATATTAAAGGCTAATAGATAGGGGGACTTAAAAGGCTATAAATATATATACTTTTAATTAAAAAAGAAGATATAATATAATTATTAAAGTTATAGAGATAAGAATTAAATAATCTTATATATTAAGGTAGAAGATATTATTATATTAAGTATATATAAATATATAGCCTTTATAAGTAATAATATACTCTTATAAGCTAAAGGAGACTTTAATTTTAAGATAAAATAATTAAGATATTAAAGTTAAATTTAATTAAATATTTAAGATATAAAGGATATTAGTAAGGTATACTTTTACCCTAATTCCCTTACTAGTCTTATAAGGGATAACCGCGGTATTATATCCTATTATATAAAGACTAGCCTAACTAATCTCATAAATAGGGGACTTAAGAATTACCTTATATTCTTTAAGGATATCTTAATTATTAATAATATATTAATAATATATTATATCTAGGAGGATAGTAGTAGTAAGGCTAGTTATACTTAATATAATTATAAAGTTAATAACTAGGTCTTCTAACTCTATTAATATATACGGATACTTATCTTTAATATTATTACCCCCTTAATTATAATCCCTTTAATTTTAACTTTTATCTACTTTAATTATTTTAAAGTAGGCCTTTATTAATATCTAGACTCTAAGTAGCCTTAATAATTATAGTAGTTATAATAATTCTTACTCTATTATATATTTAACCTAGCTTAATATAAAAGGTAAATAGTAGTTATAATTATAGTTATAATAAAAGACTTTATAAAGTTTTAGTAAGCTTCTTTATTTATTATAACTAATATAAGTTTATTAAATAAAATAGTTATAATACCTTCTTTAATAGTAATAGTATATATCTAAAAAAATACTTTAAAAGGTATTAAACTTTATACTAAAATATTAAAGGTAGATATTAATAATAAAGATATAAAGGAGCTTGTATCCTAAGTTAATTAAATTAAAATTAAAAAACTTAAGTTTATTTATATAATTATTAATATCTTTATAATAAATATAAAAGAGGGTATTTAAATAATTTTCTTAAAGATATTAGTACTTTAAGGCTTATAAAGATCTTTAAAGATCTTTTAAATTATTAAGAGGATAATCTTATCTTTAATTATATTATAAATACTAATATTATAATATACTTTTATTACCTTATAAGCATTATTATACTTATTATCCTAAATCTCTTAAAGGTTATAAGTTATAAGGATAATATAATCTATCTTAATAATAGCTCTAAGGTTATTAAGAATAATAAAGGATTATATATTATAAGAGTATAATAGCTAGTTATAACTAGATTCTAGTATAAGAACAAGTATAAAGGGGTAATTACTACTCCCTCTAATCTCTACTTTAATATTAAGAGGTATGTCTTTAATCTTAATATCTAAATTATATAGATTTAGTATTAGAGATTAAGTTAATACTAGTATTAATGATTATAAATATATAAAGGGTAGTTTTAACCTAGTAGTAAGGCTAAAGATAATACTTTTACCTAGTATTTTAAGGTCTTTTATTAAAAATAATAGTAATTAGTTTTAGGGATAAAATTCTAGTATTAATAAAGGTATAAAAAAATAAAGGTATAAAGGATGTATTATCTAATAATATTCCTTAATAATTAATAGTAGTAGCTACCTCTTAACTAATTTTATAGCTAATATCTTAGTAGAGATATAAGAAATTAAGGGAGTAATAGTTTACTTAAAGGTTAGCTAAAAGACTTTTAAGGTAACTCTTAGATAAATATTAATAGGTTTCTTATTTAGATTCTTTAAGTTTTAATATAAAGTAATTAGAATAATAATAATAAAGAGGGAGAGAAGGATCTAGGGGAAAAGGGATAGATATAACTAATTTATAAAGAGGTTAATAAGTATTCCTAGCCCTCTTTTATAAGAATACTATATATTATCTATAGTATTAGTTAAGTAAATAACTATTACTAAAGTAGTTAATATATATAGGGAATAAATATTATTTATATAATTAATAAATTATTATATACTACTACTAAGAGGTTATTATTATTTAAGTTAGAGGGGATTTTAACTAGTTTTAGTATCTTAATAGAAATCTCTATTAGTAGATTCCCTAACCTCCTATTTATAGTAGTATATAATATTAATATAGAGGTAATTTATAAGAGATAGTATTAATAGTAGTTATAAGGTAAATAAATAAATAAATACCCTACGCCTAGGTTTTTAACCTATTAAAATAGGTAGAGTAGTAATAGTTATTATATTACTAGCTATATAGGTAGAGAGAGATAGAATATATAAGATACTAAGATAGGTACTAATACGCGTCTAATATATAGCTAATCTAACTAATTATATCCTATTTTAATATATTTTAATACTAATTACTACCTACTTACCGTTTATATAATATTAAATAATTTATTAACCTAGTAGAGCCCTATATATCTTATTATCTAGAGATTCTTATATACTTAATATCTCTAGCCTAGCGTCTACCTCTAATATATATTATTCTACCGCTAGTATAAGCCTTATTAAATAGGGTATTAGTACTTAATATTATTATCTTTATTAGCCTACTAGTAGGTATATTAGTAGCGCGTATACGGATAATATATAAGAGCTAGTAGAGGGGTAATATCTTAGAGGGCCTCTTAGAAGATTAGGGGAGTAGGTTATTAGAGGTTCCTTAGCGGAATAACTACTTAAATAGTAATAATAATAATTATTATATATTACTAGGGAGAAATACCCTTATTAAGGTAGCTATTAAGGTAAATATCTAATAGTATCTCTATAAAGTAAGGTTTTATTAATATAAGGTATCTAGGGTTTATTAATAGATTCTTAGATATAATCTAGGTACTTAATATAATCTTCTTTAAGTATCTAGTACCCCTTATACTATTACTCTTATAAGATTTTACCCTCTTATTAATAGTATTAGGTTCTAGCTTAGAAAGAGCTACGCGCTTAGAAGGTATTAGTAAGGAGCTAGAGGAGCTAAATTTAGTATAAGAAGGGTAATACTATATTATTTAAAGGTAGCTAGTATAATTTATATATTATAGGTTATAAGGGGAGGTATTACTATCTATACTATATTATAAAAGGTAAAGAAGAGGTAGGATAGAAGAAACCTATTAACGCGGTAGAGAGGTAGTAAGATATAAGATAGTTAGACTAGTTTAGTAGATAAATCTATTTATTAAAATATATCTTCTAAGCTACTATACTAATTTAAATTATTTTTAAATTATTAAGTACAGTCTAGCCACCTTATAAGATTCTACGACTAGCTAACAACGGTATTATAACCGTGCTACTACTATAATATGATAGTATTAAATCGGTAGTACGTCGGTTATACGTCGGTAGTATATCGGTTGTAGAACTCTAACATCGCTACTAACACGTTAAGAATTCTACAACGGATTTAGTATTACAACGGTAGTACTACGGTTTAACTTTATATATATAAATTATATAAATTTCATCTAAGTCCTACGCGTACTAGGCCTAATAAGGGATAACTTTATAATAGTAAATTTTTATAAAACTTCTAGATTTTTAGAAAAAAAGTACTTAGCGTTATTAGTTCTCTCTATATAACTCTCCCGGATTTCCCGCTTTTAGCGTAAACTTAAAACCTTAATTTTTTTATTACGTAATACTAATAATTATATAATATTTCTATATAGGGTTTTAGGAGTAGTAAAACCGTGGTAATACCGTCTTAATACCGTCTTAATACCGTCTTAATACCTTACTAATCTTAAAGCCCCTTTTTAAATTTTATCTACTAGTGTTTTTATTTTTAATATATAATACTAGCGTACTACTAGCGTACTACCGTCCTACTACTATCCTACTACTAGCCTACTACTAGCCTAGAACTAAACCTTTTAAACTACTGTTATTTACCTAGTATCTACTAGTTCTACTACCTTAGTAAAGGCCTAGATAGTAGGTAGGAATAGGCTAAGTATTATTATTTATATAGAAAATATTATAAAGCCTTAGTATAGATATAAGTAGAAAGTAAAGAATTATTAGACTTTTAATATTAATACTAGCTCTAGAGGGGTAACTAGGGGACTTATTAACTAATTAATAAGTTATAATAAGCTTGGGGTCCTAAATTACTTATATTCTATTATAGTAAGAAAATATGAAAGATATATTATAAAACTATATTAGAGATATTAGAGATATAATAGCTAAAAAAATCCCACCTTAAAACCCTATTAGATATCTAGTTTAAATTAAATTAGGCCCCTTTTTTATAATATTTTATTAAGATACTAATAAGCTCTTAATATTAATTAAAGTCCTATCTAGTTACCTTAAATTTAAAATACCTCTTAATAAATTATATAATAACTCTTTAGATCTATTAATAATATTTACCTTCTTAATTATAATTAAAGATATAAAGTCCTTTAAACTTAAATTATATAAGGAAGTTATAATAAATAATATTAAAAAGGATTAAGAAGTAATATTATAAGATAAATTTAACTACTTTATATAAAATAATATATAGGCGCTTAAATAGCTACCTTTAAATTAAAAGGTACTTTAAAGGAAGTAGGTATTTAAGTTAAGAAGGGGGCCTTATAATAAAGTCCTCTATTATAAGGTATATTAAGTAATTAAGGGTTTTAGATAATAGGAAGGGATTAATTATAATAAGACTTTTACTTTAATAGTAAAGTTAATAAGCTATAAAGCTATCTTTATACTAATTATATCCCTTAACTAAGAACTAAATTAACTATTATAATTAAGTTAAGAAGTTTATATTAGAAAGGTATTAAAGGATTTTAATATATAAGAGTTATACCTTATAATTATTAAAATATATTAAAATAGGATATAATTAGTTAGACTAGCCGCGTACTAGACGCGCGCTAGTACTCGTCTTAGTATCCTATATATTCTATCTCTCTCTACCTATATAGCTAGTAATAAAATAACGATTACTATTCTACCTATTTTAATAGGTTATAAGCCTAGGCGTAGGGTATTTATTTATTTATTTACCCTATAACTACTATTAATATTATCCCTTATAGATTACCTCTATATTAATACTACGTACTGCCGTAAAAAGGGGGCTAGGGAATCTACTAGTAGAGATTTCCGCTAAGACGCTAAAACCGGCTGAAATCCCCTCCGACTCGAATGATAATGACCCCTTAGCGGCGGTATATATTAGTTCGCTAATCGTACAAATGATATCCATTCCCTATATACGCTAACTACCTTAATAATAGTTGTTTTATTACTAGCTATATAGGTAGAGAGAGATAGAATACATGGGATGCTAAGACGGGTACTAGCGCGCGTCTAGTACGCGGCTAGTCCGACTAATTACATCCTGTTTCAACATGTTTTAATACTCCTACTCGAACGAAGCACCTTATTAGTATAGTAGTACAACTAAATATTACTATTCTACCTATTTTAATAATAATAACTCTAATAGATATAAATAATTTATAAGTATTTAAAAAAGATTATATAACTTTTAATACCTTTTAAAGGAATTATTAATTAGCTATTAACTCCCTAATATATACTATATTAGAGACTAGGCTAAATATTACCTTTATAATCTTAATAGTTAATAAATATAATTTAAATTTAAATTAATTATATTAAATAGCTATTAAGAGGATTTTCTATTACTTTTAAAGTATAATTAATAGTATTAACTTATAACTTACTTTTTATAAGAGTATCTTTCCTCTTATTAGTTATAATAATACTAATTAGGCTAGTAATTAAGATACTTAATAGTTAATTATAAATTATATTTTTAATATTAGTAATAGAGTAATAAGCTAGTTATTAAAGTAATAGCTTATTATTACCCTATTTAGTTATAAAGTAGAATATATAAGTTAACTATAAGTTATAAAGGAAGCTATCTAGCTTTAATAGCTCCTTATTAAGCTAGACCTCTTTAAGGATACTTACTAACCTACTATTATATTACTTTATTATAATAATTAGGGAGCTATTACTTTAGTTAAAAACCCTTAGTTTTATATATATATAAAGTATATTAATATCTAATATTATTATATATAAAAATAGGTGGTTACTAGTAGTATTAAGCTAGAATATATTAAGATTAATAAGTAGAGTTAATAGCTTTATTAAAGCTCTCTTTAAGAATAAATTTATCCTCTTTTATAAGGCTTTAGGCTTAAAAGTATTATAGTAATAGGAGTCTTTAATATAATAAGGCTTTATAAGTACTCTTATAACTAATTAAGGGATAGCTAGCTCTTAACTACCTACCTACCCTTTTAACCTTCTAACCTTATTTTATAATATTAAAATATAAAATAGATTTTATAAGCCTATTTAACTCTATTATCGTTTTATATCCTAAGCTTAAATAGTAAATTATATTATTAATAATATTATCTAGATACTAGACTACTCCTACTTATAAGTTAACTACTTTCTTATAAAATTATTAAGCCTAGTATTATAGATTTTACTTTCTCTCCTTTACTATAGCTATAATATTATAGTACGGATGGCTTCTATACTATAACCTAGTTATTTCTTAATAGAATCCTTAATAGCTAATTAATTATATATAAAAAAAATTAGCTAAGGCTATTTATTACCTTATTAATAGTAGTAATATTAATATAAATTAATCTCTTTTATAAGTACTATTTAATTATCTATAAAGGAACTAAATACTATACTAATAATATTAAATTATACTAAGTCTATTAGCTAAAAAATTCTATAACTCTCTAAATCCTTATATCTATTATAATAATAGTTAATCTTAAATAGCGCTATTAAGGACCTTAATAGGCTCTTAATCTATCTATTATATTTAGGTAATATAATTATACCTTTATATTAGCCTCTATATTAGACTTTAATAGTTTTTTATATAAGTATAATATAAGCGCCTTTTCTTTAGTAGAAGTTTTAAAGACTTTTAAAGCCTTTTATAACCTAAACCCTCCTTTATTCTAGCTTAATTACCGCCCCTTAAGTAATAGCTTATTATACTAGATTTATAACTGTATTAAAGCTACTAGATAAGTATATATTTATAAAGTCCTTAAGAATACTAATTACTATATTAACTATATTATTATTAATTAAAAATAACCTACTCTACTAGAGATTTCTAAATAAAGTAATAGATATACTACTTTAATTAAACTAGACTTATTTCCTTTTACTTAGGCTACTAATACCCTAGCTTTTTAAAAGGCTATTAAATAATTTATCTGAGTAACTAAGTATTACTAAAGCCTTCCGTAGGTCTAATTATACTTTATAAGGTATTAGCCTTTTTTTAACTAAACTTATACTAGTTCTATTACTTATACCCCTAGGAAGGCTAAGCTCTCCTTAAGAAGGCTTAGTACCTATTATAAATAGTTATATAAATACCTAATAGACTTTTATAAAAGAGGTAACCTATAGGTATTTAATAGATCCCTTACCTAATATACCTTATATAATTATAGAGCTTACTATTATAATAACTATTACTACTAGTATAGTACTATACCTTTATAATAACCTACCTCCTCTAGAGCCTCTAGGACTACTAGGCCTACCTAGTTAATTAGGGTTAAGTATTAATAATAGGGGTCTTAATTAAAGACCTAGATAGAATTAGGGTAACTTAGGATATTTTAATCTTATATATAATAGAAATTCTATTAGTACTAAATTAGCTATTAAATATATTAATTAAGATACCTACTTTAAGGATATCTACCTATTTATTAAATATACTAGATAATTATATCTATTAAAGGATCTAATAATTATATAAGCTAATTTATAACTAAGCCTTTATAATCCCGCTCTAGATTAGTAGACCTTAAGTAAACTTAATAATACTAAGTAAAGTATTATTAATCTTAATAAAAGTATTAAATAATAGGCTAAGACTTTATTAGAATAATTTAATTAACCTATTAATATTACTATTACCTATATTATATAAGATATATATTATAAAGGATATAAATAGTTATAAAAAGCCTAGGAAGTTTATATTAAAAATACTTTACTCTATTAAAGATACTAGGTTATTTATAACTTTAATATAACTTAATATTATTTATAATAGTATAGACTTAGAATTATAGTATAATACTAGTTACCCTACTAAGAGAATATTTATAAGTAACTTCTTATCTACTCTTAATAATATAAAATATAAATAGTAGGCTTATACTATTAAGTTATAGAATATTAATAGTAGTTAATCTTACTATTAGCCTTATAAAGCTAAATAAGTTAAGTAATATAATAAATTTTTTAATAAAGTAGGCTACTAGTTACCCTTTTAACTACTTAATAACTAGTAATATAGTAATACTTACCCCCCGTTTTTACTAAATTAAGCTTACTAGTAACCTTATTATTAATAGGATTAAAATAATATCTTACTACTAGCGGTAAGACTTTAAATCGCGGTAGGACTAGTAAATATATTAGATTTATAACTACCCCCTTACCCTCCTTAACCCGCTAGAGGAGGGTAAGGTAATAGATAATAATTAGGTAGACTGCTATAATAGCTATTATATTTATAGAGGGTATATTAAGCTATAATAGATAATACTATTAAAGACTTCTATAATAAAATAAGGGCATACTAGTAGTTTTATTTAAATCCTTCTAAAGAGGATCCCTTTTATAGTAATAAATAATATAGAAGTAATAAAGATTATAATAGTAACCCTAGTTATAAAATAATAGATATTAATTTTATAACCTCCTAGGCTAAGGAATCTAATTACTCTTATACCTTATATAATACTTCTTTTTCTTCTAGAAATAAGCTATTCTATTATTTATAAGAGTAGTACTAGGAAGGTAAGTACCTTAGAGGAAGCCTAATAGGTCTAGAGTACTTGTTAATAATTTAATAACTATCTAATAATTCTGACAATTTATTAATAATTTGTTAAGAATTTTAAAAAATATGAATAACAAATCTATAGTAAAAACGTTTTCTAATAAGGTATTTAAAAAAATTCTAATAATTTTACAATAATTATTATAAAGCTTTTTAACTATATAATAATTTAAATAATTATTAAAATGTATATATATTCCTCTAAGGTAGCTACTAATACCTTTAGTATTATTAACGCCTTTAATAAAGCTTTCTATAAGCCTTACTACTTTAGTTACTTTAGTTAATAAACCTCTATATATTAAATCTAATATTACCGTTCTAATACTTTTATATAGTAGTCTTAGTACTACCTAAGAAAAAACTAAAATTCTTATATAATTTATACTATATAAACTAATATATCTCTAAAGTACCTAATAGATATCTAAGTAGTCTAGATATATTACTAATTAAGGCTATATATACTTTACTTATATAATCTATTACCGTTATTACCTACTACTTATATTACTATTACCGCCTCCCTACCCTTCCTTACCCTATACCCCGCTAGAATGGCTTATATTTATAAGAGGAGGTCGCGGGATATCTACTTCTTAAATATAGTAATAAAGAAATACTATTAGCTACTATAATAAAGAGGAGGATACTAGAGTAATAGAAGAGTAACTAAGTAAAGTATAAAATAGTCTAATAGTTAAAGGGTATCCTTAAGCTAAGTAGCCAGCGTTTTATACTATTATTATACTATATAAAGGAGCTTCTAGACTTCCTAGCCTATTAGCCTATAATATATTAAGATAAGATATAAGACTTTCTCTAGGATAAATTTAATATTACTATCTTATAATAAGCTATTAATAAGGCTATTAGGTAAATTAACTAAAGTAGGAAGTAGGTAAAAAAGATTATATACTAATAAAGTTAATTTCTTAGGACTAATTAGATACTAAATCTTACTAGTTAATAAGTAGAATAGCTTATTTTCCTAGATAAGAGTATTATAGATAAGTAGTCTAGCTTTAAGAAATATAGATATATATTAAATAGGGTAAAGGTAATATAAAAAGAATTCCTTATTTATAATAAAAGTGTAAGGACTAGTTAGGAATATAGTACTACTATCGACGTGGCGTCTATAGTACGTAGTAGTACTACGCTACCCCTTTACCTATAATATATAGAGGAGGGAATTCCCCTTAAAGGGAAGGGTAGCGATTAGTCTTACTATTAATAAGAATAGAGAGTTCTATATATATATATATACGTACTATTTATAGTACTTAATAGTTATATTATTATATAGTACCCTTATATTCTAATTACTCTACCCTATTTAGGGGTAGTAGCCTAACTATTAATAAGATAAGTAGAGAAGGGTTATTATAGGTATAAAGTAAAAAGGTTAATGAACTAGCGTAGATAACCCGCCTAAATATAAGGGATTAAGCTTATAAAGAAAGTAAGTCTTAAGAATTAGTTAATAAATTAATAATAGATATATTATAATTATAATTAACTATCTAGGAGCGGCTATTAGGCGTATAAACCTAGTCCCTATTACTTAAAACCTAAGAAGTACTATTATAAAGGATATAAAAACTTAAAGAAGAAGTCTTTAAAAGGTAGTAGATATAAGATCTATAATAATATTTATAGGAGTTAGAGCGGGAAATATATATTAATAATACTACCTAAGTAGGTTATTAATATTACCTATTATTAATAAAAGAATTAAAACTAAAGTATCCTTAATATAAAACTTATATTCTTAGGCCGTAGGACCTATATATATATAATAGGAAGTTAGTATAAAAATATTAAGAATAATTTAATAATATAATTAATATAATTAAAATAAGTATAACCTATTTTCTTAATAACTTTATAAAAATCTAATACGCGTTATAATATATAGCCCTAGACCCTAAGGCTATATAATAGGAGTATATAAAGGATATATTAAAGGATAAATAATCCTAGGAATACTTTAATAATTTCTTAATAAATTAAATAAAAGATCTTTAAAATTAATATCTAATAATTAATAAGTACTATTTAAAAGCTAAGTAAAAGGAATATTAAAAGATTATAAACTTTATAAATTACCTTATTAAGTTAAAAAGATAACTTAAGCTATTAATAAAGTATATACTTTATAATAACTTTTTAAATAAGTTATATAAAGATCTTTATAATTAACTTATAATATAACTTAATATCCTAAAAATAAGAGATACTCTTATTATATTAGTAACCTAATTAGAGCCTTATATAATACTACTTATATATAAAGATTAAAGGGATAATACTCCTACTAAGGGTTAATATCCTTAAAGAGGAAGAGGAAATTTCTAAGGGCGAAGAGATAATAGCCTATATATAAAGTAAGAAGGGCGGGGTAGTATTAGGGTATTATTATACCTTCTTTAAAGGCCTAAGCCTAATCTCTCTACTATTAAATATTATAATTATTAAAAGAAGGGTTATATAATTAAGGATTATTAAAGTCTAAAATTAATAATTATAAATATTATAATTAATAAGCTTATAACTAATAAAATATCTAATAATAAGCTAGCTAAGAGAGGCTTAAATTTAAAAAAACCCTAAGTATTATAATTATATCTACTATTATAATATAAGGGAAGAAGTAGATATAATAATTTATTATTATAATATAAATAGAGCTTAAGAGCTTATAAAGAGAATTTATTATATTAATTAATTCTAGAGTAGATATTAATTATATTAATATATATTTAATAAAGGAGTAGGATTAAAAAATAAATTTAAGCTCTAATAATACCTTATATAATAGAGTTAAGAACTTAATATTATTACTAAGTTCTTATATAAAAGAAATTAAACTTATTAATTTTAATAATATTATATAATATTATAAGGGCGCCTTTTATATAATAATAAACCTTAATTATAACTTCTACCTTAGGTATTTATAATTAGAAGAATAAAATCCCTCAGTAGATTAACTTATATAAAATTAGTAATTCCCTATTAAAAAAAGTAATATTAAGGAGTACTTTAATACTATTAAAGCCTTAAAGGAGTAGCTTAATAATATTATATTTATTATAATATACTTAGGAGTAGGTAATAAAAGCCTACTACCTAAAATTAAGCTCCCTTTAAAACTTTAGGAATTCTAAGATATCTTCTTAATTAAAAATATTAAGGTACTATTAAATTATATATATTATAATTACACGATTAATATAAGGGAGAATAAAAAACCTCCCTTTAACCTACTTTATAACCTATTAAAGAAAGAGTTATATATATTAAGGGAGTATTTTTTAGTAAACTTTAAAAAAGGGATAGATTTATTATTTTATAAATTTAATAAGTATATTAATTCTTTTTATATTAAAAAAGGATAGAATATTATATTTATATATTAATTATAAGGCGCTTAATAAGATTATAATTAAAAACTACTATCTACTTTTATTAATTAATAAAATATTAATAAGATTAATTAATATTAAGTACTTAATTAAGTTAGATCTTAAGGATATATATTATTACTTATAAATAAGAAAAGATAATAAATAGAAGATTATATTTTATATAAGGTATAGCTATTTTAAATATATAATTATACCTTTTAAACTTATTAATATACCTACCTTATTATAAGTATATATTAATAAAGCCTTAGTAGAACTACTTAATATTATATATATTATTTATTTAAATAATATTCTTATCTACTTCTAGGATAAAAAGTCTTATATTAAAGTTATAAAGGTAGTATTATAATATCTTTATAAATTTAAACTTTATATTAATTTAAAGAAATATAAATTTATAATAATAAAAGTAGAATTCCTTAACTTTATTATTAGTTATAATAGTATAAATATAAATGTATATAAAGTAGATATTATAATAGGATAGCTAGAACCTAGAAGTATTAAGGATATTTAGATCTTTTTAGAGTTTATTAATTTCTACTATTATTTTATTAAATACTATTCCTTTATAACCGCAGTATTAATAGACTATATTAAAAATAATTATTTATATATTAAAAATAAAAAGTTAATATTAAATAATATTATAAGAGTAGTATTTAAGTAGTTAAAGTAATTCTTTTAAGAGGCGCTATTACTTATATATTTTAACTTTATAAGAGAAATCTAACTAGAGATTAATACTTTAATTCTAGTTATTATAACTATTTTCTTATAAAAGTTCCTAATTAATATTGAAGGGGTAGAAGTAAAATAGTATCTTATTACCTTCTACTCTTATAAGTTATATTTAGTAGAAACTAGTTATAAGACTTATAACTAAGAACTATTTATAATAGTTAAGGTATTTTAAGTATAAAGGTACTTCTTAAAAGGTAGCTTATACTGAATTATAATAATTATTAATTATAATACTTTAAAGTATTTCTAAATAATATTATTATTAATAAAGAGATAAATATATTAAGTAATAAAGTTTATAATATATAACTTTAAGATATACTATTATATAAATATTAAGAACCTAGCTAATACCCTATTAAAGTAACTAAATTATATATTAATAATAGATAAAGAAGATACTTATCTATTAATATTATAAAATAAGGTAAAGAATATTAAGTATATTCCTTTTAATAAATATTATATATATAATATTTATAAAGGTTTATAAGATAATAAGGTATATAATTATAAATAGTATAAAAGGTTAAAGATAGGGCTTAAAAGGCCTTATATCCTAAAAATAGGGGAGAGTAACGCGCTCTTAAAGATATAAAGTAGTATAAGTAATAGCTTAAACCCTATTATAAGATAATTTAATATTAATTAAATAGTACTTAGAAGGTATATTATAATTATATTAATAATAGAGTACGTATAAAATAAATATAATAACTTAATATTAAAGATACTCTAATATCTCTAAGAGGGAGATAAGGATATTTATAATACGAAATAATTATTAAAGTCCTAGGGCTATAAAAAGGCTATTAATATATCTCTATTAATAAATAAGATAGGAGTCCTTTATAAAGGTAATATAATTTTTATACCTAATAATAAAGTAATTAAATAAGAAATCTTAAAACTTTATTATAATAACCCTTATATTAACTACTACTTATAAAAGTATATATAAAAGCTTATTAAGTAGAAGTTCTATTAGAAATTAATAGGATAAGATATTTATAATTATATATAAGAATACTTAACCTATTAATTAATAAAGCCGCGTAGATATACTATTATTAATACTTATAAAACCTTTTTAAGAAATTATAATAGATTTTATTATAAATCTCCCTTTAAGTAAATAAAAGGGTAGTATTTATAATATAATCTTAGTAATTATAAACTATTATATTTAAGTAGTTAAGTATTTACCTATTATAAAGATAGTTAATACTATTAATATTATTAACCTATTATATTATAAAATCTTTTTAAAATTTAGCTAGCTTAAAGGTATTATTAATAATTAAAGAATAATATATATAAATAGCTCTTAAGTAGCTATATATTATTATATTAATATAAAAAGAAAGCTTAATATTACTTTCTATCCCTAAATAAATAATTAAATAGAGAGATAGAATAGTATATTTAAGTAGTATTTATACTACTATTCTACCTAGAGATAAGATAACTAAGTAGAGTTACTTTATTTAATAAAGTTTATATATAATTAAATAAAGTATATTAATACTAGGTTACCTTTATATAAGGCGCTTTATAATTATTTATTTAAGTTAAATATAAAGTTTTTAAAGCTATTATTAAGAGAAGTCCTATTAGTATAAAAAAGGGTTAAATTACTTTAGAAATAAAGGGAAGGTTTAGAGTAGTACTTATATTAAATATAAGTTATATAAGTAGAATATATAAATAAATAGTAAAAATAAAAATAATATAATATAAGTAATTATATCTTATTAAATATAAAGTATATTAAATTAATATAAGTAATTAAAAAATTATTATAATATTATCTAGGGCCTTTTAAAGTCCTTAATTATATTAGTAGTTAAGTATATAAGTTATAACTACCTAATACCTTTTATATATATAATATCTTTTATATCTTACTTATAAAGTTATATTAAAGTAATAATAAGAGTATTATAAAAGTTATATAAGTAGAGCTTATAAATAATAAAGATAAATAGGAAGTTAAAGCTATTTTTAATTATAAATCTCTTATAATAAACCTTAGTATTTAATAAAGTAGAAGGGTTAGTCTTATAATTATAATTAATAGTTATATAAATAGGACTTAATTAATATATTAGATATATTAGAAAGATTTAAGTAGGATTATCCTAAGATATAAAGTTTATATTATATAAGAGGGGAAATAATTTCTATTATTAATAATAATAAAAAAAGAGAAAAGATACCTAATATAATTAGACTATTAAGGGTATTATAAGAAAGGGCTATTATATTATACTAGTAGTAATATTAGGCCTATTACTATTATTAATAATAATAATAAGAGTATCCTCCTTATTATCCTCTTCTTTATCCTTTATAATAGGAGGGAGGCGCTTTTATACTATATTAATAAGGCTTTAATAAGGCTTTAAAAGGGGAGATAGAGTAATATATATATATTAATAAAGGATATTAAGAATACTCTTTAAGGTATTTATAATATAGATAGTAATAGCTAGGTTAACCCTAATAGGAGTTATAATAGTAGTAGGGGTAGAGGAGGCGCGGTAAAGGTAATAATAATACTATTAAATAAGCTTATTAAAAATTTACTAGAATTTAGTAACTTAAGGGAGGTTAGAGCTAACGTCTAAAGTAGTTATAATATCTAAAGATTAAAGAAGGCGCGTATAAGTATAGTAAGTATAAGTAGGGATCTCTTATTAATATTTAGTATTAAGATCTTTATAATAATTATATCTAGTAGAGCTAGGAGAGGCGTATATATAAGTTATACTATTAAAGGGATAAGTAAAGCCTTAATTAAAAATATTAGATTTATAACTCTTTAGATTAAAATATAGTATAATAAAGGTATACTATATAAAATAATATAAGAATAGGCTAGGAGCGGCTTAATAAGGGAGGTTATATACTAATATAAGTAGAGGGGGTAGTAGTAGTCTTCTTTTAATTAATAGTAAGGGTAAGTTTATTATTAAGGATTACTTATAAAATAACTACTAGAAGTATAAAGAGATATAATAAGGCGTAGAGGGGGTAATAATATAAATAAAACTTAAAAAGGACTTAGTATAATTAATAAAAAATAAAGATATTATAATTAGAAAAATAATATTAAAGTTATATAAAGAAGGTATGTTTTAAGTACTTAATAAACCCTTAATAGTAATAACTTCCTATTTACTTTAAAATACTAAGACTTCTAACTACTTTTATAATAAATTAATAAAGGATAATAGGAAGTATAATAGGAATATATTATAATATAAGGATTATATATAAGAGTAGTATCTATAATTATTATAATTTAATAAAATTATAGATTCTTTAAAGCTTAGCTTAGAGGGCCTTATAATTAATTATATTATTATACTCTTATTAGAGGTATATTTTATTATTAAGGGAGTATCTTCTATAAATTATAACCTTTTATACTCTTAAAGCTTAAGAGCCTAGATAGGGAGATAATTATAAGGACTAGTTAGGAATATAATACTACTATTAATATAGTATTTATAGTATATAATAGTACTACGCTACCCCTTTCCCTATAATATATAAAGGAGGGAATTCCCCCTAAAGGGAAGGGTAGTAATTAGTCTTACTATTAATAAGAATAGAGAGTTCTATATATATATATATATATACGCACCGTTTATAATACTTAATAGCTACGTTATTATATAGCACCCTTATAAAAAGGATAGAGTATTTTACTTATAATTACTATTAATAGATATATTACCTAGGATATTTATTATAATATTATAATATTAGATATCTTTAATAACTTTATTTAAATAAGAATCCTCTTATAAATAACTTAGTTTCCTAGTTTATATTCTATTTTAATTATAAATAATATATTAATTTATAACTCTAAAGAGCTAGAGGTTATATATTATATTATAAATATTATCCTAGCTAAGCTCCCTCTTTATTTACTAGACCTAAATCCTATTAAGACGTTATTCGCGAAGTTAAAGAGATAGATTAAGTAGAATAAATTAAAGATAAAGGTATATATAAAAAATAATAACTTTAAGGGCTTTATATAATTTTTATAAAATATTATATATTATTTAGGAGTTATAAGGGTAGGAAAAAGGGGGGGGGGGTAAGATATCTGTTTAAAGTATTAAGTATATAATATTAAATTACTTATTTATATCTAGAGTATTTAGAGAATATATCTAAGAAATAGGAAAATAACTAGTAAATTAATACTTTTTAAGAGGTCTTCTCTACTAAAGTTATACTTCTTATCCTAAAAGGCTACTATTAAATTAATAGTAAATTATCTACTTAGACTTAAGCTAGAAACGCTTATAAAGCTAATATTAAACCTATTAAAAGATAAGTATTTCTAGCTTAAAGTAGAGCTCTTCTTTTAAGTAACTTATATATCTAAATTTTAAGTATTAATATTATTCTTATTATTCTTATCCTTATCTACCCTATTAATAATATTATTCTTATCTATACTTATAGTCTTATAAATCTTATAATTATAAAGACTACCTTTATTATACTTCTACTTAGTATATTTACTTATATCTTTTATTAAGGCCTTATTAATACTAATAATAATATTATATTTATAATATAAATACTCTAGATCTATCTTTTTTAATTAAAGGCTTTTAAGGTTGTATTACTTCTTTTATATTAGGTCTAATGTATACTCCTATTATAACCTATTAATATCTAGATAGCTTATTAGATACTATTTAATATATCCTCTTAAACTATTACCTTCTACTACTTTACTCTAAAGATATAGGGTAATAGGAGGGATAATATTAATATCTTTATATCTTAATAGTAAGAGGATTAACTTTGATACCCTTACTCTTATAACTTTAATAATATCCTCTTTATCTATTTACCTTTACTCCTACTATACAATTTATAATAAGAAGATATTAGTAATTAATATACTAGTCAATATAGATATAAGCGTAGCTAAAGGTAGCTACAAAGTAAGTATCTAAGGTATAAAAGAACTAGCTAATAAGCTTACTAAGAGGGTAGCTAATAGGACTATTATATAATTCCTCCCCTTCTTCTAAATATAATTCTTATTTAAGTCCTAGATTATATACTTTAATAGCCTTAATAAACTAGTTAAACTATTCTTAAAATCTATAACTACTTACTATTATATAAAATTCTTATAATCTAGATAGTAATACTTACCTATTTTAGTATAAACCTAATAATAATATAAGTAGTTAAGATAAGAATTAACCTCTTTATATTTATAATTTATTATAAGTAGGGCTATTTACTATTTAGTAAGAGTTTATAAAGCTTATTATTTAATTACCTTATAAATAAGTCTTACTATTATAATAATAACTTTTTAACTAGCCTAAGTAAGAGGAGGAGTACTATTTAATAATACTTAAGTAAATACTATTAATAAGATAAACCCTTCTATAATATATATATACTAGAAATTAATATATAACTTAATATCCTTAAACCCTATAATCTATTTATATAATATTACTTACTTAGTATTATACTAGCTAATATTAATATTAATAGTATATTTCTTATCCTTCTTCTAACCTTTTTATATAAGGGTTACCTTAATATTAATAAGAAAGTAGGCTAATCCTTTTTAAGAGGTATTTACTATTACCTTCTTTTTAGTATTAAATTTAAGATTATATATACTAATATTTCTAGCTATCTTAGATCTATTAATAGTATAAATATAACTATATAAGTTATATTCCTCCCCTTTAAAGAATACCCTCTTAAACTATATATATTCTATTATTAGTTCTACCTCCTCTTCCTTACTAGATATAAAGGGAGTTTATACTTAGGTACCTTATAATATAAATAGGGGAGGTATTAGTAAGGGTAGTTAAGTAGGTAAAGGTATATAAGACTCCTACTATAACTCCTACTATAACTCCTAGACCTTAGGGCTTACCTCCCTTAGCGGTAATAAGGTAACAGTAGCTATTTAATAAGGAAGTTTAACCTCCACTACCTTAATAATATATTAAGTTAGTATATAAGGTTATTAGTTAAGAAGCTCTACTACTATAAATATATTCTTAGAGGTAGGCTACTTAGGCGCCTTTTTATATAAAACTATTATATAATAGCTAGATATTATTAGGAAGTCTAAAATACTAAAGAATAAATATATCTAGGCTTTAAAATTACTTAATTAAGACTAATATAGTTAGAGTATAAAGGTAGGGATCTATAGGATATTTTAGTATAAGGACTAGGCTAATTATATAATTTTCTCTAGGAATACTAAGACCGCTATATAAAAATTATATAACGATATACTAGATTAGTCTAAGGTACTAGGCTATAGCTTTTATAGATAGAAGTATACTACTATTAGCGTCTTATAATATAATAGCGAAGTAGATTAGATTAAAGTCTACTTAGATAGTAGTTATTCTATTACCCTTATTAACTAGAACTATATAAAGAAGGTTTTACTATAGGCTTATATAAGGAAAATAGCCTTACTAATACTAGTTTATAAAGTAGGAAATAAAGCTATAATAACTAGTAAATATTTCTTAATTAAAATATTTATTAATAGTACTATTAATAAAATATTAGTAAAAGCGTTAATATTTATAGAGGTCTATATTATAAAGGATTTAAAAGCTAATCTACTTATTAAGAATAATATATTAAAGTTATAAAGAATTACATTAGACTTTAGTAGTAATAGTATTATTATTAAAGCCTATTAAAATCTTATTACCTTAATCAATATCTATATTTATTCCTTACTTTATATTAAGTATACTATTAAAGTAAAAGCGGCTATTATTATACTACTTTAAACTACTATAAAAGTTCCTATAATATATAGGGGCGATATTCTAGCTAATAGAGATTTCTTATTTAAACTAAAGTATACTTAAGACGTTAGACTAGATAGTAGTATATTTATATATATTATTAATTTTATAATATTATTTATTTAAGTATATAATACTTTAACCCTATTAATATAACTATCTTATAAAGTATATCTTAGGTCCCTTATTAAATATAATTAAAATAGTATATATATTATTATACCTATACTAGTACCACTAGTAGCTAGAAATACTAGTTCCTAGAAGTTAAAGGTTATTAAAAGCTTCCTTATACTTATTATAATATATATAAGAGGAGTAGTAAAGCTATTTAGAGACCTTATATTAATAAGGACTTTAATTATAATTAATCTTATATATAAGTATATTCTAATAAATAGTATTACTATTTATAATACGCCTAATATAGCTAATATAACTACTATAATTATAACTTACTTCCCTAAAATATAGATAAATTAAGGTATTATAATAGATATATTTTAAGATAAGTAGATATTAATACTATTAAAGCCTAATACTATTTTAAAACCTTTATAAGTCTACCTAGTAAGTTAAAAGGATAATAATCTAATTAATAAAATATTTAAAAAGCTTTATTAATAAGGGAAAATAATATAAGCCAATTAATTAACTCCTTTTAACTACCTAGTTTTTATTATCTAAAGAGATATACTAGGCGGAGAATATAAAGTATATATAATTATTAATATATAATAGTCTCTAGTAATTACCTACTTCCTCTCTAGTCTAATATAATATTAGTAGTAGCGGGATTTCCCTATATATCTATAATAGATAGAATAGGCTATTTTTACTAATTTAATATCTAGAAATGTAATTATAATGAATTAATAGTAGTATTATATTATAACTAGAAATAGTATATTATTACCCTAATAAGTTATAAGGGCTTACCACCTTATATATAATATTAAATAGATAAAATACTATATCTATCTTAAGGCTTTATCAAAGCCTACGTAGATAATATTATAACTTATTTAAAAACTTTACTAGAGTATCTTAATTACTTATAAAGGCTCTTTATACTTTCTAAAAAGAGGTATAATAGTCTTAATCTTAAAAAGACCTTCTTTAAGTACCCCTCTATTACTTTATTAGGGTAATAAGTAGATTTATTAAGCTTATCTACCTTAGAGGAAAAGTTATTAGCTATTAATACTTAATACTTCCCTTTCTTATTAAAGGACCTTAAGATATTTCTTAACTTAATAGGCTAGCTACGCTTATTAGTACCTTATTATACCTAGCGAGCTAATCCCTTATAATAATAAAAAATAGAACTAACTAGTATAATATTAAAGGGTTTAAAAAATTATCTAGGAAGAGGTAAACTATTTAAATTATATATAAATTAAGTAAGGCTAAGTTAAAGGCCTTTAGAGATTTTAATACTACTTTTAAAATAAGTACCTTCCTTATTTATTTTAATAAATTAAGGACTTTATTTCTTAACCTTAATACTTCTAAATACTAGGGATTTATAGTAATAATTTATTATATTAAAGGAGACCTTATAAAAGGCTTCCTTAGGATAAATATATACCCTATTATATTTCTTAATAAGATATTAAACTAAGTAGAGTAAAATTACTCGCTAATTATAAGGGTACTATATAATAATATTGCTATTAAGTACTATAAACGATATATATATACTTATATATAGAACTCTCTATTCTTATTAATAGTAAGACTAATCGCTACCCTTCTCCTTTAAGGGGAATTCCCTCCTCTATATATTATAAGTAAAGGGGTAGCGTCGTACTACTATATATTATAAATACTACGTTAATAGTAGTATTATATCCCTAACTAGTCTTTATAATTATCTCCCTATCTAGACTCTTAGGCTTTAAGAGTATAAAAGGTTATAACCTATTAAAGGTACTCCCTTTATAATAGAATATAACTCTAAGAAGAGTATAATAATATAATTAATTATAAGGCCCCCTAAGCTAAGCCTTAATAAATATATAGTTTTATTAAATTATAATAATTATAAATAATACTCTTATATATAATCTTTATATTATAATATATCCTTATTATAATTCCTATTATTCTTTATTAATTTATTATAAAAGTAGTTAGAAGTCTTAGTATTTTAAAGTAAATAAGAAATAATTATTATTAAGGGTTTATTAAGTACTTAAAGTATACCTTCTTTATATAACTTTTATATCCTTCTTTTAATTATAATATCTTTATTTTTTATTAATTATATTAAGTCCTTTTAAATTCTTATTTATATCCTTACCTCTTTTATACTTTATTATACCTCCTTATACTCCTAATAATTACTTTATAAGTAATCCTTAATAATTAACTTACCCTCTATTAATTAAAGAAAGGTTCCTAGTATCCCCCCTTATAATAGTACTTAACTTCTTTTATTAAATTATTTATAACCTATTCTTATATTATCTTATATAATATACCTCTATGATATTATATTTTAAAGTAAAGAGTTATAAGTCTAATATTTTTAGTTAAGGCTTTACTTATTTATTTAATAATCTACTTTATATACGCGCCTCCCTTAACTCTATTAGATATAATTATTATAAGTATCTTAATATTAAATATAAATAAAAAATCCCTATCTTTACTTATTAATCTTATACTTACCTCTTATAAGCCTTAAGTATTATAACTATTTTAAATACTAGCTTTAACCTCCCTTAACTTATTATATTCTAATAAACCTTTAATAAGCTTATTTATTAGTACTATTACTACCTCTATTATATCTCTACCCCCTCTACCGCTACTACTTTAGCTAGGGTAGACCCTGTTATTACTAGCTATATTATAAATACCTTTAAGGGCATTTTTAATATCTTTTATTAATATATATATATTACTTTATATTCCCCTTTAAAGCCTTATTAAAGTCTTACTAATATATTATAAAAGCGCCTCCCTCCTATTATAAAGAATAAAGATAAGGATAAAGAAGAGGATCCTATTAATAATAATAATAAGGGTAATAAGCCTAGTACTACTATTAATATAATATAATAGCCCTTTAATATAATAACCTTAATAGCTTTATATTAAAATATAGGGTCTTATTAAGACGCTAGTATACTTAGTAATATATAATTAAGTAGTCTCTTAATATCTATACTTAGTTCTTATATATCTAGACTTAATAACTTAATTAACTATTTTACTATATATTTTAATAGGTTATAAGCCTAGGGGTATAAGTATTTATTTTAATTATAATTATTATTTATTCTATCTTAGTTAATATAATATTAAAGTCTTAATAGCCTTTAATACCCTTTAACAAGTTAATAATTACTATTATTATATATATTACTTAAAATTCTTTAACTTCTTATTAAAGTATATAACTTTTACTATTATAAGTAACCTTAAATAAATAAATAAAGTTAATTAATTTATAATTATAAGGTTTAAAGATTAGTTATAAAGGTTATTATAATATTATTATTATTAATATAAGTACTATTAAATAATTATACTTAGCCCCTCAAGTAAATACCTACTTCTAACTTTATTATTATAATAAATATTAATTTTATAAGTAGAAATCCTATTAATACTCCCTCTATCAAGCCTTTTTAAGTAGACTACTACTACTTTATACTTAAGGAAAGAAAGATACTTCCTCCTCTTAAATAATTATTATAATTATTATTTTTTATAATAATCTCTATTTTATTATATTATACCTTTTAATATTATTTAACTATTTTCCCTTAGAAAAATCTTTATAAAAGGAGGTTAGGCCCTAATTATCTTAATTCTTTTAAATTTTATTAAGTAACTATTAATTATTTAATTAAGCTTAAAGCTAGCTTTTCTTATTATTATAATTATTAACTTAACTATTTTTATTAAATTAGCCCCTTAAAGTTTATATGTTTAAGAATATAAAGATAGTTTATTATAATAAATAACTTATTAATCCTCCTTTTATTTTTAAGTTAGATTAATTTAAGTTAATATTTCTTAAATCCTATTTTTATTTTAATATCTTAATAGCTATTTATTAATATTTTAGGTTAAAGTTCTTCCCTTACTTATTAAAAGCTATTATTAAGGAAATTAAAAAGCCTATTATTAAAGAAGATAATAGTAATTATAAACTATTATAATTATCTTTAAATTAAAATAATTTTAAGTTAAAAGCTAGTAAATTATTATTAAATACTCTTAATAAAACTATTCTCTTTAATTTATAAGTTAAAGGTAATAGACTTATATCTCCTCCCTTAATATCTTTATCTTTAATATCCTTATTAATAGAATTTTTTTAAGACTTTATAAAAAATATATTAAGCTTAATTAATTAATTATTATTTAAAGTTAAATCCTTAGAGGTAAACTCTTAATAAAATAGTTAATAATTAAAGTAATAGTAGGAGCTTTCCCCTTACTTTAATTATAATCTTTAAGTCTAACTTAGGCTATAATTATTAAGTTAAAGAAATTAATAACTAATTAATTTTAAATAACCTTGAACTCTTTTTAAAGGTTATATAAATTAAGGTATAAATTATAATTTATAATTATCTTAGATTTAATATTTATAAACTTATTAGAGACTTTATTTATTTTAATTTATAAATTTAAGCTATTTTTAGTAAAATTAAGATTAACTTTAAATTAATAGGCTTTAATATTTATATTAACCTAGTTTATTACCTTTATATAATCTACTTTAATAAATTAATTATTAAGGATATAAATAATTATACCTATTAATTTTAAGAGGTTAATATTAAACTTAAAGAGTTAAATAAAGAGGTAGTTATATTAAAGGCTCATATAATCTAACTCTATTTTATAAAATTAAATAGTATATTTAATATCTTTTAAACTATTTATATTTAAATTTATACTTTCTTTAACTTAAGAAAGGTCTCCCTTTTAATTAAGTTATATTTATTATTTATAATAAAGAGTAATATTAATAAGCCTTATAAAGTTATACTATTATTATATTTAAAGCCTATTATACTTAAGGAAAGAATAAAGGGGATAATAAGTTATAATAAAATTATAACTATTATAAAGATATCTTATATAAGTCTTATTATACTTATATTATAAATTAATACTAAGAGTAGTTCCCTTACTTAAAGCTTAATACATTTAAGAAAGCTTTAATAAGGGCTATTACTACTTAAGTTAATAATAACTTAAAGAAGTAAAAGCTTAATAATATTCTTATTAAATTTAACTTTATAAGTTATATTAATAAATTTAATATTTATAAAATAATTAATAATAACTCTTAAGAAATTACTCTTAAACTTAAATAATATAATTTTTATAAACTTTAATTATAATTAATATACCTTTTAAGATTAGAGTATATTCATTAACTTATAATTAACTAAGACCTTTTATATTATCAAGGGTATTAATAGTATTTAATATACCTTATAAAGTAGTAGAATTATTAAGATTAATTATAATATTAATAGTAACCTTAAGTTAATACTTATACTTAATATTATATAAATACTTAACTTAAATATTAATAGTCTTTTATTTATAAGTTAGCTTTTTAATATTAATATAAATATAACTTATATTAAAGTAGGTTATATTATCTTAAAGGGACTAATAGCCTTTAATATTAACTAATTTATAAAAGTCTTTACTTTAAACTTATAAAAGCCCTTAGCCCTTAATATTTATAATATTCTTTCAAATAAAATTTAATAGTTATAATATACCTATTTAAAGTACTTTAAATGATAAAGTATTAATTAATTATTAGTTATATTAATTAAAGTTAATTTCTTAAAGCTTATCTTTAAGTAGCTTATATATAAATATTATATCTAAGGCTACTAGAAGGTTATACCTTATAAGGATACTATTTAACTAAGGGAGTATCTAATAGAATTTATTTATAATAATATAATTAGCCCCTTTAACTTAATAGGTTTTAAAGGGAGTTAATACTTTATAATATTTATAAGATAATTTTATATATATCTTAATTATTCTAGTAATTTAAAGTAGCTTATAAGTATTTAAACTATTAAATCTATTACCTTTATATTAATAATAGGGGTAAATATATAAGTAATACCTTTATTAATTACCTTAGGGACTAGGGTATCTATTATAAATTTATAATACCTAGGAACCTTTAAATAAATAGGATTATAAAGTATTTAAAGTAGATATTATTATATAAAATATAGTTAATATTTCTTAGTTTTAGATTTAATAAATCTTTTTAACTTAAGATTATCTTTATAATTAATTACTTTAATATCTAATCTCTTAATATAAAGTTAAAGAAGACTCTTTATAAAGTATAATATAAATATTTATTAAAGCTCTTATACCTTTAAATAATAGGCTTAATAGCTTATACCTTATATTATATTTAAAAGAAGTTAGAAGATAAGAGTAATAAATACTACCTTTTTAATTATAAAGGAAATTATATCTTTTAATTATAAAATATTATAAGATAATAAATTATATAAGTAAATAATATCTATTTTTAAGAAAAATACCCTTAATATATTAGTATTAATAAATAGTAGTAGTTAAATTTTAGTTTAAATAAGCGCTTATAAATATCTACTTTAAGGGAGAATAATAAGAAATAGGATATTTAGGATAATATTAATTTTATTCAATAATTAGCTCCCTCTTAGTAATAAGTTTATATTTATAAGGTAGAATATATTAATAGAGAAGAATAAGCTATTTAATAGGTAATAAATAATTATCTTAAGCTAGCTTTACTAGATTTATAAGATTTATTATTAGACCCTTTAATTATAATAGCCCTTATACTCTTTATTAATAATAATAAGATTAAATTATTTAAGTTAAAGACTTATTAATAAGTAATAAAAGATAGTTATAATATCTAATAAAGCTTTAAAATAGATAATAAAGTTAAATCCCTTTAAGAAAATAATACTTAAAAAGTAGTTAATCTACTTATAAATAAATATACCTTAGGAGGTAAATAGATTTATACTTTAAAATATAACCCTTAGGGATAAGTTATATATTATAAGATATACTAGGTTATTTATAAATTTAAATAATATAAAAGTATTAATTATAATAAGATTTTTACTTTAATAGTAAAACTTATAAGTTATAAGGCTATCTTTACTTTAATAGTTATTATAAATTAAGACTTAAAGTAAATAGATATTAAGATAACCTTTTTTTATAATAATATTAATAAGGAGATTTATATTAACTAATTTATAAGTTATAAATAAAGAAATAGGGTCTATTAACTTTATAAGGCTCTTTATAAACTTAATTAATTATTATAAATTTAATATTATACCTTTATTAACTTTATAAAGAAACTAGGCTTTATACTATTATTTACTAACTTAAATATCTTTATTAACTTAAAGGAAGGGACCTTAATAGCTCTTTACATAAATAATATTTTAATTATAAGTTTAAATAAATAAGCTATTTAATAAATTAAAGATACTTTAAATAGTTAATTTAAAATAATAAATTTAAATTTATATACTTATTACTTTAGTATAATAATTACTTAAGACTATTAATAGTAAATATTATAATTAAGTTAAATAGCTTATATTAAGAAGATATTATAAGGCTTTAATATATAAGAGTATAAGTATATTATTATATTAATAAAAACTAGTACTTACTTAAAAAAGGTTAATAAAAAGTATAAAATAAACCTTATATTTAAAAAGAACTATTAAAAGGTTATAAGATCTCTTATATATATTATACTTAAAACTTAGTTTAATCTTATTTATATAATATTAACTATTAGCTATTATACTACTAACCTTAATAAGTTATATTAAGTAGCTATTAAGTATATCTTTTAATATTTATAAGTTATAATTAGATTTTAACTTATATTTTAAGGCTCTTTATAAGACCTTCTTAAGTATATTAACTTTAATTAGGTAGGTAATTATAATACTTATAAGTTAACTTTAAGTTATATCTTTAATATTAGTAGTATAACCCTTAACTAGTCTTTTAAATAATAGGTTATAATAGCCCTTTCCTTATATAAAGTAGAATATATTAATTAGATATAGGCCTCTAAAGAAGCTATTTAGTTAAAAACCCTCTTTAATTAACTCTATTCTAGGGAAGTACTTAAAATAGTAATTATTTATAATAATAACTAAGGCGTAATTACCCTTATAAAGAACCTTAAATTTTATATTTACTTTAAATATATTAAGCTTTAATATTACTAGATAAAGGAGTAAATTACTATTAAAAATTTTAATTTTAAGTATATTCCTGTAAATTAATAGTTAGCTAATAGCCTTATTAAACCCCTTTATAAGGAGAAGTTTATTACTTTTTATAAGGGACTTAGTCTAGAGGAGGTCCTTTAATATAATAGGAGTATTATTACTAGCGGGAGTAAGCTTAAGGATACCTTAAATTATTATTAAGTTATAAGGACTAACTACCTTAAAGACTAATAACGGCGACCTTATAATAATATAGAGCCTTATAACTACTTACCTAGCTATTATAAGTACTATTAAGCCTAGATAATAATAGTAATAATTAATAATATATTAATAGTTAATAATATTTACCTTCTTATAATATATTTAATTGTATTTTAGTATAATTTTACTATATATAATTTTATCTTAAAATAAAAATCTTAAATAATTATATTTTTTTATAAAAAGTAGAATTTATAATTTAATATAATTATTTTTAGTATTTAATAGTTTAATATAATTATTTTTAGACTATTTTTAAAATATTCTTTAATTTTAGGGGTATAAATAGTTTAAGTAGGAGTATTAAAATATAGGGTCCTACTAAGACGCTAGTATACTTAGTAATATATAACTAAGTAGTCTTTTAGTATCTATACTTAGTTCTTATATATCTAGACTTAGTAACCTAATTAACTATTCTATTATATACTTTAATACTTTAAGTATCTTTTCTTTTTTATTAATAATAATTAAAATATCTTTCCTACTTATATAATATAAATTTTATACTTTAAGATAATCTTATTTAAATCTTTTTAATATATTTAATATATTAATTAAGTCCTACTTATATAATTATTAATTATAAGTATAAGATTAACCCTTCTACTTTATTAAATACTAAGGTTTATTATAAGAGATTTTATAATTAAGAATAACTTTAACCTCCTATTTATTTTTATTATTTATAAGTTCTATTTATATAACTTTTATAATACTCTTATTATTACCTTTATATAACTTTATAAATAATATATAAAAGATATTAGGTAGTTATAACTTATATACCTAACTATTAATATAATTAAAGACCTTAAAAGGCCTTAGATAATATTATAATAATTTTTTAATTACTTATATTAATTTAATATACTTTATATTTAATAAGATATAATTACTGATATTATATTATCTCTACTTTTATTATTTATTTATATACTCTACTTATATAGCTTATATTTAATATAATATTATTTTTAACCTTTCTTTTATTTTTAAAGTAACTTAATCCTTTTATATATTAATAAGACTTCTTCTAATAATAGCTTAAAAAATTTATATCTAACTCTAATAAATAATTATAAAGCGCTTTATATAAAGGTAGCTTAGTATTAATATATTTAATATAATTATATATAAATTTTATTAAATAAAGTAACTCTACCTAGTTATCTTATCTCTAAGTAGAATAATAGTATAAATATTACTTAAATATACTATTCTATCTCTCTATTTAATTATTTATTTAGGGATAGAAAGTAATATTAAGCTTTCTTTTTATATTAATATAATAACATATAGCTACTTAAGAGCTATTTATAAATATTATTCTTTAATTATTAATAATACCTTTAAGCTAACTAAATTTTAAAAAGATCTTATAATATATTAGATTAGTAATACTAATAATATTAACTATCTTTATAATTAATAGATATTTAGCTACCTTAATATAATAGTTTATAACTATTAGGATTATATTATAAATACTATCCTTTTATTTACTTAAAAGGAGATTTATAATAAAATTTATTATAATTTCTTAAAAAGATCTTATAAGTATTAGTATTAGTAATAATATATTATAAATAATATACTTATATAACTTTATTAATTAATAGGTTAAATATTTATATATATAAATATAAATATTTTACCCTATTAATTTTTATTAAGAGTTTTATTCAATAAGCTCTTATATACGCTTTTATAAGTAGTAGCTAGTATAAGGGTTATTATAATAAAGCTTTAAAATTTCTTATCTAATTACTTTATTATTAAATATAAAAATTATATTACCCTTATAAAGGACCTCTATTTTATTTATTAATAAAGATATATTAATAGCCCTTTTATAACTTTAAGACTTTAATAATTATTTTTTATTATAAATATCCTTATCTCCCTCTTAAAGATATTAGAGTATCTTTAATATTAGATTATTATATTTATTTTATACGCGCTCTATTATTAATATAATTATAATATATCCTTTAAGTATTATTTAATTAATATTAAATTATTACATAATAGGGTTTAAGCTATTACTTATATTACTTTATATCTTTAAGAGTATATTACTTTCTCTTATTTTCAAAGTATAAGGCTTTTTAAGCCCTATCTTTAACCTTTTATAATATTTATAATTATAGGCCTTATTATCTTATAAACCTTTATAAATACTATATATATAATACTTATTAAAAGGAATATACCTAATATTTTTAAACTTATTTTATAATATTAGTAGATAAGTATCTTCTTTATCTATTATTAATATATAATTTAGCTACTTTAATAGGGTATTAACTAGGTTTTTAATATTTATATAATAGTATATCTTAAAGTTATATATTATAAGCTTTATTACTTAATATACTTATCTCCTTATTATTATTAATATTATCTAAAAGTACCTTAAGTTATTATAATTAACTAGAAAATACCTATAAAAATTCAAGATTTTTACTTAGGAAAAGTATACTTAAAAGTATAATTCTTCTATTTATTAGTAAGTAATAATAGTTATAAGGGTAATTTAAGTCTAAATATAATAGATATTTATATAAAATTTTATAGATACTAAGACCCCCCTTAAGTATTATAAGAGATATAAGGTAAATATTACTAAAAATATTAATTTTTAATCTAAGGGATTATTTATAATAGTTACCTAGTACTAGAGTATTAATAAATAATTATTAGGCCTACCTATATTATAAATCTATTATAATATTACTTAGGACTAATAGGGTATAACTAAGTATACTATTATTAGACGACTTATTATATTAGTTATTATTAGGAAAAGATATTATTATTATTAAGATAGAAGTATTAAAAGACTAATATTATCTACTAAGTACCTAACTAACTACGGGATATCTAGTATAATAATATTCTATTCTATTAATAACTTTTATACTATTAGACTATTTAATATAACTCTTAAATTATTATACCCCTTATATTATAATATATCTTTTATACTCTTATAATAATTATTAATAGTTATATTAGATTTATTATATTAATATAAAGGAATCTATTAGATATAGGAGTTTATATAACCTAGTATTTATCTAGCTCTCTAAAGTTTAACCGGCGGTATTTAATAAATTAAATAGTAGAATAGCTTATTTTTATTATTAGAAAGTCTAATATTATAGTCTAATATAAAGATATAACTAAATAACTGAATATAGTATTAGGCCGTTTTTATACTTCTAATATTATAATTATTATTCTTATAAGCCGCTAAGTAGCTATTAATAAGATCCAGGTATTAATAATAAGTTATAACTAATATATTAGGGGTAGTCTACCTATTATTTAATAGTACCTACTTATATATAATATTTCTTATTATTTAGCTAGATATATATTTAGGAGTTTTAGGCTTAATAATATAGAGGTTTCCCTATCTTATTACCTATAATAGAGTTATATATAGCTAATTATAACTATAAGTAGGCCTAGTCTATAAGTTAATACTTATATACTTTATTAATTAGCCTTATAATTTATTAATAGTTATAATAAATACTAGTTAGATAGGGTACTACTTATAAATAAAGGGGGTAGGAATCCGCCTATTATTTTCTTTAAACTATAATAGTATTTTAAATAATATTACCTTCTTACTATTATAAGTACTACTCATAATCTCCCCTTTAAAGATATATTTACTATACTTTATTACTTATAATTAGGTCCTATTATATAAATATAATAGATTAAGGTTCCTTAATAGTATAACTAGTACGCCTAGCTTAATATATAACTTATAAGACGGTAGGGAGGGTTTATAAAACCTATAAAAGTACTTAAGGGGGAAGAGTTTATTATCTTCTTCTAATATAATATAATTAATACTCTAGTATATTATTATATTACTAAGGATATATAATATTATTTTAGTATTAATACTAGTAATATCTTTATTAATAATAATAAGAATAGCCTATTCTAATAGATAATCCCTTTAAGAGATATTTATCCTAATATTAATATAAATATTCTTAACTAAATTATTAATAGTATTTCTAGGGGTATAACTATATTTCTAATATAATACCTCTTTATTAGTAGTAGGGCTTTTATAAATATTAATACTATTACTAATAGTAAGGAGATTACCTATAAATAGTCCTATTTTATAATATATAATATCTATCAAATTAGAATTATTAAGTTACTTATTAATAATAAGATTTAAACATATAACGTTATTCTAGAAATAGGCCTTTTAAAGATATACCTTAATAACTTAGCTACTAGATCCTCCTAGAATAACTAGGAGTATTTATTAGAAATTACTATAAAAGTAGACTACCTTACCCTTAAAATAAGCCTAGTAATTATTATAAATATTTTAAAGGCTATAATTAATAGCTTCTATATTATATTAACTTTATATAAGGGACTTATTTTAAAAGATAATATAAGCTTACTTAATTAGCTTAATAAGATTAGTCCCCTTCTTAATCTTATATAAAGAGGTAGTATTAGAGTCTAGGGGTATCTTAAATTATAAGTAAGTAGTCTAACCTCCTTATAATAGTATTAATATAATATTAGAAGATACTACTACTAGAGTAACCTTTTACTAGGAATATAGCCTTTCTATAATAATATTTTAAACTATTATCTTACTAGTCCCTCTAGTACTATTAAAGAAGAATAATATACCTAGAGTACTAACTTTATTATTAGTATTAGTATTAATAGCGGTAATATTCTAATTAGTAGTATAGTATTAATTAATATTTAGCCTATTTTATAAGACCTTAGCCTTATTAGGGGTAATTTAATAAGATATTTCTTCCTATAAAAGTCTATTTAGAATATTATTAAAATTATTAAATAGGATAGTTAGAATAGGTAGGCTATATTAGGTTAGATCCTTAGTATATTTAGGGGTTAATTAATATTCTAATTAGCCGTTAATTAGGTAAAGGGTATACTATTTTATAAATAACTATTACTTATAATAATTATCTAATATTTAAAGTATTAAAAAATCTTATTATAAGAGGTATAAATAGTTATTTAAGATATACTCCTTATATTTATTCTATAATATAAGAGTGTTAGTAGGTTAGAGTTTAATTAATACTAATATAAAAAGACTACGTAGCTTATAACCTCCCTAAAAATCCTTTCCCTTATTAAGGATCTTATTAATATATTTATTATTTTTAGTTAACTTAAGCTTTATATAGGCCTCCTTCTATCCTATTAGCTAGCCGTCTACTATCTAAAGATTATTAAATAATATAGCCCCCTTAATATAATAGAGGAGTAGTTAGTAATAGTAGAGATCCTTAGTTTTAAGACTAATAAAATTAATATACCTAAGAGTCTCCCCCCTTTTATATATTTTCTAATATTTATTTCTTTTATTCTATATAAAGACCTTAGGAAAATCCGCGTATAAGTAGTTAAATAGATCCTATATAATAGTAGGATATTTCCCGTTCTATTTTATAAAAGGTAATAGCTAACTATTATTATAAGCTTCCTTAGTAAGATAGTTTATATTAAAAATTTTATTAATATACCTTACCGTCTATAGTAGTAGGCTGAATAATTTGTTAATAGAGTATTAACTACTTATTAACAGGTTTTTAATTTTAATATATATGTTAAATTATTATTAAGATATCTTTTTATTAATAAGTTGTTAATATACTATTATCTTAAATAACTATTTAAGTTAATAATTAGTTAATTATACTATAAAAGCTTATTAAATTCCTATTATAATATTATTGACAGGTTATTAATAATTTAGTAAATAATTAAACTCTAATTAATATTTAATCGATATCTTAGTAAGTCTTATTAGATAGCTCTTTAACCCGGAATCCTAATAAACTTCCTATTAACTAAGAGGTACCTCTATTAAGTATTTAATTAATCTAGTAATATAGTTCCTATTATTACTATACCTAATATATATAAATACTACTTACTCCTAAAACCTATATAGAAGCTAAATTATAGTATTATAATAACTATAGCGTATATAAAATCCTAATAGTTACTATTAATCTACTACCTCGCTATTAGACTTATCTACCTTCTTAATACCTTATAAATAGCTAGAAATATAGTAGACTAAGGTTTAATAAGCTAGAATACCCTTATCCTATATACCTAATACTAAGTATTTTATTAATTACTAATTTATACGCTAATATTAGTAAATCTATAGATTATTTAAATATAATAATAAATTATAACGACGTAATATTAGAATTACCCGCGTAGATACCTAATATACTAGTTAAGATATAATATAGCTAGCTTTAAGCGAGCGTTTATTAATAGTTACTATCAGGTAAAGAGATCTTATTATACTATTTTTATATTAGCTAATAATTATCTAAGACTTTAGAAGCTATTAGGTAAGGAGACTATCTTTATATTAGCTTACCTTAATATCTAAGACTTCCCTAATTAGGTATTAAAATAATAATAGTACTTACTAGGTAACGCCCCGCATCTACCCCTTTATATATCTCCCCTTACTAGTATTATTAGTTATAGCTCTAACTTATAGGTTAGCTTCTAAGATAGACCGTTAGGGTTAATAGGGGGCTAGCTAGGGGTTTATAAGTATTTTATTAGCGTCTTATATAGGTCTACTTTAAAAAGAATATAACTATTAATATTAGTATACGTAGTTACTATTTTTTTAATATCTTATTATATACTAAGTAACTTAATATTTAAAGCCTATAGATTATATCCTTAGACCTATTATATTATTAGTTATAATATTTATATTCTACTTATAAGTCCTTACTATTATAGAATATTACTCTAATATATAATATTATAAATTAGTAATAGTATTATAAAATAGGGATAGGCTAAATTATAAGAAAGCGGTAATCTAGTCCCTATATACTAAAATATTAAATAGTAATTAGAAATATTAAAGTATAAAGTAGTAATTAGAAATAGAGGAGTAATAAGCTAGACTTATAAAATTAAGTATTTACTAAGTATCCTAATATAATAGTTAGTAATAGTTATTATAAAACCTACTTTCTCTAGAAATTATAGAGGAGATATTAAGTATTACTAATAAGTAGTAAGACTAGTTAATTATTATTATCCTTATAATAAGATTATTACTTTTCCCTATTCTATCCTATTATTATATTAGTATTCTTATATAAGAAAATCTAGGGAGTAGAGAAACCCTTATATCTAAGCTTATTATCTTTCCTAATTATCTCCTTAAATATATATATCCTAGTTATATATCTTTATTCCTACTTAACTATTAAAGTAACCCGCCTACTTTATAAATCTACTAATATTATCTTATATATCTAGGAAGGTCTAATCTTTACTACCTAATATTAGCTAGCTAGTACCTATTATACTACCTATTAAATCCCTAGCGCCGGTATAATAGTCCTCTAATCTAGGTCTATTATATAGTAATAGGATATATATATATATACCTATAATATAAAGGTAAAGGAGATATAAGAGATAGGTTATAAGCTTATATCTAGAGATAAAAGTATTAAGATATAATATAAGTGCGGTTAATATACCCTATTAGTAATAAGTATAATATTAGTTAATAGTAGTAGATTACCTAGGGATAGCTAATTATCTTATAATTACTATAATACTTTATATATATTAGTAGTAGGTATTTATTAAGATAATAGAAATAGGAATTAGAAATAGATATAGTAATAGAGACGGAGATAGTAGTTAGAGATAGAGAAGGTAATTAGTAATAAAGAAGAGGTAGTAATTAGTAATAAAAAAGAGGTAGTAATTAGTAATAGAGATAAGATAAAGAAGGTAATTAGTAATAAAGAAGAGGTAGTAATTAGTAATAAAAAAGAGGTAGTAATTAGTAATAGAGATAAGATAAAGAAGGTAATTAGTAATAAAGAAGAGGTAGAGAAGGTAATTAGTAATGGAAAAGGTTATAGAGAACTATATTTTAGAGATTTAATGATTATAATAGGTATATATAAAGATAATTTCGCGATTATGAAAATTATTAAGTAGCTTTTTATAATTATAATTATAATTAAAGCCCTTATTATAAGTGAATATTATTTTTATATAAACTAAATATTATAATTTAGATCTAATAGGAGGATTTCACCTCCCCTCTCTAGGCGCTTTTCTCCTTCTTCTTTTTTCTTAACCCGCTTAATATATATAATATAGTACTTCTAATAACTAATACCTTATAAGCTAACTACTTTTATATTATTTAATATCTTAAGATATAGCGTCTATAATATAGGGTTAAGCTTAAGCTAATTAAAGTCCTTAACTATTATTAGATATATAAAGAGCTAGGGTCTATTATAAAAAAGTTTATATAATAATACCCTATTAATTCATCCTAGCCTAGATAATTAGATAGTTATAAAGTTACTAATCTAAAAGTTAATTCTATATTTAGATTCCTTATAAAGAAAATTAGTATTATTAAATATTATTATATAAGATATTTATAATATAGTTTATAGTATAAAAAGACTGTATTTAGGAGATAAAATATTATTATTATACCTATTTACAAAGGCTAGCTTTTTATACTATTATATTCCTATCTTTTATAAAAAGGTAATATTAGGCTAGTAGTAGTTAATATTATAGGCTTCTCTTAATATACTTATAAAGGGATACTTAAACTCTAATTAACTAGGCTATAAAGGCTAACTAAGGTAATTTTATATAAAAGATCTTAATAGATAATTTATTATTAGTAGCTTCTTATATATCTTATTATCTATAACTATAAGTTATAATTTATTTTACTTAGCTTTAGTCTATTTAGATTTTAGTAGAAGTATATTAAGAAGGTTAGGATACTACTTATAAATTATTATAAGCCGCGTTATTAAATTTATATTACTTCTTATAAATAACTTAGAGAGTATAAAATAAATAGTCTAATATATAAGGGTACTATATAATAACGTGGCTATTAAGTACTATAAACGGTACGTATATATATATATATATATAGAACTCTCTATTCTTATTAATAGTAAGACTAATTACTACCCTTCCCTTTAGGGGGAATTCCCTCCTTTATATATTATAGGGAAAGGGGTAGTATAGTACTATTATATATTATAAACGCCACGTTAATAGTAATATTATATTCCTAACTAATCCTTATAATTATCTCCCTATCTAGGCTCTTAGGCCTTAAGAGTATAAAAGGTTATAATCTATAAGAGATACTCCCTTAATAATAGAATATTACTCTAATAAGAGTATAATAATATAACTATTTATAAGGCCCTCTAAGCTAAGCCTTAATAATATATAGTTTTATTAAATTATAATAATTATAAATAATACTCTTATATATAATCTTTATATTATAATATATTCTTATTATACTTCTTATTATTCTTCCTTAATTTATTATAAAAGTAATTAGAAGTCTTAATATTTTAAAGTAAATAGGAAGTTATTATTATTAAGGGTTTATTAAGTACTTAAAGTATACCTTCTTTATATAACTTTAATATTATTCTTCTAATTATAATATCTTTATTTTTTATTAATTATATTAAGTCCTTTTTAAATTTTATTTATATTCTTACCTCCTTTATATTATATTATACCTCCTTATACTTTTAATAGTTATTTTAAAAGTAATCCTTAGTAATAAACTTACCCTTAATATTAATTAAAAGAAGACTACTATTACCCCCTCTACTTATAATAGTATATAACCTCTCTTATTAAGTTACTCCTAGCTTATTCTTATATTATCTTATATAATATACCTTTATTATATTATATTTTAATTTAAAGAGTTATAAGTTTAATATTTTTAATTAAAGCTTTATTTACTTTTTTAATAGGATAACCTACGCGCGTACCTCCCCTAGGTTAATAAAATATAAATATTATAAAGATCTTAATATTAAATATTAATAGGAGATCTCTACTTATACTTACTATATCTATACGCGCCTTCTTTAATTTTTAAATATTATAACTACTTTAAACACTAGCTCTAACCTCCCTTAACTTACTAGATTCTAATAAACTTTTAATAAGCTTATTTAATAGTATTATTACTACCTTTACTACACCTCCTCTACCCCTATTACTACTACGGCTCCTATTAAGGTTAACCTAGCTATTACTATTTATATTATAAATACCCTAGAGGGTATTCTTAATATCCTTTAATAGTATATATATATTACTTTATCTCCCCTTTTAAAGTACTTTTAAAGCCTTATTAATATATTATAAGAGCGCCTTCCTCCTATTATAAAGGATAAAGAGGAGGATAAAGAGGATAATCTTATTATTAATAGTAGTAATAGTAATAGCCTTAATACTACTATTAATATAATATAATAGCCCTCTCTTATAATACCTTTAATAGTCTAGTTATATTAGGTTTTTTTTATAATAATAATAGAAATTATTTCCCCTCTTATATAATATAAACTCTATACCTTAAGGTAATTCTACTTAAATCTTTCTAATATATTTAGTATATTAATTAAGTCCTACTTATATAACTATTAATTATAATTATAAGATTATCCCTTTTATTTTATTAAATATTAAGGTTTATTATATAACTTCTTATTTATCTTTATTAATTATAAGCTCTATTTATATAGCTTTTATAATACCCTTATTATTATTTTAATATAGCTTTATAAGTAAGATATAAAAAATATTATATATATAAAAGGTATCAAGTAATCATAACTTATATACCTAACTATTAATATAATTAAAGACCTTAAAAGGCCTTAAATAATATTATAATAATTCTTTAATTACTTATATTAATCTAATATACTTTATATTTAATAAGCTATAATTACTTATATTATATTATCTTTACTTTTATTATTTATTTATATACTCTACTTATATAGCTTATATATAATATAAGTACTACTTTAAACCTTCCTTTTATTTTTAAAGTAATTTAACCCTTTTTTATATTAATAGGACTTCTCTTAATAATAGCTTTAAAAGCTTTATATCTAGCTTAAGTAAATAGTTATAAAGTATTTTATATAAAGGTAACCTAGTATTAATATACTTTATATAATTATATATAAACTCTACTAGATAAAGTAACTCTACTTAATTATTTTATCTCTAGGTAAAATAGTAGTATAAATACTACTTAAGTATACTATTCTATCTCTCTATTTAACTATTTATTTAAGGGTAGAAAGTAGTACTAAGCTTCCTTTTTATATTAATATAATAATATATAACTACCTAGAAGCTATTTATAAATATTATCCCTTAATTACTAATAATACCTTCTAGTTAATTAAACTTTAAAAAGATTTTATAATATAATAGGTTAATAATATTAATAGTATTAATTATCTTTATAATAAGTAAATATCTAGCTACCTTAATATAACAATTTATAACTACTAAGATTATATTATAAATACTACCCTTTTATTTATTTAAAGAGAGATTTATAATAAAATCTATTATAATCTCTTAAAAAGGTCTTATAAGTATTAATAATAATAATAGTATATTATAAATAGTATATCTATATAGCTTTATTAATTAATAAGTTAAGTATTCTTATATATATTTATAAATATCTTATTTTATTAATTTTAATAGAACTTCTACTTAATAAGCTCTTATATAAAGGGTTATTATAATAAAGCTTTAAGATTTCCTATTTAATTACTTTATTATTAGGTATAAAAATTATACTACCCTTATAAAAGACTCCTATTTTATCTATTAATAAAGATATATTAATAGCCTTTTTATAGCCCTAGGACTTTAATAATTATTTTTTATTATAAATATCTTTATCTCCCTCTTAGAGATATTAGAGTATCTCTAATATTAAGTTATTATATTTATTTTATACGCGCTCTATTATTAATATAATTATAATATACCTTCTAGGTACTATTTAATTAATATTAAACTATCTTATAATAGGGTTTAAACTATTATTTATATTACTTTATATCCCTAAGAGCGCGTTACTCTCCCCCTATTTTTAGGGTATAAGGCTTTCTAAGCCCTATCTTTAACCTTTTATATTATTTATAATTATAAGCCTTATTATCTTATAAACCTTTATAAATATTATATATATAATATTTATTAAAAGGGATATACTTAATATTCTTTAACTTATTTTATAATATTAATAGATAAGTATCTTCTTTATTTATTATTAATATATAATTTGATTACCTTAATAGGGTATTAACTAGGTTCTTAGTACTTATATAATAGTATATCTTAAAGTTATATATTATAAGCTTTATTACTTAATATACTTATCTCCTTATTAATAATAATATTATCTAGAAATACCTTAAGTTATTATAATTAATAATTATTATAATTAAGTATAAACTACCTTTTAAGAAGTACCTTTATATCTAGAATACTTTAACTATTATAAGTAGTTCTTAGTTATAAGTCTTATATCTAGTTTCTACTAAATATAACTTATAAGAGTAGAAGGTAATAGGATATTATTCTACTTCTACCCCTTTAATATTAATTAAGAACTTTTATTATAAAATAACTATAATAATTAGAATTAAAGTATTAATTTTTAGTTAAATTTCTCTTATAAAGTTAAAATATATAAGTAATAATACCTCTTAAAAGAGTTAATCTAAGTACTTAAATACTACTCTTATAATATTACTTAATATTAACTTTTTATTTTTAATATATAAATAATTATTTTTTAGATAGTCTATTAATATTATAATAATAGAGAAATAGTATTTAATAAAATAATAGTAGAAATTAGTAAACCTTAAAAAGATCTAAATATCCTTAATACTCCTAGGTTCTAGCTATTTTATTATAATATCTACTTTATATAAATTTATATATATACTATTATAATTAATAATAAAGCTAAGGAATTCTACTTTTATAATTATAAATTTATATTTCTTTAAGTTAATATAAAGTTTAAATTTATAAAGATATTATAATATTACCTTTATAACTTTAATATAAGACTTTTTATCCTAGGAGTAGATAAGAATATTATTTAGATAAATAATATATATAATATTAAGTAATTCTACTAAGGCTTTATTAATATATACTTAAAATAAAGTAGGTATATTAATAAGTTTAAAAGGTATAATTATATATTTAAAATAGCTATATCTTTTATAAAATATAGTTTTCTATTTATTACCCTTTCTTATTTATAAGTAATAATATATATCCTTAAAATCTAACTTAGTTAAATACTTAATATTAATTAATCTTATTAATATTTTATTAATTAATAAAAGTAGATAATAATTTTTAATTATAATTTTATTAAATACTTTATAATTAATATATAAGTATAATATTCTATCCTTTTTTAATATAAAAAGAATTAATATACTTACTAGACTTATAAAATAATAAATCTACCCCTTTTTTAAAATCTACTTAAAGTACTCTCTTAATATACATACCTCTTTCTTTAATAAATTATAAAGTAGGTTAAAGGGAGGTTCTTTATTCGCCTTTATATTAATTATATAATTATAATATATATAAGCTAATAATACCTTAATATTCTTAATTAAGAAGATATCTTAAAATTCTTGAAATTTTAAAGGGAGCTTAACTTTAAGTAGTAGGCTTTTATTACTTACTCTTAAATATATTATAAGGAATATAATATTATTAAGCTACTCCTTTAAAGCTTTAATAGTATTAAAGTACTCCTTAATATTACTTTCCTTAATAGGGAATTACTAATTTTATATAAGCTAATCTACTTAAGGATTTTATTCCTCTAATTATAAATACTTAAGGTAGAAGTTATAATTAAGATTTGTTATTATATAAAAGGCGCCTTTTAAAATTATATAATATTATTAAAGTTAATAAGTTTAATTTACTTTATATAAAAACCTAGTAATAATATTAAATTTTTAACCTTATTATATAAGGTATTATTAAAGCTAGGATCTATTTCTTACTCCTACTCCTTTATTAAGTATATATTAATATAATTAATATCTACTTTAAAGTTAATTAATATAATAAATTCTCTTTATTAGCTTTTAAGCTTTATTTATATTATAATAATAAGTTATTATATCTATTTCTTCTCTTATATTATAATAGTAGATATAATTATAATATTTAAGGGTTTTTTAAATTTAAGTCTTTCTTAACTAGCTTATTTAATATCTTATTAGTTATAAGCTTATTAGTTATAATACTTATAACTATTAATTTTATACTCTAATAATCCTTAATTATATATCCTTTCTTTTAATAATTATAATACTTAATAGTAGAAAGGTTAAGCTTAGGCCTTTAAAGAAGGTATAATAATACCCTAATAATACCCTATCCTTCTTACTTTATATATAAGCTATTATCTTTTTACCCTTAGAAATTTCCTCTTCCTCTTTAAGGATATTAACCCTTAATAGGAGTAGTATCCCTTTAATCTTTATATATAAGTAGTATTATATAAGGCTCTAATTAAGTTATTAATATAATAAGAGTATCCCTTATTTCTAGGATATTAGATTATATTATAAGCTAATTATAAAGATTCTTATATAATTTATTTAAAAGGTTATTATAAAGTATATATTTTATTAATAATTTAAGTTATCTTTTTAATTTAATAAGGTAATTTATAAAGTTTATAATCTTTTAATATTCCTTTTACTTAGCTTCTAAGTAATACTTACTAGTTATTAGATATTAATTTAAAAGATCTTTTATTTAATCTATTAAGAAATTATTAAAGTATTCCTAGGACTATTTATCCTTTAATATATCCTTTATATACTTATATTATATAGCCTTAGGGTCTAAGATTATATATTATAATATATATTAGATTTTTATAAAGTTATTAAGAAAATAAGTTATACTTATTTTAATTATATTAATTATATTATTATACTATTTTTAATATTCTTATATTAACTTTTTATTATATATATATAGGTCCTACGGCTTAAGAATATAAGTTTTATATTAAGGACGCTTTAATTCTAATTCTTTTATTAATAATAAGTAATATTAATAACCCGCTTAAGTAGTATTATTAATATATATTTCCCGCTCTAACTCTTATAAATATTATTATAAATATTATATTTACTACTTTTTAAAGACTTCTTCTTTAAGTTCTTATATCCTTTATAATAGTACTTCTTAGGGTTTAGGTAGTAAGGACTAGGTTTATATACCTAATAGCTACTCCTAAATAGTTAATTATAATTATAATATTATTATTATTAATTTATTAACTAATTCTTAAGACTTACTTTCTTTATAAGCTTAGTCTCTTATATTAGGGTAAGTTACTTATAATAGTTAATTAACCTTTTTTCCTTATACCTATAATAACCCTTCTCTACTTATCTTACTAATAGTTAGGCTACTACCCCTAAGTAGGGTAGAGTAATTAGAATATAAGGGTACTATATAATAATATAGCTATTAAGTATTATAAATAGTATATATATATATATAGAACTCTCTATTCTTATTAATAGTAAGACTAATTACTACCCTTCCCCTTAGGGGGAATTCCCTCCTCTATATCTTATAGGGAAAGGGGTAGCGTAGTACTACTACGTACTATGGACGCCACGTCGATAGTAGTACTGTATTCCTAACTAGTCCTTATAAATATATAGCTTCCTTTATTAATAGTACCCTTATTACCTTATAAAAGTTAGTATTTAAGATATCTACTTTAAAGCCTTAATACTTATCTTTACTAGAAAATATAGTTATATTATTAGGCGTAGTATATTTAGAAGTAATATTATTAAAATATAGACTAATATAAATATTTAATCTTAATATAAAAATATTATATATAATAGCCTTCTTTAAGATTCTACTACTAACTAAAAAGGATTTTATAAGTATATTAAAATCTACCTAATTAATATACTATAATTTACTATCTTTATATTTAGTACTAACCTTATCTTTATTTAAGTTATTTTAGGATATAGCTAGTAAAATAGGGAGCTCTCCCCTCTTAAACTCCGACGCTAATACTAGAGCTATATATTAGTAAAGTTATTAGAATACCTTTTTAATAGTATAAAGAATAATTATTAGATTATCCTAATCTTATTAGTTTATATATTATAATAGTATAATAGTATTACTCTTTATTATCTATATATAATATTAGATAATAGAATTAATAGTATCTAAGTTTAAACTTAGATAAATTATAACTTTTATAACTTTAAGGAAGAGGGGTTAGATATATCTTAATTATAGCTAAGTATATAATAAGACTAAGGTAATTATTAATAGTTAAGTATATTCTTATATCTTATAACTTTTTAGGTAATAAGTAGGTAATTATAATCTACCTTATAAAGGTAGGAAAGAGAAGGTCCTAATCTTTATAATATAGGTATTAAGGCCTAGTTATATAAAGATAGTATTAATAAGGTAGTATTAAGCTTACTTTATAATACCGGCGAATTTAGAATATACTATATCTATAAGCTTTAATTAGATTATATCTAAGGTAGGAGTAATATAAACTAATATAATCTACTTAGTAGATATACTAAGAGATTTAAGAAATATCTTTAACTTTACTAATAGTAGACTCCTAGTATATTTTTATTTAAATATAACTTTATAATAATATTAAGTATTAAGTAGAATATTAAATATTAGTTTTAATTTCTATAACTTTATAATTAGGTACTTCTTATAGCTTTAATTTATTAGAGGAGAGCTAAATCCTAAATTCTCTATCTATTATTTTATATTACTAGTAAATACTATTATAAATATATATAAAGTCTAGGATATATTATTAATCTTAATACTAGGTAAGCCCTTATTTAATATAATAAATCTAGGTCTAAGGACCTTAATAATATCCTTAAGACTACTTTTATAAGGTCTAAGAGCTAAGAGAAGGATATTAGCTTATTACTTTCTTTCTTACTAGTTAAGTCCTACTATTATAATATATATACCTATAATAGAATAATATATATTATAATAGAGTCTAAATATATTAATAAATATTAATAAGGGAAGGTAGGTAATAGGAGACTTAGTAAAGCTAAGTAGATAACTTTAAAACTATATAGAAAGCTTTAATTCTCCCTATAAAAGAGCTAATTATATTAGCGGCTAAGTATCTATAATATTACTATCCTATATTATTCTTATAATAAATTTACTTTAATAGGCGGCGAGATTACTAGATCTAGGACCTTTATACTTATAGTTAAAGAGAATATTAGTCTCCTAGTAGAAGACTTACTACTAACTAAGATACTTAAAGTCTTTATCTAGTAAAAAGAGCTCTCTAGCTATAGATTATAAAGATATTAAGTAATTATCTTATAAAATACTAAAATATAATAATAGTAAAAGAGGATTTATAATAATAGTAATAGCTCCTTATATAATTACTCTACTAGTATAGTCTTTACTAATTATAAAGATATAGCCGAAGTAATATTTAGAATTCTAATACTAGTATTAAGATTATATATAATAATAATAAATATAATTAGAAGGTAGAATAGCCTATTAACTCTAATTAATTATATATTTACTAGAGTATAATTTAATTAAAGTAGCCTACATTATAAAATAGTAGAGTTTACTTAGCTAATCTATAAAATATATAAGGCTAAAATAGACTTTATTATAAAATAATTAAGATAATAATATAGTCTTAAATAGGTAGACTAGATTAAAGAAATATATTATTTTAGTAGCTAGCTTATTAATATTCTTAACCCCTTATATAAGAAGGTACTATATTATAACTAGGACCTCTTATTTTTATATTTTTATAACTAGTAGTTACTAATATATATACTTTTTAATAGTACTAATTATTTTAGGAAGATCCCGTAATATTTTAATATTTTCTAGTAGCCTAAATACTTCTAATAGACTCTAGTAATTATATCTACTTATACCTATAACTTAATACTATAGACTAAATATTATAATAAATAGATCTAGCTTAATTAAAGATCTTATATATAGGACTTCTTATAAAAGATTTATAGCGGAGGCTTAACGGCTAGGAGGCTATATAAAATTAGTCTCGTTATCTTCTTCTTCTTCCATAGCTTAGTTTAATACTAGCTTATTAAAATCTTCTATAAACTCCGTTATAAGTAGCTCTAGCTCTAGTAGTATATTATCTAGTACTAGCGGATTATCTAATAAATTATTATTATTATTATTATTATTATTATTATTATTATTATTATTATTATTTTAATCTTAATTAATAATATTATTAATCGGATTATTAGGTCTAGTATTATTAATTAAATTGAATAGATTATTACTAATACTAATTATATCCTATTAAAATTAATACTACGTATACTCTACTTAAGAATAGAACTAATAATTCCGCTAGTTATAATAACCTTATTAAGGATTATAAGATATTTATACTAAATCTACCTATTTAAAATAGATCTATCTTTAATCTAATTATCTCTAATAGGATTATCTTCTATTTATAACTTTATAACCCTTATACGTTTTTAGCTATTCATAATATAAAAGCTTAACTTTATAACTATCTATTAAAGATCTAGGATTCCTCTTTATTATAAGAAGCCTAATAAGCTATTTATAAGGCGAGATATTAGAATAGTATTAGGCTATAGAAAGGCGGGGAGCTAGCTATATAGTAGAAGGTATAATAGTATAATAGATAGCTTTATATACTAATATTAGATAATACCTAATATTAAGAAATTAGTAGAAATAAGAAATTATAAAATCTTACTAGGTTATCCTAAGGCCTATTAAGAGGTCCTAAGTTATATTATCCTATATATATAAATTCCTCTTATTACTATTAATATAAGTTATTAGTATACTAGAGAGAAATAGGGAAAATATCTTACTATTAAAATTATTATAATATCTATCTTATACTATTTATATAATTATGCTACTAATAATACCTCCTAGATATTATCTAATATATCGGCTAAACTATTAAAGCTAACCGCCTTATCTACCTATTATAGCTACTAAGCCTAGTACTACTAGGAAAGTCTATAAGTAATTATACTATTTACTACTAGGTATAATAGCTACTTAATACTATAAAAATTATAATATCCCTAGTAGTTATAAATAGATCCTCCTACCTTAGGTAGATATATAGCTTATTATATAGGCGTATATAAAGTATATATATATAAAAGATAGTATTAGGATAGTATATCTAAGGGATTATATTAGATATAATATAGCGTAGAGGCTATAATAGGGAGTATTAGAATCTTATAAGAGGAGTTATAAGTATTCTTAATATATATAATATAGTTAGGATCTATATATAGAGTTATAAATATTAGTAAAATAGCGTTAATATAGGGGTTAGTAGTTAAAATTCCTAAGGTAAAATATTTTCTAGTACCTTACTATAGTTACGTTACGCGTATTAATTTAAGCTTTAGAATATTATACCTATCTATTCTCTAAGTAATTCTCCTTATCTCCCCTTACCACCCCTATAATATATTCTCTATAGTATTAATTCTCTATTATATTTTCTCCTCTATAGTATTTATTCTCTATTATTTTTTCTTCTCTATTATTTTTCTGTCTCTATAATAGTAAATTCTTAGTAATTAAATCCTACTAATAGTTAGTACTCTATTATAAGCGCTTCTAAGATATCTATAAGATTAATATCTTTAAAGGTATTTATAAAGAGGGACTTATATAAGACTACTATTAAGCCTACCTTATAGAAGAGGAAATACGTTAAGTAGAATAATATTAAGACTATAGATAATAATAATAAACTACCTCTAATCCTATTAGTTCCTAAGAAGAGGAAATAAGTCTCTAATAACTATAATAAAGACTCTAATTTTATTTTATTAAAGACTAATATAAGATAGAAGCTATTTACTTTAATAGTTAGTTTAAAGCCTCTATTAATATTCTATACTACACTAATTATATTTCTTAGAGTTATAGTATAATAGAGGATAATAATCCTAGAAATATAGGTAATATTAGTAATAGGTAGATAGATAATAATAAGGAGCTAGATAAGATAGTAGAGAAAGAGCTTTAATAATATTAAAAGAATAATAAGAAGGCCTCTACTAGTAGACTACTAGTATAAGATACTACCGACCTTAATAGACTAAGTAAATTTTTAATAGATATATAAAGTAGTTTAAGTAACCTTTAAGATATATATTAAATTTAATATATCTATTATTTTATATTATACCCTAAAGCCCGCCTAATCTAATATACCTAAGGTAAGGAGATTACCCGCTATAATTAGGAATAGAAGCTTTTAAAGACTAGGATTAATAACTATTATACTAATTAGAAAGCCTAATCTATTAGATATATAAAGGTATATTCCCTAGCTCTATTAATTTAAGATTAGAGCTAATAGAGAGTATAATAATAATTAGTAAAGCGTTTTATTAAGGATAATTTATAAGGTTAGATTAAATAATATATAGATCTTAAGATGCTAGCTAAGCTATTTAAGTATAAGTATTTAACTAGTTCTTTTAAGTTTATTTTTAACTTTATTAAAAACCTTATTAATATTCTAGAAATAATCTAAAAATTCTAATTATAGTATATCTTCTTTAAAAGTTTATACCTATATTAAACTTTATTAGCTTTCCTATTTTTAACTTCTTAATAGCTATCTTCGCTAATTTTACTACCTAATATAAGCTAGCGCTTAATTAGGATAATAATTCTTCTCTACCTTATAACTTATTATATTAGTATAAAATACTTCTATATTAATTTTATAAGATAGGTATATTAAATTACTTTAAGGGTCTAAATATAAATAACCTAGTAGTACGGGAGTCTAAGAATAGAAAGACGGCTATAGTAGATAAGTCTATTACTCTACTAGATAAGGATAAAGGTTATATATTCTATAATAGTAATAGTAATAATAAGAATCCTACTTTAGTAGCGGTAAGGTGTTAATCTATACTCTTTCTATATTATTATTATAATCTACGGTATAGAGAAGCCGGAGCTCTCTTTAGCTAAGCGATAGTACTGATAGATAATAGGGATAGGACTAGGACTAGGACTAGGACTTTAGCTTATATTAGGCCTGCCTATAATATTTATAATATATGGAATATTTATAGCTAGCATTCTACTTTTATAATTCCCTATATAATAAATAGTACTTATAAAGATTTTATCTTACTATATTATTTAATAATAGTAATAAGGGCCTTAATATAGTAGTACGGTATTAGAGCGATAGATTATTATCTCTATATTTAATAGAGGTTTAATTAATTCTTAAAAGAGAGTTAATATAACTAATTATTTAATAATAACATTTTATTAACTATATATTAATAGTAAATTAACTATAAGTTCACTTAGTATTAATACTAAGGGTTAGTTACCTAGGAATCAACACTTTACTAGACGCTAAGAGAGGCCCCCTAAGGTAGTCTTATAAAGCTTATTACTATCTATTAGCTTTTATTTAATAGCCTTATTAGTAGCCTAATTATTAGCTAGTTTTAAAAGGGTATACTATTAGTCTAGAAGATAGATTTATAAATACTCTATATAGGGCTTTATAATACTTATACTAAATAAGAGTATCTTCTAAATAGCCTTAATAGACCTAATCTAGTAAGTAGATTAGAACTCTATAATTTTATCTACTAACTCCTCTTACTATTATAACTAGCCGTTAAGAGCGGAATTATTATTATTACGCGTATAATTCCTAGTAAGAGAGATATTAGCCTAATTAGGTCCCTTATAAATATATTTATATAGATAAGAAATAGACTTAATAAAGCTATAAATCTTAATATTAATATAGGTATTATATTTCTTTAATAGGTATAAGTTATAAGGGATAACCTACCTATTATTAATAGAGGAATTAAGTTTAGGGGGTCTAACTATATATACATAGAAAAGATAACTCCTATTAAATATAAAAGATATCTCTTAGTAAAAATCCTTTAAAAAAGCCTTATTATAATAATTCTTCTCGCGATTAAAATATCTATTACTAGAGACCCTAGTATAGTAATTATAAATTATATATTATAAGACTAACTTATATAATATATTATTATCCTATTAAAGGGGGATAAATACTTAAATAATACTATTAATATTACTAACTATCTAGATTTAATCCTCTTTTTATATAATAAAGAGAATATAAGTATATAAGAGACCTTACTTCTAAAACTTAATAATATAATAGTAGCCTATATAAATATTAAAGATATATTACTTAAAGAGGTCTCTTATTAGCTCCTAGAGCTTTTAATTAAAGATATAAGTAATTAGATTATAATAATACTCTAATATCTAACTAGGTTCTAATAAGCTTTAAATATTAGGCCACTTAAAATTATATATAAAGGTAATAAAAAATTTAGGTTTACCCCTTTTTTAAATTATTATTATAATATTTTATATTCTTACTTTTATAATATATAGACTTCCTAGTATTATTAATAGGAGGATAGTTACCTTACTATTAATATCCTTAAGCGAGATATCTAAATTAATACTAAGCCTATCTATTAGGCCGGAGTAGTAGTCTACTTAAATAATCTATTAATTCTAATAATACTAATTTAGGTTATTAAGCTCTATTAATATCTAGATATTAATAGCCTAGTAACTAAATAGATATCTACTATTAATAGTATAATCAAAGAAATTAGGCTAGATTTAAATAATAATTAGCTAATTATTTAAATTATATTAACTACCCCCTAGCTATTATCTAAATAATTTAGAATTATTTATAACTAAGCGGATTTAGGTCTAGAAAAATAACTAGGGAAATATATTAAATAATCTTACTTATATCTATTTTATATAAAATTAATATCTTATTACTTACTAAGACCTACTATAACCTTAAGGTATATACTTGCCGGTAATATACTAGTCTAGTTCCTACTTAGGGTTACTACTATCTCCCTACTCTAGTTTATTATTACTACTAATTAAGGTATACTAGGTAAGCGTACTAGTAATATAATTCTATTATAATATATATAGTAAATAGTCGCTTAGAAGCTAATAGCTAGCTAATAGGAGGTAGTTATATTATAACTATTTATTAAATAAAAATAGGAGCGGATAGTAGAGGGTTATATAAGAAGGATACTAGTTAGGGATTAATATAAGGCCCCTCTTAATAGTTTTAATATAAATATCCCGCTTAATCCGGCCTCTTATAATATTATTAGGAGTTATTATAATATAAGCTACTTCTATAAAGGTAGGGTAATTATAAGTACCCTTATCCTATTATTTAAGATTTAGCTATTAGATATAAATGCTTATAATATTAATAGGATATTATAATTTATTCTCTTAAGGCGGTTATAATAGGATTTAAACCCCTAGATATATAGGTTAATAGACTAGAGGGTATATTAAGTAGAAATAAGGGTATTTTAATTTAAATTATTAAAATATTAATAGTAAATATCTAGTTACTCTTGTATACTATTTAGTATATAAATCTAGGCGAATTTTAGCCTAAGGCTATTATTAATAATAAGTAGACCTATTAGATAATAAATAGACCCCTAGATCTAGAAGGTAATTTAATTAATATAGGTATTAATATTAGTCATACCCTTACTAGTAAAGGATAGATAGTCATTATAACTAATAATATTATTTAAAAATTCTTTATTATATATAGTCCTCCTTTATATAGATTATCTATTAAGAATAATATTATCTACGTTACTAAGTAATTTATTAATAAATTATACCCTTAGCTTAGCCTCCTTTTAAGGCCTCTTAGGTAATAAGTTAATATTAGCTAGCTTATATAACTAGTTAGGAGATAGCTAATTATTCTTCCTACTATTATAATATAGCTATTAATTATCCCCTAAGTTACTATATTATTATTTTTATAATAGTACGTTATAGTATAAATATCTATTTATAGGGATATTAAATAATTTATTAACTAGGTAGGGTATTATATCTCCTACTATCTAGGGATCCTTATATACTTAATATCCCTAGCTTAGTATCTACCCCTAATATATATTATTTAGACGCCGGTATAAGCCTTATTAAATAGGGGGCTAGTACTTAATATTATTATCTTAATTAGCCTATTATAAGGCGTACTAGCGACGTATATCTAGATAATATTTAAGAGCTAATAAAGGAGTAATTTCTCGGGGGGTCTCTTTAAAGATAGGGGGAGTAGGTTATTAAGAGTTCCTAGGCGGAATAACTACTTAAATAGTTATATTAATAAGGGCTATATACTACTAGGGAGTAATACCCTTATTAATATAGCTATAAGGGTAAGTACCTAATAATATTTCTCTAGGGTAAGGTTCTATTAATATAATATCTCTAGGGTTTACTAGTAGGTTAGTAGACCTAACTTAGGTACCTAAATTAATAGAAACCGTATACTTATACCTTATAAAGGCCTAGGTAAAAACCCTTACTATTCCTATCTCCTTATAACTTCTAGTTTATTTCTCTTTATACTATATTCGGCTCTTTATACCTAGTACTTATATTTATTACCTTATTATCCTAGCTCCCTAGGGCTAGATTATATATTATAGTAGCGGGTATTATTCTAATAATAAAGACTTACGCCTTAGCTTAATCCTAATATAGCTATATTATTATAAGTAAGAATTAGCCTAGTATCCTAGTTTAGATTATCTATTTTACTATCTACTTTACCTCCTTTATACTTATAAGTATCTTATAAGTATCTAATATCCTTAAGGTATCCCTTAGCTCCTAGCGGTAGTTATAAAACCTAGGGTAGTTAATAAGGATATATCTTATATCCTACTTATACTAGCTATACTTATAGCCTATAAATATAAAGCTAGGGACTTTATACTAATATAAAAAGGTAGCTAGCCCTATCTTCCCTATCTTTATTTATATAAGGGTAGAGCTCTCTACCTTTTAAAAGCCCTTATAAAGGGCCCTCCTACTAGTTTATAAGCCTTTAAGCTAGGTAGGGGGATAATCCCTAGCCCTTAGTCTTACCTAGTATTCTCCTTATATTACCTCCTAGGAGGACTTCTACTAATAGTATATCTTCTTCTTAATTCCTTAAGGGTATTAGATTACCTCTTTAATTATAATTATATTCTAGTTATCTAGGTATAAGGAGTATAAAGCCTACTTATTCTTCTCCTTTATAAGGGACTCTACTACCTTTCTCCTCTTCCCTCTCCTAGCCTTAAGCTTCCTCTAGATATATCTATTCCCTATTATTATTACTAAGTAAATTCCTTTTAATATATACTAGTAGAGAATTAAATAGTCTAATATTAATTATATAAGGGCTATCCCTACCTCTACCTTTAATACTTATATTAAGGTAGCTTTATATACCCCTAATACGCGTCTTAAGTAGCTATTTTAGATAACTTTAAGCTTCCTTATATATACCTTCTTTATTTCCCTTAGGCCTTATAATATATATTATATAATAGACGCGTAGGTTATTACTAACCTTATTATTATATTATATACCCTCCTAGCCTTATTAAGGGTAGCTCCCTATATTAATATTAATATTATAAAAAGGGTTAGGCTCTAAGTAGTAAGCTTTACTTATACTCTCTTTAAGTATAAGCCCTATTATAATTTACTATTAATATATAGTCCTAGGACTTAGATCTCTACCTAGGGTTTTATTATTATATACCTTAAACTAACTACCGCGCTTATATTAAAGTAGTAGGGGTAGTAGGTAAGGTAAATTAACTTATATTTCTAGGGGGCGAAGCTTACCTTATATATTAAAGCCTATTTAAGGTAGATCTTATATACTAGTTCTAGGGTTTTATAATTCCCTTTTATAATTTTCTTATATACTAGTAGATAGATATTATTTATAAACCCTTTAACTTATAATTATAACTTAATAATTATATACTCCTTAATAAGTAGCGCGTTAAAGAATAGGAAGAGGATAAGAGAAATTAATAACCCCTAGGGAATCCTTATCTCTATTAACTCTATTCTACTTATTATCTTTCTAATAATAATAGATAAGTACCTCCCCTTTAAGAAGCTTTCCGTCTAACTTATAATATAATAGGGGATCCCCTTTCCCCTAAGGTTATAAATAAGTCTCTAGTAGGAGATATTATTAAAAGCTCCTATAATATCTAGTAAGAGAAGGCTAGTTATATTAGCCCTATTATAATCTTATATTATATATACTACCTTTATAATAATCTCTAATACTATCTTTATTAACCTCTTCCTTTATACCCCTATTTATTCTTAAGGGAGGAGGCTTTAACTCTTAGTATAATTATTAAGTTACTTTATAACTATTAATTCTAAGGCCTTCTTAAGGGTACTTAGTAGTACTATTAGATAATATACCTTAAATATTATATAATCTTCCTTCTTTAGCTTTTTTAAGATAATTATATTAGCCTTCTTAAACTCCCTTAAGTAATAGTTAAGGGAGAAGTATATATTAAATAAGTAGGTGAGCTTCTTAAGGAGCTTATCTACTATTAATCTAAGAAACTAATTTAAGATCCTATTAATTTTTAAGGCTTTATCCTACTTTAGTTTATAAATAGCCTACTAGACCTCCTTATATATTACCCTATTACTAGGGTCTACTAGTAGTAGTAGGTACTCTACCCTCTTAATATTATTTAAATTAGCTTATAAAGGGGGTAGGAAGAATATTATTTATAAGACCTCTACTTTCTCTTTAAAGGTCTTAGCTACCCCGTCCCTATTATCCCTTCTTAAAGGGGGAAACTTAAGGAGGGGTTATAATAATAAGTTATTATTTCTTACCTACTTAATAAGGCCTTATATACCCTTCTATAATTTAGTAGTATTATAAACCTTCCTCTTAAAGTTAATTACCTTTTTTATTTATAATATCCTATCTCTCTCCTTAATAGCCGCGTTCTTAGCTCCCTTTATAATAGTATCTTTACTCTATTAAAATACCTTTATACTTTTTATATTATTTTCTATAATAAGCTAATACTTTAAGTTCTAGAAGGTTCTCCTCCTACCCCTAGGTTTTACCTAGGGGACTATCTCCTCTATTATCCCCTTTAAGCCCTATTAGAGTTATAAGAGGTAGTTATCTATTTAGTTTATAATCTCTAATAGCTTAAGGCCTAGCTTCTAGCTTAATATATAAGCCCTATTTTTAATCTCTCCTAGGTCTACTATTTTCTATAATCTCTTAGGTGTATATTACTATTCCTCTACCCTTAAGTTAAGCTCCGTATATATAAGAAGGTAGTTAGAGCTAAATTATAGCTTAAAGCGTACCTAGTAGGCCCGTACCGCGCTAAGGAGCCTAGGTATAATAAAGACTAGGTTAATTATACTTTCTAACCCCCTTACCCTTTAAGTAACTATCCTATTTAGTAGAGCTAGATCTATCTTATTATTAGATATAATTCCTACTAGCTAGTCTACTTTAGGGTAGTATAAAAAATATCCTAGGTTATTTTAATTAGGGTAATAGAGGTTAAAATCCCTTATAATAATATATTCCCTAGGGTAGCTAACCTTTTCCTCTACTATTTAAAGGCTTAATAGATTCTTACTTATTACTAGTAATAGGCTTAGGTTATATATATTATATATCTAGAGGCGTACTTAATATCCCCCTTCCCCTTAAGTATAAAGTTAGAGCTTAAGGGTATTAATATCTTTTATAAAGAACTCCGCGTCCTAGCTATCTATCTAGAGTCTTTTATTAATATAGAAATATACTCATATACCTTACTCTACTTTATATACTAGAAAGAACGCCCTAGAGCTAGGGTTATAGACTAAACGCGTCGAGTCGGTACTTTAAACTCGAGTCGGGTACCTGACTTAAGTCTTAGCGATTTAATACTAAAATCTAATACTAAGTATCTTAAGTTAGTACCTATATAGGTACTAAGTATCTTAAGTTAATACCTAGGTAGGTACTAAGTATTAGTACTAAAGTATTAACTTAAATTACTAAGACTTTAGTTTTAGTAAGGGTATTTTACTAGACTATAATATTAGGAATACTTTATAATAATATAAAAGGGTAATATAATTATTTAATAGTTATTAGTAGATAGCCTATCTATCTAGTTAGATATCTCTATAATCTCGTACTTATAATCCTTCTATTTATTACTATCCTCCTTACTATTATTATACTTACTATTATTATCCTTACTACTACTACTAGTCTTACTAGTATCTTCTAGTTTATATTCCCTATTCTCTTCTTTATCCTCCTTAATAGTATACTTAATTTCTTTCCTATTAGTATTAACTTTAATTAAGATACCCTCCTTATCTTAATTCCTCTTTATAGGGTTAGGTATAATATAATCCTTTATATTAAACGCGTTAGTATACTCTTATATAAACTTAATATAAGTATTTATAATATTAGGGTCTTATATATCTTTTAATTCCTCTAGACCCTTATAATATATAATCCTTTACTTAATAATTTATATAATTAATAGATTAAATCTAGTAAATTCTAGCCTAATAGTATCTATATCTTCCTTAGAAGTATTCTAAAAGTTAAGTTAATTAGAAGATAGGATTAAAGACTAATTATATATTTACCTCTTTTATAGAATTAGTTATACTATTTATATTCTATATATAATTTACTAGTTTATCTAGCTTAGCTTATTCCTTAGTAGCCTCTTTATTATCTTTAAGGCGTAACTCTATCTTAAAATATTCTATTATATAATATTAGCTATTTAGGAAGTATTATATTACCTAATTATATTATTATAAATCCCTCTTTTATATTTTTCCTCCTTTATAATATCCTTTACCCTAATTACTAGCTCTATATAATCCTCTTTAATAGCTATCTTTTATATATCTAATTCCTTTAACTTCTTAATCCTTTTTAATACTACTACGCGGTTATTAGATACTTTTATATATAATAGCTTCTTATTATTATCCTAGTCTTTTATATACTCTCTACTCGCGATTAATTTAAGATTCTAGTTATAAAGACTTAATATTATTATAATATTATATTAGCTTATTTATCTAATAATATATTTAAGTAATATAATTAGTAATAAATACTTATTATATATTAATAACCTATCTTATTATAATATCTTAAGTATATAGAGGTAGGAGGAGTTATAAAGAAGATTTTAAGGGGTAATTCTACTTATAATTATACCTATAATCACGCGGAATATTCTACTTAATATTACTTTACCTTATATTAAAACTTCTAAACTTTATATTCCTTCTTTTATCTATTATTATATATATTTAATAACTTTAATAATAGCTTATACTAAGTAGACTAGTAATATTATTTTATAATATATTTCTTACTCTATATATTAATAGGTAGATAGTATAATTAGGTAATAAAATACTAAAATTACTAGCTACTAAAGGGGGTAAACCCTTATAAGGTAGGGGAGTAAATAAGCTATTATATAAGAAGGGAAAGGTAATATAAATAGGTAATATATTAAAATATAATTAGCTAATCCTTTATAAATAGTAGTATTAAAATTAATAATATAAAGATAAAAGTATAAGGTTAACTTAAGTCTTAAAGCTCTAAGGGAGATAAGATAATATTAAAAATCTATTAATAACCTTATCCTAAAGCTACTATTTAGTTATATTATAAGGGAGGTTATAATAGATATTATAGGAGTTAGCGTAGACTTATATTAAATCTAAAGTTTAGCTTTAAAAGTATTATAAGATATTATAAAAGTATTTATAATATCTTTTCTCTTAAGTAAGTATATTACTATTTTATATTACTATTAATCCTTATAGTAATTACTTATTAATATATCTTATAATATAGATTTAAATCTACTTTATATCTACGCTAAATATATTACTATTATATAAAGGGATTTAAAGCTTATAAAGGAATTAATAGGGAGCTTTAATATTATACTATTTAGCGCTTAAGGGTAGTAATAGTTTTATAATATTAAGAGTAGAGGGTAGGTCTAGGATAGTATAACGCTCCTAGTATTACAGCGCTCCTAGTATTATAGCGCTCCTAGTATTATAGCGCTCTTAATATTACGCCACTCTTAGTATTATAATACTCTTAGTAAGATAAAGAATTATATTACCTTTTTATATTACCTTTATATATATATATAGAAATTAAACCTACTTTTTAAATATATTACCTAATTATTAAATAACTTTAAAATAATAACTACTAATCTATTTATCTTAAGATATCTATTAGTTCTAACTTAAAAGGATCTTCGCCTCTATTAATACTTTGATTAATATCTTCTTCCCTTTAAAGAATATCCTAGGATTTAGTAAGAGCTTCTTTAGGGTTTAAACCTATAATATAATTATAATACTTTAGAAGTATTACTTATTTTATAAACTCTAGTTATAATTATACGCGATCCTATAAATATACTCTTTAAGTAAGATTAAAGACTCTCTTAATACCTATAAATAATATTAGATATAAAAGGATATCCTTAGCTATTTATATTAAATTTAGATAAGCTAAAGTATTATTCTTTTAATATTCTTATATAGGAATATCCTCTAGTAGACTTTTAGTATAAAAGTATTAAATAGCTTTACTTTATAATAAAGACCTATAATTTAGATATTAAAGTAGCCTTCTCCTTACTCTTATTAAAGGCTATTACTAGTTAATATAAATTTAAATATATTATTATATTATATTACCTTATTAATATTCTATATATCTTATATATTAGTCCTTCTAATAACTAGTATTATCTTATAATACTTATAAAAGTAGTTAGTAAATTTATTCTTATATATCTTTTTATAAGAGGTTAAAGTATTATTATTATTTAACTCCTCTTATTTATCCTAAGTTTTATATAGACTTAATTTTATAAAAGGGTCTAAAATATTAGTAAGGTTATATATTAATCTACCTTTACCTTCTATTTTAAAATAATACTTAGTAAGTTTTACTAAGGCTACTTTATAAGTATTAATAATACTTACTCTACTAAGTATCCTACTATTATATATTATTATTTTAGTATAATTAAAATAATTAAAAAGTATATTATAGAATTAGAACCCTAAATATATACCTATATTTATTATGTAAGAAACTATTAAGGTAAGTTAATAGATAGGATTTAATATATTTCTAAGTAGTAAGATAATTAACTACTTATATCCGCTAAAGTTAATCTTATTAATTTTTAGATTAATTATATTTTCATCTATCTAAGAATTAATAATATATAATAAAGTATTAGGTAGGTAGAATTCTAATAAATATAAATATCTTATTTAAGTTTTCTAGGTCTTCTAATAGAGCTTTCTTATAGCTATTAAAAACTAAGCTTTTATTAAGGAGACGAGTTAATAGCTATTATAAGAGCGCGGATCTATTATAAATATTAGTAAGTATATTACTAATTTATATTACTTCTATTATACTATACCTTCTTAATAATAATAGATAGACTTATACTTACTTAGATATCTTTAACTTAAGTATCCTCTAATAATACTACTATATTATCTAAGGCTTCTAAATCTAGGGCTTTAATAAAGTCTTATATTATAAGGTTAAAGATATAAGTTATATAAGGAATAGAGTTCTATAATTTATCCTATTAGATTTCGCGCTAAGTAAGAGATTTCTCTAGTTTATCTTTTAATATTCTATTATTACTAGTATTATTAGTAATAACCCTAAAAAGTTTATCTTTAATTCTATAAATAGTTAATATCTTTATTACTTCTATTATAAGTAAATACCTAGAATAATAGATATTAAGTAGTATAAAAGTAATAAGATATTCCTAATATTAAAAATTAGTATTAACCTAATAGACTAGTACTCTAAGATAAGCGACCTTTTAAGGACTAAATTAAGTATCTAATATAATAGAAATATATTAGGGATACTCTAGATCTACTTTAATTTTTATATATATTCCTTTAAAATCTAAAAAGATTATACTTTATAATTTAGTATAATAGATTAAGGTTAAATCTAGACGGGCTATTAATAATAATTACTAAAACTCTAGTTAATTAATAGTATAAAAAGATTAATTTAAGGTAAAAAAGTATTTATATAATTATTTATTCTACTTCTCTTATGAAAAGTTAGTAGAAAACCTAATATTACTTTTCTTCTAATATTATCTTAAAGAATTAGTTTTATATTACTATTTTATATTACTATAGATAATTTACCTAAGTTAAAGAAAGTTCTATTTATAATAATAGATTTAGCCGCTTTTATAAATAGTATTTACTTATTTAAATATATTTCTTTATATTAGATATACTTAAATTACTAGTTACTATTAGGTAGTCTAGAAGTTTTTTATACTTCTTATATATAATCTTTAATAATCCTTCTACTATTAAAGTTAATTAGATAAAATTATCCTAGATATTAACTTATTTACCTAATATAATTTTCTTAAATTAAAGGGGATTTTTAACTTTAGTATTTAACTTTAATTTAATACTTTTACTAATAATAGTTTACCCCTACTATACTTTAAATTAGACTTTAGAGGCCGAATTTTATTTAATATATTTATTATTCCTTACTAGTACTAATTCCAGGAATTCTTTTCTAATAGACTAAATAGTATTTTAAAGAAGCTCTTTCTTCTAATAAAAGGATTTATTTAATATACCCTAACTAACTTAACTTATAAATTAGCTAGGATAAATATTACTTAATATAGAATTAAGTATAGTAAGATTATCTAATTCTAATTTAATATCTTTATTACTAGGTTTTATAAGAGTTAATATAGTATAGGCCCTATATATATAATAACGTAGGAGTAATATAAACTAGTAATATAAATATTTACTATATTAAAGAGAAAAGATAAAGGATACTAGGAAGATAAAGTTATTAGTATAATAATCATTCTAAATATATATTCTAGGGAGACTAGTTTAGTTCCTTCTACTATTTTATTAGGGGCTTAGCGTCTTAGTAATACCTTAGTAATTTAAGTCGGGTTAACCCGACTTACTAAGGTATCGAGGCCTTAGCGAGTCGGTACTAATAGCTAGTACCGAGTATTTCGGTTAGTACCAAGACCCTAACCCGAGTATTCGGTCGGTACTAATTCTTAGTACCGAATCCCGACTCGACGGTCAGTCTATAGGGTTATATAATAAGTAGTTCCTAGTATTATAATATAATTCCTAGATTACTAAGATATCTATATCTTAGATAACCCTATCTTTTAATAGGGCTATTATTATACCTATTTTACCCCTAATATTATACTATAGTATCTTTAGGGTTAGTATACTAGATATCTAGGCCTAGGGTACTACTACTACTACCTTCCTCCTATATATCTATTTCTCCTAGGGCGGCCTACTCACCTTCCCTAGCTTAGTAGGTGAGGCTACCCACTACTACTTCTATAAGTAGCTTATTAATACTATCTAATAGCTCCTTACTACTACTTATTATTACCTTTAATATTTTCTAGCCTAGCTCCTTTACTAGGAGCCTCCTAGAGATAGGTAGTCTCCCTAGCTTATACCTAGGTCTTTATAATCTTAGCTACTCCCCGCTACCTAGTATATTATATATTACCTAGTTAGTTATAACCGTCCTCTTTTTCTTTACTCTTATAATTATAAATCCTTTAATATCTATTACTACTACTATATACTCCCGTTTAATCTTATAAAATAGGGTCTTATTTATAACCTATTATTTAGCGCGTTATCTCTCCCTAACCCTTACTAGGTATTTATTAAATTAGGAGGAGTAGCCCTATTATTTATATACGGCGTACCTTTATAAGGCGCTTATAACCTTTACCTTATACTTTATTATATTATAGCCCTAATTATAGTTAGTATATTATATATTATTAGGGTAGTTATAATATATATACTTATATAACTAGTATTTAAAGTACTATATTAGTCTAGCCCTTTCTTTATACTACTTTATAAGTTTTATCTCTCCTACCTTTATTAAATCCTTCTTAATTAGATTATCTATTATTATTAATAATATAATACTTATTATAAAGGAGGAGTAGGCTTTTTTAAATATATATATACCTACTAGCTACCTCCCCTCTATTATATCTAGATTAGGGTAGAGGGCCTTATTCTCCTATTAAATCTTCTCTTTAATTACCTACTAGTTTTTTATATTAAAGATAGATACTTATACCCTATATACTATTATATTAAATAATTTTTTAACTACTACTATAAAGTAGTATATTATATTTACTTATAACTATTCCCTCTTTAGCGCCTCCCTTACCTCTATTAAGGTAACTTATAATAGTATATCCCTACTCTTTATTTAATTTACTACTATAATTTCTAACGCGTATTTATAGCTAGAGGCTTAGAATATTATAACTAGCCTCTTACCTACTACTCCTACTATTACTTCCCTTTCCTTCTTATCTTTTAATATTATTAATATCTATTAGACCCTCCTAGCCTTAGCTACCTTTAATATCTATATATATAGCCCTTATAAGGGGGGCGGTAGTATATTCCTTATAAAGGGGTTCCCTTACTTCTATTAACCTTATAAGGAGCCTTATTTTATTAGGATATTAGCCTAACTAGTAGTCCTAGGCCTACTAAGGTCCTATACTCTCTCCTTATATTCTCCCCCTTTTTATTAGAGTTCCTTAATATATATTTATACTAGGCTAATACCTACTATTAAAATCCTCTATTTAGATATATTTAAGTCCTTAAATTATATATTCTTAATAGCCTTAAAGGCTACTATTATTATAACGGCCTAGCTACTTAGCTTATTTATAGTTCTTATAATATATATATATTATAATCTAAGTATTATTATATTTACTAAGCTTATAAGTAGAGTAAAGGCCTTTATAACCCCTACCCTAATATATAACTCTCTATACTCTCCTCCCTCTCTAGCTCTACTACCTCTACCCCTAGTAGTCCCCTATTTAGGGCTAGGGCGCCCTACTACTCCCCCGCTCCCCTCTTATACGCGTTTCTTAAACGCTTCGCTACTTAGTACTTACGCGTTTAAGCTATTCTCCGCTATTTCTTCTAAGTTATAGCTTATAAGAATAGAAAGTAATTAGATACTACTCTACCTTTACCCCTTTATTATTAATTAGGAACGTTTATAATAAAATAGCTATAAGAGCTAGTATTAAAGTATTAATCTCTAATTAGATTTCTTTTCTAAAGTTAAAATATATAAGTAATAATACCTCTTAATACTCTTATAATAACACTTAATATTAAATCTATATTATTAATATATAGATAATTATTTTTTAGATAGTCTATTAACGCCGTACTAATAGAGGAATAGTACTTAATAAAATAATAGTAGAAATTAGTAAACCTTAAAAAGATTTAAATATCTTTAATACTAGCTATTCTATTATAATATCTACTTTATACTAATTTATATATACGCTGTTATAACTAATAATAAAGTTTAAGAATTCTACTTTTACTATTATAAATTTATATTTCTTTAAATTAATATAAAGTTTAAATTTATAAAAATATTATAATATAGCCTTTATAACTTTAATATAAAATTCTTTATCTTATAAATAGATAAGAATATTATCTAGATAAATAATATATATAATATTAAGTAGTCCTATTAAGGCTATATTAATATATACTTAAAATAAGGTAGATATATTAATAAGTTAAAAAGGTATAATTATATATTTAAAATAGTTATACTTTATATAAAATATAATCTTTTATTTATTAGCCTTTTTTATTTATAAGTAATAATATATATCCTTAAGGTCTAATTTAGTTAAGTACTTAATACTAATTAATCTTATTAATATTTTATTAATTAATAGAAGGGGATATTAACTTTAAATTATAATCTTATTAAGCGCTTTATAATTAATATATAAATATAGTATTCTATCTTATTTTAATATAAAAAGAATTAATATACTTATTAAGCTTATAAAATATTAAATCTAACCCTTTTTTAAAGATTACTTAAAGTACTCTTTTAATATATATAACTCTTTTTTAATAATTTATAAAGTAGGTTAAAAGGAGATTCTTTATTCCCCTTTATATTAATTTTATAATTATAAGGTATATAAGCTAGTAGCGCCTTAATATTCTTAATTAAAAAGATATGTTAAAATTCCTAAAATTCTAGAGGGAGCTTAATTTAAATAGTAGGCTCTTATTACCTACTTTTAAGTATATTATAATAAATATAATATTATTAAGCTACTCCTTTAAGTCTTTAATAGTATTAAAATACGCCTTAATATTACTTTTTTAATAGTAAATTACTAGTTCTATATAAGCTAATCTATTTAGAGATTTTATTCCTCTAATTATAAATACCTAAGGTAGAAGTTATAATTAAGGTTTACTATTATATAAAAGGCGCCTTTATAATATTATATAATACTATTAGAGCTAATAAGTTTAATTTACTCTATATAAGAACCTAGTAATAATATTAGATTTTTAACCTTACTACATAAGGTATTATTAGAGCTAGGATCTATTTCTTACTCCTACTCCTTTACTAGGTATATATTAATATAATTAGTATCTACTCTAAAGTTAATTAATATAATAAATTCTCTTTATAATTACTTATACTCTACTTATATTATAATAATAAGTTATTATATCTACTTTTTCCTTTATATTATAATAGTAGATATAATTATAGTACTTAAGGGTTTTTTAAATATAAGCCTTTTTTAACTAGCTTATTACTAGTTATAGGCTTATTAGTTATAATACTTATAATTATTAATTTTATACTTTAATAATCCTTATTTATATATTCCTTCTTTTAATAATTATAATATTTAATAGTAGAAAGGTTAGGCTTAGGCCTTTATAAAAAAATTAATAATAAGTTAATAATATCCTTCCCTTTTTATTTTATATATAAATTATTATCTCTTCGCCTTTAAAAATTTCCTCTTCCTTTTAATAGATATTAATATTAAAATATACTCTTAGTAAGGAAGGTAAGTCTTAGTATATATAAATAGATACTCTTATAATGTTAAATAAATTAACTAAGTATTCTATTCCTACTATTTTAATAGGTTATAAGCCTAGATATAGGGTATTTATTTAAACTACCTCTTATTTAGCCTACTAGCTTATTAATTAAGTATATAAAGTCTAGGGTATTATATAAGTATATTATATAATATATATATTATATTATAAGGTACTAGTTATTATAAGTACCCTTAGTCTTTAATTAATAAGTAAGCTTATTATATAATAATTAATTAATTAAAGAAACTTAGGGGAAGCCTTAAGACTTAAAGTTATAATTTCCTAGCTATTAAGATTCTTTTAAAGAAGTTAGTACTACTAGGATTTTCTTTATAATAGTACCTACTAATTAGCTAAGTATATTAAATAATACTAATTCTACTTATATAAAATACTAACCTACTTAGTAGGATAAATATATTAAGGTAGTAAAAAAAGAGGTATAACCTTAATCTATTAAATAAAAGTAATATTAAAACTACTTTACCTACTTTAAAAAAACTACTTATAAGATAGTTAATATAGCTTTAATTAAGTAGTTATTAATATACTTTAATACTACTATAACTTAAGGTAAAGGTAAGGAACCTCTTATAAAGTTAAAAGTTAAAAGAATTAAATTATTAGCCTATTATAATAACTCCTAACTATTTTAAATATAAAATATAATCTCTTAGCCCCCTTAAAACGCGATAATTATTAAGATTATAAGGTATAAATATTATAAAAGGTAGCTAGATCCCCTATTTTTTTTAAAATAATTATCTTTTAATCCTATTATAATTCTATTTAATAAAGACATTCTTTTAAATAATTCTCCTTTATCTTTTAATACTTTAAGCCTATTATTTATAAGCTCTTCCTCTACTTTTAATTAAATATAAATATATTAGCTACCTATCTTTCCCTTTAATACTACTATTAAAGAGTTTAAGTAATAGTAGAATAAAACCTATTAAAGTTATTATATCTTTGAATATAATTTTCTAAAGTATAATATTATATTTAATAAGGCGGCTAGGTAATATAAATATAAGTAATTTAATTAAAATAATTAGGATTATATACTTTAATACCTCTTTAATAATTCCCCTTCTTTAAGTAACTCTACTTAAGACTTATCTTTTAAAGCCCTTAATAGTAATAATTTCTTTAATACTACTATTAACTTAAACCTATTTAATTTAATTTAACCCTTAATAGCTTATACTTACCCTTATAAAAAGTTATATTAGAAGAAAATACTATTATTATAATTTATAAATAAAATTAATAGCCTACTACTTTATATTAAGAAGCTTGAAGGATTAGAAGGGCTTTAAATATAAATCTAAGAAATATATAAGTACTTAATATCTACTTACTTTACCTTTTTAATTTTTATAAGGTAAACTAGGTTATAACCCCTATTATTTTAAATCCCCTTAACTACCTAATAATTAATAATATTAAAACTTATAAATCTACTTTTAAGGACCTAATAAAGTAGGAACTTAAGTATAAACTAGCTATTAATATTATAAAGAGCTACTTAAGTAATAACCTCTTTATTAATTATAAGGATATTAAAGATACTTATATATTATAAGAAACCCTTAAGATTAACAATAAATTAGTAGGCTTTAATACTCCTAATAACTTATACTACTAGCTATTTAAGGTAGGTTATAAAATCTATAATATCTTTATATTAGTCAAAGTCTACCTTAAGTCTTATTATAATAAAATTACTTTAAAATCTACCTATTTAAAGCTAGAAATAAACTTCCTTATCTTCCTCTCTTATATAAGTCTTAATAAAGCTTATAAAGGGTATTTTATATATTATAATTAAACTTATAACTTAATAAATAAGATTAATATTATAAAGCTAACTTATTCCCTAGAGTATATTATTAAGTACTTTATTTAAATAGTAACTAACCTCTTAACTAACTAGTAAGAATTAAACTTTATTATAATAACTACTTATACTCCTACTACTATTAGTCCTACTATTTTAATTAAAAATTAAAATAGGGCTATATCTAAACTTAATACCTAGCTTATTTAAAAGCTTATTAAATATTATATATATTACTACCTTAGAGGAAGCCTACTAGGTCTGGAGTACTTGTTAATAATCTAATAATTATCTAATAATTCTAATAACTTGTTAATAATTTATTAAGAATTTCGAAAAATATAGATAATAAATCTATAGGAAAAATGTTTTCTAATAAGGTATTTAAAATTTTCTAACAGTTTTATAATAATTATAGTAAAGTCTATTAATAATTTAATAATTTAAATAATTATTAAAATATATACGGTTTTCTCTAAGGTATATATATTATTATACTTGAAGGGAATATTCTAAGCTTAGGAATAGTAAGCTACTTATAAAGAATAATACTAGTAGTAGTAAGGGAAAAGGTAATAGGGCTAAAGGTAAAATAAATAAAGGGAAATAATTCTTTAAGGATAAATCTAATAATAAGCTTAATAAGAAATATAATTATAATAATAGTAACTTTAAAGCTAAAATTTATATAGCCTTTTAAGATAATATTAGCGTAGCTTTCACTATTAAATTAGATATTTAACCTAAAAAGTAGGTACTTAATACTACTTACTTAATATATTTATTACCCTTATATATAAGTTTTATTAAATACTACTTACTTAATCCCTTACTAGATAATATCTAACTTATTAAAGGTATTAATAATACTTACTATCCTCTTAATATTAATAAGATCTATATTCCTATTATAATAGATAAGAAAAGGAAGGATTTAATTCTTATTAACTACTTTTATATCCCTAGGTTACTTATTAATTTAATCTTATAAAGATAGCTCTAGTATACCTTAATACCTCTTTAAATTATATAAAATAGTATTAAAATTAGTAGGTAAGGTATTATAACCTAGTTATAAAATAATAATCTTTACTACTTATATATATAAGAGTCTCCTTATATTATACTATTTATAAAGATAGTATTATAAATATTTATTTAATATTAAAAATACCCTATTCTCCCTTTAAAGGGGCTATTAAAGTCCTTACTAAGGTTATTATACTTTATATTATATTAAAGTAGAAGGAGTAGGCTAATCTAGTAAATAGTATTAATCCTACTTTAAAATATTTAAACTTAGACTTAAAGTTAAACTCCTCTAGCTTAAAAGGCTAAATTGATAATAAAACTTTTAATTTATAATATACTTATATAAACTATTTAAGTTATTAAAATATTAAGAAACTTATTTATCTCTTTAAAAGGATTAACCTTATTAAAGAACTTATTAATAAGGATTTATACCTATTATATATTATATAAAAAGTAAAGTAGGTATTATATAAAGCTTATATTTAATTAGGAAAAAGGTCTTTTGACTTTATTTATAATAATATCTTAAGCCCTTAAACCTTTAAAGGTTATAAGGGAGGGTATTACTTTATTACCTTTTTTAATAAATAGGATAAGTAGTTTAAAGTAGAGGTAATAGAGGTAAAAAGTAAAATCTTTAAAGCCTTTAAATACTATTAGGCTTATAATAAATATAGTAATATTATTATAAATTACTTAAAGTCTAATTATAATAATAAATATAAAGATTATAACTTTAATTCCTATTATATTAATTATAATATCTTATAAGAGTTTATAATCCTAGGAAACCTTAAAAGTAATAGAGCTATTAAATATTTAAGTTAAACCCTTTAATTAATAGTAAGTACTATCTTATAAGATATAAGTCTTAATATAAATTTCTAGCTTAAACTTATCTTTATAATTAACTACTTATAAAATAGGAGCTTTATATCTAGTTAAAAGCTTATATTATATAAAGCTTATACTAGTTATTACCCTTATCTCTCTTATATTAAATATATTAGAATAAAAGGTTATATTAACTACTAAAAACTAGCTACTAACTAAGGTTATAAAAAGGATTAAGTTAAACTTAATACCTTTATTAATTTTAAGGGTAACTATATTTATAAAATATTAATACTTATAAATAAATTATTAAGGCCTTATTAGTTATTTAGAGAAGGGAAAAGGATAGTTTACTCCTTATACTACCTATTATTAATAATCCCTTAAGGCGTAAAGTACTAATAGTAGGGGAGTATAATATTAAAGAGTATTATCTTATTAATACTTTCCTACTTATAAATTTAATAGATATTAATAAACTTATTTAATTAATATAATTAATAAACTTATTTAATTGATATAATTAATAAACTTATTTAATTAATACAATTAAAGTATTTAATAATAGATTAAAGGCTAGAATTAATAGGAATCTAAATCCCTTAATTTATAAAGTCCCCTTTAATAGTAGGAATACTAGTAACTCTACCCTTAATTTTAGATAAAACTTTATAAGTAGATAGTATATAACTTAATTACCCTTATTTTATCCTTTAAGATCTATTATTAGATATCTACCTATATTATATTATAATAACTAAAGCTATTAACTAAGAACTTTATAAACTTAAAATATTTAAAGAAGTTATAATTAATTATACCTATTAAAAGTAATAAAAGGCTAGTATAATAGATAGATTTATTGAAATATAGGGTCCTACTAAGATACTAGTATACTTAGTAATATATAACTAAGTAGTCTCTTAGTATTTATACTTAATTCTTATATATTTAGACTTAGTAACCTAATTAACTATTCTACTATATATTTTAATAGGTTATAAGCCTAGAGGTATAAGTATTTATTCTAATTATAGCTATTACTTATCTTATCCTAGCTAATATAATCTTAAAGTCTTAGTAGCCTTTAATACCCTTTAATAAGTTAATAATTACTATTATTATATATATTACCTAGAATTCTTTAACTTCTTATTAAAGTACTTAGCTTATACTATTATAAGTAACCTTAGATAAATAAGTAAACTTAATTAAACTATAATTATAAGGTTTAGAGACTAGTTATAAGGGCTATTATAATATTATTATTAGTATAAGTACTACTAAATAATTATATTTAACCTTATTAGTATAATAAATATTAATTTTATAAGTAGAAATCCTATTAATACTCCCTTTATTAAGCCTTCTTAAGTAGACTATTATTACTTTATACTTAGGGAAAGAAAGATACTTCCTCCTCTTAAATAATTACAATAGATACTATTTTTTATAGTAAACTCCGCTTTATTATATCCTACCTTTTAATATTATTTAACTATTTCCCCCTAGAAAAATCTCTTTAAAGGAGGTTAGGCCCTAGCTATCTTAATTCTTTTAGATCCTATTAAGTAACTATTAATTATTTAACTAGGCTTAAAGCTAGCTTTTCTTATTATTATAATTACTAGCCTAGCTATTCTTATTAAGTTAGCCCTTTAAAATTTATATTCTTAAGAATATAAGGATAGCTTATTATAATTAATTAATATGGAATCTACTCTACTTTATACGTTTCACTTAGCAATAGCGGAATACTTCCGCCTCCCTAATACTTTATTATTCTTAATAGCCTTAATAGCTTTTCTTAATTAATAAATCTATATAAATTAAAAGAGTCCCTATTAATATAGTAGTAATACCCACGTAAAAGGCTTTATAATACTAATTAATTATCTTAAACCACTAAAAATACTAAAGCTACCCTTATAATACTAACGATCCCTAAGTCCTCTGGTAGTATAAAGAAGCCTATTTCTCCGTAACTAATCTATCTCTATTTATTACTATCTATTATAATAACGACGAGCCCTAATAGTATACTCTACTACTATACTTAGGTATAATATTATACTACTTTAGCTTACTACTAAAGACTTTAGTAGCCTCTTTTATTAAACTTTATATAAGTTTATTACTTTTTATACCTCTTCCCTAAGATCTAAGAAGCCTTTCTCTAAAAGGAAGCTATTAAGGTAGCTTAACTACTACCCCTTAATTATTATCTTATTATATTAGTAAATTAAATCTATAAGTTTATCTAGGATACTAGTAAAGTATATATTTACGAGGTACCGGAGACTATTAGGTATTATATTAACTATATTATTACCTATTACGAGCGTCCCTTATAACTAGGGATCCCTAAGTTAAGTAATTAACGTGCTACCTTAGTAGAACTATCCTTCTATCTATTTAATTAGGCTACTAATAGCCCCGCCTTTTAAAAAGCGGTTAAATATTTTATTAAGAGTATTAAGTATTACTAAAGTCTCCTATAGCTCTTATTATATTTTATAAAGTATTAGCTAATATTAACTAGGAATAGTCCTAAGAGATTCCTATTAGCTAAAATACTAGCTATTATATCTTCTACTCTTACTCCGTCTAACGTTAAGTTACTTATAAGAATACCCTTAGTAATACTAAGTATTACGCCGCTAAATTTCAGTACTAATCCTATAACTCGTAGGACTTCTACTAAAGAAGCTATATATAAATAGCCTATTAGACTAGTATAATATCTAGTTATAGGTAAGAATATAGGTTTTACTAAGGCTTAGCGTACTAAGCTTCAAGAAATAATTACTAGTATTATACCGCTAGCCCTACTACTAGCGCCGGGACTTATAGATCCTAGTATACCTCCTAGAGTACCTTTTAATAATAATAGTACTCCCCGCTTTAATCTTAATAATATTAGATATTTTAATCCCTTTTATAATAATAAATCTATAAATACCGCCTCTAATATTAAATATACTAGTAAGACTACCTATTTCCGTGATATTTATATATTTATAGACTATATTAAGGATATTATTTAAGTAAGGGATAATACTATTATCCGCATAAACCTTTAATTATATCTCTAAGGAACTACCTAAGGATAGTATACTATTAAGCTTAGAGAAGGTAATAAACGTCTTATTACTTATAGTATTAATAAATAGTATTATCTATTAATATAACGGTAGAAGGCCCTACGTTATATTAATATAGGCACGCTAATTTATAAGAAGTATACTATATAAGATACTTCTTAACGGAGAGAGCCTTAGGAGTACTCTTAAACTATTATAAGAGCAGCTAAGGATTTAGAGATTAGGGTAATAAAGGATTATATTCTTCTTATCTAATATAGTCTTAATATAGAATTCTAGCGTAATATCCCTAAACCTAGTAATAATACTAACTATAATAAGTTCCTTACCTTATTAGACTATAGGAAGTATTAATAGTAGAATTATGCGTCTTAATACTTGAAATCTTATTAGCTATCTTAGTAAAAATAGCGTAGTAGGTATTAATCTCCGTTTTAACCTTCTTAGTCTTAATTTTAGTCTTAATTATAATAGCCTTCCTAGCGGTTACTACCTTCTTAACTATAATTATAAAATAATAATAATACTTACTATAATAATTAGTACTAGAAGCCTCTACTAGGCTATTAACCCTACTAAGGCTATTAAAATTAGGGTAATTAGGGCGTAAACATTTATACCCTTCTAGTATAGCTAATAAGACTTTAAATAATAGCACCGGCCCTATTAAACGGGTCTAATTCTTAGTTTAATAGGTAACCTTAATAAGGTCCTTAATTTACTAGGAATTAAAATTGAAATTAAAACTAAAATCGCTTTCCCTTTAGACTATAAGGGGAATAATAGTAATAGCCTCTAAGACCTCTATAAGTCTACTAGGCCGCTACTAAGGAAGCCTCTAAGGGATAGCCTTCTTAGAGCCCTTAAGGTTATAAATAGGAAGGTCCACACTAGGATTTCACTTATAAGCCCTCTGATTTCTACTAGGAAAGTTCTTATAAACTATCCTAGGAAGAAACCTTATAATATTATTAAGTATCTATAATAGAAGACGTTAAACTAGATAATAGCTTTAAGAATAACTATAGAAACTATTTCTTTATATCTATTCCTTTATTAAATTACGAATATTATTACTACTAACTAAGATTCCTATTAAAGAATAAACTCTTTAATTATCTTTATAACTAATACTAGAAGACTACCTTATTAAAGCCTTCCATAGTCATCTTAAAGCCTTTTATAATTAAGCTACTAGCTATAAATACTCTAGTAAATACTAACTTAGTAAGTTATTCTATAAGGGATCCTATTATAATTATTTTATTAGCGGCAGCCGTATAAGGAATAGGCTATACGTTTAAAAACTATTATTATATAATAATAACTATTACGTAGACCACTAATAGCGAAGATATTAAAGTCTATTCTAATCTAGGATATATGATATTAATTATAGATACAACTTTTATTCCTACTAGTATAGAAATTAAAACTATACCCTCTAATATCCCTATTAGGGGCCTTAGTTCTAAAATTTATTATTCTAATAAATTTACTATTATAAATATATTATCTAAACTTATATAAGTATATCCTCTTAGGTAAAAGGATAAAGACGTTATTAATAAGACCTTTAGTAAGCTTTAATTATAAGGGAAACTTATATAGTTAGATTAGCTAACCCCATTTAGCTATCCCTACTTTATAATTTAACGTAATACTCCTACTAGGCGAAAAGGCCGTATTATAATTAATATATAGGAGCTTAATAAAATTATAGAGAATAATATATATCCGCTCCCCTTATAAGCTGATATAATAATATTAGTATAGGGTTATTAATATATAATAGTTATTAATATTATAGGATAGTTTTATTAGTTCCGCGTCTAGGTTAAAGACTATTATAAGCTTATAATTATAAGCTATTATAGCTAGGAGTAGTCTTTAGTAGCCCTTATAAGTTATAAGGGCTCGCCTTTATATATTTAGTAATAGACTAATACTATTCTCTAGTAATACTAGGCGTTTACTAAGGCTTATATTAATATTATTATTATTTATTTATATACCTTATAGGAGTATATTAAATACTTATATAAGGTCTTTAATCTATTCTAGGAGAAGCGTATAAGCCTATTACTATTAAAGTTATATATTAGCTACCCCTCTATTACCCTACTAGGCTAGTACGTCGACGACCTAGGGATATTTATAATAAAAGAGAAAATTACTACTATTACTTTATTATAATTTCTATAGAACCTAGCTAACCTAGAAATATTTCTTAGACTAACTAGATAGCTCTATTCGTTAATTAAGAGATATATATAAAGGGCGGACCCCTTATAAAAGAGAAAGGTAGTCCTTAATAAGGGCCTTAGTATAGGTATAAAGGGTTATATATAAAAAAGGAAGGTAATTAGGGTAATTTTCTATAAACCTATATAAGAGGAGCTTAGTACTTTTTAGGATTTATAAGAGGCTTTTAAGACTCCCTAATTTCTTATTTATTATAATTATAATAGGGTTCTATATATAGATCTAGATACCTTAAAAGTAGTAGGATTTACAGCTATTATATACTATATAAAGGGAGATCCTATATAGTTATTAAAGCCTTTTACGAGAACTAATATATAACTTATTATATTTTTTAGTCGCTATCTTAATAATATTAAAAAGAACTATTAGCCTATTAAATTAGAGATCGCTAGTATTATATAAGTTATTAGGAAGGTTTAATATATAATTAAATTAAATCTATAACTACCTATAATTATCTATACTAATTATTCTACTATAATCCTAATATTAAGATAATTAATATTAAGGATTATAAGTATAGATAAATTAAATCTCCGGCTTATACGGGCTTCTTAGTACCTTTCCTTATTTAACTTAAAATTATATTATAAATCTGGGAAATTAAATATAATTCTTAATATACTATTAAGACTTTAAATAACTAACTCTATTAAGAACTCTAATTTATTATATAGAATCCTTAATATTCTCCTTACTTTATCTAATAATCTTCTCTATAATATTAAAGACTTTAATAGCCCTACTATCTATTATATAATAAATATAAAAATAATAGAGGATTTTAAATCTTAATTATAGACGGGCTATTAGAATAATAAGTAATAGTAAAAGATCCTTGGTATACTAAAGCCTCTTATAAATAGCGATCTAAGTATAATTTCTAAATATAGTAAGCCTAGGATATTATTTATTCTTAGGAATAGACTTATTTTTTATATTAATAGCGAGAAAAGGTAATAATTATATATTCCCCCTATTATAGAGAAGGAACTATTTAAATAAGCTTACGACTTTTCTAATTATAGCGGTTATTATAGATATTATAACTAACTTTCTTATATAATATATATTAGATATCTAGCTAAGAACCTTTAAGCCTATATTAGCTACTACCCTTAGTACTAACTTAATTAAATAAGAAGATATCTACTATATAGGGAATAGGTCCTTATACTAATACCGCTTATACTATTTTATATAATCGCGATAGACTTCGTAGTTACCCTACCTACTACGCTATTAGGTATAAATTACCTACTAATAATTACTTATAAGTTCTTAAAGAAGGTCCTTCTTATACCTAGTATTAATACTTAGAAGGCCCCCTAGTAGGCCTAGGTTATAATCTTATCTTTACTATCCTACGACTAGGGAATTCCGCGTAGTATTATTAGTAATTAAGATCCTCAATTTATATTAGACTTTTAGCGGGAAGTCTTTAAATATCTTAATATTAAATTTCTTATATCTATAGCCTACTACCCCTAGACTAATAGATAGAGCGAGCGTACTAATTAAACTATAAAAATCGCTATATAATTCCACCTTACCTACTATCTAGATACTTAGAATTAATAGGATTATATACTCCTATATATCTAGGCTAATATTAATAACTCCCCTACTACTATAAGATATACTCCTAATAAGCTCTATTATAGCTTTAGGGTAAATAATAGTATAAATATATTAGTAATTAGTAATATCCCTATAGAAGCCTTTAATAGCTTATAACTCGCCTACTAGGAATAGATAGAAGACGTTATAGCCTTCGGTAATATAATAATAAAATCTCGATATAATAGTAAATATAAAAGTCTCTAATTTAAGGAAAATAACGAAGTCTTTCTCTATTTATATAAAGGATATAAAATCCTAGGTATTACTAATAGAAAGCTCTCTTAATAGCACGCCGGTCCTTTTAAGATTTTATAAAAGGTAGGATTACTCGCCTATTAGCTTAAGCTACCCCCTATAATATATATATAGCCGGTAGTATTAGTAGTATAGCTTAAGCCGAAAATAGAAGGGGTAGATCTATATAATAGAACTTTCAGTAATAGGCCGCCACCTATTACCCCTAAGGATAGGGCTATTTATAGGGATAAGTATAAAATCGAGAGATTACTAGATAAAAGGTATTTAAGGGGAAAGACTTAGTACTTAGTTAAATAGGTTAGTTATAATAATAAGGATAATTTATAATATAACCTCGCGGATTTATTAGAGGCCAGTGAATTAATAAAGGTATATAAGGATAGATAGCTACTAACGTTATTACTAACTATAGTTAACTAATAGGTCCTAATAAATAGGGTCGTTTACTTTTTTTATTTTACTAGCATACTAATATAGAATCTACTCTACTTTATATATTTCACTTAGTAATAGCGGAATACTTCCGCCTTCCTAATACTCTATCATTCTTAATAGCCTTAATAGCTTTTCTTAATTAATAAATCTATACAAATTAAAAGAGTCCCTATCAATAATAACTTATTAATCCTCCTCTTATTTCTAAGTTAAATTAATTTAAGTTAATACTCTTTAAATTATATTTTTATTTTAATATTTTAAGTTAAAGTTCTTCCCTTACTTCTTAAAAGCTATTATAAAGGAAGTTAAGAAGCCTATTATTAAGGAAGATAATAGTAATTATAAACTACTACTATTACTCTTAAGTTATAATAATTCTAAGTTAGAAGTTAGTATATTATTATTAAATACTCTTAATAAAATAATTCTCTTTAATTTATAAATTAAAGGTAATAGATTTATACCTCCTCCCTTAATATCTTTATTTTTAATATCTTTATTAGTAGAATCTTTTTAAGACTTTATAAAAAATATATTAAGCTTAATTAGTTAATTATTGTTTAAAACTAAATCCTTAAAGGTAGACTCCTAGTAAAATATTTAATAGTTAAAGTAATAAGGGGAGTTTTCCCTTTACTTTAATTATAATCCTTAAGTCTAATTTAGATTATAATTATTAAGTTAAAGAAATTAATAATTAATTAGTTCTAAATAATTTTAAGCCCTTTTTAAAGGTTATGTAAATTAAGTTATATATTATAATTTATAATTATCTTAAATTTAATATTTATAAATTTATTAAAGACCTTATTTATTTTAACTTATAAACTTAAGCTATTTTTAATAAAATTAAGATTAATTTTAAATTAATAGGCTCTAATATTTATATTAAACTAGTTTAATACCTTTATATAATCTACCTTAATAAGTTAATTATTAAGGATATGAATAATTATACCTATTAATTTTAAGAGGTTAATATTAAATTTAAAGAGTTAAATAAAAAGGTAATTATATTAAAGGCTTATATAATTTAACTTTATCTTATAAGATTAAATAGTACCTTTAATACTTTTTAAACTACTTATACCTAGAGTTATACTTTCTTTAACCTAGAAAAGGTCCCTTTTAATTAAATTATATTTACTATTTATAATAAAAAGTAATATTAATAAGTCTTTAAAAGTTATACTTTTATTATATTTAAAGCTTATTATACTTAAGGAAAGGATAAGGGAGATAATAAGTTATAATAAAATTATAATTATTATAAGGATATCTTATATAAGTCTTATTATATTTATATTATAAATTAATACTAGGAGTAGTTCCCTTACTTAAAGCCTAATAAATTTAAGAAAGCTTTAATAAAAGTTACTATTATATAAGTTAATAATAACTTAAAGAAGTAAAAACTTAATAATACTCTTATTAAATCTAACTTTATAAGTTATATTAATAAATTTAATATTTATTAAATAATTAATAATAAAGTTATTATCTTAATAATAGCTCCTAGGAAATTACTTTTAAACTTAAATAATATAATTTTTATAAACTTTAATTATAATTAATATACCTTCTAAGATTAAAGTATATTTATTAACTTATAATTAATTAAGACTTTTTATATCATTAAGGGTATTAATAGTATCTAATATACTTTATAAGGTAGTAGGATTATTAAGATTAATTATAATATTAATAATAGCCTTAAGTTAATACTTATACTTAATATTATATAAGTACTTAACTTAGGTATTAATAGTCTCTTATCTATTAATTAACTTTTTAATATTAATATAAATATAACTTATATTAAAGTAAGTTATATTATCTTAAAGGGATTAATAGCCTTTAATACTAGCTAATTTATAAAAGTCTTTACTTTAAATTTATAAAAGCCCTTAGCTCTTAATATTTATAATATTCCCTTAAATAAAGTTTAATAATTATAATATACCCGCTTAAAATACTTTAAATAATAAAGTATTAATAAACTACTAATTATATTAATAAGAATTAATTTCTTAAAGCCTATCTTTAATAAACTTATATATAAATATTATATTTAAGGCTATTAAAAGGTAGTACCTTATAAGGATACTATTTAGCTAGGGGAGTATCTAATAAAATTTATTTATAATAATATTATTAACCCCTTTAATTTAATAAGTTTTAAAGGGAGTTAATACTTTATAATATTTAAGGATAATTTTATATATATTTTAATTATTATTTATTTTAAGTATAAAAGTAATACCTTTTAATTATTCTAATAGTTTAAGGTAGCTTATAAGTATTTAAACTATTATATTTAGGGTGGTAGTACGCGTATACCCGGTCCTAGTCCGCGTGTACCCTATCCTAGTACGCGTATACCTCCCTCTATTTAGCTTAGGGGCTACTAGCGGGTTATATCATGCTATTACCTATAACTTTCCTACTAATAGACGGATTTTAGAATTAAAGTATTAATCTCTAATTAAATTTCTCTTATAAAGTTAAAATATATAAGTAATAGTACCTCTTAAAAGAGTTAATTTAACTATTTAAATACTACTCTTATAATATTACTTAATATTAACTTTCTATTTTTAATATATAGATAACTATTTTTTAGATAGTCTATTAACACCGCGGTAATAGAGGAATAATATTTAATAAAATAATAGTAGAAATTAATAAACTTTAAAAAGATTTAAATTTTCTTAATACTCCTAGGTTCTAGCTATTCTATTATAATATCTACTTTATATAAATTTATATATATACTATTATAATTAATAATAAAGCTAAGGAACTCTACTTTTATAATTATAAATTTATATTTCTTTAAGTTAATATAAAGTTTAAATTTATAAAGATATTATAATAATACTACCTTTATAACTTTAATATAAGACTTTTTATCCTAAGAGTAGATAAAAATATTATCTAGATAAATAATATATATAATATTAAGTAGTCCTACTAGGGCTTTATTAATATATATTTAAAATAAGGTAGATATATTAATAAGTTTAAAAGGTATAATTATATATATAAAATAGTTATATCTTATATAAAATATAATTTTTTTTATCCTTTCTTATTTATAAGTAATAATATATATCCTTAAGATTTAACTTAATTAAGTACTTAATATTAATTAATCTTATTAATATTTTATTAATTAATAAAAATAGATAATAATTCTTAATTATAATCTTATTAAGCGCCTTATAATTAATATATAAATATAATATTCTATCCTTTTTTAGTATAAAAAGAATTAGTATATTTATTACACTTATAAAATAATAAATCTACCCTTTTTTAAAGTTTACTTAAAGTACTCCCTTAATACGCGTAACTCTTTCTTTAATAGGTTATAAAATAGATTAAAAGGAGGTTCTTTATTCTCTTTTATATTAATTATATAATTATAATATATATAAGCTAGTAGTATCCTAGTATTCTTAATTAAAAAGATATCTTAGAATTCTTAAAATTTTAAAGGGAGCTTAACTTTAAGTAGTAAGCTTTTATTACCTACTCTTAAATATATTATAAGGAATATAATATTATTAAGCTACTTTTTTAAGGCTTTAATAGTATTAAAGTACTCCTTAATATTACTTTCTTTAATAGGGAATTATTAATTTTATATAAGTTAATTTACTTAGGGATTTTATTCTTCTAATTATAAATACCTAAGGTAGAAGTTATAATTAAGGTTTATTATTATATAAAAGGTACCCTTATAATATTATATAATATTATTAGAATTAATAAGTTTAATTTTTCTTATATAAGAACCTAATAATAATATTAAGTTCTTAACTTTATTATATAAGATATTATTAGAGTTAGAGTCTATTTCCTAATTCTACTCCTTTATTAAGTATATATTAATATAATTAATATTTACTCTAGAGTTAATTAATATAATAAATTCTCTTTATAAGCTCTTAAGCTTTATTTATATTATAATAATAAGTTATTATATCTACTTCTTCCCTTATATTATAATAGTAGATATAATTATAATATTTAAGGGTTTTTTAAATTTAAGCCTTTCTTAGCTAGCTTATTTAATATCTTATTAATTATAAGCTTATTAATTATAATACTTATAACTATTAATTTTATACTCTAATAATCCTTAGTTATATATCCTTTTTTTTAATAATTATAATACTTAATAATAGAAAGGTTAGGCTTAAGCCTTTAAAGAAGGTATAATAATACTTTAATAATACCCCGCCCTTCTTACTTTATATATAAGCTATTATCTCTTTACCCTTAGAAATTTCCTCTTCCTCTTTAAGGATATTAACCTTTAATAGGAGTAGTATCCCTTTAATCTTTATATATAAGTAGTATTATATAAGGCTCTAATTAAGTTACTAATATAATAAGAGTATCCTTTATCTCTAAAATATTAAGTTATATTATAAGCTAATTATAAAGATCTTTATATAACTTATTTAAAAGGTTATTATAAAGTATATACTCTATTAATAACTTAATAAGGTAATTTATAAAGTTTATAATCTTTTAATATTCCTTTTACTTAGCTTCTAAGTAGTACTTACTAGTTATTAGATATTAATTTTAAGGATCTTTTATTTAATCTATTAAGAAACTATTAAAGTATTCCTAGGATTATTTATCCTTTAATATATCCTTTATATACTTATATTATATAGCTTTAAAGTCTAGGGCTATATAGCATAACGCGTATTAAATTTTTATAAAGTTATTAAAAAATTAAATTATATTTATTTTAATTATATTAATTATATTATTAAATTATTTTTAATATTTTTATATTAACTTCTTATTATATATATATAGGTCTTATAACCTAAGAATATAAGTTTTATATTAAGGACGCTTTAGTTCTAATTCTTTTATTAATAATAAATAATATTAATAACTCGCTTAAGTAGTATTATTAATATATATTTCCTACTCTAACTCTTATAAATATTATTATAAATCTTATATTTATTACCTTTTAAAGACTTCTTCTTTAAGTTCTTATATTCTTTATAATAGTACTTCTTAGATTTTAAGTAGCGGGGACTAGGTTTATACGCCTAATAGCTACCCCTAGATAGTTAATTATAATTATAATATATCTATTATTAATTTATTAATTAATTCTTAAGACTTACTTTCTTTATAAGCTTAGTCTCTTATATTAGGGTAGGTTACTTATAATAGTTAACTAACCTTTTTTCCTTATACTTATAATAACCCTTCTCTACTTATCTTACTAATAGTTAGGCTACTACCCCTAAGTAAGGTAGAGTAATTAGAAGAATAAGGGTATTATATAATAATATAACTATTAAGTACTATAAATAGTACGTATATATATAGAACTCTCTATTCTTATTAATAGTAAGACTAATTACTACCCTTCCCTTTAGGGGGAATTCCCTCCTCTATATATTATAGGGAAAGGGGTAGCGTAGTACTACTATATACTATAGACGCCATGTCGATAGTAGTACCGTATTCCTAACTAGTCCTTATAGCTTACTATTATTAGCTATTAAGGTTAAGAGTCTTTTAATATTACTATTATAAGTTATAAGAATTCTCTAGCTTATATTTAATAGTAAATTAATTACCTCCTTTATACTTATTAAAGATTTATTAAGGTATATATTAATAATATTATTATCTACTCTAAAATCCTAGAGGAATATATCTAATATCTCTAATAGGTATTTATAATTTTATAAAAATATAGAATATTATTAAGTCCTATTAAAGCCTTCTTTAGATACCCTTTAATCTAATTACTAGGATAAAAGGTTAATTCCTTTAAGTTATCTATTATAAAAGATAAGCTTCTTACTATATTAAGGCTCTTATTCCTAGAATCTCTTTCCTAGCTAGAGATATACTTAGGGATAACTAGCTAGCTACGTAGTTATATTACCTATTATACTACTATCTCTAAGCTTTTATAGGATAGGAAAACTCTTATACTTATATTAGCCCCTAAGGTAGGAAATAAGTAAAAGAATTTTATAAAATAGAAGTCTTTAATAGACCCCTTTAAATTAGAGTTTACCTCTTTTAAGGTATTATAAAAGGCATTATTATTTCTTATATTTTTATTATACTTTAATAATAAAATTATTCTATTTATAAACCTTAATACTAGTAAAGTTTTTAATTTTAATATAATAGTATATTATATTAATAGCATAATTAAAGATAATAAATATCCTAGTTATTTTTAGATTTAGCTTATTCTATTTCTTAATTATCTTTTAAAAGATACTAAGATATAGTATTAATCTACTAAGCTTAAGCTAGGAGGTATTATATAGGTTCTAGGTAAGGTCTACTATATAATAAAGTCTACCTTATAGATTATAATATATATAGATTATAATAAAATACTTAGAATTATAAAATAAATATTTATAATTAACCTTATTTATAATTAAATTAAACCTTTACCTTATTTATACTTCTAAATATATATAATAATTTAATAATATTAAGTTTTATTATAAGCCTAGGAAATAATATATTATACTAGATATCCTATTAAGATTATATAATACTACTATTATAAAGGTAGTTAATAAATAAGGAAGGTATACTTAATATCTTATATTCTACTAGTCTTATTAAATTAAGCCTAGATCTATAATAATAGCTTATAAATAGCTATAAGGTAGACTTATTATAATATAAGATAAAGAAGGTTATTAATAGTAATAACTACCTTAAAGTAGAGAACGCTGTAAAACTTCCCTTCTAATAAGTTAAGGGACTTATCTAGAAGCTTAATATAAGTAGTCTTAATAGACTATATATTCTAGAGCTATATATTAAAGTATTCCTTAAAATTACCTGTTTAAAATATACTAGATTTACTAAGTATTATAAGATTCTATTAAGGTAATAGTATATTAAGGGCTTTATTAGTAAACTTTATAAATTCCTTACCTACTATTTATAATATTAAATATATTAAACCTTATACTATCTACTTTATAATTTATTATAATTAATTATATTACTACTAGTACCTTTTTATATATTAATAATTAATTTTATTCTTATATTACTAATATTTTCTAAAGGCTATAATATAATATTAATAGTTACTAATAAATTCTCATCAAAAATTCTCTTAATTCCTAGGAAGGCTACCTTTACTATAGTAGATTAAGTTAATAGATTACTAAGGAGACTATATAAGATAGATTAAGGTCTCCCTAAATAGATAATATTTAATAGAGACCGTAAGTTCCTAAGTAAATTATAGACTATCTTATTTAAAAGGCTTAATATTAAGCTTCTCTATTTAACGGCGTATTACCCCTAAATTAATAGCTCTAATAAGTATGTTAATTAAACTATTAAAATTACTTTATAATTCTAGATATATATACTTAATAATATTACTACCTAGCTAGTTATAATCCTAGTTATATAAGCTAGTTATAATAACTCGCTTTCTACTCTAAGTAGGTAGTCCTTAAATAAGGTTACTTATAAGTTCTCCTTTAATTAACTACTTAACCTAGGTACTTATAATAGATAAGTAATACCTAGGGATATAGCCCGTCTCTAAGTATTAGATACTATTACCTTTACCTATATATACTTAAAATTTATTATAACTACTACTATTAGCCGTAGTTTTTTTATATAAGAGATAGTATTAACTTATATCTCTATTATAACTACTTAATACCTTCCGCTACTAATAGAAAATATAGGTAATAATTTATTAGCCCTTTTAAGGTAACTAAATATATTAGTTATTTAGCCTACTACCTTATAATTCCCGCTTACTAGCGAATTTATAATATATTTACTATAGCCTAGTTAAAGCCTTATCTAAATAGGGACCTATTCTCTTACTCTTAACCTAAGGAACTACTATCTATATTTATTAAAGGAGATACTAATAATATTAGATCCTTTAAGATAGAATATCTAATTAATAAGTACCTTATTAGGAAGGGTTATAGCCTAGTAACTAAATACCTAGTAAGGTAGAGGAGTTATATAGCCTATTATAATTAATAGATAAATATTAAGGAATTATAAAATACCTTAGAGCTAGTAAATAATTATAAGTATATAGTACTTACCTAATAACTTACTTAAGGCTTCTATTCTATTACCTTATACTATTAATAAGGATGTTAACGTCTTTTTTATTTACTAGTATATTATTATAATATATTTTATAGAAGGCTTTTATAGAGAGCTACTAAGGAATATCCCTTAGTAATATACTTAGCTATTCTTCTACTTTCTACTAGATAGCTAGATATCTTTTAACTATTTAACTTATTAGCTATATTACCTAATAATTTTATTATATTTATAATAAAATTATAGAGGTAATCTATATATAATACTTATTAAAGTACCTCTATCTCTATATTAACTATTACCCTAAGTATTAATTAAATTAAATTAAGTAATATAAAGCTTATAAAATAATAGTTTTAATTAACTAACTACTAATCCTATTTTATATTATAGTAATAGATTTTATTATTACTTTACTATTAACTATTAAAGGCTTTAATAGTCTATTAATTATAACTAATAAATTTTCTAAATAAAACCTATAACTACTAGACTAATTAATATAGAATACCCCTTAGTAGATAGAGAAGGTATTAGTAGCTATTACCTCTTATAACTAAGGAGTTCCTTATACTATTATAAGTAATTAAGATTCTAAATTTATATTATTATTTTAGTAAACTAATTTTCTTAATCTTAGTTATATACTTCTAATATTAAAGGCGTACTATCCTTAGACTAATAGCTAGTCTAAATAGATTAATTAGATAGTAGAAATTATAATTTATAATTATATTACTTAATATTTAAATATTAATACTATTAATTAGACTCTTATTCTATTATACCTTTAAAGATACCTAAATAATACTAAAAACTAGTTAACTAAAGTTCTACCTAATAAAATTCTTATTAGATTTAATATTTAAGATACGCTTAATATACTCTCTTAGTAATTACTTATAAATAACCTCTTATACCTTTAAGGGCTTAATTATAACTAAGTTAAAGAATTTATTACTTTTATTAATACCTTCTCTAAACTCTATTATAATAGTAAGTATATAGTAATTACCTTCTTTATAAGTAATAATACTTATTTATAACTAGGTAATAGATACTATATACTAGGCTTAAATATTAAGTTATATTAGTAGTATACTAGACCCTTTAAAGTCTTTAATAGAGTTAGCTCTCTAGAATATTACCTTAAACGACTACTAATAATAGGAATCTACCCTATTATATTAGTTACTTAGTTTAAATTAAAGCTAAAAGGCGACTTATAAAGTTATAATAAAAATATAAATCCTCTCCTAATTATTAAAATAGGTAATAAAGATAGGGATACTAATAACTATAAGGTAGAGGCCATTATTAGGAAGAAGAGGTCTAGTAAAAGGCTTTAATACCTAGTAAAGTAGAAGGATTATAGCTATAAATATAATAAGTAGTATAATAACTTAGACCTTAAGAATAGTAAGGACCTTATTACTAAATATAATAGCTATTTATATAGAAAATTAAGAAAATTAAGGTAATATATATATTAAAGATAATTACCCTTTTTTTACTTACTAGTACTATTATAGATTTTACTTTTACTCCTTCTATAGCTATAATATTATAGTATAGAAGGCTTCTATACTATAACTAAGTTATTTCTTAATAGAATCCTTAATAGCTAATTAATTACATATATATAAAATTAGCTAAGGCTATTTATTACCTTATTACCTAGATTATAATATATATCTATTATAATCCTATCTCTTACCCTACCTTTAATATAAAATAGAATTAGTATAATATACTCTTAGATACTAGTAGATATAGTACTTATAATAGCTTCTAGTATAATATACCTCTAGGCTGTAATAGCCTTACTATCTTTACTACCTAGATATATACTTAGGTAGGATAAGAATAAGAAGTAGATAATTAATACTATTAAAGAGTTATAATCCTTTATCCTAGTATTAGTATTAATATTTTTAATTATAATACTATTAAGAATATAGATATTAAAATTAGGCCTTAAAATACCCTCCTCTCTATTTAATATAAGCTAGTTTAATATATTAAAGGTAAGAAATATATTATTAAGTTATTATAATATAAGAACTATAATAGTATTCCCTTATAAAATAAGTATATCTTAGAAATAGTTATATAAATAGAATAAGATACCTTATAATTATATCTACCTTATTAGGGTCTATCTAATCTATATTTAAAAGGGTTTTACTAAATTACTACCCTTTAGAAGACTTCTACTACTATCTACTTATCTTTATACCTATTACCTAGTATTTAATTAAGAAGAGAGATTTTAGATATTAGGAATAAAATATTATAAGTTAGTTATACTACTATACTAATTAGGTACTTTATTTAAATAGGAGTATTAAAATATATTATAATAGGATATAATTAGTTAGACTAGTTATATACTAGATACGCGCTATTACCTATCTTAATATCTTATATATTATATCTCTCTCTACTTATATAACTAGTAATATAATAAATATTACTATTCTACCTATTATAATAGAAGGTATCTAGGGTTAATAGTATTAATTATAAATATAAATAAAGGTATCAAGATATAAAGTGTATACTTATATTCTACCTTAATTATATTAAGGGGAGGAGGCTATATTAGTAAACTAGGGGAGCTTATATATTACTTATATATGTATATTATACGTATATAACTAATACGCTTATATATATTAGCCTTAGAGCTTGAAATAACACCGTAAGTTATAAAATACGTATTTAGTAACTTTTAGAAATACTAGGTAATAGGACTAATAGGGGATAAGTCCTACTAATTAGCTATAATATAACTATATTAGGCTAGTACTAACTAGGTAATTATAATAAGGTACTAAGTCTTATTAATAATTAGTACTAGTACTTAGTAAGAGAATTAATCGCAGGCGTAATATAGGGATAGGATACAGGGCTAGGCCAAAGGGGAGTACTTTACACGTATATAAATCATGTAAATCGACTGTATTTAAAACCTATATTACGCTAGCGTTGACGACGTAGCCGTTATAGCTTTAGCGAGCTTCCCGTTTCTTCCTAGTACTAGAGGAAAATCACGGATTTAAGGCCTTAAATCCGGATCTTCTATATATAGGACTATTAGGCTAGAATAAAAAATCCCTGAAATTTTCCTATTTATTACTAGTATTTTACCTTAAAAAAGTACTTTCAGCGGATTTAGCAGTTTTACTTATTCTATACAGGTTCCTAGTTTACCGATGTAATACTTTAAAGGATAGGGTTAAGTAACTTTAAAGGGGTTAAAAGTAGTAATTAAATAGGTAATTTAATAATATATATTTAATTAATTTATATTAATAAGGGAATAACTCTTTAAAGTTATATAAGAGTAGTAGGCTTTAATTAATAAATAAAGGAGTAAGTAATCCTAGTAGGAAACTAAAATAAGATAGTATAAAGAGTATAAGATAGAATAGTATATAATATTTAAAGGTCTAGGAATATAATAGTTAATAAGGTTTTCCTTTATAAATTATAGTTTCCTTTAGTAAGCTAGATATAAACTACCTTTATTAGCTCTAAGTAGCTAGATAGTAGAGTATAAAATATAAATATAAGTAAATTATTACTTCCTTAATTTCCTATATCTTTACTAAGATATTAGTTATAAAATTAATTAAGAGGTAGCTACTACTATTAATAATTAAATAATACCTTTAAATAATACCTCCTTTATATCTTTATTAATACTAAAACTTTATTCTTAAAACTAATTACTAATTTTTTCTATAGAAGGTCTTAGAATACTAGGTAAAAGTATTATCTTTAGCCTTACTACTAACTTAAGACTACCCTCTATATATTTATAGCTATTAATACTATAATATAAGTAAAAGAGATATAAAGTATAAGTATTATTAGTATATTTAATAGATAGAAACTTTAATAATAATATATTTCTTAAAGAGAAGAAGACTTATTCTAAGTACTTAAAAGATAGTAACTTATCTAATTAAATTATAATTACTAGAAAAGGGGACTAATTAATAAGTATTAGATATACTATTCTAAAGATAAACTTATATACTTATAAGGAATAATAATAGCTATTAATAGAGTAGTAAAAATATATATTAATTAGGTTATAGAATATCTTAGTAAAAGAGTATAATAAATAATAGTATATACTAAGACCTTATTATATAATTAATAAGGGGTAATATAACTAGTATTAGAAAGCATGTATTTGGGGAGGCGAATCCCCCTATTATTCCTACTCCTTAGCAACCCCCATAGTAGCAACAATATCAGAAGACGACAACACAAATCCTACCTTTTCTATAATCGTGCTTGTAGCGCCAAGTTGCTTTCCCCCTCATCAGATGGGTAAAGTGCTTGAATTGAAATGTGAAATATTCGAATGCGGAAGATCCGACCCCAAACCCCCCGCAGTCCGTATCGGAAGAGATACTCAGCCAGTGGAGTATATACTCCATAACAGGGTGAACGCTTCTCAGAGTCTTCTCCTTTACACGTGGGTAATGCCAAGGGTCTTCTGCATCGATGGAAGTCTGTGACTGAGCAAAGGGCCGGGATATCGTCGGTCATTTAGCCTACAATGATGACAACTTGTTCTTCGGAGAATAGATACCGTCTACCACATATATGAGTGCTTCGCATTCGGTTTCCTCACTTCCGTTCTCCATGGCTTCTGACCTGGTAGACTTGAGGTTCCTTTGACGTACTTTTCCTCCCGTATGTGCGGTATCCTAATCAGAGTTGTGACTCCTACACTTCCTACTGCGCCCGAGGCGTATGGACTCTCTTTGTCCAATACAGTAATGGTACCATCGTTCCCAAGTATGGTTCCGGCGGATCCTACAATTCCGTAAAGGTACCGATACTTAAATAGGCTGCTTTGGCCTTCTGTTCCTGCGAAGCCGCTTCCAACGGTGATTCCAGAGAAGTTCATGATCAAAGCTCGTATCAAGCCAAAACTTAATATAGATTCCACGAGACTTTCCATTGGGACGTTCGATTCCACCATTGCAGTTCTTGCATTGGCATCAAGACTTCGAAACCCAGGAATGAGGACTTCTATCAACCATGTCACGCGTTCGATCAATGTCTGGCGCATGGCGCCTTTCTAAAGGGTATACACGCAAGCATGCAGCTCCTGGGTTTGCAGGATGACCTTCTTGTTTTCCTCGGCCAATCTTTCTGTGTGCGTGCACTAACAGTTCGCACATTCCTTTTCTGGACTCAGCATTACGCCACTTCTCATCGTGCACTGTAATTAACTCCAAGAGGCGCCACTGCTTCGCCATTCTCGCTCCCTCATTCGCGGTCAATGAAGGCATTCAAAGCTACCATAGAAACTCTGCATGGACCAGTCGAGGGCCATCGCCTCGTGCCAAAGGGAAAGTGGTCTGATGCCAGGTGCGTATGAATCTTCTCGCTTCGTTCTCGTCTTCGAAGGATAGTATCCACCTAGGAGCAATGTGACGCTGAGGTCTCAGCTCGGCACTTGTACCATATTCACTGCTCCCATAGTCTTCTAGTGAACATTGTGCAGTATTCAGCTTTTCGATCGAGAAATTCCATGCGAGACCCTTTTGTCGTCCATCTGCTGCAATGGTACTTCTGACCACAGGTGTCGTTATCTGTTGTCCATCTACCCTGAACAACACAGATCTGCCGGTCTTGTCTTCCCCATCTACGAGCTGAGGGTATCCGTGTCCTTGTAGTAAGGCCTTGGTACTAGGTTTGTATGCCGGGTACATCAACTTGAGTTGCAATCTCTGTGATGGGGAACAAAGGGCGTAGTCTTGCAGCAAAGCGTACCCATTTTCGCCTTCCACTACTACGCCGGGCTGTACCGGCAGAGGTGATTCGATTGACGTTGGTGTGTGGGTCCTGGCGACTCGGTGGAGATGAACCACATGACTTTGATACGTTCGTGCATAGGCTGGGTTCGGGAACAGGATGAAATAGTAACCCGCTTGTTCCAAGGTCCTTGGATCTCGTGCGGGGATCACTAAATGTATCTTGTCAGTGTCAGAAGTCCATGGAGCAGAGTTCAGCTGGCTTACCTCTCAGAATGTCGCCTGGCCCAGTCCAATCGTCAATATGTTTACCTTTGGGTGCAACTCGTCGAAAGTCACTTTCGATGAGTGACTTGCTTGCCGTTTGGAGAACAAGTACAGCAAGTTTCTGATGCCGGAAAGCATGTGCAGCTGCTGATTTTGTCACTTTACTCGGTCCGTCTCTGTTACGACCGAGATCGTCTGGGACCTCTTCGAAAAACTCGTCGAGCTCCGGTAGAGGTAGTCGGGGTAACTCTTGGTCTTTGACCTCGGAGCTTAGCTTGTTTTTGCCGCCATCCCCCGGGAAGAGCTCCTCAAGTAATGATAGTCTTTGCGGCTGCGAACGTGGAACTCTCTTCTTCCAATTGCTTCCTCCTCTAGAATGATGCAAACTTCGCCATCGCTGGGAGCGGATAGATTCCCACAAAGACCGGAAAAGTTTCCCCATGCGATGCGTCTGCGCAATTTAGCGAATGAGCTGCAACTACAGATCCTCACTTTCGTCAGCTCAAATTTCCCATTTAGCGTATTCAGGACTCATGCGAATCCTTGGTACTGAAAATAAATATTTCCACCCCCCCTTTTATATGTGAACGTGTAAAACAATTAGCTATTTTGGTATTATCGGTCTATAACGTCCTGTTCTATTGTAATTAGATTTATATATGACCTTAAGGCACTTAGTCTTCCCTCTTCCATTATATGTTATCATCTGGTCTCTACTTATAATTAATTAATATTTAATTATTATATATTTTCACATAAAATGTGGGGGAAATTTCTGTGTTCGGTGCCAAGATTTCGCATGAGTCCTGAATACGCTAAATGGCATTGGTCTTGGCGCGGTTCGCCCTTTTTCTCCACACAGTCTACAGCATGATCTGACACAATACTCAGATATGTTGCACAGTACATCAAAAGTCTTACAGTCTTCAGTCCGTCGGCCAAATGGATCCATGCAAATCGTTGTATAATATTTGAACAACAGTCCGCTCCGCCCAATGTTTCTACGGCAATATATTAATCGGGCTCCGAATTGAATACCTTGTGAAACTCTATCAATTCATCTGGTAGCTAAAATTTTCTGTAGATGACCAGAGTCTCTGAATATTGGTTCGAACCCGGGGTCGCTCATCTTGGAATGAGTATCTGTATTTTATCTCGAGCTAGTCGCCTATAATTCTACTGATGGGGCGCTAATTGATAACTCGACTGAAAATCTATAGCGAGGAGCTGCGAGGAAATCCCCTTTATACCGTTTCTACCACACCCCTCTCTCACCATGGTCTTCAGGACTGCAGGGGATCGAAAGGTGCGGCCCTCGTTTCGAGATGATCTAAAAGATGTTTTTAAAATCTATCTTTCGCCTGCCATTTTTCTACATATGAATCCTGGCGACATTTGCACATTAGAAACTTCTAAAGGTGTAGCAGGGCCCGCCGTCGCTTGGAGTGCTACCGAGAAGATTAAAGACGACGTGGTGCAATTGTCGAGAGCTCTCCAAAAATTGTACAGCATCAAGCTTGACAGCAGAGTCACCATATCCTACAGCAATGTATCAGTCATGGATGCATTCGAAATTGCCTTACGTGAGGTCTCTTTTGATGAATCAGCCATCTCTACCCCGAGTCTTGACAAGGATGAAAGCCTTGATTGGGCAGTTCTGCTCAAGTCGTATCTGCACGAGGCGGACTTATTAACACCTGGATTAGAGATCGAGAACGTCATGGGCTTTGGCGTGAAGAAAACATTCCGAATCATCATAATTAATGCATCTATCGATCGAGGCCTCTATCGCGCAGCGCCCAAATGCAAAGTCCGCATCGTTGAGCAAACTTCCCTAGATCAAAAGCATCATCATGATCTGTCCGTGGCTTTCCAAGGGATCGGTGGCCTCTATGCGCAAGTGACACAGATTAACGCAAAACTCAAGGCTTTCCAAAAGCCCCATAATCATAGCTTCCATCCTCTCTACCAGCCGTGTGAGGGTGGTATCATTCTGTACGGCCCCTCCGGAACAGGCAAAAGCCTTTTACTGGGCAAGATTGCTGCGGCTGGCTGGCGTCAGGTGGTCAGTATCGACCGTGTGATTCTCGCTCAGGGGTACGATGGAGCCAGAGCTGCCTTGGATCGAACCTTTTCTCTGGCCCTGGAAAATCAACCGAGTGTCATCATTATCGAAGATCTTGAGTCAATTGCCACATTCAGGAATGTCCAGGACTCTGTGGGTCCTCATTTTGGACCATCGTTGATGCAACAGCTCAAACGTCTTGTCAATAGTCGTACGCTGGTAGTTGGAGCAGCCCGAACGTTATTAGAGATCCATTCAGACCTCAGAAAAGCTGAATACTTCGAAGATGTAATTGAGTTCCCAGTCCCAGACACCAAGTCACGCTCAGAGATCTTGAAAATACTTGGGGGTTTGCCTAGGGATGGAAGCCATTCGACACTGGATGATATCGCGGCCCGTACCCCTGGCTTCGTTGGTAGCGATCTGAAAAGGCTGTTAAAACAAGCGATAAGAAGTTTCCACGCTCGTATCGAACTACATGAAGGGAGCCCAACTATGGACGAGCCGGAGAAGCCAGAAGTTATGTTCACAGACATGCAAGATGACCTCAATAACGCTCTCACTTATGTACGCCCCGTCGCTTTGCAAGATGACCGTCTAAAGATTCCGGAAGTCAGGTGGACCGACATCGCGGGTCAAGCCGAAGTTAAGAAGATACTCGAAGAAGCACTCGATTGGCCAATCAGGGTAATCGACATCTTAAGTTAGCTCTAGTTGTGTCACTAATGTTGTACAGTACCCTCAATTGATGGTGGAATTTGGCATTAGACCGCGAAAGGGGCTTTTGCTCTACGGCCCACCTGGTTGTTCAAAGACAATGACTGCTAGAGCTGTTGCAACTGAGTCGAGCATGAACTTCATGGCAGTGATGGGTTCAGAGCTAACGAGCATGTACGTTGGCGAGTCTGAACGTAAGCTCCGAGAATTATTTTGCAAAGCTCGTACTTTGAAACCTAGCATCATCTTCTTCGATGAGATTGACGCTGTCGGTGCTACAATTGTAAGCGGACAGCAAGGTGTCGTCCAAACTGTTACGACATTACTCAATGAGCTGGACGGCTTGGTGGCCTCCGAGGGGATATTTGTTCTTGCGGCTACCAACAAGCCAGAAGTCCTGGATCCCGCACTGTTGCGTGCAGGTCGCCTGGATACCACCATCTATGTTGGACTACCGGATGCCGAAGTCAGGCGCGAAATTCTGAGGATGGGAACACCCTCAAATACGGACCACAAGGACTCCATCGATGAAAATGCTCTAATAGAATTGACGGAGGGCTTTTCTGGAGCAGAAATAGTGCATATGTGTGGAAACGCTCGTATTGCAGCCTTCAGGGAAAAGGTTGATTTACGGGAAGAGCGCTTGCTTGGTCAGAGGCATTTCGCAGATGCGCTAGCCAAGGCACAGAAGTCGGTAACACCCCAGATGTTGCAAAGATACGAAAGTTGGGGTGCCGGACGACAATGAGGTTTTAGGGCTCCCATATCAGTTGCATAAAACAAGATGGGAGAGCTCATGACCCGTCAGTAGGGATAGAGACGAAGCGGTCCTTCTCTTACTGCTTGGCTTATCGCCTCTGTAAGATCTATACGCACGGACTCGGATACATGTCAAGACCACATAAGTCCAGGCGTGCAACTACAGAAATTGGCAGCATCAAAGGATCAAGTGCTCCACTTTTCGGGCTGGCATTGTACCGAAGCTGGGCTAAGAACCTCGACTGAATTCTAGAGACAGCGCCTGGAGAAAGTCCATCATGGTTTTGGTAGAAGCTACTATGCTTGACGGTTTTGGGGATGATGGCTCTCGCACTCCTACGTTGCTGCATAGCTAGCCTTGCTGCCTACAGGATTTGTAAGACTACCTTCGCCGCAAACAATTCCCCCAGAAGATGAACCAAAACCCCCTTAGGTATACAAAATCTGCTCAAAATGACCTCAACGACGCCTGCTTGCAGGGGTTCACTAGACTACTGCAGGGGTCTCGGCCGCCTATGGTCAATGTTGATGCCAGAAGCGACAAGTCTTCCGGTACTTCACCATCCTTCCAGTGAACGATCGTCTCGAATCAGAGGCCCCAAGTAGGTCATATCAACCGAGTCTCTCCACCAGCTCTTGCTTGTTGTTTGACTTGACCGCAGGTACCGCGGTCTTACTGCATTTGGTGGCTAGCTAGACTCTGGCGTGCATGCCTTTCGATTGTGTCTGGCCTTCGTTGAGTGTATAGGATGACATTCTAATGGTTCTTGATGTTATTAGTCTCCGAGACGTTCGATAATGCTCTGTCAATTCAGAAGGACGGAATGGATGTGGAGACGGTGTGGAAGTGGACGAGATGGCGATGTAGCGAACGCGATAAGATTTTTAGCCGACGTCTTCTTGCACGCCAGCTCCCACCCTTGGGCTGTTAGCGCAAGGGAGGAATCCAGGGCCAGCTTTATCTTATAAGCTTGAAGGGTATCATTGGTTGATAGTGAGACGTTGATAAATACCATTCGGATGCTGGATGGTAAACGATATTCAATGAACCGGAAAGAGAAGGAAGGCAAGGCCATTGAGCGAGACTGCATAACACCACTCTTTGCTACCGAAGGCTTTGACAACGATCTGGACATCTCCGGACAACCACTTCATCGTGGGCCGTAAGAAACCCGCCTGAGTACAGGAGATATGCGGAAATTATGGCAACGTACCCCAGCTCCGATGGTTCTTTCCCTGAAGTAATGGGAGCGCTATGGGGTCCTTCCGACAAGTGGTCGAAAAGAGACAAGCTGACGGGAGACAGGATTGGGGAGGGGGAGCCGATATGGAATCGTGGGAATGTGAGCTTAGATTAGATCGAAGCCTGAATGATGTAGACTTGAGGTACCGTATTCTGCTGTCGCCTACTTCAGTTCTCGATAGCTTTCTTAATTTCTAGATCGTCAGCATACTTGGATGTTCTAACATGGGTCTTACCTTCACTATAGCCTTTACCAGGGCATGCTCGCAAACAACCATGATGCGGAATGGAATGGGCCCCATTAGCAAAGGCCTTATGCGCCACGTAATCACTCAATGCCTGCGTTGTCAACGCTCAGTGGATTTCTGATGTGTCTAACATGTACCGGACCGGTGGACGATCGCCGTAGTCTATGAGTTCGACATTGGAAGTCCTTACGACCTTGGAAAGCTCTACATTCGAGGCATCACAACGGCAGGATGAGCCTATAATTCACAGCAAGGGTGAGGGGAAGGGTCACTGCGCAGATTCTGTGATATGACGCATCAAGTACTCAGGTTGTAGAGGTACCGAGAATCTCGCGATCTTGACGCTCTTACTAAATGTCTGCGGAAGCTTCATATGTCTTCATGTATGATAACAGTGGTAGCACATTAGATCATCGTAAGATCACAATGACTTTAGAAGGTGAAGGTCATAGTACTTTGACTCTTGGATTCCAACTTTTACCTAAGAACGATCCAGTGTACGCAAGACTCTTTCACATCCCTGACTGGGTACAAAAATCTGCGCAGTGTAAGCTCGCTATATCTTAATTCATTGAATCGAAGTGACACGCATCCTCTATGGACTTTCCTCATTATGGAAGATTATCGAACATTATAAGTTGACCGGCACGACCCGTTGTGAATATCAGAACCGGGATTTCGCGTGTTCCAAATTAGAACTAGAACTATTCTAGAATTAGCTTCCTTTTGTTGCCGCTCATAAGAACCTTAAGTTCATTTCTATTCTACGACGGTCTGACGAATGAAACATCTTTCCCAGCCAACTCCATTCATGATCCTAGGATGTCCTCTTTGTCTCCTAAGAGAGGTCGTACGCGATCACGCCAAAACAACAGCACGTTCGCCAAATCACAGACGCCTCCACGAACAAGATCACCACCTCGTCGGACTATATCGCCTCGTCCTAGATCGCGATCAAGAACGTCCGGCCGATCGCCTTCGCACCATGGCGACAGGCGCAATGGTATCAAAAGCGGCATGGACAGAAGTAGGAGTCCCGTAAGGAGCGTCTCGCGAAGTAGAAGCGCAGGAAGGGTAGGGCGAAGACATCGAGATCGGAGCTACACACGAAGTCCCACTCGAGGTTCGCCCACATCAAAAAGTTCAAAGGTACCCCGAACGATCATGACTGGTATCGCAAACATGTCTAACCAGGTCTAGATCGTGGTGGAAAAGCTCACCAAGAACGTCAACGAGGACCATCTCCAAGAAATATTTGGCGCTTATGGACCAATTCGGGAGCTCGAATTGCCCATGAATAGGCAATGTGAGTTGAATAAACCTTGCGGAAAATAAGATACTGACAGCGACAGTCATGACAAATCGCGGTACCGCTTATATCATCTTCATGGATACGCCAGATGCTGAAGCTGCAATCTCCCACATGCATGAGGCGCAACTAGACGGAGCAATCATAAACGTGTCGATTGTCCTTCCTCGCCGCAGATTCTCACGCTCCCCACCTCCAGCCCGTAGAGGAGCACCGATACACGATAGGTATGAAGTACGACCTCCTCCGCCCGGGAATTATCGTGGAGCACCACCGCCTCCAAGCTCAAGGTTTGGGAGGGATGACTTTCCAGGGGGCGGCAGATATCGTTCGCCTTTACCGCCCAGGAGAAGTCCTCCACCGAGAAGATACGGAAATGGCCCAGGCCCGAGGGACCGTGATCTACGTACCAACCGGCCACGTTCATATTCGCGATCAAGAACTCGATCCCGCTCGTTCTCTTCGCGATCGAGGTCCCGTTCTCCACCGCGACGCACTCAAGGTTACAGACGTCGGGACAGTCCACCGCCACCACCACGAGGAGGAAGGCAAAGGAGGAGTCCCAGCTACTCGAGCTTTTCTAGCTACAGCGACCGAAGTCGGAGCAGGAGTAGGGGTCGGTATGGACGCAGAAGGTAGTCTTTGAGTGGCCTGGATTTCAGCATATGTCATCATGGATCGTGCCGAGCGGAATGCGTGTAATCGCGTCTGGATGCCAGCATGCACTATTGCAGTGAGAATTGGTTGTGCTCCGAAAGCCTAGATAGGCCCTGTAGGCACTGGGAAGGGTGCCGAGGACTTTTCAAAGGAGGATACCACGACGTGGGATTTTCTCCGGCTGAGAGACGTTCAAAAAGGTGAGGATTTATACGTGGTTAGGAGGATGGTTCGTCCGGCTCCGTAGCCCCATTGAACACACCTATACCCCTACATTAGTTGCCTAGAAAAACACTCCGCAGGTCACCGCGTCCTGCATATAGGAGCCGCGAACATGTAGTGCTGAGATGCGTCATACCATCCGATGACCTCTTACCGCTCTATTGACCTGTTTTGCAGTTGATACATTCGATCTACAGCCGCTTCCAGGATCTCCAACTCCACCTTCTCTTCACCCTCCCCCCCTCACATCCCCTTGCGAGTAGAGACGCAAACATTATACGCTGTAGTGTTATCAATCCCTATACAACTCACAACATGAACTATCTAAGCGCATGCACACACAATCCCCCCCAGTATACAGCAAATTGCCTCTGCAGCGCCGTCTATTCAACATCCTGACACATTCGCTCGTCTGATCCCTTCCCGTAACAGGCTCATGGACGCCATTGTATTTCCCCATTTCTGAATTTCTGGATTAGCGACTTGTTATGTAGCCTACGCGTTATACTTGGCTATTTGTGAAGCAGGCCGAGGTGGAAAACGGTGTGGTTGGTCAATGATGAGCGGGAGGTGTGTTTCATGGGTGGAGTTGTTGACACAGTAATGCATGTACAGCGAGATGAATGCCCGTTATTGTATTGTGTCAAAGTCCGGACCCAACAACGAATCGTATTCGTCCATATTACGATCCTCGGGTGTACTCACGAATGATCGAGATTAGTAGGCGTGGCTTAGGGGGCACATCGGTACCTGCCTCGTAGTCCCGCAGGATACTCTCCTATTGCGTTAGCACTTTATTAACATCGGTACAACGTCCTTCAGTTCCCAAGCCATGTATTCATACGGATTATTATGAGACGTGATGCGCCACGTTCCTAGAAGTATCTGACATCGAAAAGAGACCAAGCGGAGCCTGCGCCTTGCGCCGTACAGCAACATCCGCTGAACAAAGTGAATGCTGGAAACGTATTCTTGTTTCCATTCAGTAGCCCGCCAGCTTCCCGTCCGCTCAGCAGCATTTCCCACCCATCGAACTTATACTGTTGTTTTGATCTGCCACGTTGACACCTTGTGAAGGACCCTGATCTGTCCTCGATGTGTCGATGATCCTCTTCTTGATATCTGCCGCCAGACTGTAGAATGCTTTCTCGACGTTTATGTTGCTCTTGGCCGATACTTCCATAAACGGTATGCCAAGCTCGTCCGCTAATTGTTGTCCTCGTTCAACTGATACCACTCGTTTTTCTTCCCAATCGCACTTGTTTCCTATCAAAATCTTGTTGACACCTTCAGTTGCGTGTTGTTCGACATTGGAAAACCAGGTCCGGATGTCTAATCGATGTTAGCCTACCATGAACTTCCGTTGACCAAGACACTCACTATTAAAGGATCGCTCATCGGTGACGTCGTAGACTAGTAAGATGCCCATAGCACCCCTGTAATATGCGGTGGTGATTGTCCTGAATCGCTCTTGGCCGGCCGTGTCCCATATCTGCAGCTTCACCCTCTTGCCATCCAGCTCGATGGTTCGGATCTTGAAGTCGATACCTATGGTTGTGATAAAAGACGGTGTGAAGGAATCTTCGCTGAACCGGAGCAAACAGCATGATTTTCCAACCCCGGAATCGCCAATGAGAAGGAGCTTTATCTGTTGAGCAGTCAGCGTTAGTAGATACGGCCCTAACATCACGGGGAATTGAGTATTCTGACGACGTACGAGGAAGTCATAATTCCGAGTCCCAGCCATGTTTGCTGTGGAGAGGAGTGGTAGGGTGCGCTTTGGTTGAATGCTGGAAGATTCACGCTCCTGCTCGTTTGGGTGCACTACAATCGGTCGCCAATGCTCAGGATCTTATGTGCCGCTAAGGAGTGGTCCTATTGAGCTCAACCGCAGTGCTCACGGTCAGTGTTGTGTATTCGTGGTTTAGGGTGGACTGATTTGGAGATTGGAAGCGCATCTCGTCATTATCAGGGGGAGGTAGAATAAGGTCAACCGTCAAGAGCCAAGTTCCCCCAAACAAGCGCTATTCTAGGCGGCAGTCTCAAGAAGCACATGAGCTGCTCGAGGTAAAGCATATAAAGTACCTCCTACCCTGATCCTACCGAGCTGATTGATTACTCTTGACAATACCTCATTGCCACTACAAAGCTTACCTCAATAGTCTTAAGGTACCTAGTGTACAGAACGCTTAGGGAGTGAAGCATGCCTAGAAATACAGACAATTCTTCCCTTTCAAACGCCTGGAAAATGCCGACAGCCATCGCTATGCTATATTCATTGCGCATCATGCTGTCCTCTTATTGCAACCATTTCGAATATGCCCAACGTATCCTTTCAACAACCCTGACTTGTCGTTCGACACCAGTCCGAAGATCAATCAGATCGTTGATGTCCTCCAAGAGCTCATTGTTGATCTCTCCAGGTAAGGTACGTTGTGCTCTTTGTCGCAAAATATGAACTTCGCACAGAAGCATGCCGTGATCTTTATAGGACAGCATACCGTTCGCGGATGGTGTGGAGCCAACCAAAATGCGATCGATATTCCTGAGGATCCGGACTATGCTACCCTGCTTCCTCCCCTCTATTCTTCCCTTGCGTCCTGCAAAAGCACCGCTGAGCCAGTGAGAGAGACCAAGACAGACCAAGACACCAGGCGTGAGACCAACAAAGCCAAAGACAAGCTCTTGGCTCTTGAGAAGATTATCGATGCCGCCAACGGCAACCTCCACATCAACTTTGGTTTTCTGGATCTGAATTAGGAGTGCACGGATCAGATCACCCCTGATCGTCCCCATGAAAGGTTTGCGAAGGTCCCTCTCATAGGCCCTTAGGACGGGGGTTAGATCGCCTTCCCTGACTTTGGCTCTGACATCTGCAATTTCTGCACCTGTAAGTGGCGCTCCTGTAGACGTATTATGATTGTCAGTCGCAAAGTCTACCACCATTCTTTCTAGACTAGCTCTATCGCCCTGTAGGCTTTCTTTACTCATGATGGCGATCTCGCTATCCTTGTCATGGCGAATAGTCCCAATGACCTTTTTGGTCGGTTCGACCACCCAATTATTCCAGAAATCAATGGTAGTCGTTCCACAATCGCGGATCCATGTAATGATTTCAGCTTTTCGGTTGACAAAAATGCGTAGTAGCGTACTAGACGAAAGGAAAAGAGCCAATCCCGTTAACCAATAGCGGACGAATCGAGAGGGCCGACCATGATCTCGATTGATTTCTGTCGTGGCAGCAATGTGAGCCGGGACATGGACTTTTAGAATGTTTTCAAGTCGAGTTACAAGCTGTGTAGTCTGGGAAAACGCTGCCTCTCGATGCGCAGTTTCTGAATCATCGTCAAGGCTTTGGAATACGGTTTCTTCCATGTCTCCTGCTCCAAGTTCAAGTACAGTCATATTCTGAAGCACTGTCTCCATCAAAGAAATACTTTTCGAAACCACGCTTCTCCATTCATCCTTGCTATTCGAACGATCTTTCGAGCTGACCGATCCCTCATCCTCTGCATCGAATATCATACCTTCGTCCATGAGTATCCCAAGCCCACTCGCACTCATCTCACGTAACCTCCGTAGATGATTCCTCTTCGATCTTGCTTCCATGCGGCTCTTGGTCAATGGTGACAGTACTTTTGACTGCATATCGGCTAGTGAGCGATCACGTACGCTATCCTTAACTAAGCCGTAGAATTGCCTCCAGCGGTCAGTTACGGAGGTAGACAGATTTCCGTCATACTCGCTAGCGCTTCTTATCGATTGAAGCCTCTGCCAAGCATCGCTGTAGATATCGTTGGCCCAAGCCCAGAGACGTAGGGGAGCGGTCTGAACAGTATACAAGCAGGTGTAACGGTAGGAACCCAAGATCTCATCCCAATAGGCAATATCACTGCTCAAGGGTATAGTCTGATCTAACAAGGTATTCAAGACAAGTCCATAGGTTTGGATTGTAGCTTTGCTGACAGCAAGCCATTCGAGATCCTGTTCTTGCGTTGTGCTCAGTGTTGCAACATTAATGTCCGAAGTAGAGGACTGCAGTAATCCGGCTTGCTGAAGACTGAAGAGAACCGTTGTGGAAGGGAGGACAGCACGAGGAGTCGAAGACGCGGAGAGAGCTCTGATGGCGACCCGTAGGATGGACATGCGAGCTATCTCTGCGCCATTGTTAGATCCATTGAGTTCCGATGGTGCCGGCTCATCAGAGGTAGAGTATAGCTCCGACGAGGACGGCGCCGGTGACTGCTTCGAAAGCTGCAGCCGGTCGAGTTGGCCATCGACCCTGCTGATGTGGCTGTTTCATGGTCAGAAGGATATCGCACCATACTGCTCTGGAAGTAATCCATGACTTGCTCTGTGACGAATGACATGATGGGCAGCTAGGACCTTTCAGTAGGGGGACAGCATTGTGCTCAGCATATTGCGTAGAATGTGCCTTGAGGGAGCTCGTGTCCACATCAGCATCCAACACAATACATAGGTACTCATCACCCAGCTGGCGAAGACATCAATCGTCAGAGCTTGGCAGAGCTCGGCAGAGGTAAGCGGAATGCTGCTTACTAATATAGGTGATCATACCATTCCCGAGCATTCGGCTTGGAGACTTGCCGCGGACCCTGGTGCATAATAATAGTAGAATAATCTTTACTACTTCACCCAACCTGCAACGACTTTCTCTGCGTATTCTTTGCTTTCTGCGTCCGTCATTTTGTCTACCATGTAAGTCTGCCCAAAGCTTGAGCACCTCAAGCGTTCGCTGATATAAATCAATAGGAATTCAACGTCCCTACTGTTCTCGGCACCTGCGGAGACTTACTGGGGTTCGTTCGACGAGATATCCACATACAATGTCCACTTGAATGTGTTCGAGCGACTGTGGGCGGCGTGGTATGCCTACTTACAGAATGATGTCCTCGCTACGGGTATCATGTCGTTCGTTATGCACGAGATCGTCTATTTTGGGCGCTCCCTCCCCTGGGCGTTAATCGATCGCATTCGTTACTTCAATAAGTATAAGATACAGAATGTGATTATCCCTATTTCTCTCACGTCGAGACCGCTCTATAGATCAAATCGCTGATGTTATAATAGCAAAAACTTCCGACAGCTCAAGAGCAGTGGAATTGCGCCAAGCTGGTTTTGCTCTCCCATTTCACCGTTGAGCTACCACAAATATGGTATGTGAATATAGAGTCATCCCTTGATATATGCCAATTAAATGAGTCCAGGCTTTTCCATCCCACGGCCCAATACTTCGGACTCGCCACCAGCGTACCTTTCCCGTCTCTCCTCACCATGGCATATCAGATCGCCATCTTCTTCGTTTTGGAGGACACATGGCATTACTGGTCGCACCGTGCTCTGCACTGGGGCCCGCTCTACAAGAACATCCACAAAATCCACCACCAATATTCCGCTCCGTTCGGCTTGGCTGCGGAGTACGCATCACCCATTGAAGTGATGATCCTTGGCCTCGGCGCGGTGGGAGTTCCGATACTGTGGTGTGCGATCACCGGTGATCTCCACATCTTAACTATGTATACTTGGATTGTGTTTCGACTTTTCCAGGCCATTGATGCACACAGTGGCTATGAGTTTCCATGGAGTCTGCATCACTTCCTCCCATTCTGGGCAGGCGCAGAACACCATGACATCCACCATGAGAGGTTCATTGGAAATTACTCGAGCAGTTTCCGATGGTGGGACTACCTATTAGATACGGAGTCTGGCCCTGAAGCGGCGAAGAAGAGGAGGGAGCGTCGAATAACCAAGGAAGGCACGAAGGTACAGTGAGTGGTAGGAAAAGCGAATCGGCAAGAAAAGACGGCCTATCCCAGGGAGCAACACCGCCTCGCAAGACTGATGCCCTACAAGCTTCCATTCAAGGATGTCAGGCTCCGAGCGGATGACAATGCCCACTTCAATAAAGGACGTACGGAGGTCTTTGTTTGGTCGTGGGATAGCGTTCGAACCTTGTATCAACGCGACGGCTTTCCCACCAAGATTATAATTCCGCTTCAGCAACATCCAGAAGTCCCCTAAGAATCGGTTCTTAGATGTCTAGTTGAGGGTGGCTTATTGCCACGTCTTTAATGATTAGACGCTTTAGAGACCCGTGCATCATGCATCAGGCAAATGTATGAATGCATGCCATTGGAATAGATTAGATAGACATACCTAGATTTCCTTGCCCTTCATGGTGAACATGTCACCATTCCGGATGATATCGTTCCGACTTAGGTTTATATTCATGTGCGCGACAACCAGCACGAAGTGCCACCCAGCTCAAACGCCCACGTCTCTTCAATGTCCTAAAACAAAAACCCATCATTCTCTCCACTATCTAAATACGAATTACTTGACTTGGATCGGTTGACTTGAACTTCAGGCGCTTTTGGAAAGCCATTTATTCTTTCAGATAGATCACGGGAAATATGTTACATCCAGTATACTCGGGCGATGTCTATAATACATGCGTCGCAATGAATCTCGCCTACATGCTAGAAAAAGGCACACCAACCTATGTACATGCTCGCCAGCTTGAACGGATCGGTCGCATGCTGGATCAACGCCTGTACATATCCCTCCACGCTTAACGGCACACTTTCCATGGGCAACAGCCCCTTCACTTTGTTGTTCACACTCTCCAGCACCCCTTCCGGCGTATCAGGCACAACACTAACCACCTTTTTCTTCTTCCCAATGAAATCCGTCGTCGGGTCGTAAAGGAACGTTTCCAGAATCGTCATCAGCGTGTCCTCGTTCTGGCGCAATATACCCAGGGTCAACTCGCACGATTTGCGAAAGGGCCCTTCGTAGCCGTAGGCGCCGAACGCGTCAACCATGTTGTGCGTGAGGCGGAAAGGCACGAGTTCCGGTTTCTCAAAGGTGAGACCTTTGTCGAACAGACAGTTGAAGTCGACGTGGAAGGTACCGCCGTTGCCCTCTTCGAAGAGAATGTTCTCGCCATGGCGATCCCCCAGACCAAGTACGTGGCCCACAATGGACATGACTGCGCAAGAGCGAGTATAGCGCAGACGAGCTGTGAACCAGGCGCCAGGCTCCGGAAACATCTCGACAAACCACTCGTGGAAGACGGGCGGGAAGTGCGATATGACTCTGTCTGTGAAGACGGGTAATTTTTCAGGAGCGGAGATTGATTCATTGAGCAGGCTGCGGATATCGGAGTAGTTGATTTGCACGTTTTTTTGCTTGTAGCTGGCCAAAAGAATCTCGCGCAGGGTTTTGAGGTTGTCAACCCATTCGATGAGGCCGCACTCTTCATTGAGAGGTGTGACGGCATAGGTTTTGATGTAGAGACGACGTTTACTGGATTCCGCATCTTTCTTCAAAGCTCGGTTGATCATGGCGTTGAACTCCATGAGCCGTTGATCTTTGCGAAGATCATCCTTCGGCTTGCAGAGGAGTGCGTAGACATGCCCATCAGAGCCTCGAATGCTGATCTTGCGAGGTTTTTGTAAGGAGTTCAAAACCAAAACATCGTCAAGGAAACTCGATATGTGTATGTAGTCCCTCGTGTTGAATGCTTTATGTTGCTTCATGTTCACATTGTCCGTTATTGTTGGCAGACTTGCTGTCAGAGCCACCTCGAGAGGAATCGCAAGTTTACAGGATGCAGTCTTATGATGGAATCCGAGATCCTTCTGAAGGCTAATGTGGGATGGCTTGCCATCGATACTACCCTCGCAAACATGCAGCAACTGGTCGGATAATCTTTGGCCGTTCGTGATGAAAGCCTTCATTTCCGATCCTGCGGAGTCGGTCCTCGCTCTTCGGATATTCTCGAGAACTTTAGTCATACAAGCGAGTCCTCTCCTTGCTCTGTCTGCGGCCGAGGACTTCATCAGTGCCAGCAATGTCCAAAGTGCCTGTGGCGCATGATTACTAACAACCTTCGTCACAATATCAACTACAAGGTTGTACACGGCTTGATGCGGATGGCAGATTCGAGCGACAAGCTGAGATAATGCTGTGTAGAAGACGAAAGCCGGCAGACGATCGGTGTACTTTTTGATCGCGATGTGGCAGGAGTCAAGCATTTTCCGTCGTTGTCCCATCACATGCTTGCGGAAGCTATCATCATTGCCGTACTTAGGGTCAAGGGGTTGCTCAGCTTCCGCTCCCAAATCCAGCCAGAGCGTCAAGAGTCTGGGGAGAGTCTGGTAGATATACTTAGCACCAAATGCTAATGCTCGGAGATAATTTTCGACTACAAGCTTTGCAGTCTCGCCAATTATGAACGTTTGAGCTTGCTTCCCGGGTGGTTTTGCCTTCTCGGACTCGAACAGCTTGTTGTAGTGTTTACCAAGATAGTAGTGGCCTTTCTCCCATCGATTGTGATTAACAGTGACTTTTTTGTACTGAGAAATTATAATGTCGGATCGGGTTTGACCAGCTCTGTCAATCCACTTCGCGAGGAGCAGATGAGCCCTTGCTTTGAGCGGATTCTGCTGATGCTGTCTTCCCGGGTTGTTTGTGATCATAGGTTCGTCAGCCTCCGTGTAATCATGAGATCTGAAAGCGTTGGCAGCAATGGCACCCTCTAGACTTCGAATCGCCTTACGATGATTGCCTTCTCGCCACAATAGCCGAGAGTGCTCAATTGTTGCTGAGACCTCACCAAGCTGAGAGGCATGCAAGACTGCATTGAAAGCTTGATGTGTGAAGTTACCCTTCCGTGCCAACTTTGCGCTCCTTAACCAGGCCGAGGCGATGTCGATTGGTGAGTAATCGCGTCTTCCAATGTTAGCCGACATCAGAATAGATGACAGAGTGCTTACTTAGAAAGCTGCATTACAGCGCGACGAATCCCCAGTATGTATTGCTTATCGGAGAGAAATGGGCCGAGAGCGTCTAGTCTTAATTCAAGAGATGTGCGTAAGCTGGAAGTTCCAGCTTTGTCCATATTTCGTTCATCGCGAATCATCTCGATCTCTGTGAGCACATGAAACTTCAACAAAGCATCGTGACAATCTTGTAGAGAAGATGTGTTGGTTGCCGAGAGGCCTCTCACAGTGTGCCTTCGGAGTTGATTTAGGACAGCAGTAGAATCATCGAGCTTTTCTTCCGAGAGTGCCAGCAGCACCCGTCCGACGCCTACATTGAAATTCCCTTCCGAGTTTTCTGTAGATTGGGAGAGATACTTCCTCAACTTCTCCCATTTCCCGGTCACCCAGGATGACTCGATCGCGAACGGCAGTGACAGCGCGCTGCTTGCCTCGGACCGCTGGAAGCCCTCGACTTGGTTCAACAAGACATCTTGAAAACGTTAGCGTCAAAATTACAAGAAAGAGGCGTAAAGGCTTCTACCGTGCTGGCCAGATTCCTTGAGACTTGTAAGAAGGTTAAATTGGACATCAAGATCGTTAGGTTTCTCAGTGAGTTGCAATTCATACCAGCTCTGTGCTGCAGTCCATCTTCCTGCTTTCCGATGCTCAAGAATCTGTTGATCAATGTTTAGTACCTGCAAGTGCGTAGAAATACCCTCAATACCATCAGGCTCGTCGATCTGAGTATAAATCTCCTGGAGCCTTTCATACATTGTTTCCAAATCAACTGTTCGGTTCGCAACCTGATTCTGATGCCTCTGTTGACGAATAAATTGTTCCCAGTGAAACAGTGCACGAGAGTATGACTTGCACTCCACTGCTCGCCGGGAGATCACGTCGGTGGGTATCATAGCGAGAATTGCCTCAACGCTCGATATTTGTATGACATCCCTCTCAAGCTCAGCCTCGGACGGCGATCGACCAATTCGTATGCTTGGGCTCTTAATACTCGCAACGTCTTTCTTCTTTTCTTGCATCCATCGCGACAGATAGTCAAGAACCTGGAAGGAAGTCTGCATACAGTCAGGAAAAATGAGTCGGAATTATGAGGTCAGCACCATTTACCTGACTACAGAGAATGACGCTGTCTCTTGAAGAAGCATGTTCAGGCAATGGCTGACCCAATACAAGGAGTAATTCTTGACCAATAGGGAGCTTTTCGCCATCGTCCCCGTTGACTATAGCATTCAAGCAGGCGAAGGGTAGTAGAAAACTGGATATTGAGATATCTTGGAAACGCACGATGCGACTTAGAACCGAGAAGATTATATGAACTTTGCCTCCCCCTACGGCCTTTTTTAGAAGGTCAAAGGTGAACGTGCGCAGCCACTGACTGTAACCCATCCCTGCGTTGTGTAAGGGGTATGAGCAAAGGGGTTGCGGTATTCCGGCGGTTACAAAGTATTTGGAATCGGTAAACGGCATCAGTGTGGTCCTCACTGACTCAGGAAGCGATACCCATCTGCGATAATTTGCATCGTACGGTCCGTCACGTGAGCGTGGCTTCACAGATTCTCGGATATTCGTAATGCTGAGTAGCTCTTGCATGGCGTATGCCAGGAAGCCTTGGCTCCGTGAATTTGTCGCCGAGAGGAAAGCTTTGACCAACACTTCGCAGAGAAAGAATACTACGAAGTCATTTGTCTCATCGTCTCGGACAAAATTCGATAAGACCAAGATTTCTCTATTCTCCCTGACCGCCTCTATTCGCGTAGGATCAAGACATCCGACAAGACCCATGCATTTGGCACAAAGAATAGAGATCTCTGAGTGTGCGTTATTGAAGAGGACTGAAGTGTCCAGGATTGACCTCGCCAGGTGAGCGACAACAGGGTCAGGCTGCTCGCAGTTAGCAGCCTCGTGCAGGAAATCCTGATGCTTGGAAAGGTATTCTGCGAGCTCATGGAGGGCACATAAAACCACTGTGGCATTTTCATTTTGACAGCGCTGGCTGAAGGCTTGGAAATGGTGCTTTATGTCCATTTGAGCTTGTAATTTACTCAGCTCTTCCTCAAATTTGGCCAGAAGAGGTATCGCAGCGAGAGAAGGTAGGGTATGTACAATGTCGCGTATCATTGACGAGTAAGACTTCAAGATGTGGCTTATCATGTCATATGCCCGTGCCTGGGTTTTCGGAGAGAAGGAGTTCCAATATTGGATGAGAATGGCAAAGGTTGGGTCCACAAGGTTTGCGATCTCGTCTTCTCCTAGAGTGATCATCATGACAATCCATGCGTCAAACCCTTCATTACATAGGTCCTTGTTTCCGATGGCAGATCGTAGGCATGCACATATCTATGACCGAGTATCAGCGTCAGCTGTAGATTATAGGAATCTCGAAGTACTTGTGGTAAGCCATTGGAAACATGACCTTTGGCAAGTTTAACCATTTCACGAATTGCTCCAAGACACCTGATCTTTTCCAATATGGGCTGGGGGCCCTTCCCGTCGTTGATGGTATCGGCAAGAAGGGCCATTATACCAAGAACATGGGTTTCGAAAAATGGACCTATTACATCCGTTTTTCGTGCCGTCCCACGACCGGATATCGGTTTACCGTGGGTGACGCCAGCGAGGAAATATAGCGCTTGATGAGCCTCCACAAGATTAATTTTGAGAATAGCCTATGCAATGTGGAAATCAAACCTACTTTGGCCTTCTTGGCTTCGTCCATCTCACCACCTGCCCTTAATAATTCAGAAGCTGTCGCTTGGGGCTCTGATTTGAGCAACTCCGCGCAATCTACGTTGCTGAATTCCGGAGACACTGCGTTAAGCAAACTCATGACTAGACTGTCAACATCATTTGAAGTTCGGAGCAGTACGCATGAAAGTATCGCCGCCAGATTGTTGTGATCCCTGCACAGTGCCATTATTGAATGACCACAAGCGTCTGCGATTCTTTGCAGAATGTCTTGTTTCTTTATCAAAACAAAAAATGGCACCGTGTGAATCTGGGTCATGGAGAGAAAATCAGATACGCTCATGCCTAGAAGATCAGATACCTGCTGCGCGATTTGAGGGCGACGGTGCAGGTCCTGGACCACCGTGACTGCAATAGTACGCCAATAAGGCGCGAATAACTTCATTGCCGAGAACGGTGAGTGATTAGATAGTCTTTGAATCTGAATCTAATTAGCGTAAACATTTTCAACGTTAGAAGTGCCGACCTCGTCAAAAGCAAGTCCACATATCAGTGGGTTGGTATGCCCAAGGTACTCGACGAGTTTCAGTAGAACCAAATTCATCTCGTCACCGGCTGAGACCCTAAGATGAAATGTAAGTAGACCATCAAGAATCTAGGTGTTCATCTTACCGAGCAATCTGTCCCCAAGTAAGTATACACGTTTCCTGCAAAGTGAGGTCGCTTTTTTCGGATAGGCTACGCAGATAATCCAGCGCAACAAGCCGGTTTTTGGCGAGGCTAGAAAAGGGACAAGCTGCTTGCAAGAAGATTGGCAATGTTCGCCTACTGGCATTAGCGATAACAGTATGTGACATAGATTCCTAACTAACCCTGCAGCAATTCGGAGCTCTCGAATGGAACTGTGTAAAGCTTGCAAGCACCACTGGCCAAACGGGGAGGTTGCCAGATCTAAGTGGTCGAGATTTGCAGTGTGGGAAAGTAGTCGCTTTATGGCCAACATTGCAGCAACGCGAGGTCGTTTATACTTGTGAGTTTTTGGGAGTTTGATCAAGGCGGCGACGGTGTAGATGATCACTTCGAGGTCGGGGTTCTCCGAAGTTGCAGCTGCAGATTTGCACCTTGAATCGTCGTCGCAAAGGGTGCACTTCATCTGTTGGGTCTTATTGTTTTCGAGGCTAGGCGCCTCGGTAAGAGTCCGTGCGCTTGCACAGGCAAGCAGGCCAAGTGACGAATACAGCAAACACTGTGAGTCCTCCGGAAGCTTGGGATAGTACTCACTCACATCTGTCAGTCTCCATTAGATGGTTCGATGGGCCATTACATACACTGCAATCCGACTTAGGCCGGTAAGCTCGGTACTTTCCTGGATCCCTAATAGAATGCTAATATCATTAATGATATAGACGCGTGCACTTATAGTCGATCCTTCTTTTGCGGGAGTGAATAGACGAGCTCTCTTCTGGGGCCTAGGGTCATCTTCGCTTACTGGTACTACTATGAGGTCGGCAAAATGATCGTGGCATAAACTGCGTATTTGGGGATCCCGAAGAGGTTTTGTCGGTAAGGCTGTATGCACGGTCCGTTCCAAAAATCGGCTAGTCAAGGCTATGATGTACTTTGAAAGTCTTCCTGTTAACATATTTTTCATAGACTAGATACGGTATCATACCTGGAGGTCTTCTCCCAAGCCACCTAACCGACCCGGGTCATTCCTGGCGCTCAAAAGAGAAGGCAGAACATCGTCGAAAAGGCAGCGATGAAGTTGATTAGATTGCCGGCTAAGGGCAGCAACTGTGATTAAATTGAGACAAAGGCTTGTCTCGATGGACGACATTAGCGGTAGTGGTTGAACATTAAGAAACGTGGTTATAACCTGGGAGAACAGTATGGAGAACCTGGGCAATGTTGAATTTTGAATATCGGCTGCGACATAGCGGGTACAGAATGAGCGAAGCGAGTCTAGAAATAGGACCAATGAAGTCATGGAAGCTTGGTTGCCGTCAAGTTGCACGCCTCCCACAGCAACAGAATGCCAGAAGCGGGTCAGATCACTCAAAAGCTGGCCGTGTTCGGAAAAGGAGTTGATCGTCCACCAAGTCTCTCCAGCACTAGGTGATATTGTAGTGGACAGCGCTAAGAGACACATGGTAATGCTGAGCACTTGTACCCTATCATTGCACACTACCTGGAATGTATCCTGCGGACCATGATCTTGTAGGTACCCGGGGTAGACGTTCAATAATGTAGTAGTTGACGGTACACTCGGTTGTGCTATATATCGATCCCCGGCAACCCTTGAGCCGGAAGCCTCGAGGTAATCAAGGAGGTCTACAACATCGTCAGCTATCGTGGCTGTGAATTTGAAGTGTGAAAGCTGGCCTTTGATGCATCCTTTGAAATATTTTACGATTGAGTATATCCTTATACCTTTTGCATGGATCTTCCTCTCAAGATTTACGATGGTCCTTAGAAGCTTAAGAACACATCCTCCAACACCATCGCCCTGCAGCTGTCCCACGACATGTAGAAGTTTGGGGATAAGCCACCAGAACAAGGGTCCACTGGGATTGGGAAGAGATTCATAACGTGGAGTGGGGTAAAAGAGGATTCCAGGATTCTTCCGAATCGTATACTCCACCGCGGCTAAACTCTCAATGACTTGCCTAGATCGTTCAGTGTGCCCAGCAAATGGATCGCCGTTCGTTAGTGTCTCGAGTCCTGCTTTGACAATCACATAGACGAGTTTGCAATCTAAGTCATTATCTGCGTCGTGCGTCTGAGCTTGCGAACCAGCCTCCCTCTGGGCACCGAGAACTTCATGAAGCAACTGGCGAAAGGTCTCTTGATCTTGGTTCTTTGAAAGTTTCCTCCCGTCCGTCAAATGGTTGACTAATTGTGCAGCAAGCGTAGATGGGGGAGGATCCCCATTCTGCTGCAGCTCGCTGAACACAGGACGACCTGATCCACTCCTCCCCACCCCACGAGCCATCTTGGCTTTTGATTATCTCCAAAGCCCGCTCTTATCACGGCTACTACTTGAGGTGGTAGGACGCGTTTCTAGATATCAACGTAAAGTAAGTCTAATGTACTTACCGTAGAAGCGCGTGCCGCGTCTGCGGTACTAGCGCTAGACCAACGCGGACCAGCCAACTGGACGATCCTCCTGGCGATATCGATATTGGGCCATGCAGGAAGGATATCCGGAGCTTCAGCTGGCTCTGCAAGACCAAAGACGTTTGGATTACATGCGAATTGCATTAGATTTGGTAAGGACCTGTTGAGCTTAATTGAGACTTTGCAGCTTATTTATATGCGTCCAGGCAGAGCAAGCGTTGGCTTGCGACGAAGTGCCTGTCGGTTGTGTCTTCGTAAATCAAGATACAGTAATTGGTCGCGGTATGAACGACACCAACAGGTCTTTGAATGTAGGTCTTCTGGGTATGGAAATGGGGTTCCCAACAACATCTGCAGCGACCGTGGATGTCTATCTAGCTAATTTATTCTGGAGGGCACAAGACATGCCGAAATGATAGCCATAAACAACATACTTAAATGTCATCCTCTATCCATATTCAGTGAAACGGACGTCTACGTAACTGTCGAACCTTGCATTATGTGTGCGTCTGCTTTACGTCAGTATGGGATCAGAGATGTGTATTATGGCTGTTCCAATGACCGTTTTGGTGGCACTGGTGGAGTGCTCTCCATTCACTCAGAGTTTGTATATCTACTAAACAAACCAGCTGAAGCTAATCAAAGTCGGCCAGCCCTGGCATCGATAAGCCCTACCCTGTTCATGGGGGTTTGTACCGCGAAGAAGCCATCATGTTGCTGCGGCGTTTCTACGTCCGAGAGAATGAGAAGGGTAAATCTTTTCTCCATCAGCTATGTCAAAGATGCGCTGATTAGTATTCAATAGCACCAGAGCCAAAACCAAAGAAGGGCCGACAACTGAACACAGAGATTATGCCGCTCGCTCCCCTCCGTCCTTAAATATCGAAATCTATAGTCATCAGAATCTGTAAAAGCATCTAGGATGTTGTTGTCGCAATGGACACAGGTATCCCAATTGCCATGATAGAGTGTTGCCAAATGGAGCGCTTTCTTCTTATGGTGGAATTTGCCACACCACCCATTTTTAAGCCCTAGCCAATTGACCTCGCTGGAAAGATAGAAAAGGATCAGTGGGGCTGTATGTGACACCGACGGGCGCATCTCGGTCAGTTGCACAAGACTTGGATGAGGTTGCATTCAGGAGCCTCTAGCTTCGTCTCTTAGTATCGTCTCAATCGTGGGCCAGTGCCATAGAGAACGCTAAATGATCATGCGCCTGTCCTTCGAAATCGAACACACTTTAGTGTTCAGAAGCACTCAATCGACCGTTAGATCGAGCGGTCGTCCACATTCGGAGAACAACAATGTCATAGAATACCATTGGAACACCCAACATGTTTTTGATAGCAAAGGCTATCTATGAGCCTTCCGTCAATCCCTTTTCCTCTGCAGCTAATTCCCTTTCCGCTTGTACGTAGTATTTGGCAGTATCAACACCGTGCTACATAGCGTCAATCAGGCAATTCATTCATAGAAGTGGTCAGTGTAGGATACCTGTTCATGGTTGACAAAATTAAACCACGGAATGACATGGAGCCAAACGCCCGAGTACCTCGAATTCCGCGAAGCCACTCCTTGCATGTATGGTGTAAGACTTGATTTTCCATATAGCGGCTCGTTCCTCTTGACTTTGTCGACCATCTCCCGCATATCCATTTCAATCTCTCGCTTGTTCTCTCTCACGCCGTAAAATCGTTCTGCACTGCTCATTATGATCTCACCCGATGCAAAAGGTAGATAGACACGACCCACGAATAGAGCTGCTGTAGAACCAAAGAAATCCGGCACCAGCACCAATGACGCACGACAGCCGCATGACAGACGCAAAGCCCCCCTTCTGAGCGCCTGATGGAGCAATCCTCTCCCAGAATAACATCATGCCCGGAGTGAAGGCGGCCAATGCGGCACCCTGAAAATAGTCCGGTCTTCGTGCGTATCTGACGACCCGCGTGAAATGGCTGTATCAGGATCAGATGAGTGTGCAAAGACCAGCACTAGCTACCTTACGGGTCATTGTCAATGAGCTACGGAAGATCGTCAGCTCGTTCTCCTCAATCCATTGAAATAAACTGACAGGATATCTTGTATTCTGCGATTTTTGGGGCACATACGGCCTCTTCTGTAGGTCAGTCATAGCGAATGCAACCCCCCTACCTGGTGACTTGACCAACTGCTGTTGTAGCTTCAAGAGTTAAGCAGTAAGCTAGTAGCGGGTAGACCTATTAGCGTGTGCACAAGACTTTGAATTTCTTGGCGCGGAGAGAAAGTAAAGTAAAGTAATCTCGCGAATTTTCAGCAGTCAATTTTGGTGGGGTTTTCACTTCTTGGCGTTCGGATTCTTATTCTACCCGCGAGGTAATGGATTTTAATGGACTCTAGTTCTATTTACCGTCGTGATGTCCGTGAATCCATCGGTAGTCATCAGATCATCGGAGGTGAAAATTCTCAGCGTCTTGCTGAGTAATTTATTGGGATTTGATAGCCCAACAACTCGACACATAGCATAGAAGGGGAGTGATTTCCTCCGCGCCAAGGATTTCAACCTGTGCACTCACATGTTTAAAGTATTATTCTATGCAACCATGGAATTGTTTCCGCGCAGACGCGTCAGGTACACGCGATTCCATTAACACATCGCCTCCAACAAGTGAGTAAAGTACCCAAAGCCCAAGAGATTTCTCGAAGTGCAACTATACTTAGCAAATCTTGAAGGAGACAAGCTGATTGTTCAGTAGTGAGATAGAGTGCATCCAGTTCCACCAAGAATGGTAGCCGTCGACATCGGCGCAGGCAGAGTTCCTCCTGTACCTGCAGTAGATGACCTGGATGATCTCTTCGGCAACGATACCGATGATGTGTTTCGCGATGTCGACACCAACATGAATGTCCCCTCGCAAAAAAAGGCGGCTATTAGAGTCGATGGGAAGCAGCATACTGTAGGTTTAGGTATCGATGAGGAGATCAAACTGTCCAAAAAAAGAGCTCCTGTGCCAAAATTGGATGAGGAAAGGTCCACCTCCAAGTATAATTGGCGCAATCACAAGATGCTAAATTATGGATAGGCTCCTGGGACCAGCTGGGATTCCCAAATTGCGAAGGATAACAAGAGAGCGGCTAAAATTCAGAGGTAAAGGGCATGAGGTAGGTAGCTACAGGAGACCTACTAGCATACCTGACTGACGGTCGGTGGGCAGTATTCAGACGTCACTCGCTTATTGAGTGTTTACCAGTTGTGGTTAGACGAACTGTACCCCAGAGCAAAGTTCGCAGACGGTCTGGCAATCATTGAGAAGCTGGGCCACACGAAGCGCATACAAACTATGAGACGGGAATGGACTATTGAAGGGAAACCCAAGGAACACTTAAATTCCCCACGACATGCTTCGAAAAAGCCGGCCAGCAAGCGGCCGCTCCCAGATTCTGCTGAAGGCGGATCAAAGACTGCGGTGCCCACAAAAAGGCTGAAGGCATCAGCTGTGGCTGACGACGAAAATGTGGGCTTCCATGCAGAAACCCTAAAGGAAGGTGATGTGGAGCACATTTCGAAACCCGCAAATCCTACGACTCAGAGTCTCTTCGTGTCGGACGACGAAGAGGTGGAAAATGTCCCACCCGCGGACGACTTGGATATTTTACTGGCAGAAGTTCAGGGGAATCCGTTTTCGGAGAAACCAGGCACTTCAGGGATGGAGGATGATTTTGAGGATGAATTAGAAGCCATGGCAAGCATGAAGGACTTGTACTAGATGAGGCTTCTCACAGTTTTGCCAAATGACCTGTATTTAGCGAAGCGTTCACAGAAGTTCGAGGTCGCAGCTTGAGTAGCTCTCGAGGGTTCGATGGCTCTGCGACAACAGGCAGGCTTGAGCTTTGACCTGAAGGCACTAGACTACGAGAGTAAACCAGTAGACCACAAGGGGTGAAACCTTCAAAGCACACGTATTCACTCAAAGCACACCACTTGAGAGACGTATTAAACTCGTCAATCATTGATGCAAATCAGCGTTCATATGTAGGTCCAGATTTTGGGTGTTGAAGCTTGACGATGCTCCGCTCAAGGGAAAGGTCATGACGGCAAGTTTCACACACCTCCACATTCTGTTCAGGTTCTGACACACGATCGTTGCACTCCACATTTCGAGCTGACAACGCACATAAGTGCCAAATGGCGTCCGACCTTTTACGCTCTGTCGAGCGGCTTTACATAGGTAGCAAAGAACAAGAGATGCAAGATGACGACTGTATCGATGAAAAGCTCAGCCGGCAAAGACCGAGGAAGCGTACAACTAAGGACTCAAATGCTCTAAGAAAGCAAATTGAGGACAATTTTCTCTCTCCTCCAACGTCCTTCGGGTTGGATTGGCTCAATAGGCTGCAAGAGTACGTCGCAGACTTGACATCCCTAATTGGATATTTACTAACACTCTCTACGGACGATGGGATATCCCCACGGATTATGCAGGAATTTATGAGATGTCGCCCACGCAGACCAGGACCATCATTCGATTTACGAGAGAGGGTCTGGAAGGTAGAGTGACTGGTTACAAAGAGGTCACAGTGCCCGCGAATAGCGCCACAGCGAAGAACTCGACCTCATTATTACGAAAGCCAGCCAATCGAGCGGACTTCGTGCGGGGTGCTGCTGGTTTCTTTCCGTTTGCGCCTGGAGGTCTTGATGGTATCACCGCCGTAGCTGCACTTGAGGACCAAGTAATTCATGAACATCAACAAGCAAAGGGTAGTAAAAGTAGTAGATTGGATCGAGTAATTGATTTTGGCTCCCGTGATGGCTTGCTGGAAATAGCTCCAGGTTTCACAAGAGGACTTGACTGTGCTAAGGTAAACACAAGACCGGATGTAGACAGTGCCAAACAGATCGAAGAGACTTTAGGGAAAGAGCCAGATGATCTGGACCATCTCGACGATATTGGTAGTCCTAGTGCGGACGGTGTGATCTTGGGCCACCATGAATATAGTGACAGCGATGCTGATGAAAGGGAGGATGCCGATATTGACTCCTTACTACCAGTTGAGTTTCCAGCCCTAGAGCCGCATGGCATACTAGCAGCCTCAACTACTAGAAGAGGAGGTAGAGAATGGGCTCATATGGTCGATGTGAATAGAGAAATCGCTAACTTCGAGGAGCTGGTGCCAGATATGGCGAGGACTTGGCCTTTTGAACTCGATACATTCCAAAAAGAAGCAGTATACCATATTGAGAATGGCGATTCTGTCTTCGTTGCGGCTCACACATCCGCAGGAAAGACCGTTGTTGCCGAGTATGCAATTGCGTTGGCTGCCAGACACATGACCAAGGCAATCTATACCTCTCCCATCAAAGCCTTGAGCAATCAGAAATTTAGAGACTTCAGGCTCGAATTTCAGGATGTTGGGATCTTGACCGGCGATATTCAGATCAATGCCGAGGCCAGCTGTTTGATCATGACCACTGAAATTCTGAGAAGTATGCTTTACCGTGGAGCTGATCTTATAAGAGACGTGGAATACGTTATCTTCGATGAGGTTCACTATGTCAACGACCTTGAGCGTGGTGTGGTATGGGAGGAAGTGATCATCATGCTTCCAGAGCACGTAACGCTGATACTCCTCTCTGCGACTGTTCCCAACACGTATGAATTTGCCTCTTGGGTGGGAAGGACAAAGAAAAAGGACATTTACGTTATCTCGACCCCTAAACGGCCAGTGCCTCTAGAGCACTATCTCTGGGCCGACAAAGCTCTGCATAAGATAGTGAACGCAGACAAAGTGTTTTTGGACAAAGGCTGGAAAGAAGCGAATATAGCTATGTCTGGTAGGGACAAAAGCAACATAATGAAGGAGACTAACGGAACCATAAGCCAAAACAGTGAAGCGTCTGCACGGGGAGGACGCGGCCAGCCACCGCGTGGAGGATCACAGCGTAGAGGTCAACCACGCGGAGGGTCACAGCAGCGCGGAAGAGGTCAGCCTCAGCGAGGCACAGGGAACATCGCTCGGACCGGTCGCGGTGGTGGTCGGACAAGTGCAGCCCAAGACAGAAATATCTGGGTTCATCTGGTGCAGCATCTGAAAAAGCAGAATCTCCTTCCCGCCTGCATCTTCGTCTTTTCGAAGAAAAGATGTGAACAGAATGCCGAGGCACTTTCCAAACTCGATTTCTGCACTGCCTCCGAAAAGAGCTCAATACACATGATCATTGAGCGATCGATTGCCCGCCTCAAACAAGACGACCGGATCCTGCCCCAAATCCGGCGGGTACGAGAATTACTCAGTCGTGGTATCGCGGTACATCATGGTGGCTTGCTACCGATTGTGAAGGAAGTCGTAGAGATATTATTTGCGAAAACCCTCGTGAAAGTTCTCTTTGCAACAGAAACCTTTGCTATGGGTCTCAATCTACCAACGCGCACGGTAGTCTTCTCAGGCTATCGCAAACACGATGGCCGAGCTTTTAGAGATCTAGTGCCCGGCGAGTATACCCAAATGGCTGGAAGAGCAGGCCGGCGGGGTATAGATTCTGTCGGCAGTGTGGTTATAGTGACTTCCAATACTGACGAGGCACCTCCTGCTGCTATCTTAAAACAAATGATACTCGGAGATCCGACTAAGTTGCGCTCGCAGTTCCGCCTAACTTATAATATGATTCTCAATCTGCTTCGAGTTGAAGCCCTCAAGATCGAAGAAATGATTAAGAGAAGCTTTAGCGAAAATGCAACCCAGGCTCTGCTCCCAGAGCAGGAGAAGCAAGTCAAACTCTCGGAGTCGGATCTGGCCAAAATCAAACGGGAGCCCTGTGATATCTGCAATATAGATTTGGACGAGTGCCATGCAGCAGCCATGTCTTTCCAATCTGCCAGCATAGACCTACACCTGGGACTGGTGACAACCCCAGTTGGTAAGAGAATGTTCTCTGCGAAGCGAGTTGTGGTATTTCGAAAGGCAAGCATGATCAGAGCGATCCAGTATCTTATGCTAATCACCCCTTCAGGATGGCATACGAACGGTAGGCGTTCTGTTACGTGAGGGAGTTAATAGAAGCCAACCACCAACCGTTGAACTTATCTCTTTGGGTGCGAAGAATTCAGTCCGTCACGCGAGTGATTTGCTGCCATACCTACCAAAGTTTCGTCATTTCTTCTCGCCCTTACCTACAGAAGCGGCCGAGATGGAATTGAAGATTCTCAAAATCCCTCTGAGCGATGTCATTTCAGTGACCGGAACGACTGTGCAATCTAGAGGACCTACATGGACATTGGCATTTAGGAGAGGTACATACATACAGATGAAGCTAGGATTGATGAATTACTAAGTCGTGGCGCAGAAGCAGCAAAATTTGCTGGAAACCTGTCCAGAGAACATGGAATCTGGGATCAGCCTCAATGGGACGAACTCGACTGGAGCCATGTCAAGGAGCTAACAACAAGAGACATCTTAGAACAACGCAAGCAAGAAGGTATCAAAGCGGAAAATGTTCACGCTCTTGCTTGCCCGAACTTCGTTAAACACGTGAGAATCATTGTTGTACATCTGCTCCAACCCTTGGTGCTGACCGAGCATAGTTTTCCATGCGCCACGACGAGTGGCTCATCAAAGAAAACATCACTCAACTAAGACAGCTGATGTCAGATCAGAATCTGCAACTACTCCCGGACTATGAACAGCGAATAGCGGTCCTGAAAGACCTAGGCTTCATTGACCTTAATTCTCGCGTCGAGCTTAAGGGCAAGGTCGCGTGTGAAGTAAGACGTCCTGAATCAGCGATCGACAGCCACGGACTGACGCATGTTCACAGATTCACTCAGCGGACGAGTTAGTGCTTACGGAATTGATACTCGAAAATGGTTTGGCAGACTTTGTGCCGGAGGAAATTGTGGCTCTGCTTTCGGCCTTTGTCTTTCAAGAGAAAACGGATACCGAATCTACCTTAACGCCCCATCTTGAGAATGGTAGAGAAACGATCATCAAAATCTCCGAAAAAGTCAACGCTTTCCAGACTCAGCACCAAGTCATACTCTCCAGCGACGACTCGAATGACTTCGTGAGCCGACCTCGATTTGGCCTCGTCGAGGTGGTCTATGAATGGGCCAGAGGAATGTCTTTCAATAGAATCACGGACCTCACGGATGTTCTCGAAGGGACCATAGTCCGTGTGATTACCAGACTGGATGAAACATGCAGGGAGGTCAAGAACGCTGCAAGGATTATTGGTGACCCTGAGCTGTTCACGAAAATGCAAACTGCTCAAGAGCTGATCAAGAGAGATATAACTGCCATTGCATCACTTTACATGTGAGTAAAGGTTGCATTTATGGCTGCGTGCCATTGGCTTTGCATTCTTCGAGGGCAGTCATACTAGATCCTTCGTAGAGAAGATGCTGCAGAGGGGGCCTTGTTCTCCATATACCTGATCTTCATATGATAAGGTAGCAATCAGCGATGAATTGGTGCCTTCGTCTGGGTTTGGGGTTCTTCAAGGAAAACTCTTGGCACGCTTGGCCCAATTGGGTTCGAAATCACTGCACTCGTAGGAGAGTATACACGTCCAGAAATTCCTTAATTCAAAGATGGAAATGTAACGCGGCCTTCGGAAAAGGCGCGACTTGAGGGTAAAACAGGGCCCGCATTACGCCGGGCACTTGCTCTGCTCGGCGTGTTCTAACTTGTAATTGGAGCTCTCTGCCCGTACTCTTGGTTTTGCTTTCTTTTCCACGAGACACTGTTCGAAGATCTATTCAACATGGACGTGTCTCTCCTCCGAAACCGTATACAGTCAACTTTCGACCCTAACGCGGATACGAGGCGACAAGCCGAGCTTGACCTAAGATTTGTGTGGGATCTCAAGCTCGCATGCTGAATGATTTCTGACTATTGTTTGTGCAGGCAGAAGACCAGCCCGGCTTCACCAATGCACTTCTCGATATACTGCAGGCGGAGCAGGACAACAGCATACGTCTTTCTAGTACATGATTCATTGCACTAGTTCGATCGCATCACTGACGCTGCTGCAGCGGTGGTGTATCTCAAGAATCGAGTCAACAGAGCATGGCAGCCCAGCGACGACTCTGCGACAGACAAACAAATACCAGAAGAAGAGAAGCTCGACCTACGGAGTCGATTACTGCCCATTCTGGCCTCATCTTCTCCGCAGATTAGGACACAGCTCATACCCATCCTTCAAAAAGTACTTTCCTACGATTTCCCCGCAAGATGGCCAGATTTTCTTGACATAACAATGCGATTGCTCAATACGAATCACGCCGAATCTGTTTTCGCGGGGCTACATTGCATGCTGGCTATATGTCGAATGTATAGGTTCAAGGGGGTGGACACCAGGCCAGAATTCAATCAGATCGTGGAGGCATCCTTTCCACAATTATTGGCTATTGCCACGAGACTGGTTGAGGAAACAGGTGCGGAGCCATGGGAAATGCTACATATCATCATGAAAGCGTACAAGCATGCTATATACGTAGGTCAGATCCTAAGCATCCAAGTTCCATATCACGCTGAATCTCCAAGTTCGACTTGTCACCTCACCTTGTGAATCAAGATCGAATGGTGGGATGGTGCACACTATTCTTGACGATAGTGGGAAAGGAAGCGCCTTCACATGCTCTTGAAGAGGACCTCGATGAACGGGAAAGAAACCAATTCTGGAAGACCAAGAAGTGGGCTTACGCAAACCTCAACCGTCTTTTCATGCGGTATGGAAGCCCGAGCAGCAATCAGAAGAACACGTCTCCCGAAATGGCGGAATTTTCGAAGACATTTCTCGCAAATTTTGCTCCCGAAATCCTTAAAGGCTACCTACAACAGATTGAGAAATGGGCATCGAAGACTACTTGGCTCAGCAAACCCTCGCTGTCTCATACCTTGAGCTTCCTGGACGAATGTGTCAAGCCCAAGCCTATGTGGAACCATCTTAAGCCACACATGGAAACTCTAATATCACATGTCCTATTTCCTATTCTTTGCCAAACAGATGACGACGTCGAACTCTTCGATTCTGATCCACCAGAATACCTTCACCGGAAGCTGAATTTCTACGAAGAGGTTTCTGCACCCGATGTAGCCGCGACCAATTTCCTAGTGTCCCTGACAAAGAGCCGAAAAAAGCAAACGTTTTCAATTTTGAATTTTGTCAATGGTATAGTGAATACGTACGAATCCGCTCCTGATGACCAGAAGAATGCGCGCGAAAAGGAGGGAGCGCTGCGTATGATCGGAACACTGGCTTCAGTCATCCTTGGAAAGAAGAGCCCAATAGCTGACCAGGTGGAGTATTTTTTCGTCAGACATGTATTTCCCGAGTTTCGCAGCCCTCATGGCTTCCTCCGTGCCCGAGCTTGTGACACCCTGGGCAAGTTTGAGCAGCTCGAATTCAAAGACTCGAGCAATTTGCTCATCATATATCGGAATATCCTCGAGTCGATGGCAGACCCTGCGCTTCCGGTGCGCGTAGAGGCAGCTTTGGCCCTCCAGCCTCTTATACGGCACGAGGTTATCCGGGTGTCCATGCAGCAGAATATCCCACAAATAATGCAGCAACTACTTAAATTGGCGAACGAAGTCGACGTGGATGCGCTGGCTAATGTTATGGAAGATTTTGTTGAGGAGTTTGCTGCTGAACTTACCCCATTCGCAGTTGCTCTTAGCGAGCAGTTGCGTGACACGTATCTGCGAATCGTCCGTGAACTTGTCGAGAGACAGTGTAGCAAAGACGATGACGAGAAATACGGGGATTTCCTTGATGATAAGAGTATTACCGCACTTGGCGTGCTCCAAACCATCGGCACTCTGATACTCACATTGGAGGCTACGCCAGACGTACTGATGCACCTTGAAACAATTCTGATGCCAGTAATCCAAGTCACACTCGAGAACAAGCTATATGATCTCTACAACGAGGTATTCGAAATTATCGACAGCTGTACCTTCTCAGCCAAATCAGTGTCACCAACCATGTGGCAAGCGTTTGTACTGATGCACAAAACTTTCAAATCCGGTGCGGAGCTGTACTTGGAAGATATGCTTCCAGCATTAGACAACTTCGTTTCTTATGGTGCCGAAACGATGGTGCAGAACCCCACCTATATCGAAGCTCTTGTCGGCATGGTATCAGATATTTTCCATGATGTAAAGGTTGGAGGTATGGATCGCATATGTGGTTGCAAGCTGGCAGAAGCCATTATGCTCAACCTTCGAGGACACGTCGATCGATATGTACCTACCTTTCTCGATCTAGCTATGAAGGTTCTCGCAAGCAATGAAATGAAAGTCAAGGCGTACAGGATACACCTGATGGAGATGGTTATCAACGCAATCTATTACAATCCCGTTATTGCATTACAGGTCCTGGAAACGAATGGATGGACAAATAAGTTTTTCAGCTCATGGTTTTCAAACATAGAGAGCTTTTCAAGAGTACACGACAAGAAGCTGTCCATCGTTGCGATTAGCGCTCTACTGACTTTAAACGCCAATGAGGTTCCCACAAGTGTACAACAAGGATGGCCAAGATTAATGCAGGGCGTAGTTCGGTTGTTCCAAACACTACCAGCGGCGCTCAAGAGTAAGTCAAGCAGCCTTCCAATGCTGAGCAATATCGCTGAACCGATACAGACCGAGAGGAAGCCACCAAGGAAGGAGACTTCACTCTCAATGAGGATGAGGATGAGGATGATGACGATGATGTAGAAGAATGGGACGTTGATGCAACTTGGAACAATGAGGGCGATGACACCGAAGATGTCAAAGACGAAAGTGCAGCGTACCTAGAGTTTTTGAAGGAGGAGGTTAGTCTGGTACCCTATTTGATGGTCAATTAAGCTGAAGAAGGGGAATAGTCCGAAAAACTTGGCGCAGCTCAGGACGACTCCGACGATGAGCTGGAAGAGGAGACTTTGCTCGAAACTCCACTAGACAAGATTGAACCATATGGATTGTTTAAGGACACGTTGATGAGTATGTCTACAACTAAGAGGCTGATCGTGTGCTGATGTCACTGCGGCTGTGTTCGCTGACCTCTTCTGCAGAACTTCAAAAAGAACAACCACAGCTCTATCAGAATCTTACCAAGATACTAAACCCAGACGAGCAGCAGATTGTCCAAGCCGTTGTCGTGCAGGCTGACGCGAATGCCGTAGCGGCTCAGGCTTTGACAGCTGCAAGCGCCGCCCAGACCAATGGTGGCGCTCACTGATATGATTTCAATACTGATGCAAACGATGCCTATTGTTACGCTCGAGGACTACATTGCGAACGCCCCTGGCGAGTCGGTGTTTTGGAATCATAGAATGAGTAGTTTCATGGAGATGGCCCTTTCGATGTAGAGCGAGGGAGACTGTCTTAGAACCTCTCAGGGAGGTGATCGTATCCAATCAAGGAAGCAGGCAACTGTATTCCATGGTATCCTATACCCTTGCAAATCCAATGTAAAATCATGACAGCGTCTCGGCAAATATCCCCCCAAGCTGAGAATATATGACGCATAAGGTTCGAGGCGCCAATGGAAGATAAGGTGGGCACAGGCTACATCCCAACTGTCAACGTTTCCTTCCCAGACTTGACGCCATCTCTAGCAACAAAGATACTATCATACTAACGCGCGAGCCCATTGCGTGATCCCGCGGTTAGGATGACTTCCATACCGATAAGCTCTTTGGGGGAGCCCGGGGTGATCAACAGGCATCTAGTATTGGCAAGAGCTCCCTGTGCTAGCTCCCCTGAGGCGCGGAGCAGAATATCTGCCTGAGTAATTTATGGGTATCCACTCTTCATAATCAATGGTTGTCCCCAACGTCGTAGCCACCGGATGTCCTGATCAAGTACGAGATGAAGCGTTCCAGGCAATACTGTAGGTCAATCTTCCTTTCATCAGATTCTTGCAATTTCATGATGCGAGACATGGTGATAATGATGCTGCTGGGAAGTTGCACGAGATAGGCGCTCGCATTCCGGGCAGTCTGAACTTGATAAGCGGCCATCGATATTCTGGCCTGGGATAGTATCCGTAGACTCATGGCATTCGTTTCTGGCACACGACAACCTGCAAAAAATACCAGACCAGCCCTTGGTCTACCATCCAAGGGTCTCCCACCAAAATAATGGCATTGCATGTTACACAACACCATCATGTTCGCCTGGTAGTCTCTTGACCCTTTTATTATCCCAATCATCCAGATCCTACTTTAGCCATTAGTCTAATATATTCGACCACTGCAGACGCACAAACCTTAGCAGCCAACCGGTAGTATTCCTCATTGATATCAACCCTTCTTCTATCCTTCCCAATACCCAGCTCCTGCTCCCTAGTCAACTGTTTTTGTTTCCTATCGTGCCGCTCGTACCTGATCGCCGTGGCGGGGGTGAGGATGAACGACCCCGCCACCATGGTGAAGATAAAGGGAAAGCCGAAAAGGAGGAAGGGATACCGATTGAGGTTCCTACGATAGAGTGCTCCAAGAGTGTTCTGATAGGAGCTAGGGCGAAATTTCTTGGATTGGAAGACTGGCATGATTGTGTGATGCGGAGGTTTTCGTAGACACAATATTTGTACGAGAAGGGGGGGGTGGTTTCAGCACGCGCTAAAATCCCCGGGAATAAATTTCTGGAAAGTTGTCGGACAACACGCGCCTTGTAAGAAAGGAGAACTGAGTATCATCTCTGAACAAGAATGTCGTCGTTGTTCGGTCAGCCCAACGCCACGACCTCCCTCTTCGGAGCTCCTGCGACCTCTGCAGCAGGACCAACGAGCTCACTCTTCGGCAATCCGAACACCACGCAGCCACAGTCCACTACCATACCTTCTTTTAGCATACTCGGCGCAAGTAGTGCATCGCAGCCACCGAAGCAACCATCATTGTTCTCAAACCCGGGAGGAGCAAATTCGACTCCAAGCCTGTTCACAACATCACAACCGCAACAGCCAGCAACTTCAGGCCTGTTTGGTGGCTCCGGTGGTGCAACCACTTCTCAGCCTGCTGCCCCTTCTTTATTCGGCACGCAGTCGCTGCAGAAAGGTAGTTTGTTGACCCAAACGGCACAGAATGAGCAGCAACAACAGCAGCAGCAGGATGGGCAACAGTTACAACCAGGACAGAAGGCTCGGCAACCGGCGTACTTTGAGAATTTACTTGAGAAAGGGCGGAAGAGGACCCACGAGGCTGACGGGGGTCTTGGTTTCCGGGACTTGCCTCGCCTGCAACTTGGATTGGGTGACATTGCGAAAAGAGCGAGAGAGCTGGGGGGAGTGGGGCCGCGAGTCCAGGGCGTGAAAGCAAACGACAGTAAAGTCCACTACCTCCTCGCAGCATCTGGCGTAAATCCGGGAACCACGCGCCGCGACCTCGACTCTCTGGCTGAACAGCCGCCTCCGATCGCGAGTTTGCAGCAACCGCCAGGATGGGATCCTGATACACACAAGTATGTTGAGCAGCTACAGCAGCAATCTACTCTCAAGATGATCTCCGAAAGCCTGGAGCGAGCGCAACGAAATTTCGATGCCTATCTTGAGGAACACGTGGACATCAATTGGGAGCTTCAACGGAAAAAGATCTACGAGCATTTTGGACTCATGCCGAGTGGTGACATGTCTAAGGATGATATTGCAGGTGAAGCAGGTGGAAAGGGCGCCTTTGGAAGGTCTACGAGGAGAGGCAAAACGACCAAGCATCCCGGACAATCAACTTTGAACCGAAGTATATTTGGACAGTCGGCTCTTCAAAAATCTGTTATTGGCACGCCGGGAGTTGGGATGGGAAATGCTACGCTATTCGCAGATGTCGCAGAGAAGAATGCTCTTCCGCTTGTAGCTCAAGATGATCGGTTCTTACGTGAAAAACAGCGAGGTTTTGCTGAAAAGGTGCAGAGTCTTAATCGTGCTCGTCTTGACGAAATTCCTTACCCAGTACTGAAGAATTTTAAAGGTGTTGAGAGCCAGCCAGGGGGCGAATCTCCACGGCAGCTGGCGGACGCTTATGATGCACTGATGGAAATCGCAGAAGAGGGTAAAGCGAAAGAACGGCAATACGCTAATGATTATCTTGATGAGACTCCCAATTCTGCAAAATCAGTCAAGATACGTAAGAGAGTGATTGATGGCTCACGACGTTATCTAGAGGCGGCATTCTTCGAGCAACTCGAAAATCTTGTAGCAAGAAACCAAAAAGAAGCCAATCTTGGGGGAATACCCACAAAGACAAACAAGGTTCGAGCGTATATCAGGATACGTGCTCTCCGAAAGGATCTTATTCCAGATGGTACAGACCTGAAGACAATCAATGACGACTACTGCTGGGCTCTGGTTTTCTTTCTTTTGAGAAGCGGTTTGGTCAAGGAAGCTACAGAATACGTGACGTCCAATAAATTGGCCTTCACCGCTATTGATCGAAACTTTGGGACATACATCACGGCCTATGCCAGCAAGTTAGACAGACGACTCGATAGGAAGGTACAAGACCACATGAATCGAGAATACCAAGTGCGGACACGGGTTGCGCCCGAGAACCAAAACGATCCATATCAGATTGCCTGCTACAAAATCATCGGTCGCTGTGACTTGAGCAAGCGGAGCATTGATGGCATCAGTCAAGGCGTGGAGGATTGGATATGGCTTCAGTTTAGTCTTGCCAGAGAAGTCAACCGCGTGGATGAAAATGCTGGTGATGCTTTTGGCCTCGAGGAAGTCCGTGAAACTATCCGTGAGATTGGTCAACGCCATTTTTCCAAAGGTGCGGAGGGAATGGGAGGTTATGCGACGTTCTTCTTCCTCCAGATACTCGGTGGGATGTTCGAGCAGGCAGTGTCATACCTTTATAGTTACTCGTACGTTGCAGCGGTGCATTTTGCTATCGCCCTGAATTACTACGGCTTGTTACGCGTCTCCGACTATTCCACCAACGAGACAGAACTGTGTAAGTCTCGATCACCTTTCAAACCTCAGATTGCTCATTGCCAGCGCCAGTAACCTACAACACCAAGGAACTCGCCCAGATCAGCTTTGGCAGAATGGTAGGCTTCTATACACGTGACTTTAGAGCTGGCAATGTGGGGGCCGCTGTCGACTATCTGACATTGATTTGTCTCAATGCCAATCTTCCTGGGGCAATCGGCAAGTCACAGGCCACTCTCTGTCATGAAGCATTACGCGAATTAGTCCTGGAGACTCGAGAGTTCGCTCAACTACTCGGCGATATACGCTCCGACGGCACGAGGTTGAAAGGGGCAATCGAATTACGGCTGAAACTCATAGCGTTGTCCGATCAGGAGGAATTTCTGAAATTGATAACAATGCAAGCTGCAAGCGTTGCCGACGACAGCGGCCGAACCACAGATGCCGTCCTGCTGTATCATCTAGCCGAAGACTATGACAGTGTTATTGCAATTATCAATCGGGCTCTCTCGGAAGCCATCGCCGTTGATATCGGTCAGGATCAGCTGCGCTTGCAGCCGCTGAAACCAAGGGCCATTGCACAACAAGAGCAAAACCAACAGCTCCAGCAACAGAACGATAGCAGCTTAAGCTTGACTTCTGTGGATGATCCCGTCGTCCTTGCTCGGAACATGATCTCCCTTTACAACGCCAGTGCGCTATACTTCCAGAAAATCCGCGCCGTGAATCGCGATGCCTGCGGCTTATTGCTGCGAATGAGCGAAGCCAAGGCCAAGGTTGCCGCCGGCCAATGGTCTGAGGCACTCGACGTAAGTTCTACCCATACATCCTACAACACTCGACAGGGCATTAGACTGACCATATACAAGACGATCGAATCTCTCAAACTCCTTCCCCTGAACGCTCATGCCTCCATCCCTACTATCCGCGCCTCCGCGACATCATTCAACGCCCTACCACCCACGGTTTCGAGAAACATCGGACCCCTTCTTTTGTGGACTATCACCTGCATAGGCCGGCAGCGAGAGGTCTTGGGAGCACGGCAGTATGGCGGAGGAGAAGGTGGCACGAACAGGGAGATGAGCGAAGAGCTGTTGGGGAGTGCGAGGGATCTGATGGTTTTTGCTGGCCTGGTGAAGTATCGCCTAGGTGAGCGGGTGTGGGAAGCTGTATGCAGTGTTGGTGGCGATGTGGGCGTTTACTAGGGGTTTTCAACCATAAGGCGCCCATAATGTTGGCGCTTGATGGACTCATAGTCTACCGTTGCAAGAATAGCGACAGGGAAGTTGGTATAGAGAACGGCGGAAAGTCATGACCGTTTACAAACCCCAATGTCCTTGGTGTATCTGTGCATTGTATCAAGGGCTCAAGATCAGCATGCGAGCAGTCCCTCATCCAAGATGCGACCTAGACATTTATATATACATGCCAAAGGCTCATAAGGTCACAGGATCGCTTCATACCATCATGCCTGTCTCATAGTGACCATAATCCCGCTTATGCTGCGTTTTCTTTACTGGTATGCGGCTTTCTTTCCACATACATGGTCAATGGACTTGGGACACTGTTCACCTTACTTCGCCGCAACATAGCAGAGGACTCGTGCTTCAGCAACATCTCATCCCATAGTTGAGAAATTGGAGAGTATCGTTGCGCTGCCCATGCCAGAGTTGTGTCTTGTGTATTTGCTATCATTGCTTATTATTAAGAGCGAGAGTCTAGAATTCTTGTCATTTATTGCGTAGAAGACGACTCTTCAGGACTCCAAAGTCCCAATCCTTGTGTAGGAGGACTGTTCTGCCGTCTACAAGTCCTTAATCAACGGTTCTTGCCACGGAAGTGCTCATTGTGTGTAGTGTGTCTTGGAACAGAGAGGGTTCCGCTCACCATATACATAGGCTATCCTCTAGTGGGCATGTTATCTGGGTAAATGAAGGTGTGCAGCTCCGGACTTGAGGGAGGAACGAAAGGTATTGTCTTGCTCAAGTAAATTGAAAAACATACAGCCAATAATTTACCTCGTTTTTTGATTCGACCCTTAGACACGCTTGGAGGAACCCATACTTTGGATGTATCAGATGGGCCCTAATCAATATAATCACTGGAGACGAGCTGGAATTGGCAATTAAAGATTTTAAATCCATGGCAAGGAATAGGGGTACGACAAGTTCGACTGCAGGGATGGTTGCAGAGAATCTGGGACTGGCAGTCAACGAAAGCAAGTCTGCTGCAGGGACTGTAGGTACGCAGGCCCTCACTGCTGAAGGTGCAGCGAGCTGGCGAGCAGAGATTCCTAGCGACAGGGCCCTAGCGTTTGCGGAGGACGCCTCGTACAGCATCAAGATGACCGACATAGAAAAGGAATAGAAGGAAATACAGATGCGGCACAAGAACCAAATTCAGTCAATCTGCGAGCAACGAGGGGTCATCGAAAAGCAAGAGTCAGTGAAAGAGTGCTCGTAGCTAATTGTGGAGAAGATCTTGCTCCAAAGGGGGCGAAGGTCATAATACATAGCAGCCGAGTAAGAGCATCGGTAAAAATAACGATAGGATAAGAGGCTCAGGTATGCAGCCTACCTATCCGTCGGAAACGTCAAGCCCTGGCGAACATCGCGACCACTTCCAGCCCTCCATCTTAGACGGACTTGCCCATCCGCCAATCAAATCACGTCTCTGGAACGTAATCGATCTCGGTGACCCTCCTGTCAGGTAATTGAGCGGAATGCGGTATAATAGCGCAACCTCCTGCAAACGCTGCTGGCGTGAAGCCAATTAGAATATCGGGTTGTCTGCTCGGAGCGTTAGCCAGGTAATGGTGGGCCTTGATATAAGGAGCCAATGCTACCTCAATCCGAGATTCGGATCAGAACAATGGTCTCTTGCTGCTGAGTATTGAGTTTTCGACGGTGCAAGTGCAGTTCCTATCGAGACCTTTTGCCCTTCGTAGCTCGAGTCGAGCGTCGTCTGGGCGTGTCAAGCTCTGCTACAGGCTTAGGACTACCTTTCTTCGGCTCCGCGTTTTCAACCCTCTCCCCATCGCCCTCTGAACCTTCGGTCGAGTACTGAGTGACATCACTCTCGTGAATATCGCTAGCGGAAGTGAGAGCATCCTCATCGTCCCTGTTTGCAACCTCGCGGACACCGTCATCCTCCCTTTCTTTCTCGTTGTACCGCGCCGTTGGAAGAGTCTGCTTCTTGAGGGTTGCAACAATCTTCTTCGCGTCGGTTTCTTCTCCGTTCATCACGCCGCATCCTCCACAGCGCCATCTGCCCAGATCTTCTAAGCGCTTTACACCAGGAGGTGCTTGTCCATTCACAAGTCTGCAACTATTGCATATCAGAGCCAGACGAGCCCCCGCCCGTGTCTCGTCTTCTCCTAACAAAACATCCATGATTCTATCATACCATCTCGAGCCTTCATGAACTTGAGCGTACTGCGCCGTCGCCGAGAAAGCGTTTGGAGCAAACTCTGCGGTAGTGTCGGTTGGAGATATAGGTACTTGTGGGGACGCTAATCCACTTGTAGGGGATGATGGTGCTGAAGGGCCTCTGATTTGGGGCTTTGGACCCTGCGAAGAGGTTTGAAGTGTTGAAAGCTCGTCTCGTCCAGGTATATTTGCTGTGGGCGGAGGCGCGAATATTGTCCTGTCTCCTTGCTTCGGAGTAGCTTTGCGATCAGAACCTCCAATTGTCTTCGTTTTTGGCGTTGGTGTGCCGCCATACTTCTTGAGTAGCTCCTGAGTGCTATTGAATTTGGTGGCCGCTTTCAATTTCTCGATTGTGGCGTCTCTCTGCGATTGGAGCTCGTTCAGGTGACCTTGTATGTTTGAGGTACGGTAAGCGTAGTAAGTCGATAGCCCAAGCCTAACCAGGTATATACTACGATTGTTCTTAGCTTTGTCTCCGGTTGAACCCCAATTGTTTCCTTACATCAACGGCCCTCCTACGACTGCTGCGTATTCCGCTAGCGCCCACTTCCTCCATCCAACCACTAGTCCAAGTATGATCGTGTACAGTAGGTATGCAAAGCCCGCATATAACGTCCATAGAACGCTGAAGCGCCTCGAGCGTTGCCTTAAGCTATCGAGCTTGCTGCTTGTCTTCGATATCTTTGCGGAGAGGGTAGACAACGCCTTCTCGAAAGAAGCTGGAGATTTGTCATCGCCCTGCCATTGTCAGTCCCAAGGTCCAAAAGCGATATATTGACAGCCTACCTTCCATGGCCAGAGAGAGACCATGATTGGCTACTTTACTACATGAGTTATCTATATCACAGCCACAAAATCATGGGCAGGGATGTAGACGTGTTCCAATGTGGTCAGGACTGCTACGTTGATACGGAATAAGCTCCAACGCTTGCCCTGGTGGTCGGTGACTCGGGCAATGAATCACTTCAACCAACATCCCTGACTAGCACGTGCAAGACTCTTGCGATTCCCCGGCACGAGCGACACAATCCACTTTTGCGTTGTAATGTTAGTCTGACTCGGCTGTAGATTGTCCTACCATGTCATACTGCATAGCTGATCTACAAGTATAAATTCCACCTGTAGAATGGCTTGGGTCTTAGTTCTGGCGTTCGTAGCGATAGTGCCAAGGTTTTGCAAGAGCTTTGCAAATGCTAACAGTGAAAGCACATAGAGAGTCGTGAGAGTGTCATTGTAGTGAACTAAGGTTGCTTGGTACAGCTTGTATCCTGGTTGAGACTATGCACTACCTTGTGCGTAGCGTGTGCGGATCGAGGACATGCTGAGGCTAGAGCGCGATGTTCCAGGTCAGCATGTCCACTCCTCCGTAGCTACTGATGGGCTGACAGTATACAGCGCATTAAAGGAGCGATCGACTCTAGGATTGCGGAGGAACAAGCTCGTCAACGTCTATCTCAAGCGTCTCCCTCGAGGTCCGGGTCGAAGACGGAGAGGTCGTCCTCTAGAAATTTGTCTCCATCCCAGAAGGCTTTACGACGAGCCGCTCGAGGACGACAAGATGGAGCTCCGTCAGCAAAGGGGCTAGACCCTGCAGATTTCGAATCTGATGGTGTGATCGAAGACATAGCACAAAGCAGATCAGGAACTCCAAAACCTGCTGCAGACTACAATAAGACCAGTACAGTAGAGAAGGCAGTGCAGGAACCCAATGCCAGAGGAGAGAGTAGCCAAGAGAGTGGTGAAACTACCACATCAGCCGAAGAGCCAAGAACATCATCGGATTTGCCAACGGATGTTCGTGTCAAACTTCGCAAGCTTGAGAAGCTCGAATCGAGATACCATGGTGAGTCTTCCCTAATGGCGAGACCCATATAGGGGCTAATACCACGAAGAGTTGCTCCAATCCTACCGTGTTGCTCATGCCAGAGTGCTCACGATCGAGTCTTTTGAGACCTCGCTTCGGGAAAATACACCACTGACATCAATCAGCGATCCAAAAGCATTGTCGGAATATCTCAATCAGGTCAATCTGCAGGGCGACATGGTACTGGATGAGCTCAAGAGGGTGTCAAGCGATCGAGATGCCTTCAAGCACAAATTGAGCGAGGCGGAGCAAAGCGCGAAACAGGCCTGGGATGAAGTAGCTAACCTCCGCGAGGGCAAAGGCTCACGCGTCGACAATGGCGGGGATGATAGACCGGGCAGTAGCTCGCACTTGGAAAATGTAACAGTTGCGGAGGATGTAACGGATGGAGATCCACTTGGCGCTACAACAAAGTCTCCACCCCATTCTACCACGCCGCCCATCAATTCAGTACGCCGAATGTCACCACTTTCACCGAAATTATTAGAGACCCAGTCATCGAAACCCCCGCAGGGATCGCAAGATCTGTTCTCCTACGAAGACGAGGTGCCCAGGCTGGAGATCGAGATCAAAGATCGGCAAAACGTAATCGAAGGCCTCGAGAAGGAGGTTCGAAGCTTAAAAGGAGACCTTTCTGTAACAAGAGAGTCCACGCAAAGCATGGTACAGACTCTAGAAGAAGCGACTCGGGAATTGAATAGTCTTAGGGACGGTAAAGACCGCTCAGGATCTGACCTGAAAGAGCAAAAGTACGCTGCAGAAAGACTATCCGAAAAGTTGCGTGGTGATCTTCAGTCAGCTGAGGATAAACTGAAGACTCTCGAAGCCCAGTGTAGCTCTGGCGACTCTGATCGTACGAGCGAATTAGATGTACAACTACAGGCCACGAAGCAAGAACTTGAAGAGGCCTTGTCAGTCAATAAGCATGATAGGGAATCCTCAAGCAAGATCGAAGAGCTTCATGGTGTGATCGATGGGCTGGAAAGCAAATTGTCGAATTCACAAGCGACCAGTGAGCGGAATGAAAAGAAAGTCATCATACTGAATGAACTTGTAGCAGCGCTACGATTGCAGCTTACTAAGGCGGACGAAAAGCAGCAAGACTTGAGAGTGGTGGTTGAAAAGTCATCGAAAGCGGCTGAAGGCTTGAGATTTAAGGTGGACCAACTTGAAGCGGGATCCGTATGGACTCAGTCACTGGGAGGCGACCGACCAGATGGAGTTCTGAAGCAAGATGTGGGACAAGGCCCACTGAGTACGACGAGTGATATAGCCAACATAGCAGACATGTCGAACGTGGGTAAGAAGAAGAACAAGAAGAGGAAAAAGGGCGGCAAGACATCTAGCGATCAAGGCCAAGATACACCATTGGGGGAGAGGCAAGATCCTGGTCCCAGTATCGCTAAAAATGAGAAATCAAATGTCTCAGATAGCTTGTTCAGAGCACTGGATGAGCTCCGTCGATTGCGTGATCTACTTGAAGAAAAGAATGCTGCAATTGACAGGCTGCATGGCAAACTCAAAGATCAAGATGGATTGAGTGAGGAAGTTGACACTCTACGAGACGACCTTATTAACGTTGGACAAGAGCATGTGGAAGCCAAGGACAAAGTCAAAATTTTGCTGGCGGAGAAGATCGCGTTGGAGGATACGGTGACTGACCTTGAGAGGGAGCTTACAGATCTCCGCAATGTTGATGCTTCCAACGCAGCTGGGTCGGAGCACAAGCATGAAGACCTCACTGCACAGTTCGAGGATTTAAAGGTGAAGGCGATCACATTACAAACGGACCTATCAGCAGCCCAGCAGCTTGCTTCATCCAGGTTCAAGGATCTCAATGATCTCAGGAACATTCTGCAAAAGGCTCAACCAGAGATCAACGCCTTGAGGAGTGAGGCTGCTGAAGTTAAATCTGTGAAGGAGACACTCGCAAAGAAAGATGCTGATCTTCAGCGACTTGAGTCGAGACATGAAGAGATGCGTTCGGAAGTCACAAGCCTAAAAGAGATCATCACGGAACGGGAATCGGGTATCGAATCACTGAGTCTGAGGTTGAACCAAGAATGCCGCTGTAAGATCACAGCGGAAGCTGCGAGCTCCAAAGCGAATCAAGATGTTCAGCGACTTGACAGCGAGAAGCGCCGCGTGGCAGAATCCCTCGACCGACTAACGACAGAACTCGAAAGGGCTCGAGAAGAGCTCTTATCAAGCAGATCAATGCTGAACGATTTCGAACAGCAGCTCTCTAATGTCAGAAGGGAGAGCGAGGGCTTCAAGGAGGAGATTGAATTGAAGACTGCACAGTATGCTAGTACACAAAGCCTAATGGCTAGCATGCGTGATCAGACTGCAGAGATGGCAATGCAGATGAGAGAAGCCCGCGAACGCTGCGAAAGCCTGGACGAGGAAGTTGCAGACGCTCATCGCCTTTTAGGCGAGCGGAGTCGAGAAGCCGAGACTATAAGAAGGCTGCTGGCAGATATGGAGAGCAGGGCTGATGCGCGTACAAGAGAGATGAAAGAGCGCATGGATACTGCCATCGAAGAGCGCGATCGAGCGGAGGATGAGGCTAGCACCGCTGGCAGACGAAAAGCAAGAGAATTGGAAGATCTGAAGACCAAGTATCGTGACCTTGAAAGAACCCTAAAGAGAGCAGAGGAGGACAAGGATGAACTTGAGTTCGGGCAGCGAGATTGGAAAAGGCGACGGGAGGAACTCGAGCATCGGGTAGGGCAATCCACGAAAGAAGCCGAGGAAATGAAAACAGCCATGGGAGACCTGCGAGACGCATTGGACGAGAGTGAAAAACGTTCCAGCGACTTGGAAAAACAAAAGGCCGAGCTACGGAGGTCTGTTGAAGATGCGCAACACCGATTAGAGAAACTCCAGAAGTCCAATAAGGTTCGCACCTAAGATTCATAGGTAAGGTACATGCGGGTCTTCAAAGCTAACATTTGTTTCTGCAGGCTATGGTGGATGAAATCAGCAAAATCCAGGCAGTCAAGACCAAATCAATGGAAGTAGGGGCACAGTCCTCTCGCTCGTCTCAAGACTCGGTCCCACGCGTAGGATCGCCAGCACTCAAGAGCAGGACACCGTCTGTTGCAAGGATCGAAGCACCCAATGGCCAGCCTCCAGGTGCCATGGACTACGTTTATCTGAAAAATGTGCTTCTCCAGTTTCTCGAGCAAAAGGACAAGAAGCATCAGATGCAGCTCGTTCCGGTCCTGGGGATGTTACTGCATTTCGACCGGTCAGTCACAGCTGCCATCGTATCTATTTGGATGAGGCCTAATCGTGTTGCAGAAAGGATGAGCAGAAATGGATGTCCGCCATCACCGCGAAATCATAATATGAAAAGAGGGATCGCCAGGACAGAAACTCAGATGATCAGACTGCAGTTGGACTGGATGCTACTCCTCTACAGAGTACGTTTGCCGCACATAGATACTGGCCGTGGACCCATTGGAGCCTATGGTAATCGTTACATCTTCGATAGGTACGAAGATCGTTGCGCCCAGTTCAGGTATAGACGGAAACCAGTCTTTGGTGACTACGAAGTCTGTGAGACTGTATTAAACAGATTTTACGCTCCCTATGCGCCTTGTTTCCGATAGAATATGGAACTAAGCTCATTGGGCTGAGTGGCTTAGGGCTAGGGTTGAACTTCACCACCCCCACCATGCCCCTCGTTCGAGCGATTCAACGTATCGGCTTCAACCAATCATTGACTCTCCAGCAGGCAAAGCAACTTCTTCGAAGCTAAATAAGCCTACTGTACCTGATCGCCGTGTGCGCTGGAAATTGACTAAACAGACTTTTGCTCAACTATCCATCAACTCTTACAACCACACTTGAAGCTTCCTCTCCCTCCTCCAACTCTCTCACCCAGCTCAGAACTCTCCATCATGAGCTCGCTTCCAATAAGACAGCCGTATCGCCAGCCCTCGAGGCAAATGGTATGCACAATTGCCAGAGCTCGTAACAGCTAGATGCTCGTGTTGTAAGGCACTGACTCGGTGGTCGTAGTCAACAGACCCTCACAATGAACTCAATCCTCATATGGATCACTACGTGAGGTCCGGGAGGAGCATATCCCACAGCTGATCCTAAAGTCTTCCAACAGATAGGCATTGATGTTGGTACGGGAAGTGCCCGAGCCTGTGTCATTGACCACAAGGGGGACATTGTTGGTCTAGCATCGGAAAACATTGGGCTGTGGCAGCCAGAGCAGGGTTATTATGTGAGGCCTTTCGCTTTTACTTGCGACTCCATCCAACAGTACCTGACGAATCGCTCCTTTTAGGAACAATCCACAAATGACATTTGGAGGTGTATCTGCTCCTCCGTCCAACGAATCTTAAACCAACACAACATCGATCCTCGTACAATAAGGGGCATGGCCTTCGATGCCACCTGCTCTCTCGCCGTTTTCTCAGAGGACACTGACGAGCCCGTGTCGGTCACCGGTCCTAATTTTGACAATGACAGGAACATTATACTTTGGCTCGACCATCGACCGGTTGAGGAGACGGCCAAGATCAATGCGACAGACCATAATTTGCTACGCTACGTAGGAGGCACAATGTCAATCGAGATGGAGATCCCAAAGGTCTTGTGGCTGAAGAACAATATGCCTAAGGAGCTATTCGATCGGTGCAAGTTCTACGATCTGGCGGATGCTCTGACGCACATGGCCACTGGCAACGAGAATAGAAGCTTCTGCAGCACAGTATGCAAGCAAGGGTACGTACCTGTTGGCGTCGACGGCAGTGTCAAAGGTTGGCAGGGAGATTTCTTAAAGGAAATTGGCCTCGGCGACCTCGTCAAAGACGACTTCAAGCGCTTAGGCGGAGTCAATGGCGAAGTAAGTGCTCTGAAAGCTACCTCCTGAAAATGTAGTGGTACTGACAGGTGAGAATGGTAAATACCGAAGCGCTGGCGAGAAATGTGGAGTTCTCAGTGAAAAGGCGGCCAACGAGCTGGGACTGCCCGCTGGCATCGCTGTTGGTAGTGGTGTCATTGACGCTTATGCGGGATGGGTTGGTACGGTCGGTGCCAAAGTGCGCATGGAGGGCACGACGCTCAGCTCCGAATATGCTAGCAATGACTGGCACCAAGCGTTCACCCGTCTCGCCGCTGTCGCCGGTACCTCGACTTGTCATATCGCCATGTCTCCGAAGCCAGTCTTCGTGAAAGGCGTCTGGGGTCCGTATCGAGACGTTCTGATTCCGGATTATTGGATGGCCGAAGGCGGGCAATCGGCCACTGGCGAGCTTTTGAAGCACGTCCTAGAGACGCATCCCGCTTTTCAGCAAGTCCTCAGTATTGCTGAGAGCTACAACATGAACATATACGACTACTTGAACGAGCATCTCAAGGATATGAAGAACAAGCAAAAGGCACCTACGATCTCGTATCTCGGCCGTCATTTCTTCTTTTACGGCGACCTCTTCGGAAACCGATCACCTGTCGCCGACCCTCGCATGACCGGGGCTGTCATTGGTTTGAGCAGCGACAAATCTCAGGATGGTATGGCCCTATACTATTATGCCACAATGGAGTTCATCGCTCTGCAAACGCATCAAATCATAGAGACGATGAACAAGTCCGGCCATCAGATCAAGTCCATCTTTATGTCTGGCAGCCAATGCCAAAATAGTGTGCTCATGTCGTTGATGGCTTCAGCCTGCGACATGCCCGTGCTCATTCCACAATACGTACACGCAGCTGTTGTGCACGGTGCAGCCATGCTCGGTGCGAAGGCAGCTTCGGCGGATAAAGATGGTAAGACGGAACCGTTATGGGATATCATGGATCGCATGTCCAAGCCAGGTCGTGCCGTTCCTCCAACGTCAGACCCGCATGAGAAGGCGCTGTTGGCGGTGAAGTACAAGGTCTTCCTCGAACAGTGCGAGAGTCAACAGGAGTATAGAAAGGACGTGGACGGCGTGGTAGAAAAGTGGGGGAAAGCCACCGGAGATCCGGAGGGGACAGTGAAGCCTAGGGCGGAGCAGGGCGAGGCAGGCAAGGGGGGCGGTGGATTGAACACCTTTCTGCCAGGGAGCATATGAAAACGGTAGTGAGTCGATCAGAAGATGAAGAGTGTGCAGGAGAGAAACACACATTGACATATTGCTAGCAACAGCTTCATGAATTAACCCTAACGAGCTTTGACGAAAAGTAGATAGACTCACGAATGAAGTACAATAGCATCAATAGCTTGCCTGGAGACCCTCGAGACTTTGTTTCCTCGTCCCATTCAGGTGAAAAGGCTGTAGATTGGAGCACGATAACCATGCGTGGAGGCTTCTGTTGCTATATAGACACGTGCTTACCCCAATCTGATAAGGCCGCTCCCTCCTACTTCCATAACTTGCCCAAACTGACTTCCTTATCGTCATGCTTATTCAGAACCTTCGCGGTAGCCAAATCAAAGTCCTCCTGCGTAACATGCACCCGCCTCTCCCTCAACGCAAACATGCCCGCTTCCGTGCACACGCCCTTCAGCTCGGCACCACTGCACCCGTTCATCTTCTCCGCAATCTTTGTCAAATTGATGCCTCGGGTCAGATTCATCGATCGTGAATGGATGCGTAGAATATCCGCGCGGGCTTCGACGGTCGGTGGTGGGAACTCGATCTTGCGGTCTATACGCCCTGGGCGGAGGAGGGCGGGATCGAGTATGTCGAGACGATTGGTGGCCATTATCACTTTGATGTTCTTTGTCGGTTCGAATCCATCGAGTTGATTGAGGAGCTCGAGCATGGTACGTTGCACCTCGCTATCGCCGCCGGAGCTGCCTTCCACACGCGATGAGCCGATACTGTCGATCTCGTCCATGAATATTATACTGGGCGCGTGCTCGCGAGCCATGACGAAGAGCTCTCGGACCATTCGGCTGCCTTCCCCAATGTATTTCTGTACGAGCTCCGAGCCTGAGACGCGAATGAACTTGCAATCGGTATGATGCGCCACAGCTCTCGCTAGCAGTGTCTTCCCTGTACCCGGAGGCCCGTACAATAAGACACCCTTTGGTTGAGCTATACCCAGCGATTCGAAGAGTTCCGGATGCTTTAGACCCAGCTCAATCACCTCCTTAATCTCTTTTATTTGTTGGCCGAGACCACCGATCATATCATAGGTGCTGTCTGGCACTTTCTCCACCATCATGAGCGAGACGAGGGGGTCGACGGAGGAGGGAAGGGGCTTTTCAAGTTTGTAAGAATCGGAGAGGAGAGTGACGCGCTTGCCGACGGTAAGCTTCGAAATGTCGACGCTGTCAGATACATCGACGACTGATGGAGCATATCAGTCTGGATTATTCAAAGCAGGAGCGAGACTACGAGAGGGAGGTTGCACACCATATTTGCCCTCCGGATGCACCTTGACGAGCACTTTCTTCGTGCCCATAACCTTGACCACCTCTCCCACGTATGAACCCGGCTGTTGCAGTAATCCTAGCTCTTCCCGCAGTAATCTGACTCTGGAGTTATAGTCATTTCGCTGCGCTTCTAGCCGCCTTAAGACGGCCTGTCCTTCTAGTATCGAGAGTTTGGCAGCTTCTATCTTGTTATGGTAGAATGTGTCGAGCGTCATGATGGCGATGAGGGTGGTAGTGAACGAGGTGGCAATCGAGGAAGAGTGGTGGTGCTATCTATGATATTATCTATGATATTATGCCAAACAGCTTGTAGAAAGCAAGGTTGTAATTCGACTTTACGCAAGTTTAACAATCGATTGGGCTAAGCTGCGAGAGCTGTACATTGTAGGCAGTCATGCACGCGGCTTGCAAAAAGCTCCATATGTAGAATAGCTAGTTCCAAAAGTCTTGGCGCTGTGAAACAAGCTCCATGACACCTGATGTTTCAGACCGCTCGGACATCGACATCATCATCATTTCTGCCAGCTGAACATAAGGAATTTAGGACCTGTTGAACTTTGCTGAGTATGACCGTCAACCGACAGGGAGCCAGAGCCGCTGGTCTTTTCCCCATCGCAGTGATCTGGGCACGACCTGCGACTCTCCAAGATCCATACAGAGGGCAGCTGATAAAAGATCCACCTCCGTGACACTGGCGGAAAAGTCTCTCCCACTCCACGAATAGGTCGCTTGAGCTATTAGTACACCAAGATGTCGTCCGATAACGATCCACCGAACGCTGGCGCGTCCAACTCCTCTTCAAATACCTCTCCCACCGATGCAAGAGCACCCTCGCGGCGCTTCGAGTCCATTACCCAAGATGATGATACCGACGAGAGTACCAGACCTGGCGGAACAATACGAAGGAACCGTCCACCAGTGATTTCAACCAATACAGACTATGGTCGGTTCAGTCTTGCTGTAGTCAACGAGCATAGCTAATCAATATTGCCAAGGTTCCATGAATTCCCATGATACCGCAGGTGAGGCGCCCTCGGACGGGCAACAGACTCCAACACAAGATGATGGTCGTCAAGCTACGCGTAGCTCTGGGTCAAATGATCCTCGGCAGCTTCTCTCTCCTGAGCCGGTCTCTTCCACGACAAAGCCTAAGATGACTCGCCGAGCGTCTTCGAAATTCCAAGCCCCCTATAAAGGGCAAGAATTCTCCGTAGACGATGATCCAGATGAGTACGAATCTGACTATGTTGCACATCGGCACCCATCTCAAGCAAAATCGGCTTCTGGGCATGGTCATTCTTTGCGCAGACAATCATCAACATTGCGGAGAAGGCCGACTGCCCAGCCAACACCGCTACCACGAGTAGATTCCCAGGGCGAAGATGAGGAAGCAGCCGAGCTAGCTCAAGTCCCTACCGTACATCGTGAACAGGCCGACGAGGGTCGGGATTCTTCTGGGGAAGAGGGTACGATACGAGCCGATGGCGAAAATGATGACGAGGACAACGATGATAATCTTAGTGATGCTGAAAGTTTCACGCTCAAAGACCGCCAGAATGCTATCAATGAAACTCATCCCTTCGGCATACGTATATGGAAGCCTGCTTTATACCAGAAGAACAGATCTATAGAGAAGAGCGCAGAAGGGGACATACATTCATCACCTGGAGGCAGGGTCAACAGATGGCTGTGGATGTTCAACATCTTCTGGACTCTTCTTTTCGGATGGTGGCTCGCTCTGGCCGCAGCTCTGGGAGCGGTTACCTGTTTCGTCTTTGGGTTTGCACCAGCGGCTTCAGATTATGGTAGAGTATTCTTGGGCTTATCCCTGTATCTTTTCTATCCCTTTGGTCAGTTCGTCAAGCTTGAGCAAGACGAGGCTTATGCGGAAGAAGACGAAGGCGAAGGCCGCAGCATCACCGAGTACGAACAATGGCAGAATGGAGATCTAGAAGACGGCCGCCTCTTCTTCGGACCGCTGACTTCAAGATCTCTGATAGGGCGACGGAGGAGCATAGACTCAACACGGGAGACTGACAGTCTATTGGGTCGCACAGGTAGGGTTGAAAGGTCGAAAAGTGAACCCAAGAATCGACGATCTAGGCTTTTTGGTCGTGGGGAGTGGAACGTCGGACGTGTCATATTCTTTGTCTTCTTCTATTTCCTACTTGCGCCTTTACTACTCCTGGCGTCCGGGATATGTTGGTTCATGGTCTTCTGGATCCCGATGGGCAAAGCCACGCTACTCCTCTTCTATCACCTACGCCGACATCCACTCGCGCTGTCCTTTAATCTAGACTCTACCTACTCACGTGGCGGATCCTCATCGTCTTCCGTCCTCCTATGCACTTACCGCGCTGTTGGATTGAAATACTGGAAGTATACAATTGACGGCACTAACATTTTCTTGATCAACCTGATTGGTGTGGTACTATTTGTGATATTCGATTATTGGGTCCTCGATGTGGCCTTGGGCCTCGACAGCTGGATTGTCAGTCCAGGCTTCGTCTTCGCACTGGCTTTGTTCTCAATAATACCACTGGCATACTTCATTGGCCAAGCTGTAGCTTCAATTTCTGCCCAGTCATCCATGGGCGTGGGTGCCGCAATCAACGCCTTCTTCTCCACGATCGTCGAGGTCTTCCTTTATTGTGTGGCACTTCATCAAGGGAAGGGCCAACTGGTTGAGGGCAGTATAATTGGTAGTATCTTTGCTGGTATACTATTCTTGCCTGGTCTGTCTATGTGTTTTGGCGCCATCAAACGAAAAACGCAAAGATTCAACGTCAAGTCTGCTGGGGTGACATCAACTATGCTGTTGTTTGCTACTATCGCTGCTTTTGGGCCGACTCTATTCTATCAGATCTACGGAAGTGTAAGTGGCTTCTACGTATCTACACCATCATCCACTAACGATCATTACAGCACGAATTGAACTGTCACTCCTGCATTGTGATAGGGAGAGGTCATGAAGATGGGCCTGATGAGGATTGTCGACGGTGCTACTTTTCTCAAGTGCCTGCAATCAACGACCAGTTTTTCCTTAGAGCTGTCAGGCCCTATTGCTGGTTCGCTGCCGTTCTGCTTTTCTTATCCTATATTATTGGACTGTGGTTCACACTCAGAACACATGCCGCAACTATTTGGAACATCGAGTTGGAGGAAAAGAAGACCCAGATAATTCATGAATCTAACGGCAGCATTTCACATCAGCCTATGCACGCCTCGATGCATGGATCTCAGCAATTGCCGGCAAAAGTGCCGGGCAGTGGTAGCAGTAAGATTTCGGGAGAACGCAACGCTAGCAATGCCATACGGGATACCCAATTGTATAAACGCATCCTGAGCCAGTCCCTCAAGCAACAAGGTCTTGGGATACTAGGGGCTGAAACATCGCGTCAGACTTCAGGAGCCAGTGGCTCTCCTGTTCCGCCGCCCCACCTTGTGCCTCCTAAGAGCAGCGAAGGCGACAACGTCGCAATACCGGACAATGCAAGTCAAAGAAGCATACAAGTTTCGGGATTGTCGGAGGAGGAAAACAACAACCTAGTCAGACAAGTAGCCGAGATGGCGGCCACTGCAGCGGCTGTAGCAGCTCGTGACGCTGTCAGAGCTCCGCGCAAAACCTCGGCGTCAGCAAATACAGTCGCGGGCCGGACCCCACGGGCCTCAGGCCCGCCTACAGCATTTCTAGACGATCACGAAGCAGCAGCAATCGAAGGTCCGGCGGGTGGCGGCCACGATGCTCCCAATTGGAGCAGGCTGAAGAGTGCGGTCATCCTCATGGGAGCAACGGTGCTCTACGCCATAATCGCCGAGATCCTCGTAAACACCGTCGACGTGGTCCTGGAAAGCGTCGACATTGACGAGAAATTCCTGGGCATCACTCTCTTCGCCCTGGTCCCAAACACAACCGAGTTCCTCAACGCCATTTCCTTCGCCATGAACGGCAACATCGCCCTCTCGATGGAGATCGGCTCCGCCTACGCCCTGCAAGTCTGTCTCCTGCAGATCCCGGCACTGGTGCTTTTCAGCGCCATACACGGGCAATACGTCAGTACCGAGGCCCTGCTCGATCACACCTTCAGCCTCATTTTCCCGCAGTGGGACATGGTGACCGTCATCCTCTGCGTGTTCCTGCTGAGCTACGTGTACGGCGAGGGGAAGAGCAATTACTTCAAGGGCAGTATATTGGTGCTTACCTATCTTGTCATTGTGGTGGGGTTTTATCTGGCGGGGTATTCGTCCGATGTGGAGATGATGGGTGTGGATCGGTTTGATACTTTGGCTGTGGGCCACAAGAGCACGTTTAAGACTGTGGGGCGGAGGAGCCAGGGCAGAGCGTTTTGAGGGAAGATCGGGAGTATGGTTGGCATGGTCAAGATGGCGATATGCATATTGAGCGAGGCGCTGGGGCATTCATTAGCGGGAGTTATTGCACTACCATTATATTCATGCATCACCATTGCCGCCCTCGAACGCCATGGCATAGCTTTCGTCACTGGAGGCGGCTAGACCCTGTGAAACGAAGTACATCTGACGTGAAACGTTGTTCGTGAAATAGGTTGTGGCATGCTAATGTACAAGTCTATACGCTTCAAATGCTGCCTTTAATCTTACACCTCATAGTCATAACACGGGGAGGCAACCCCCCGAATGAACGTAAAGAGCACAGAAAGGCAAAGCCAGTCTCTCCACCCTCTCTCACCAAGGTAGTAGGTCCAAGTCTCACCACGAAGTCACCATCGGCTCGCCCCTTTCTGCAGGCGGGGTCCGAGACGGGTGCACATCCGTATACTTGAACCACTCGAGCACAGCCTCATAACACAGCACAAACTGCCTCAGTGTCTGCACCATACTAATGCGCTGCGAGCGCAGACCAGCCACCGTGCTAGCGATAAGGTCTTTGTCTTCCGGCCACACGCGGGGCGCCGGTCCCGTATTCTGGAGGATATCGATGCAGCTGTCGACGGTGCAGAAAGTCCCCGTGCGGCCACAGCCGGCACTGCAGTGTACGACGATCGGCCGCTTCCCTCTGTATGCGGCCGTATCTTGGTCGATGTCGTACTCCGCGTGGTCATATCTCCCTACTACATCGCGGCAATGTTCGACGAGGGCGAGGACGTGTGCTGGGTGAGCGGGGGCGCCGAAGTCGGGCCAGCTTGAGTATTGGAGTTGTGTGAGCTCGCGAACCGGTTCGAAGGGGCGGTCTGTGCGTGAGAGGACTAGGGTCCGTATGATGATGTGGTGGGTGCTTGGGTCTGTGGGTGATGTGGGGGCGATGGTGCCTGGGATAGGGGGGGTGATTGATGGGGAATGTGTTTTGTTCATGGCGTGATTTGCGTAAGCGGTTGAGCTGGTGTGCCGGCGGTTCATGCCCGGTCTTTGCCTCGGATCGAGGTTTTGGGGAGCAGTGGACGAACGGTGCGGCGAGATCCTTTCCAACGTCTTACGCGTTTCTTTAATGGCTTTTAACTTGAACGGTCCGTAGTCACCAGTCAACCAGTACGGGTGGCTCTTCCGCTGGCCTCCTTCGGACTCGGCAGTCAGCATCACTATCACACGAGCGTGCTGTTCCCAAACCACGCGCCAGAAGTCTTCGAATGTATCTGGCACGGGCGCCTGGGACGCGATGTAGTGTCTGTCGCTATACTGAGCGTTGACGTGACTGGCATTTACGTAGTCGCATCCGCCGAACGGCACGTTCTGCAACTTCACTCTTGAATGATCGTACGGCAGCATGTCCTTGTACCTGTTCTTTGTCCCCTTCTCAATACCCGCAATCTGCACAGCTTCCGGCGAGCGCTGATTCGGGGTGCCGTAGGTTACATGATTTGATAGAGCTTTCTGCATTCGTTGCTGCTCAGCCTTTTCTATTCCGAGAAATCGGTCGGCAATGGTCTTTCCACTGTCATTTTCACTTGCGATCTGCCTCAGCCATGGAGGTAGTCTTGCCTGATTCAAGTCGGAGGGAATTCTGACTGGCATTTTGCCTACCCCACCTATCAAGTCCATGTTCTGCCTAATGTTTCCAAAGAATGGATTTGCAGCACTCTGGGTGGCAGGCAACACGCACCCTCCAGCAACAGGAGCAGTCCCAGCTGGTTCTATTGAGAGTCTCTGAGCGTTAGCGCCGTGGATTTGGCTTTCGGGCCTGTTGTCAACCTGTTCGGGAAACCTTTTGGCAAACATGCTCATTCCACCACGTATGATCAAAGTAGCCCCCTCATAGCCTTCTTTCGTAAATTTCTTTAAGGTATTCACTGATGCGGCAGCATCTTTGAGTTGCATGGATGCAGCATCGTATACGACAATGAACCTCGTATGGTTCCATTCCGAGAACTTTGCCCTTTCCTTTGGTAAAGAATATGTATCCAATAATTTCTGGACGTCGAACGATGGTCGCTTGAGTAACATGGTGGATATACAGAGGTTGAGTGCATCATAGATCCTCGATTGGCTGTATTGGTTGCGCCCTCTGAGATCAAGTAGCAGGATATCCTGTGGCAAGTGGTTCTTGACGAGCTCGACAAAGTCGTGCGGCGAAATCATAGTGGGACCCTCGGCACTGACTGAGTCTGGTAAAGTCTCAGAGCGCTGAAATATATGTAACGCAGGGTCGATCCTGTTGTGCGGTAGCGAATTCCGAGGATGCCGCTCATCAATGTGTGAAATCTGGGTTCTCTGCAAATTTGACAGATCCTCAAGCTGTCCGGGGGATTGGACTCTGGGCTCGTCATGCTGAAAAGGCCTTGGCGAGGTTGAAAAGGTACTCATGACAGGGGATGATGTCTGAGGGCTATCATTCAGTAGAGGAGAGAGCTGCCATTGTACGGCTTCTATTATTTAGGCAATTGTTTTAATTCTGGCAGATATCTGGTGACAAAGGAACATGAGAGGATGAGTAGTATGGTAGAGATTATGGATAAGCGTGGCAGGCGCAGCGAAGGGTCCAGGGTCCAATGCCAAGAGTCCGATTAGGGTTGCTGCCCGCTGCCAAGCCCCCTCCGACGTCATTTCTCCCTGCTCAGCCTTATTCTCTTATCAAAGCCTCCCGGCCCGGTAATCTATAAATAAGGTACTTAGAATACTTTGGTCGGAAAAGACCCCTTTTTACTTGACAATTCACTACACAGGATTCGATTCATGCTGTAGTTATAGTGATTTCATTCAATCCAATACCCCCCTTCGAACCTCTTCGAGTCAGTCTCCCTCGCTTTGATGCGTCACCCTCGTCTAGAGGCATCGAATATCCAATTTCCTAGACGGTGCCTGGTAGTGTGATAGCGGTGCCATGCGTCGGTTCATAAGCTCAAATGGTCCCATCTGCCGTCACTCAAGTGTCCAATATTCCAATTCACCAACCCTTGATCTGTCGTGGCGTAGAGATGCGTTTCGTCTGTAAACTGCATGCCATACACTACCCCCACGGAGGACAGTATTGTAGGCCTCAACCGTCCGAAGCCTTTTCGATGATTGAAGTCACGCATCGGGAAATAATGTTGCAGTTCCCCTTGAAACAGTAGCCTAGGGCTGAAAGACCAGATCAATACACGCGACCATGTAGCAGCTGCCAGCCTCGTTCCTTTGGGAGAAATGGCAACCACGGTACCAAGTGAACTATGAGGAATTGAGTCAGCACTCATTTCTGTGGAGATCGACTCGATCGCAAGATGGGTATCGAAACACTCCTCGACCGTGTTTTGCCATTCCCGAATGGGCTATTGGATATCACACCGGCTCAGAAGGTCGCATACCTAGTACCCTGTGTCCAGCCAGCAAGTAGCGCAATAGCTTCCCAAGATCGGAGTTTTCTACCTTGGTCGAGATCTACCATGTGTTTACAACTGATCGTGGGAATTTGGCTTTCAGCCCGCACAATATAAGCATAATGAGAGTGATCAATCTGTCTGTTGATACCCAGGGCCAGGTAGGAAGTTTGACATAAAGGAGCGTTCTGCCCGTTGACGGTGACATTATTAGTATGAGCACCGTGGAAGGGCATACCCACATCAAAATACTCTACTGGAAGGCCCTCGTCGGTATCCATCGCAAAAATGGCTGTATTGCTGATGAGTGGGCCGCATTCTTCGTCTGCAGGATCACACGTTGCTGTATACCAGCTGTGTACAGGATAACCGGGCTGGAACAGATTCAATTTCTTGTCATTTTCGACAAATTGAATGCTGAAAATCTGGCGGTCTATGTACATCTGAGGCGGTACGTTGGAAGGATCCCGAATCTTTAGGATGTCCGGATACTCATCTGCAGATACCCAATTAGCGGACTCATCAGCAGACCCGCGGCTTGAGATCCCAAGCTTCGAATGGATCGCTTGACACGTTCCTTTTGGCCTGTACGCTTGCGTTGTGAACAGTGGGGAGTAAAGAGATGGAGCCTGCAACGGCCATGTACAAAGCCACATTTCAAGGGTCGTTTCACGGTTTGTTGGACGGCGGGGAAGGCAAAATACGGTAGGATGGTCCACGTAAACACCGATCAACGAACGAAACAAAGATACTGACCATAGCCGCAAGCTCGCATCAATGTCTCGTCCCATCCAATCAGTGTGACCTTAGTCTTATTCTCCTTACCCAGGACTTTCCAAGCAATGCATGCACGACCATTAGATGCAAGAGCAAGACCTACAGGGACCTCTATGTCAGGCCTCGTAATGTCTCGGGTCTCCAGTAGATCAGAATCGTAGGAGGAGCCAGGATCGCTGGTGTGCACATAGTGGAAAGTTACGAGCTTGTAGAGACAGCCACCCGGTGGCCTATTCTCAGGGATATCTCGATAGAGGACAGCGAGATCGTGGCTATCGGGACCAAAGGCCAGTCTGGAAACCTCCATGGTGTGGGTATTGCCGTCTTCGGATGGTATGTGGAGCACTGATTCCAGCCGGACGTGATGTTCGCCTAGATCGTAAACGTGAACGAACCCGCCCTCATGGGCTGTTGCCAGAAAGTTGGGACGGCCTGCTTGAGATGAACCCCTAGGGGAAAAGGCTGCATTGCTCAGGCTCGTTCGAGAGGTTTGCGAGAAAGTCGTAACATCCGCAAGGACACCAGCGGCGCAGCCGTTTGCAGCGGCTCGCCTTCGGAATTGAAGCAATTTATCTGAAATCGAAACATCGTCAAGGCCTAGTCGCAGTCCCGGCAGGTTATATAGATGGCGTAGAAGATTAGGTCTACATTTGGCGGCTTCGAAGACTTGTTTGCATGTAAGAAGGGACGCGAAGAAGGTTCCGACGTCCATGTACCATGTTATCGTCTGTAGCACTTCCAGTGGAAGCCCCAGTAAGGGCGAGTCCTGCGTGGCGGGCTCCGACTCTTTCATTGCTTTAGGAAAGCTTTTGTCCGTTGGATCCATTTCCACACCACAGGGTTCCTTCATTGCACATTTTGAGGCAGCCTGGATAATACTTGTGCGGAAATTTGACATCATTCACTGCGAGTTTTCATCAGCCCATAGCGACAATTGATAAAGCCGAGAATCTCTCGGTTGCAGGGTAAGCATTGCTTGAAGACGTCTATATATTTCATTCCACTACATGCATTTAAAGCTATATACAGGCTTTCGCCAAAATGCGACTAGTGACGCAGTGGTCATGTAAGGGGGGATCGTAAATCCAACCTATGGCGGCAATCCAACGCTTTTCACATTTCCCAAAGACCAAACTCCTACGACAGTAGAATCGGCTTTTCCGATGACCGTTTTGCATCGTCCCTAAATACTAGCTCTTCAAACCAATTAGTCACTTTCCCACAGAAAGGGTCTACATATTGAGCCCAGACATTGGCAACTCGATACAAGAAGACATAGAACAATGGCAGGGCCATCACGACCACCCATCGATTCGCAAGCGGTAGCCAGCCTTGCGGGAGCTGGTTCCCCTTCTCGTCATTTCCTTGGTCCGGTCGAATTGACGCCCCAAACAGCACCCAGGTCAAGACAGTCCGGATCAATGGTGCATGAAGTAAGTATATTGGAAAGCTCAACTTTCCCATCCAGCAAAAGAAAGGGGTGGATAGAAATTTCTTCGCGGTATCGTTGAACATCACGCCGAGCGTCAAGACGTTGACACCAAGGCCGGGATAATACCGTGCATACTCAGAATTGAGCGGGAAGATGTAGTTGCCAAGCAGGAAGAGATCCTGTGACCACCGCGCCCACGATGGGTTCTCTTCAGGATACGACATGAAGAAAAGGCCGACGAAGATCAGGGATGCAGAGATCACAGACCGAAAAATATTATGAAGGGCGGCAAAATTTTGGACATCGGAATCCAAAGTGAGCTCTGCGAGAATCATCCCGCAATAGACATTGAATCCGACGAGGGCTATCATGTCGTTAGCAACATCTCGGGACGGAAAAGGGGTATGTCCTCTCACCATCACCTCCTTCCCATTCGAACCAGTACAACCCTACACATATGAACACCCTCCACACTGGCTTCACATATACCGTGGCGAAAAGGGTCAGATAGGTCATCATGGAGCCTTTTAAGAGGTATGTAAGGGTCCATTGTATCCTGTCGTATGCATTGAACCCATCCAGCCATGTGGTTCCTAGGTTTTGGAAAAGGTCATAGAAAGCAGCAGCAAAAGACGCGCTAGGGGTAGGACTGGTGTCCCGTATCCAGGCAGAGTCTGCGACGTGTGCCACCTTATAACCCCCGAATTGGCAGGCCAGCCAGCTGCATATTGTGGCTATGATTGCCGGTATTACGAATCTCCCTGTGCGTCGAAAACTGCTCTTGGCGACGCTTGACAATGCGGCATCGGCGCTCCCCGCGCGAGAGAGCTTGATCGGTTTGAGGGAATTGACGTAGCCGGCAAGGAGAGCGAAGGCAGCCACGCTGGCTCGGCCCATGACCAGACAACGGAAGAATGGTAACTGAAAGAGGGTAGGAGGGAGCTTGTCGGACATGGCAGGGGAGAGGAGGTGTGGTACTAGTGATCGGCAGATATGGGCTGTGACAACTAGGACAGAGGCAATCCCACGCAGTCCCTGGAGAGGAGTCAGTAAAATGCAAGCAGCCAGAAACGATGGGGATGTGTACATCGGCCCAAACGATATCTCTCTTCGGGGCTTGGGGAGGTGCCATCTCTTCAGACCCACTAAGGGGCCCACTGCCATCAATCGATGGTGAATCAAACCAGAACCCAGCGAGTCACGAGAAGGATGAGGGACTGCTCGTCTGCTCGGAAAAGGATCAACAGCACTGAAGCTGGTGATATTACTATTAAGTCCTTCATTGACGATCAGACCGGAGCCGATGCATTTGGTCATTATCGTAAGCATGTATCATCGGGTGCAATCAAGGCATCGGGAGTGAATAGCTTGGCATATACTTGGCGAGACAGCAGGGGCTCTTCTCATAGGCTATGGAGCCCTTGGACGTCGTGAGCTCCTCCCTTGACAAGATCCGTTCATGCAATCTGAGTTTGGCGTATGTACAACACAGTTTCAGATGCCAGCCCCTATCGAACAGCGTCGCGTCGCTTGCTCGGGAGTAATACTTTGCCGAGAGAGAGAGCGCGCTAGACCCCTTTCCCCTTTCCCCTTTTTCCCCAACACAAGCTCACAAGGGTCCACAACGTTGTTGCCACAATTGAATCGCGCGACTTACGAGCTTGTCCCCTTTCGCCATGCTTACATCATCCCCAAGGATCGTGCTCATCTAGATGACTAAGCTAGCCTATCTAGGACCTAAGCCGGCGTCAGCTTAGACTGACTTCTCATTAGTCTTCGTAGCGAGACGCTAGACACTAGTACGTCCCCACCGTCCCTTTCATCTGATTATACTGAGCTTATCCTACCTCAATCACACATAATTGTAAGCATACTGTTTGCATTCTGTTTGCATTCTGTTCGCCAATGCTACCATACAAGGCGACAAATCTAAGCCCACCATAGAAGATGACTTTGTGAGATATGTTTCCTTGGGTACGGAAGGATACGTTTTGTCTCGGCCAGCCTACGCCAAAACAAGACGTCCAACCTGCTGAATACTGTGGTGGAGATCTAAAGAAGCTCGCACTACTTGATGACTTCGGTACGTCGTCATCAATATCTAAATCCTGTGGCTCTTTCTTTCAGTCTGGCTCACAATGCACTCAACTTAATGCTAAGAGCGGCCAAGTTGTGTGTAGGGTGCCACCAACCGCAATCTTCGACGTACATCGTTTCCATTGTTTAGCATTCTCTCCACCTCCCCCTCATACAGGAGTCGGATGGAGTCGGATGGAGCCGCCCGAGACCGCTCTTCGCCGTTCAAGCTACCATGACAGCTTCAATTCAATCGAAGTCCCTGGCGTTATATCTTCACAATACCCAAGATGTGGGGGTTTGGAGCGATCCTACAATGCAAACCATAGAACTACTGTGTCTCTTGCAACGCCAATTGAGCAAATGTAGCTTCGCTTTGATAAGATTTTTTTTATTTTACCTATCATCGCAATCGACGTTTGCTCCTTATTCACCAGCGACGCTTAGAGATCATATGCGAGTCGATGGTCAGGTCTGAATGCATTGTGAAGGGCCTGCACGTCCCGAACCTCTACTACAACCCAAACGTTGCCCTGATTGATGCACAGACGGCCTCAATAGCGTGCCATGATTGAATACACCTAATCACAGAGTGTGGAAGCGTTGGGACTGCTATCGTCCAAAGGCCTATTGAGATGGCTTCCGCTAAACGCAATGTGCGGCACTTTCGGGGAAACATTAGTTGAAAAAGCAAGGAAGATGTCTCTACTCATCCCTTATTATTGGAGTGTTCGCCACATCATCAATCCTTCATTCCTGCTGCGCCGAAGCCGTCTTGTCCCGGCAGATAGTCTCTTCTTTTGTATTATTGGCACTAAACATCACCCATCACTAACATTCTTGAACAGAGCGAATCATTCGCCACTAGAAAGTCTGATTCAGTGTTGACTACGCTCAAGCCTATCAAAATCCTCGATGGAGGAAACCGGCACACGGGAGATTGTATACGCAATTATTCCCATAAACCACACTGGCGTTTCTCTCTAGCTAGTAGTCCGCTCCATCCTCGTCAATTATACAAGGTGAAAGGTTGCTAATAAGATCCAATAGACACTCTCTCAACATGTTACAGGACTGGACCACGATCTTGGGATCGGGATCGGACACTTGTATAAGAGGAATTTAGCTCCATGCTTGCGAGAGTTCCTCAACTTCCCGCCTCCTCATCTTGGATTCTCGACTACCATGCAGCCGGCCGCTCCTTCTTCGATGAAGCGTATCGAGGCCGAGCCCAGCCTGATCACGATAGATCACACGTGGACGTTGGAGGCTATGAACGATCTTTCGATCATAATGTAGGGCGACGGAAGGAGATCTTGCAAAGTTCTTGATTCTCGCCAGCTATCGCCGTTTCGCTTAGCCGAACTGCACGCCCAAATTTCCCACACTGTTGTGGCTGCCTACTGTGAGTATTCTTTGGACCTTTGGTGAATATTTGACGGATAACGATAAAATTCGTCCAGATAATTACATCAAGGCCAGTGCTGTAGCTATCCGAGACTTAGCCACAGGTCCGACCTTGTGCGAAGAACTACCCAAATCGGTTTCTGTACAACACATATTGAGTAAGGGGTTGTTTTTGCTCTGGTAGGTAGCCGCGAGCGTCTATGTTCAGAATATGGACGACATCTCTGTGGTAACATCAACGCAGCAATGTCTTTTCGTTCCAGGGCGTTCAGAAGAGAATGGGTTGGAAAAAAGGAAAATCAGAAGAAAAGTAATTGAATAACATCATACACATGACAAATACACCTTGACAAAGAATGCAACAACGCGATCTTCGCAGTCAGATGGTCGGCAAGTTGGTGGTTTCGCGAAAGGAAGCATCCCCTTGCCTTGTTGTTCAGCCAGCAAGCATTCCTATGGTCGTTCCCTGGGTAGATCTCAACACCACCTAGTGACAGGGTACGTGTTTATGCTGATTGCTGTTATAGCTGCCATGCTGGTTTGGATCATTGCGGATAGTTTGACAACCGTTATATGCCATGTGTCACTTGAGCCTCAGCCGTTGAGCATAAATGAAATCGTGGTTACTGCTCGGCACCAAGCGAAACCATCCTCCGGAACTTCATGCAGAGGACAAGGATCAGCCTGGGAATATGGCGCCGTTTTAGGAAACAAGGGATTCGGGTGAGGTCGTTTCAGTCAACGATTTGCTGCAGCGAGCACATGCAAAGTTGCGTTTTAGGTTCGGTGCATGAGATCTGAACAGAGCGTTCCGACGATTGTCATGCAGGATGGCTACCGGGTGCAAACTACTTGCCGAGTCCTTCCTTATAGGTAAAATCCCTCCATTGGGGCATGCTGGCGACATTGTTGATGTTCTCCCTCCAAGTACTCCAGACTCTTTCAGGGCACCAGTCATGGGTGGTGACCAGCAGTCTCCAAGCGAGGCGACATTCCTCGTCGAGAAATATATGACTGTGGACATTTGTTCGACATTCAGAACAACTTGGCCTCTGGTAGTAAAGTCGAGAGGGCGGCTGGCAGGGCGATGAGAACCTTCGGTCTGAGGCAGATGCCCTGGTTGGTTGCAACTTGTACTGAACTGGATTTGGAAGGTTCAGACTCAAGCTTTGGTATGTCGAGGACTGGTCAAAGTGACAAGGTGGAGGTCGCTGCCGCGAGCACGAATGCCGGGTGCTTGGCCTTGTGCTACTACTGCGACGGGATTTGAAATGTCGGGATGTATGTGGGATCTTGCAGGTCTGGTGATAAATTGTTGATTTCTTATTGAGTTAAAAATTTGAGCTTTTGTGGTATTTTCGCCCTTATTCGTATGAGCTTTCGGACGCTTCCTACAGGCTGTACAAAGAGTACTTCACTGCTTCGACACTACCCCAACAAAAGCTTGGCCCAATGGGTGCCGCCTATAATTGGTGCATCTACCCAGCTCCTTCTATATTCAGTACGAACTGAAGCCCTCCAGCCTCTTCCAGTAGTTGTACTATTTCACCTCATCGTCACTTCCAATGTCATCTGAATACAAATACCGTCTACCTCCGTTTCCCTGCGCCTTTCCCTCATTTCCCGGAAGAAGCTTTCATTGTGCATCATCAACATCCTGCTAAGGGTCATCGTTGTTCACCAGGAGGACGACCGCAGTCTAACGTGAACACCCCACTGTTGAGTGTTGACACATTGTCTTGATACCGGCAGTCCCCACGGTACCGCTCACCGCTCATCCTATCACCCTATCATATACACTTCCCATCCTCCATTCCGTGAATCAGCACTTTCAAGATGCAACACCAGTGTCTATCAACACTTCCTTGATGTAACACTAATGTCTAGTACATAAGATGCTAATAAACTTACAGCATCCGCAGTTCTTCAATCTACAAGAATAGCTAAGATGGGCGTAGCAAATAAGAGAAGCATGGCCGAAGATGCGAGAGACCACGGGCTGGAGGAAGCACAGCCCTCTAAGCCACAGGAGGAATCAAATAGCCGCCTCAAGTCGCTCGCCTTTCACGATGCCAAAGCAACAGAAGAAGCTCTGACTCCTGGCACTCAAGCAATGCCAACAACCTCTGTCCATACCGTGGAAGGGGTTCCTTTTCGGCCAGAGGATATGACACTGGAGCGAGCAGAATTCCTTGGTTATCCAACCGAGAGATCTCTATCACTGAATTCACTGTACAAGGGCAGCTCCTCTGCCACCTCAAGCGAGGATTCCGAGAAAGGAATCGTAGCACCGATTCTGATTCAACAAGGGCTCGGAGCACACAACTACGAAAAATCGGATGTCGCACCAATTGTGAGCCCACGTCCCACTACGTTTGCCTCCAACAATTCGAGTTGGAAGATTTCAAAGCCGCCGGACAAGTTGTCAAGCTTGCCACAGAAGCGTGAGCGGAAGATATGGAGACGACTACGACACAATCTCCTGGCGGTGTACCAGCGCTTGTTTACCATCGTGTTCATTGGTAACATGATCGCACTCGTCATCGAGATGGTACTTCATAGACACTCGAAGCCGTTTGGCCCACCTCTCGGCAACGTAGCTACCGCTGCCTCAGCCAACATTCTGGGTGCGGTCTTGATTAGGCAGGAATCGGTCATCAACGGGTTGTATACCTTCTTTTGCTGGACACCCTTGTGGATGCCGTTGCGGATACGACGCTCAGTCGCGAAGCTCTACCATTTTGGTGGCGTCCATAGCGGGTGCGCAACCGCCGCCACGGTGTGGTTTCTGCTTTACACAGTACTAGTCACCAAACAGCAAGCCGATGGACTTATCAACCAGCCTGCAGTGATTGCAATCACCTACATTTTGCTTCTGCTGTTCTCCTCGATATCCTTGTTCGCCATCCCGAAGTTCCGCTTTTTCTCGCACAACACTTTTGAAGCGATTCACCGCTTTGCAGGGTGGACCGCCGTCGCCCTGTTCTGGGTTGAAATCCTCCTTGTGTTGCACGCTCAATCGCAGATGCCTGGGTCTAGTTCACTCGGCATGGCCGTGGTTGAAACTCCAGCATTCTGGTTCTTGCTTGTGATCACATTCTGCATCATTTTACCGTGGTTACGTCTCAGAAGGGTAGCGGCCTATCCGGAGGTCCTTTCAGACCATGCCGTTCGAATCCACTTCAAATACAAGCACTTTGGCCCAGTGTTAGGCATCCGTATAACTGATAATCCACTGAAAGAGTGGCACGCATTTGCATCGATTCCGGAAGCTGATGGTTCTTCATTCTCCTTAATCGTGTCTGACAATGGAGACTGGACCAAGAAGCAAATCATGGAGCCGAAGAACTCGTATTGGACCCGCGGTATTCCCATCACGGGGGTTTTGCGCATGGGATCGATATTCAAGAAGCTGGTCATCGTCACGACGGGCTCAGGCATAGGCCCCGTTCTCTCCTTGCTCATATCCCATCCCATGCCCTGCCGGCTTCTATGGTCAACGCCCAACCCGCTTGAAACGTATGGAGAGAAGATCATGCAAGCTGTCGCAGTCGCGGATCCAGACGCTATGATCATCAACACAAGGGCCTCTGGACGACCGGACATTGTGGCTTTGACTTATCATCTATTCATGGAAGCAAAAGCGGAAGCCGTGTTCGTTATTTCCAATCCCCACCTGACAGGCAAGGTCGTCTACGGAATGGAAAGCAGAGGTGTACCGGCTTACGGCCCAATCTGGGACTCGTGAGTTGCTCACTTTTGGTACGGGAAGAGTCTTCGAGGGGTGTTGCTTGTCACGCATTTTCCCGACTGATGTGGCGTTTGAGGAAGGAATTAACAGCTTTATCTGGTATTGCGGGAAATTATTGGAGGCCCATTCAGGAACTGAAGCGAGCATGCGTGCCTATCATTTCAAAAGTATACTCATGCACCACACACCACATGTTTTACTTGCTATTGTATGCACGATCGAAGGAGGAAGCAGATACAAACATACGACAATGAAGCAGATGATATATATGAGACTATGATTATGATAATGATAGGCTAGCGAGATTACCTTGCCAACTCACTCCATGTTCCTTCGGTTGACGTGTGCTATGCATAACCCTCGAGCCGCAGCGACTTGTCCGCTTTGAAGGATGATGGTGCATGGTCAACAAGATTCATCCTTCATACCTTAAATAGTGCATAGCCTAAAATACGGTGTATGAGACTTTAATATTATCCGGTGACCAACGTAGTCCTAGTCCTATGTTCCATTGTAAGTAGCCGATTGGCGAAAAGCGAAACCAGGCCGTCTTCCGTGCACTTCCGTCCCACCTTACTATCTCCGCTACAGAGCTGAATAAACGTAAAGTAGTCGGTGGAGGGATCTAGCTGAAATGCTCACCGTATAGTTTAGGTTCGAATACAGCTGCGGCTGAGGATGAATAATAGTTTCTGAATCCTATAGGATTTTACATTGCTTCTTTTGAGGGATTTTGGATCTGGATCTGGATCTGGAATTAGATCTAGGTTTTCTGGAGGAATCCTGCGGTGGGATCCTGCGGTGAGATTCTGCGGTCAGCTTATTAGTGGTGTGAGGTAGTGAGGGATCTTAGTGGGAATGGGGTTGTTAGTTTCATCCCGATGTGTCTTTATGAGCTAGATGGCGAGTGGCGAGGTACGATCTTGATTGGGGGGTTTGGACATGTCTTGGCATGTGTTGGTAGTGGCCTTGGCAGGGTTTGACGTGTGCGTTGTTGATTAGTAAGTTACGTGTTATTCGCTTGGTAGATGATTTCTTGTGATGGGTCTGATCACTGTCCATGGTTTAGGAGCGGTTGATATTCGAACGCTGGTAGGGTTTAAGTACTATTACTATTACTCGGTCACGGAGTGTAATCCGGTGCCCGTACACCTCCCCCCATTCTATTGCCCATGCACTCTTAGACTCCTCATGGAAATGCGCATGCTTTGAGCGTGATCTGTATTATGATAAAGGATGCTGAGTCGTCGTTGCCGTGCAGCGGCATTGCGGAGCGCTAAGAAGCCGATGATTATCCGCCGTACCACTCGGATAATCGTCGGGTTATTATCAGTTCGTAAAGTTATCTATTCGGAGAAAAAGACACAACCTCCACCATCACACCATTGAACCAGCGCCAATAGAAACCGAACCTGATTAGAAGTATATTGATCCGCGAATACTCGGAGCGCTCCTACTAGCAGACTACTAAGCCAAATGGGGGGAGGTGTACGCGGACTTGGTGAAGGTGTACGCGTACCGCCGCCCCAAAAGCACTTTCTGAGGAGTCAGGTATGAAGGAGAAGAAATAAGCTCTTGATCTGGCCAATGTCTCAGAGCTCCCTCTTCCTACGTTTCCCACAGCCCACGGCGCGCATGATGAACGCAGGTACGGTGGCGAAATATGTGCAAAAACGTGGCATTTTACGGAGAGAGACACCTTCTGCACTATACTGCCTATGTATAGAAGGCTAGCTGGTAGCTACTTCTTTCCCTTCTTGCCTTCTTGCGGTATCTCTCCCTCGTGTCTCTTGTATCATCATAGCCTTATGGCTTCGATGGGCGTATCCTTCCTTTCACGTGCCCACGTCCTGGGCCTATAGTAACCATATTTGGTCAAGGTATCTGCACAATATCCTGCGTAGATTCTTTATCATTCAGTAGCGGCTTCTTTCCGAGGGTTCTCTACTTCATCGGTCTGTCTCCTCATCCATGTCCTACGATACTGATACTTCCCTTGAACATCAACACACCCTGATTCCGTATTGACCGGTGCTGCAAGCATGGTCATTATACATGGAAAGCTAAACATGAATTTGGCTTTCCACCGTTTCGGAAAATAAGTTGTCTACGTTTGCGTCCACTCATTTAATTTTGAAGGAGGTACGTACCTCACTCGCAGATTTCATGCGCTGTGGATCGCAAAAGATTGCTACCGTTCGAGCAACGGTGAAGCCATACCCCATCCTGGATGTTTGTCTTCACGATCGTGATTTCGCATCACACAATAAGCAGTTCTACCGATCTCGGGAGATGCTGTTACATCTGGCGAAAGCCATCAGCTCGGATCCAGGGATTCGGCCAAGGAGATGAGAACTACCACGCTGGCTTCTTTTGGGTGCTAATAAGGGCTTTTCAACGGCATCGACGGTAACCCAGGATAGATGCATTCGAAAGCCACAGCAGATCCTGCGACGAAGGCACTACAGATGAAATTTCCGAATTGGCATTATCCTTAAAAGTCAAATGTCTGATTAGACTTCGCGCATTTGAAAATCCTACATTACAATCATCATAAGCTACGCAGTACGAGAGTAACGATGCATCTACCTCATGCGTAGATCTACATTTCAATCTATTTACCTGAGAGACGATTAGGTTCTGGAGACGCTAATGGTGCTTGCAATTTTGAGCGCTATTTTCATGTATCTGGGCATCAGAAAAGAGGTCTGCAATTATTGAGCTGCGTCTAGTGTGAAAGCTTATATTGTCGTGCTTCTGCTCATGCTGACTTTCAGGCAATGCTGTCATCTAGTGCAATGGTCACTCAACGCTGGGACAAATTGGAGACGGGCTCTCCTAGTGGAAGACTCCGGCTCGAAGGAAACGATTCTGGCGGTATCAAAGGGAATTGCCAGGCATGAAATAAGCAATGTTTTGTACTTAGTATCTACCATTCCTCCATCCGCGCATGATACTCGCTACAGGCTCACGGGTCTCGACGGTAATCCGATCGATGCGGACGAGCTTCCTACGGACCGGTGTATCAAATGTCCTTGCATAACGATCGGTCATTCTGACAATGTCACCGCTACTGCGACCTCCATTGATAAGAACGGCCGGATGATGAATAGCAGCTTCCGTGCAGGAAATTTGTTATTGGCTGCGCAAAGGTAAGCCACATGTGGCTTGTTGTCCTTTTCTCACTTACTTGAGCTCTTGATCCGAGCTTGTCCTCTACACAGATGTGGTTGGCCGCAAGAATTGATGAGGTACATGGCTGGCAAGTCGCCCCCACCGAGCCTGGTGCCATGTCACTTACCTACTCATCGGTCACCAACACGGCCGTCGTGGGTAAGCCAATTTCCTGAAGAGACTGGCTAGGCGCACCACACTCACGTTCCGCTCAAGCGTAAAGCCAACCTTCCTACTATCCCATGTCCTGGCACGGCATCCGTTTTAGGGGTTTCTGCCGAGGTACAGCCGAGACGGATGCCAGAGTTGCCAGGACATGGGATAAGGCCGGCTCGTACGCCATGCAGAAGGAAAGTTGGTGTTAAAGCGGCTTGCGAGATAAGAGTTGGCTCAATGTTGGTGCGCACTTTGTCAATAACATTCCACGCAGTGCGAGTGGAAACGTTGAGAAGTTTAAGGTCACCTCGATGCACAATGAAAAGCCCACGAAGCTCGCTACCGGCGCTGAGGGCAATTCGACACCGTCAAGGCCGGGGCTCCATATGTCCGAGGAAGTTTTGAGGACAATAGAATTGTGGCAGAATTTTCTATGGGAGTATGGAGAAGGAAATCGTAGTTACAGGGCTGAGGTCCCTTGATTCGAAGGGCTGCCAAGTGACTGAAAGGTGGTTGAGAGCAAAGGAAGTGCGATGGATGATGGATTAATGATTTGGGTGTTGGACATCGAATCAGAATGGTGCTGGATACCCGGCCGGGAGGATTGTTGTCGTACTCAGTGACCTGCAATATTTTGGGAGTAGACAATGGGAATTATGAGGAGTTTCAGTAGTCATCTGCAGGTCAAGAACTTTGGTTGATCCCTTAGAAAACAGCGCTAGAAGTATTCTAGTGTGTATTGAAACGGCTGCGGGAGTCCAACAATGCTTGTCTTGACGCTGTAGCTTCACTGTCTCAGATGTGCTGAACATTTCACAGCTAAGCTTGACCGAGAGCGATGAGCTTTACCAAGCTTCAGACGTCACTCGTTACATTGTATCACCATTGAGGAGGCGTTGTCGGAACCAATCACCAATCCGGGATTGCCGCAGCCAGCGCTTGATCGTCACATTCTAGACCATTACACTGTCCTGTATGATTTCGCGATACTTCAATCATCTCTATTTGAACTGATGTAAGGACATAAACATTTGCCAATTATCTAAAGCCAATGCTGATATGTTACGACTGAGACAGACATCGAACCTGTTTCGCGCCGCTAACTCATCCGATTTCGAGCTTCCGGCCATCTTCTTCAGAACTCTTTCCCCACCATATGATGAATGGCAGCGACATCAAGAAAGCCGCCATTAGCAAAGCCAAGCAAGTAGCTTCTGCCGCAAATAATGCTGCAAATGGTAACGGAAATAAGAAGAGGAGGAAGGGTGGGGAACTGAAGCCCATCATCACAACCGAGGATCAAGAAGCTGCAGACTCGAGCCCTAAAAGTGCGCACACCATGAACAGTGCCAGGTCAGTGTTTTCGTGCGTGATTTCGCATTTCAGGGAGGGCACGTAATTAACCTGCCGCTGGCAGTGCTCAAAGCGCGAGCTCTCCGCTGTCCCACCAGAAACCCCCGCCAAGCCGCTCATCATCTTCGTCCTCGTCCCGCGATGAAGGCGCTGAAGCTACAGCTGAAGAAGAGGATTCAGAAGATTACTGCAAAGGCGGTTATCATCCGGTGAGCGTAGGCGAGAGTTTCAAGGATGGGAAATACATCGTTACGCGAAAGCTCGGATGGGGTCACTTCTCGACGGTCTGGTTATCTCGAGATACCGAAACTGGCAGACACGTCGCATTGAAGGTCGTGCGGTCTGCCGCTCACTACACCGAAACTGCTGTCGACGAGATCAAGCTACTCAACAAGATTGTGCAGGCTAATCCCAACCATCCTGGGAAGAAGCATGTCGTCAGTCTTCTGGACTCTTTCGAGCACAAAGGACCCAACGGTACTCACGTATGTATGGTGTTCGAGGTTCTGGGAGAGAATTTACTTGGCCTGATAAAGCGGTGGAACCATCGGGGCATACCGATGACACTCGTTAAGCAGATCACGAAACAGGTCCTGCTAGGTCTAGACTATCTACATCGAGAATGCGGCATCATTCACACGGATCTGAAACCCGAGAATGTCTTGATCGAGATTGGGGATGTGGAGCAGATCGTCAAGACATTCGTGAAAGACGAAACACTAATGGACGACAAGGAAGACAACCGCAATGGGCGCCGGCGACGGAGGACCCTTATCACCGGCAGTCAACCTCTCCCCAGTCCACTCAACGCAAGCTTCAGTAATCTTGATAATATGCGCTTTTCGTCTAGCATGGCCGGATCGCACAGCAGCTTGAATCAGATGATGACGGAGAGTCCAGGTAGTTCTCCCGTCCGTGGTCCAGCCACTCCTAAAGACAGCGTTAAGATGAGTGGTGCGATAGTTTCCACAACGCCACCCAAGTCCATGAGAGAGATGCTCGGTCTCAAAGATCCGAGTCCTGGCAGCACGGACGACGCAAAACACCCGGAAAAGACTGCGTAAGCCCCGTATCTGAAAATAATGATTCCAGGCTTAGGCTAACCCCCGGACGTCTACAGGGATAATCTATCCCAAACCATTTCCGGTATTTCCCTAAACAAAACCACTCCTCCGAAAGAACAAAGCCAAGAAGATATAGCTACAGCTATGGACTCAATATCAGTCAAGATTGCCGATCTCGGTAATGCATGCTGGGTCGGCCATCACTTTACAAACGACATCCAGACTCGCCAGTACCGCTCTCCCGAAGTCATCCTTGGCGCCAAATGGGGCGCAAGTACTGATGTCTGGAGCATGGCTGCTATGGTATGACGGATTTCTACAGCAACGGTCTACAGTTGGCTGACCGCTATAGGTTTTTGAACTAATCACGGGCGACTACCTATTTGACCCTCAGTCTGGTACCAAGTATGGCAAGGACGATGACCACATTGCCCAGATCATCGAACTCCTTGGCCCGTTTCCCCGATCCCTCTTCGTGTCCGGCAAATGGTCGCAAGAAATCTTCACCCGCAAAGGAGAGCTGCGGAACATAAGCCGCCTGAGGTACTGGGCGTTACCCGAGGTGCTGAAGGAGAAGTATCATTTCGACAAGCCTTACGCAGACAGTATTGCCAATTTCTTGCTACCAATGTTGGCATTGGAACCAAAGGATAGGGCGAACGCTGGAGGGATGAGCAACAGTCCTTTTATGTCAGATACGGAGGGAATGGAAGGAGTCACGCTCAATATCCCCTGTCTCAGCAAAGGCGAGGGCATTGAGGGTTGGGCGACGGAGACCAAGAAACGATGATGGAATGTCTCTGCATCGCAACCGTACAACATAGGGCAGGGCCTGCACTGAGCCCGTCGAGCAACCTGTGTGGACGCTTGTCGACGGTGGATAATGTCTTACTCTCTAGACGGCGCCATGGTCCGGACTGCTATGCGTAATGAACAGTTGCATGGTAGGAAAATACAATGTACCTATTTGGATACTATGATGGAAGGGCGGCTGGTGCAAATGGTACTTCAAGTCTGGACAAAGACCATGAGACTTGTCACTCTCAGTACCTACAGGTAGATTAGCAGTCGTGGCATATACCAAATGATGACTTACGAGATCAATTGCAAGTTACAAAGGAACGGATCTGTTTCCCCGGAACGTAGATGAGAGTTTATAGCATGTATCTTATAGGGGAGTGTCTTTCCAACTCCTTAATCTCTAGCGGCTGGCTCGGTATTTTATTCGCATAGTTCTTCAGTACAACATACAACCAGCTGCCAACGGCTCACCCCTCCAACGCTCAATCAATCCCGAACAACTCTAAGATATGGCGCCTGTAAGTGTCCTCCCCAAAATGACATTCCCTATATGCTTAAGCCTTTAGCCATGGGCGACAAATCCAGCTCCCAAGGTACGTCTCGTCTCTCGTCCAACTCAATCTCCGCAATCACTTCAATCGCAAACCCCTACAACATGACTTTTGGGATTCTTTTGCTTCATCGTTGGTTTAAATCTGGCCCTGCGCGCGGTCATTCCCCTTCCGTTATCATTCGGAGCTCTTCCTCATGGCCATCACGCCCCTTCAGCCTTTTTTCACACAGCAAACAATATCCATACTGATACGACAGCGCTCGGAAATGCTAACAGTCATGTTGATGTGCAGACCGAATCTGCCCGTGAGGCCCGGAAATCGTTCTGTTGCGATTTGTGCCAGAAAGGATACAGTCGGATCAACGAGTTTGAGGCGCATGAGGGAAGCTATGATCATCAGCATAAGAAGGTAGGTGCTGTTCTTTTCATTGGGTATTTGTGGGAATCTGGGATTGCTTTTGTCTGCTGAGGTGACTTGGATTTCTCGAGCGAGGCGTTTCTGGTAATGCTCAAGATTGTTGGATGCTTTGTATGTGATTTACGCACTGGCTGAGTACTCCTTTAAGGAGCTCATCTGTTGTCTTGAGCGTGCTGGTCACACCTAATCTATGCGTCTACTCTACTTTGCATCGTTCACCGTCAATATTCAATGTTAACCCTTTTGAAATACACCTGTTTTCTCTTCTATTCCTTTCACTCATTGGTTGTAGCGCCTTAAAGAAATGAAACAAATGTCCCGCGACCCTCTCGCTGCCGCGAAAGCCCGCAAGGCTGAACGCCGCGCCGACGAAAAATCTGGCGGTATTACCATCAAACCCGTTTCACTGCCCTCGGCGGATACCAAACCGTCAACAGGCTTCAAGAAAGGCGGATTTAAGAATGCTTTTGGGAGCGTCGACGACGAGGACGAAACAGAGGAAAAGAAAGAGGTGAGGGCTGAACCTAAGGTTGAGGGGTGGAAGGTGAGAGAAGTCGAAAGTGAGAGTGAGGAGGAGTGGTGCGATTACGACCCAAGGCGGCCGACAGGGTGTGGCGCAGATTGTGCTGGGAGGAGATGAGGAGTGGAGTTGGCCCGAATTCTGCGATTGAAATGTCAGTCAACCGGTATGGGTGCTAATTGCCCCCAATTCTATAATGTCAGTTTGACCAGAGTCAGGCAACTCGTTCACCTCTAAAACCCTATCCCACCAAGAATACCACTCACCAATGTCATCGAATCGATCACATCCATATCTCCAAGCCTGAACGATTATTTCTAGCCCTCGTCCGCCAAACGACTGATGCGGGATCCGGCTGCACGTAGGCATTCGGGGCCGCCAGATTCCTATCCAACAATCCCCACGCCCACCAATAGTCGACCAGCTGTACCTCTCGTCAATTTCCTTCGCAAGAACGCCTGACATTGCTTAGGACATACCCAAAGGTCCAGGAAAGGATCCATCCAATAGCGACGGTCCACGATGTAATCTGCAAAAGCGACATAGCGATTGTTCTGTGCTGCTGGCGCTGGAATAGGCGGTGCCTCCATGATGTCGTCTAAAACGCGTTGAAGCTCAAGCTCGTCCACTGCAGCTCGTACGCCCAGTTGCCGACATGCAACCTTGATGGCGAGGAATTCATGGGTGGTTGGCGGCCATGGAGGAGCTATTTCCGAATCCGAGATCTTGTCGCTCATGGCCATGTCTTAACGGAATGGAGATGTTCGAATGGCCATGAAGCCACGGGACTGCCATGATTCGTACGCTATATGAGAAGCATGCCATGGCCCAAATCCAAATACGGGTGAATATGTTTCACGAGTCACTGTACAATCGAATATTCCGTCAAACAAAAGTTTGAGTTGCTATTTTGGATACACTTATATGGAATTGTTTGCTGCTGAAACCATCCAGAGAGAGAGCAAACGTGGAACATCATTATCAGCAAACATGACAGTCTATCTAGTTGGAAGGCTTTGGCCGATGAGCATGTGTCTCGTTCTGTCACGATAAGAGAATACAGGATAGCCCTTGTTTCTCTCGACAATGGACATCATGGAAGCTGCTCTCTTTTCCCGGTCTTTCGTTTCTAAGATCCCAAGCCGACCATTCCGCGCGGATTTGTCTCACCTTGATCACCATCGCGCCCCTTCCCTTTCCCTTTCCTACACCCAAACCTATCATCACCCTATGCAAAAGCATTCCGGCCTCAAGTCTTGATCGATCTTGGCTTCATCAGCACACAAGACAATCCTAAATCCTGCGAGCAAGCAAGTTCTTCCCGCTCGACTATACACGATACCCGGACTTCCAGTTCGGTTTGCATTGGCCTGCATTTCCGCTCCTACCGATCAACAATCTGGGTGTCTACAGCCATTCCCCTCTTGACCTGATCAATTGTGGGGGCTTCCACCTCGTGACGATATCTATGGTTCCAATAGAGCGCAGAGTTCTATCATCTCCACCACCCGAAAGCGCCCCTAAGGTGTAGAGATAGGTACAATAGGAAAAGCGTTTCCTTAACCCTTCCATCGCTCTTCATTAATCCTTCCTTCAAACTCTGAATCGGAACTACAAAGGCTTGAGCCCAACCCAGACGGCCCCGTTGAGCCAGCAGCATGTTAACCTTCCGGCTTCATTTCGAGCTGGGTCTAGAACTAGTGTGATATGGCAATTGTGAACCTCTACCCGCTTTCTCACTCACCTGAGATATATTGTACAACGTGATGTAATGGGGATCGATGTCCCGGGTGTTCTATAGTCTAGATTCTCGTTAGTTACAAACCCATACCATTTCCCATATCCTACCCATATCCATACCCATCCCCTCCCCCTCCCCCTTCTCTCTTTCCCCTTAACTTCAACAACGCCTCCCCCTTCTCTCTTTCCCCTTAATTTCAACAACCCCATTCCCATTCCCATTCCCATTCCCATCCTATCCCATCCTTAGCCTTACCCTAGCCCACTCGACTTCCCGCACCCTACCCCTGTATATACAAAACCCCTTTCCTTCCTCGAAATCTAAAGTCATGAATGCACTCTAAGATATCCGGTAGGAAGGACGAAGGTTTTGGTTTTCGGATTCTGGTTTGAGGGTTTTGGGGTTTTGGGGTTTTAGATCGTGGGTACAGGGTTTTTGAGTGGGGGGGACGGATGGGGTGAGAGTTGGATGAGGGGGATGGGAGGGATTGGGATGGGAATGGCTGGGTTGGATGGGTGGTGGATGGGTGTGGGTGTGGGTGTCAGCGGAAGTGGGTGTCAGCGGAAGTGGGTGTGGGTATGGAGATGGGAGATGGAGATAGGTGGGACATGAGAAGGGGTCCGATTGGATTGGATGGGTGTATGTGGGATGAGATAGATGGGAGATGGATGGAATGGGACGGGGTTTGCGTGGGTCGAAGATCTACAGGGAGACTGGGATGGAATGGGGATATGCTGGTTTGGTGGAATGGATGGTCGGCGGGGTAAGGGGGCTTTGCTCGATGGTGGAGGGCGGGATAGGTATGTGGGTTCGCGGGTATGGGGGCTTTGTTTTGGTCAAGGGAAGGGGTAGGGGTAAGGATTTCTGATAGATATGTATTTTGGAGGTAAAAAGGCGCGAATGGGTTGGGTCAATAAGGGGTATGTTGTCGTCGCATGCTAATGCTGACCCTAGCCAAAATGGTCAGTCACACAATGACAGTATCTCCGCTTCGCTTCAGCTTGTGCCGACTTTATGGAGCATTGCCTGTCATTGTTCGTATTGTTTAGCTTACACTGTACGACTGTGTTGAGGCGTACTGGAATCCTTCAGACACGCTCCACCCTTTCCGATATCCTCCCTGCAACCTGCACCACAGACGTATTATTATCGACCCAGCCATGGGTATCTCCCATAATGGAAGAATGTCGCTGTAGACGATATTTCTATCCTTCACTCAATGACTCTATAATTCGAGAAGTGTCGAAGACTAGATCGTCATCCCCATACTGGGCAAGCACCTGCATGCCGACCGAGTTTGGCTCTTTCGCTCCGTTTCTGTCAGACACGGGAATACGGACAGGCACATTGATCGCAGGTAAGCCTGCTAGACTAGCAGGGACCGTTAGCACGTCAGCAGCGTAAGCGTCCGTCGGACCTCGATCTTCCAGCGAAGAAAGCTTTGGGGGTAACGATTGCGCCGTCGGAGTGAGGATGACGTCTACTTTCGTACGCTCGGCTGGTTCATTCTGGCCCTTCAGCAGAGGGTGTTGCAGGGCGAACACGCTGTTGAAATCTTGCTGGACCAGCCTGCGTACTTTTTGAGCTTGAATGAAGTAATTGTCGATGGCCGATGCGCTCAAACTGAAGGATCCGAGAAGGATCCTTCTCTTCACCTCTTCCCCAAGGCCAGCGCCCCGTGTAGATGCGTACAGAACGTTCCCATCGCCCTCTCGAGCGGCCGACTTCTTGCCGTAGCGAACGCCATCATACTTGGCAAGATTCGAGGAAGCCTCTGCGGGTGCAAGGACATAATATGCTGGCAGAGCGATTTTGGTAGCTGGCAGAGACAGCATGTGAATGGAATGCCCTAGATTCTTCAGACCTTGTAGCGTATCCAACCATGCTTTCCTAACGACGGGTTGCATTTCTTCAGTATTGTATTCGATAGGTACTCCGATACGTAACGAAGGGGAATCATCCCAGCCTAATCTTGCGTTGCGCTCTCCGACTTGCTGCGCGATCGTAGAACGAGTCCTCGCGGAGATTGAGGTTGGATCTCTAGAGTCAGGGCCGCCTATGACGCCTGTGAACGTGATCAGGGCCGTTCCATGAAAAGGAAGCAGCGGTTTCTACCATAGACTTTCCTCGCCATTGAGGTGCTTCTTGCCAGCACGCCTACAGTATCCATAGAGTTCGCATAGGCTACGACTCCCCAGCGTGATACCATACCATAAGAAGGCTTGAAGCCCACGATACCGCTATAAGCAGCCGGAAAGCGTACGGATCCTCCGGTATCTGTACCCAGTGCCCTGATACTAATCAGCGTTGTCATCGTAGCACAATGTCAAAACGTACGCATCGCATTGACCCGAGGTCACGGCCACGGCACTACCTCCAGAGCTTCCCCCAGGTACTAGATCCTCGTTATCTTGGGTGTAGATGTTCTTGACGGGGCCATGAATCGAGTTGGTGGAGTAGGTGCTTTCTAAGCGATTAGCTGAACTCGACAGCTTTATGCTGGTGGACGTATCACGCACCCCATGCCAAATTCATCTAGATTGGTCTTCCCTATAATCAACGCTCCGGCGGCCTCCAGCTTCTCCACGACGGTCGCTGGGTACGGGCTCCGAAAGCCTTGGAGAATTGCTGATGCGCATGTTGTTGGATCTTGCACCGTACAGATGTTGTCCTTGATGGCGATCAACTCGCCATCAATAGGAGACTTCACGTGTCCTGAAAAACGGTTCAGTAACAAGCGATCGTATAGTGATATTGCATGAGTCTCACCCCCATTTCGTCTCCTTTGCGCGTCCTGGAGGTTTTGCTGAAGCAAACCCTCGTCACTAGGCGCAGTCACGAAGGCGTTCAATGACTTATAGATCTGCTGGTTGTGAAGGCATCTCTCAGCTTTTCGCAGCAGCGACGCCGACATGTAACGTACAGTGTCGTCAGAGCAGGAGCAATTGAAGGATTGCTAGTCGCTTGGACAACGCCAACTGTTTTGCGATGTCATGGGCCGATTTCGCTTCAATGGCAGCCTAAAGTCCCTCCTATTCTAACTCCCGCAATGCATCGTCTTGCAGGAGCCATGTACAGTCACTTGCCATGATTACTAGATTATCCGGAGCAGCTTTAGCTGTAGTCTGGTGTACCGGAGTCCTTGCTGCGCAACCTTCGGCAGCTCCACCAGTCTCCGCCCCACTCAGAGGACTGCCCTGGGGTCAGCTCAATTTCCTTCACACTACAGATACTCATGGCTGGCATGCTGGGCATCTTCAGGAGTCAATGCCACCTTTTTCGCAGCTAGGCTTTCACTAATCACCAACAGACCGTCTTTCAGCGCAGACTGGGGCGACTACATCTCCTTCGCGCAGCGATTACATGAGAGGGCTGACGATGAGGGGGTCGACTTGCTACTCATTGATACTGGAGATAAAATAGAAGGGAATGGACTCTATGATGCGTCGAAGCCCAAGGGCAAATACACTCTGGATATCTTTGCAGAGCAGGATATAGATGTCATATGCTCCGGCAACCACGAGCTTTACAAGAACCACTCCGCCGAGAATGAATATATGATCACTGTGCCCAAGTTCCTGGGCAATTATCTCGCCTCAAACCTCGACATTCTTGATCCCGAGACCGGCGAACAGAAACCTCTAGCCCAGAGGTACAAAAAGTTTACAACCAAGAATCAGGGTATTCGCATTTTGGCATTTGGCTTCCTTTACGACTTTACAGGCAACTCTGGTAATACTGTCATTCAAAATGTGGAAGAGACGGTCAAAGAGCAATGGTTCCAAGAGGCTATGCGCGACAGAGAAGTCGACCTCTTCCTCATCATTGGGCATGTCCCACTCCGCTCCCCAGAATATGCCACCATCTTCAGGACGATCCGAACGCAGCAGTGGGACGTTCCCATACAGTTCTTCGGCGGTCACACCCACATACGCGACTACGTCAAATATGACAGCAAAGCCTACGCCCTGGAAAGTGGACGGTATATGGAAACCATTGGCTTCCAGTCCATTTCTGGGCTATCCACAGGAGGAAACACCAAAGCCGCTGAACCACACAATGCAGTAACAGCATCCCCAACCTTCGCCCGCCGCTACATCGACAACAACCTCTTCTCCTTCCACCACCACACCGGACTCAACGACTCCACCTTCCCCACCGCGCACGGCCGCAACGTATCCGCCACGATCGCATCCGCCCGCAAGACCCTAAACCTCGACAAAACATACGGCTGCGCACCGCAAACCTACTGGACGAACCGCGCCCCCTTCCCAAGCCCCCACAGCATCTTCAGCTGGCTGCAAGACGAAGTCCTCCCAGACATGATCCGCGACCCCGACCCGGCCAGAAGCCACAAACCCCGCATCGTCCTCACCAACACCGGCGCCCTCCGCTTCGACATCTTCAAGGGCCCCTTCACCGTCGACACCACCTACACCGTCAGCCCCTTCACCAGCGGTTTCCGCGTCGTCCGCTCCGTCCCCTACAGCATCGCCACCCGACTCCTCCTGATCCTCAACCAAGAAGTCCCCCAGCTCTGGCCCTCCTCCCACTCTTTCGCCTACAAACCGTCCGCTCCACCATCGCCCAATCCCAACCCCAACGCTCAATCCCACTCCCCACACCAGCAAATCCCCCTCACAAACCCCCCCACCGTGTCCCACGACGCTCCCCCCCTCACACCCGGCTACACCACCCACGACGACGCCGGCTCCGACGGCGACGACACCCTCCACGCCCCCATAACCTTCTACCGCGTCCCCAACTGTCTAGAATCACGCATCGATTTCCCACCTCCACCTCCACCCCCATCTCTATCTCCATCCGCCATCAACAATAATACAACAGACCCGGACCCAGAAACTACGGTAGATGTGATATATGTCGATTTCATCGAGGAGTATATCCTGCTGGCGTTGAAGTTTCTAGGGACGGATTATGCGCAGGGGGATACGGAGGTGTTTATGGAGGGGAGGGGGATGACGGGGTTGATTGCCGAGTGGGTGGGGGGGCATTGGGGGTGTGAGGTGTGAGTGAGGGAGGGAGTTGGATGCGGGTATGGGTTTGGGTGTGGGTGTGATGGTTGGGCTTGGGGTAGGGGAGGGAAGGAGTGGTGTGTTGGTGGCTGGAGGGGGTAGGAGATGAAGTGCGTTGCGCTGCGTTCGATGTTGGGAAATACGTATAAGTAGGATCTATCAACTTGCTCGATCACAATATATAAACAACGCAACAAATCTCGCTTCGCCACGTGGAAAGCCACATCATATTCTTACGGATTTAACGTATATTCATCACTGCCACCCGAATACAACATACATGTATCAAGATCGCACAGGCTAGACAAACTCCGTCTCACCACCCTGATGTGTTTCTAATGCTGTTTTCGATGAGTGGAGAAGCTGTTATTACATACATACAGATCTTGCCCCGCGCACCCTGGATGATTATGCACGCAGGGTACAATCGATGGTTGATATCATGTACCTATGGGATTATAGAGAAAACCGAGCTCGACGACGAGCAGGGGATCACGATGCTATTATGGGAGTCCAGCAGGTACAATGGTAGTGCACTGCCGACCTCCTCCGAAGTCCATAAGTAGCCAGCTCGTACGGGAAGCGCTACGGCCGAACCCAGACCTGCCAGTCGGCCGATTGCAAGCCCGGCGGTCGCTTCAGCCTAGACTCGTCGCGCAAGAAATTCCGAAGCGCCATTCTGGATTCCGACACCCATTCTTCGTCCTCGTCCTCGTCCTCGTCCGCAGCCTCAAAGACCTCAGAGGGGAATGTCAACTTCCGTAGCGAAGCTTTGTGTTTAGCGAAAGGGTCTTTGGCGTGTATGAAAATTTCGTAGATGAGATCGGGTTCTTCTTCGGACTCGTCACGCAGGAGAAGGCTTTGTAAGGGCGGCAGGCTTCGCAGAACTTGAGGTAGGATTCTTCGGTTGGGTGCTGAAGGGTCGTGATGGGCAAAGCGATAAACTTCGAGGTCTGTTAAACGAAGGTTGGAGAAGTGCTGATGAACCTCTGCGTTGGTGCTTGTGGAGATGGCGGGAAACTGAAGTCGTCTGAGTCTTGGCTTGTTGGCGACATAATCCACCGGCATAGAATCCTCGTCGCAGATAAGCGTGTGGAGATGGGCGAAGCGGTGAGCAAGCATCTTGGCAAAAGTATACAGCATTCGTGGTGGTGGTTTGGGGTCTCCAACTTCCGTGGTGGCAATGGTGAATTGCCTCAGATTCGGAATGTGCCTGAATGCCTCTCCAATCTTCATCATCTCCATATCACAAGCCTCATGATAAGGATTGCCTTTGGACTGGTCCCCCATAGCAGATCGCTTGGCGTCTGCAATGTTCACTTGCCGAAGACGTTTTCCGAGAGCTCCAACGATCTTTTCAGGATCAATGTCATGTAGTTTGAAGCTGACGTTTACAACATGGTGCAGATACTTCTGACCAACTTGGTCGAACCAATCGAATAGCTCTGCTTGTCCATCAAAGGCGAGATGGCGCTTGAACTGGAATGGCAGGACCTCTCTTGATAGCTGGCGGTTGACGACCATGAGATCAGTCAAGGAGGATGGAGCGTCTTTCAAAACATGCTTGTAGACTATCTCACGTAGTTCTAGAGCTATTGTGAGAAACCGTGGAGCTGATGGGGCAGCAACCCTTGCCTTGCCATTTGTCTTAGGCTTGCTAGGCCTTGCTGGAGGCCGAGGCATGAGCTTGCGAGGGCTGGGGGCTCTGAGAACGGTCTACAGCCTCGCCAACGTACAGAGACGCCCCTTCAATGATATGGCTTGGTGCACGATGTGTATTGAAAGGGGGGCAGTACACTCAGCGAAAAAACAGACGAGCTTCAACATATAAAAGTACAAAGGCTGGCCAAAGAAAACAATCATCGCGCTATATCTACTAAAATGATATGTGCACCGAACAGAATTGGAAATGCTCGGGAGGTTGAACGAGGGATAATTAGATCAAATGTAACAGCATTGTCACAATGTTGACAAATCACAAGACAGAGATGTGAGCCACGGGCAGGGTGAAGTACTAAGGCATTTTCAAGTAGTTCTTTTCTTTGAATTGATAGCGACGGAGGTAAGACATGACGGAGATGAGTAGCAGAGCTTATCCGCACCGAAGGAGCCAAGGAGCACTGAAATCGAGCACAGATGATGGGCTCACTCACACCTACCTCAAATTCTGAGCCTGTTGCTTTGTGGCATATGCTCCGAAGTTGGAAGTTAGTAGATGAAGTAGCACACGATTCGGTGGTGACCAGTCCCTCAAGCGCCAGCGCGGTTCTTCAGGGCGGCTTGAAGGCAAAGGGACCAAAGGCATTGTAGGTGGCAGTGGGAGCCGATGGGGTCCTTGTTCTTGTCCACATATCTCCGTATTGCCTCTTTCAGCTGTACATTGGATCTGGAGGCTTGCAGCAGGGGCAGGTGGAAGAGAGCAAGGGATGTGGCTGCTCAGATGTGACAAGCCACCATCTGGCTTGGGCCGGGTCAAGGCAATCGTCCGGAAGAAGTTTGCCGTCTACCACTTGCTGATTCGACCGCCTTACGATCCCAAAGCCATGTGCTTGGTCAAGCGGCCTTGCATATGAATCTAGATCCGAAGAACGTGGCGATGGGATGGAGGAAGCGGCTGAAAGGAACGTGGGGTGGAAGAAAGAAAAGATGTAACGAAACTTGAAGGCGAAAGGAAGACCGAAGGAGGCTAAACCTAAGAGGGATAGTTCGACTTTAGCCGCGCTTGGCTATATTCTATCTGGCCGAGCCTCTCCGCAAAAGAAGTGCCTGTTCGTTCTCGCTCATTTCATGATAGAACTTAATCTCCCGACTCATAGATAGCAATTGTACGATTGTGATTTGACTAAGAAGCTCCATTGTAGCAAGCCGAACGCCTCCGTAGCAATACAGGCTCATGATTTATTGCCCTTGACACATCTCAGCGTTGACTTTCTGTCAAGCTCGGCATCGTAGGCCCATACGAGGAGCAGAATGGCCCTTCGTATTCGAACAGCATGCAGCGCCGAACCGACCTCCTCTTCTATCCCGGAACGCCCTTTCGAATCGAAAATGTACATGGGACACGTTGTACACTGTAATAATGAGATACAGCAGGTACATTCCTTTAGGAAGACCATTTGATTCCATGTCAGACCCTCAAGAGCTTAGCGGCATATTTGGCGATCAAATCCTCCGACGGGAAGCTCATGTTCTCCAGTCCTTGCGCGTAGGGCGTGGGCACCTCGGCTCCTGTCACCCTGACCGCTGGAGCATCTAGGTAGTCAAATGCATATTCCATCGTTAGAGCCAAAATCTCAGCTCCCACACCAAAGCTTGGAAAGCCACTCTCCACCGCCATCAGATGGCCCGTCTTCTTCACAGACTTAACAATCGCCTCGACATCTAGCGGTTTGACGGATCGAAGGTTGATGACTTCTGCTTCAATGCCGTAGTCTTTTTTCATTTGCTCGGCTGCGGTGAGAGATTGGCCTACGCAGCGGGAGAGGGTGACGATGGTCAGATCCTTGCCGGGGCGCTCAATCTTGGCTTTGCCAAAGGGAATTACGAAGTCGTCTTTCTGTGCCGCCTCGGACATGGGAAAGCCCGTGCCGTAAAGCAGTCTGTAGATCGGTCAGTCTAGATCCATCTTTTCTTCAGGTCTACGGCCTGTAACGCGTGCATACTCGTTTTCCAACACAACGACGGGGTTCGGATCTCTTATCGCAGCCTTGAGCAGCCCTTTCGCATCTTCCGAGCTCCAAGGCGCAACCACCTTTAAGCCTGGTATACTTCCATACCAACTGGAGTAATCTTGGGAATGCTGTGCAGCCACGCCAGAAGCGAAACCATTAGGTCCTCGGAAGGTGATATTGCAAGGCTGGGTACCACCGGACATGTAATGTGTTTTAGCGGCCGAGTTGATGATCTGGTCGATAGCTTGCATGGCGAAATTGAATGTCATGAACTCGCACTGTGATGGTCCTTTAGCTTGAGCTGTACTAAGTGCACTGTTCCAGAGTCAATGAACATACCACCGGATGCAAACCTGCCAGTGCAGCTCCAACAGTAAGACCAGCGAAGCCAGACTCTGTGATCGGACTATCGATAACCCTTCTCTCGCCGAATCGGTCCAACAGGCCCTTTGTGACCTTGTAGCTGTTCATAGCCGTTAGCCAATGCATCGGAGGCAGACGTTGCGAGCGTTGACAGCTTTAGGCTCAGCAGGCCGGGTGTAGGGGCTGTTCGGTCACTTACGCTCCATTGTACTGAGCAACTTCCTCTCCCAGGACGAAGACCTTATCGTTGGATTCCAGCTCTTCCGCCAGCGCTTCGTTGAGAGCATCTCTCACAGCAACCTCTTTCACTCCGCTAGGTGTAGCATATTGCCTTCGGCCGAAGAGCGTGGGTAATGAGGCTGACGCTTGTATAATGGATTTGGTCGGATGATTGAAGGGTCGTGAAGCGGAGAATAATTGCGAAGCCGGGCGGAGAAGGCGTGAGGCGACCATGGCAAGGTTTACGAACTTCGGATCAGGCAGTGAATGTGTGAATGTTGGAGCTATAACTTCATCTTTGGTGGGAGTGCTTTAAGCTATTTGAGCTTGCTCGGCGAACTTACGGCTAATGTTGAGAACCGAAAAATGGCGCTAGTCGAAATTCAGATAGCGTGTGTATCAAGCAAAGTCCCCACGAATTCTATGTAGATATCCACATGGCAGTTCCGAAGTAATTTAAGAGTCGACTGCTAGACAGGTGTCAATACACATACAAGCCAGGAGTCCCGTTCATGTTTATTGGCTAGATTAGGTATTAATTACTCGGTAATTTGCGTTGACTATGCTGCATTGTTCGCATCAAGCATATGGTCGCTCAATGTCGCAAGACAACTCATTATTGTACAAATCCTAGAGTTCGGAGCCTCATCAAGATCCTGCCGGAGGTTTCCTGGCAACCATGAGATACATTGGAGTGAAGAGCTTCTCCTTGCCACCAGCGACCAAGGAGTCTGCGGCGCGCCCGAGGCTCTCTGCAGTTTTCCTTGTTCCTTTCGGCGCAATTCCGATCCTTTCCATTCCGCCAATAGCACCGTGAGCTACGAACCTCCCAACTGTCGTCATTCGAGCTATGGTAAGCAGGTCACCAATACTGCTAGCCATCCTCAAGTCTCCATCCAAAGGGTAGTACCATGGCCTCGCATCCGGTCGATCGGCCAGGTCCTCATGCACCTCGAGATTGAAGCCAGCGGCTCTGATGGCCTCTAAACCTTCAGAAATCTTCACCATGTTTGATATGCCATCGCCCTGTTCAATTCCCAACCGCACCTCACGATGGTGAGGATTCTCATTGTCATAAGCCTCGGTCATGAGCCATTCGTAAACGCCGAATACACCGCCAGGTTTCAGTACCCGGAATATTTGGGAGTAGATGCCTTCCAAAGACGGGGCGTGGACGGTCGCTTCAATGGCGTAAACGGCGTCGAAGGAATTGGAAGGAAAGGACATTTGCTACCGGCCCATGAATAACTGCATCCTCACAAGCTGGAACTCAACGTACCATGAAATCGCCTTTTGTGAAGCTTAGTTGCTGCGAGAGACCTTCATCGGCAGCATAGCGTTCGGCTCGTTCTATCTGGTAATCATTGTTGTTCAGTCCAACGATATTGACGCCAGCAAATTTGGCTATCTCTCTGGCTGGTCCTCCAACGCCGCAGCCGACATCTAGGACCTTCATACCATCCCGAAGTCCCATCATGTGTGCCAAATAGTGTTCATGACGAGCAATGGCCTGGTGAAAACCCTCCCCATAGGCGAACCGGCAAAAGTGGAAGCAGCCACCCCAGCCGTATTCATATAGGTCTGTTGCAAGGTTATAGTAGTGCCGAGTGAGGGTCGCATACTCTGCTCTACGGGCCTTGTGACTGTTCAGCTTGATGCAATAGCCTACTTGAAAGGAGTGATACTCACTTCTCTAACAACCGAAGTCTCCGTACCTGCGGACTTATTGTCCCAATGCTTAAAGTACTCATCAGTAGCTGCCTTGTGGGCGTCGTGATTCTTGTTGAGCATTGAGCGAAACCCTCCCTTGGAATCTGCTGATTTGCCATGCATGGCCATGTTGAACTCAGCATCACGGGAGTGGTCTTCGCTTTCGAGTGCAATTGGCGCCATTGTAGTAGTCAGGCAGGAGGAGTAATAATTGAGGGCCCGAATTCGAAAATCTCTAAGTCAGAACCTCGGTGTGGGAAAGAGATATAAAGCAATTCGCAACAAGAGTGAGCTTCTTCTATTGAAGAAACAATTTCTCAGCCCAATCCAGTTTAGCTCCCATGGATAATCAAGCGGGATCTTCATTCTCCATCTCACACCACGCCCGGAGCTTCTTTCTTATGTTATCACGCCAGCACGAAAGTGTCAACTAGCTTACTGTCTTTACTCCGACACTCTCCAGTGACCGCACACGGAATTCTACTTCGTACTGCCTCCACGATCCATAAAGAAGCGTCGCTTACTTAGTTCTCCCAGTCTCGTGAGCTTGCGACATGCCACCTCAAATAAAACAAGACTTGAATCGATCGGGATGGGAAACTACGGACTTCCCGAGCGTCTGCGAGAGTTGTCTGCCTGACAATCCATACGTGCAGATGCTCAAAGATGACCATGGCGCAGAGTGCAAGATAGTAAGTTTCTCAAGCAGTTCTATCTACAAAGAGAAAAGCTAATATTGAACCCGCACTTTAGTGCACACGGCCTTTCACAGTATTTCGTTGGAAAGCGGATAGGACAGCGCGAACGAAGAGAACCAATATTTGCTTGACTTGCGCTCGCCTCAAGAATTGCTGCCAATGTTGCATGCTTGATCTGTCATTTGGGTTGCCTATTGTTGTCAGGGACGCTGCTTTGAAGATGGTAGCTCCAGGGCCCGAGAGTAGCATAAATCGAGAATACTACGCGCAAAACAATGAGAGGGAGATTGAAGAGGGAAGAGGTGGCACGGAGGAATATGACAAGACGGATGATAAGGCACGGGAGCTCCTCAGACGGCTGGCAAACAGTGAACCTTACTACAAGCGTCAGCGACGACTTGAAGCCAGCGAGGACACAGAGAAGGCAGATGGAGAAGGGTCTGAACAGGGAAGTCAGAAGCGCATCGCTGCTACGCCTGGATCGATAGGGCCAATTCGAACGCAGGATAGCAGAGGAGGTCGCGGTGGAGCTGGTGGAGGCATGTCCAGGGGCCGGGGTGGTGGACGAGGAGGGAGAATCTTTCCTCCCACTGCGCAGTTGCCACCACAACCTCGGGATATACTACCTCCACAAGATCCAAACATCACTTCTCTTTTCGTTACCGGCGTCGAAGATGATCTACCAGAGCATGCTCTACGAACATTCTTCACGCCATTCGGCGTCCTTCGCTCGCTGATATGTTCACACCGGTCGCATTGTGCATTCATCAACTACGCCGCAAGGGAAGGCGCTGAAGCAGCAGCAGAACATTGCCGGGGAAGAGCTGTGATCCACGGCTGCCCATTACGAGTTAGTTGGGGCAAACCGAAAGCGCTGGATCATCTGGATACAGAGGAGCGTATGGCTAATGCACGAGCTGGACGTGACACAGCGCGAGCCATCAAGGCGGCAAGCGGACCCACGCAGACAGGGATTATGCATGGAGCACCAGTCGCGGATGATATAGATGATCTCGCAGCCATCGCACCTCCTCCCGGGCGAGATGATGTGCATTACGCATCTCTGTCTGGAAGTTGAGAAACAGCGACTTGCTTGGCATTATACTACCAAAAACGCAAAGTACTTGGACGAATTGGGACATCGCCACCAGAAGAGGTCATCAAGGCCTAGGTGCTCCTGCACTGATGAGCCCATGCTCGGCTTGCGTTACATTGTAAGCCTTTCATTAAAGCATATGAGGACCGGTAGAGAGCGGCTGACGACCATGCAGTGGATGAAATTGTCTTAGCACGGCGGAATGAGGACCGAACGGGCACCTGCGAGTCGCGGACGATCCTTGTGGCTTTGTGGGCCAAGAAATCGGTTACGTTTACATAGACGACTGAACTGGGTACTTTACGAAGACATCAAAGGCGAGGATCATAGGTGGGTGTAGGAGAGGGATTAAAAATAGATTAGGCAAGGTATGATGATGAAGTAGATTGCAATGGACTGTAGAAACCGTAAACAAGGCCACTCCAAGAAGTTTTATGAACATAGTCTCCTATTGATTTAGAATCTCGAAGGGCTGCGCCAAGGCTCCAGCCAACTGAATGGGTCTTGGAATTCTCAAAGCAAAGCTAGACCTGCAGATAGTCGAGCTAAGGATACAATCAACCTTGACGGGCCTAGCTGCCCACTAGCGCGCTCCGAGTCTACAGCAAGATACGCTACCCTGTGCTTGACGAATGATTGGGACTGGTCACTTTTCTACATCTACATATCCTTGGTTGACACATTGACACCTCAACTATCGCCGAGATCGACTCATCAGTTTCAGGGGGCTGTGAAGCTATATCAAGACACAATGGCAGAAGAGTCGCTCCAGCCCGCAAACTCAACCACCATTGCTATTCCTAGGCTGGAAGACGAACACACCCCTGCAGTATCTTCTCCTTTGAATCCTGATACTGCTGCTTTACGGACTCGGACGCGCGAGCAAAGGGAAAAGAAAGCTGCAAGCCATTCCATCCATATATCTGTCACTCGGCTCGTCTGACCTCTACTTGGTGCAGACATTGAAGAAGCGCGAGCTTGCCGATGGAGAACATCAAGGCCCCGGCAAGAAGGTGAAAAAGATCAAGGAAGATGTGAGCTACATTTCACCCATCAGATACCGCCTTCCCTCGCCCAAACCTACAGACTTTGATCCGCCAAAAGCCCCAGTCCTGACCCCGGCATCGGAGAGAGCAGGAAGGCAATTGTACGAGACCACAGAGCACGTATATAATCGCAAAGGGTTTCGCTACACATATGCCATCGTCGATCCAAAATTTCCTGCCTCACGATACCATCGAGCTTCCGAGGTAGAGCCATTTGAGTCCCGCTTAGACTTTAAAGACGCCGGTTCTCACATGCTCTTCGACGCGCAAATCTCAGCTTTATCCACCGAGAAAGGCTTCAGGATGGCACGGGCAAATGTTGGCGCTAGAGAGGGGCGATTTTACTGGGAGTGCAAGATCTTGAGCGGCGTGAAGGCTGACCTGATGGACGGTAGTGGTCAAGAAGGAGGGGGCCATGTTCGCGTGGGTTGGGCGCGGCGTGAGGCGAGTTTGGAAGGTCCCGTCGGGTTTGACGCCTATTCATATGGCCTTAGGGACGTCCAAGGGCAAAAGGTTCACATGTCAAGGCCTAAAGACTATGCGAATGCGGACTTTTGTGAAGGAGACGTGATCGGACTCGAGATTACCTTGCCTTCTCTATCTTTACATCGCAAGGTCGTTGATGGTGTATACAATAAGGCTGTGGATGTCAGTGACGACTTAGACCCAGCGTCAAGCGGGGAGTTTCACGATATCATCAGAGACCGAGTCCCAATACGCTACAAAACCCAACTATACTTCGAAGTAAGTGCGCTCTTCTTGTTGGCCTTGTATTGGGTCGCACGCCAGGGTTTACATTGCGTACTGAACTTGGCTAATTATCTCTAGCAAATCGAATACAATCCAGTCAAACCTCTCGAGGAACTTGCAAATCCAAGTCCGGCTGTTGTTCCTAGCAGTGGTCCCGTCGTGACGGATCCACCGAATCCAAATCACCCCGAGCCATCTCTACGCACACTCCCCTTTTCCAATATGAGGTTTTACAAGAACGGCGAAGAGCTTGGTGCCGCCTTCACAGACCTGTTGGCCTTCCTGCCACCAGCCTCCAAGCCGCTCAATCAACCCGGTGCAAGGGACGGGATGGACGATGGTACCCTAGGCTACTATCCTGCCCTGAGTACTTTTCGCGGCGGCGCCGTCGAAGCGAATTTCGGACCACACTTCTGGTATCCCCCTCGGGATCTCGTCTCTGGAGGCGAAGTCGAAGTGTCCGACGCCTCAGACACGACGCTCAACCCAGCGACGAAGAAACACATCGCAGGAAGCCACACCAAGCTACGCCCCATATGCGAGCGTTTCAACGAGCAGATCGCCGAGGACATCACCATCGACATTGTCGACGAAGTCGATTTCTGGGCCCAAGATGGGGACGAGACCGAGGGCGGCGCCGCGAACGGTCTCAGTGATCAGGTTCCGTCGATCTTGGGACCTGTCGATCTGCAGGCACCGGATCTGCTGGCTGCGACCGCTGACGCTGGCGATGTCCTGATGAGTGAGCCGGGGATTAGGGAGATTATCCAGGAAGAGGATTGAGGCGGTGGCACAGTGGCTTATGCCTCGAAGGTGTTTCACCATTGATTTTATCTCTGTTCCGATTAAGCATCTTTGTCCATGTTGCAAGCCACAACTGGGTATCGTGTCTATTACCTGCTGCTCCCCTGAAATGCTTACATACCCATCGCTCCAAAGGAGAGCCGCCGTAGTATCATGTTCTCCCTCTCACCAATTCAGAAATCTTTGCATCTAAAGTCGCACTACAGTACCACCTGAGCTCTACAGCATCCCAATCCCAACCCCAACCCAAATACTTCAAACCACATATCCACTCTGCTCCTCCAACATCGCCATAAATAACGCGCAATCCCCAATCTTCCACCCCTCGTAAACTAATCGCTTTCCATCCCTTAGCGCAGCCACTACCTCATACTAAACTAGCTTCTACGGCGTGGAATCCAACTCCCACCGCAAACATCCTCACGCACAGCCTCCCCGTCGATCTTCAGCAATATTTTGGAATTTCCAAGCTATGTTTCAGACCAGCGCCGCAAGCTATCTTGTTTCAGAAGCTGAAGAAAGTGATTTTTATTGGGGGGGAAGGGTGTGGGCTGAGAGGACTGGGAGGCTGGGAGAATCCTGGAGGAATTGGGGGTTTGGGCGCAGTGCTCAGTTTTTCTCATTTTGGGTATTGGTGAAGATTTGATGAAGATTTGATGGAGGGGGGAGGTTTGGTAGTTCGGAATTGTTGTATTTATAATTGGGGGGGAAGTTGGTTTTTTTTTGGTTACGATAGCATATAGAATATGTCGTCTGCAGCATTGTGGAATGTATCTTATACCTGTCTTCTGACTTTCTTTGCGGATATTGACGTCTAAGTCGTTGTTATCGATCACACTCCTTACCTTCTGCTCAATATTCAAGCATTGACGAACGACATGCGCGTCCCACTTGCTATCGTCCTGGATGCAACCGACGAGATTCCACCGCCCTACCAATCAGCTTCCTTCAATGCACCACCACCACCAGCCTTTCTCGCCATCCCAATCTCTTCGCAATTGCTTCCGACATTCTACCTCGCTTCCTCACCTCAAGCCGCGAACTTTCACCTCGGTTCTGCGCCCCCGTATCGAATCTTCACTTCGGGACGAACACCAATCACAAAAGCTGCGCTGGAGACGGAGGATGGAGGTCCTACAGGTCTCCCGCCAGCTTATTACTCTTACGAAGCTTTGCCGATGCTTGAAAGTGGCCACTGTTGTACTAGGCCTCATAAGGGTTTCGGACGTTGGTTCGGTCAACCGATTCCGTCTCTTGAGATGGCGGTAATGCTGGGGTCGGCCATGGCGTTTGTGGTGGTTACGGTGCTGATTGCAGTCACATGAATCATGTACGATGGGGTGAATGAAGAATCTTTTCGTTTCGGGCCTCTGCCCGCATCGATGTGGACGATTGGCCTTGACATGTCTCGTCATAAGCGGCGTCGCGGCATCATGCATCAACTGCTGTTGAGTGGGTGGGATTGGGAAGATCTCGCCAGGATCACTTTGGTGAATTCAAGATGTGTGATTTGTATACGAGCTTGTTGCCTCCCTTCTGAGTTGTACGTTAGCCTCTTCATGTCGGTATGGCGAGAGGGGAGCAGCGCGATGATGGCGCGATGGTACAGAAGTGGGTGAAAGTGGTGGGCTGGCTGGCAGTATTGAAGGCTGGGGTTGGTTGGATTTGTGAAAACCGGGCGGGCCATTATTCAGCAAACACACATAGGGTGTTTGATTGTATCGTCAAATCCCTTGTATAGGATTGCGCTTTCGAACGAATTGAGAAAGAATAGAACCTCGGTCCCATTTCTCCTCAGGGTGCATGGTGCAGTATGCTGCGTGCAGAACCCGCAACACAAAGAACCCGGAAGATAACCAAGCGGAGCAGATGAATTTCCCAGGCGCGCTTATGATCTAGGCAGTAGCTCATTTGTTGAGGAATTGATGGGTATCATGAGTGCAACAAAGCATCCCTCGAGAACGCCTCGGTCCGTCTACTCGTAAGTATCGATCCTCACGTACGAGCAAAGCACCCGAATCGCCACCGTGCGCTATTCGCAATCTGTCGTCAGACCCTGCTCCGTAAGATGGTCACGTCAAGCCTGGTTGAATTTACTATTGGCCGAGGCAAATAGCTCCTGCTGTTGTTGCAATAGCTGTTCCTGGCTGAGACCACTCTGGTCCATCTTGCTAGTCTTCTTTTCTCGTGTCTGCGGTAGCATTTGTGAGCTATTTTTACAGACTTGCCAGTCCTGGCCTCAAATGATAGTAGAGTGTTTGGTGATGTTGCTCGCTCACCTTCAATGATTCTTTCATGTCACCCGCGCTTGCTAGCACCTCCCGAACGTATTCAGGGAAACCTAGCTCCCTTAGTGCCTTGTCGATATGTTCAGGCGCTATTGTTTTCTTGGCCTCCTTCTCCGAAATCTCATTTGCTTCTGAAGAGATGAGGGTAATGAACTCGACACAGCAGTCTATGAGAAGATCGCGAGCGTCTTTGCCGAATGCGAGTGAAGATTCGGAATCTGGAGAGGCGAGAATCTCGGCGACAATCTTTTGGACAGTTGCTGTGGGACAGATCATGGATTAGCGGGGCTCAGATAGAAGTAAGGAAAGAAAAATACTTACCTTTGGGTAACGAGAGCTCATCTGTGCCTAATCTCTCGTCAGCATGCTTTAAGACAGCAACTGATCGACCTTACCCCCAAAGTCCTTATCTGACATGCTCGTTGACAGGCTAGAAGCTTGTACGTTGATCGATCAAACAGTCAAGTCTTAAGTGAGGACTGCAGCACCCTTGAGGGAGGCTGTCGAGTATAGTAGGCGCACAGCGCGGCTGAACGGTCGAAAGATTTTCCTAGCGTAGAAAAGAACTAGTTCCATTGAAACGAAAACTTTTCCTTCGGGCCAAAATCGATGTTGATCTTCTAATTTTCGTTCCTGGTCATGGCACAACGGATTCCAAAGCAGATTTGGCTGCCCCAGCGCTAGGCCGCAGTATTCTGTCTGGGAATGGTAAGTTAGTCCTCCCAACTTTCGTTGCTTCGGGCCCTACGTGATGAACATTGTGTCGCCCCTATCTTACTAGAGCTCTGCTTTTCTGAGGATGTACCTGTCCCGCCAAAGGACCTTCTGATCTATTGAACGAGCTCAATCCTCTTCTTGCGTTAAGCTCCCGCTATCTCAAGCTGATTAAAGTAGATTTAGCTTTAAAACTGTATACGTACTGATCATCTACGGGAGAAAGGAGAGGAGCATACATTTTAGCGGCTACCAAGGTAAGTCCAATCATTTTTGAATCTGCATAGACTCCTCCTGCATGAATCATATGATGAGTAACACATGTACTATCAAATACCGATCTACAATGACGAATCAACTGGTTCGATTACCTGACAAGCGTACACCTTACAAGGACTTTGTTGAAAGAGCAGTGGAATTTGTTAAAGAGGCTGACCAAAAGTATACAGGACCGTCTGGACTGTCAATCAGGACCGAATGTAAGCTTGGCCCAACGTTTCTATATAATTCAATATCTCAAAATGGCATATGATGACTTCAAATATTTCATGCTAAAACTGATGACTGTCATCATGGTCATATGAAGCATCAACGTATTTTCATCTTTCGGCTGATGCCACATCTGTGAAATACCTATTGTTGTACTCCCTTCTGCTAAAACAAGGCTAATACGCGACATCCAACAGGCAATTCAAGTCTGTGAGTGATTCTCAGCGGCTCTATCCCTATTGATACGCCTCAAGTTCGACGCTCTCCCAGCTGTCTACTTGTCAATTTCAGTTCCAAGGACGGCAATCGCACAGCACTTACTTCAGGTATTGTCCGCTGAGATTCTTCGGTGGATCCAGAACGAGCTTCGCCATCACATTGCCTGGCTGTTCTGGGCGCAGCAACTTTTTACTCTTGTGCAAACTCTGAAATTTTTCAACATCCTTCTCTGCCATTTTGCTGTGATGAATGTCTCGCAATTCCTTTTGCATATCAGTATCCACCACCCCTGGTCGAATTGAAAGTGCGGTTAGCTGCGGTTCTTCACATGCTAACTGAGCCGCGAGCTGGTTCATTGCCGCTTTCGAAGCACTGTAAGCTCCCCAGGCACTGTAAGCTCCTGTGGAAGCGCCCGAAGATGTAAGAAGGATGCAACCGCTAGTCTTCCTCAAGGCTGGCAATGCAGCCTTTGCCTTTTTCTTGTTAGCAGTGAGCCTTAGCTAGGTGGAAGGTCGCTCACAAATGCAACAGCACTGAAGAAGTTCACGTCGAAAACCTTCCTCCACCCGTCGAGATCACAGTCTTCGATTTTGTCAATCGGGCCCATCACCCCGTGATTGATTATAAGGCCGTTCAAGTGCCCAAACTCTCGGAGAGCAAGATCAACGGCGCTCTGAGCAAGTGAGAAATTGCTCATATCGCCAAGTAACATTCGAACTTGCTTTGGGTTCTCATCTCTCAATTTCGTCAAAGCTTCCTTGGAGCGCGCTGACACAACCACATTGTGTCCCTCCAAGATGATTTTCTTCGCTATCGCAAGGCCGATGCCTAGAACGTAGGTCAGAAGCCGCCGGAAGGAGTCCCCCCAAAGTTCGTCTCACCTCTTGAAGCCCCTGTGACAATAACTGTCTTTCCAGCCATGCCTCTGCTTGTTGCCGTTGTTTTTCTGCATGAGAGTTTGAGGAAAGCGAGCGACGGTTGTGTGATACGTCATACCGCTTGGCGCTACGACTACCCGATGTCGGTGGATCTTCGTCGTGACGGCGAGGAGAACTTCTCTTCTCACACTATGCTACAATTGCCAACAGCTAGACCTCTTTAGCAGCAACATGCCTAGTGTGATCGTTGGCACTGGAATAATTGGGGTGGCTACAGCGTACTATCTCTCACAGTCGACCAAGGAAGAAATCCACATTATCGAAGCGTCGCCCGAGCTTTTTGCTTCTGCATCTGGCAACGCTGCTGGCTTCCTTGCTCGTGATGTGAGTCATATTTGTTGTCCATAACTGTCTCGATCTTGACTCTGTTAGGTCTTATGACACAGATTTCAATGGCACATCCGCTCGGGACATGTCGTATTGGTCCGATATAGCGATGAAAGAGTGCTGACTCTGAGATTGTTCAGTGGTTCGGATCTAGCCTGGCCAATTTGGGTGCCCTTTCGTTCGACCTTCATAAACAGCTCGCCGAGGAATATGGAGGCCATAAGCGATGGGGTTACAGCCCGAGTTTAGGAACTAGCATGGAAGAGGTACTAGGAGGTGGCGATGGAACCGACTGGCTGAGAGAGGGTACCAGCAGGTCTAATGCTGCGGTGATGGCTACTAAGCGCGATGGGAATAACCCTGCTTGGTTGCTAAATCGAGACGCTTTGAGAATCATATCAGAAGGGAGCACTACGGCACAGGTGGACCCTCTACTTTTGTGCCGCTTTCTTCTCGAAGCCTGCATCAACCGCGGTGTCCGTCTTCACCAGCCGGCTCGTCCAATCTCACTTACCCGCTCTTCATCTGGCACCATTTCCTCTGTAGAGATCATCAATGCATCCACTCAAGAAACAAAGACACTTATATGCACTAATCTCGTGCTCGCGGCGGGTGCTTGGACGCCAGAAGTCTATCGTCTTCTCTTCCCAAATTCGAAGCTCAAAATCCCCGTCACAGCACTCGCAGGTCACAGCCTCGTTCTCCAAAGTCCACACTGGCCGCCGCTAAAATATGATCAAAGGAAGGGCGACAACCCGCTACATCGACAGGACTGCCATGCCGTGTTCACAACGGATATAGAAGCCGGATACTGTCCGGAAGTCTTCTCTCGTATGCCTGACGGCTATATCTACTTGGCAGGACTCAACAGCTCAACATATCCGTTGCCCAAGGTCGTTAACGAGAGGGTGATCGATCCGAAGAGCATAGCAGTATTGAAGAAGACTGCCAATAGATTGCTTGGTAATGACTTTGTGGTCGTTAAAGAGAGTGTATGTTTTAGGCCCGTCGCACAACGTGGTGTTCCCCTCATTGCTGAATTGACTGAGGAAGGAGAGGAAAATGTCTTTGTTGCTACCGGCCACGGACCGTGGGGTATCTCCAACTCCTTAGGAACCGGGTTCTGTGTTGCCGGGATGGTGGAGGGAAGAGATATGATGGAATATGTAGGCTGTCTGGGTTTCTGATTTCTCTTTGCCCGCATCTCCTGGCAGTACCGATACCTCTCGCCAATGTTGTTTTTTCAGAATTTGGTTGGAGAAGATTCGCGGTGACAGTCTCTTTTGAGGAAAGCCAAAGTCGCTAGCCTCAAAGATAAGCTCGGCATCTGTTGCACGTTGATTCTACGGGACCGACTATATGATGCACTTCTTGGTGTTGCAGCTCGTCGCCCTCGATCCTTTTCGAAGTCCGGAATGATCACATTTGACGCAACGAATGGGCTCATTAATTCATCCACCCAATCTCCACAACTATACCTCCCCTGGTAAGCTCAGAAAAGCACGAGATTAACATTCCTCCCAGACAACACACCTGTCAGCACTACGTTTTGCGTAGGGGCCAAGGCCCATTGGCCGATTGTGCTCACAGACGCGCAAGGCCCACTTCTTCCTAATGCACATGGCGTTAGTCGTTGGGATGGAAGTTCTCGGCTCAAGTTCGATAGCGGGTAAAGTACCTTGAGGTGGAGACCTCAATCCTGGCGCGTAATAGATACGGGAAGGCGTACCTAAGTATCCATCACATCAATAGGACCTTGCCCTTTCACCGCATATTATATCTTGCGCGTATACCATGAAACGAATCTTTAGAGTCGCACGATGATGGAATCGATCTTGGCAGATTGATTTATCCAGTATGTATATGTTCATTGTCTGTTGTTCGTGCTCTCTCGGGTGTTCAAGCCGTACAATGCGAGATGAAAGTCATCTATTGCCTGTTTGTGTACACGCATTGGGCCTTAGCCGCAGCTATCTCGAGACCTAATTCCATCATCGACTCCGTCGTTGGAAAATTCAATGGATCATATGGACCCGTGGGTCGGGACTCGGAATGCGTCAGTCCTCGTATACATCCTTCTTGGGCCGGACATATCGAGTACAACGCTTGTGCCTACGCTTTTGGTACGTGGGAATGACATTTCCTGTCGCGGTACATGTCTTCATTAGGAAAAAGGTCCAATTAGCCATGAGTAAAGGGTTGACCCGTGATGCAAGCCATACTCTATATGAAGACCAAACCGTATGGCAGCGAGGACAAGGTATTCTTCTCCACGCAATCCGTGCCAAACCCTCCAGTAAATTCCTGGGGCTTACCCAGCGGAATATCTCACGGTGGGTGATCCGGCCATTCAAGCATATACTTATCCGTTCGCTTCACACAAAACCCGAGACTCACATCCGCACCTAGGGAACTGTGCCGTATTCGCCAGCATGGTCAGGGATTTTGGAGATGACACTTTACCCGTCTATTCCAGGGGCCAGTATCTTCCAGGAAGTCATGCACCGCCGATCCAGATTGCCAAATGGGACACGCTCACGCTCGTGATGGAACAGCTGTTGAGCTCGTGTGTGGCGGCCAACGGACGGCCGGGGTGGAGTGCCAGGGTTGGCGATATTGCCGTGTTTTTTGTACCGGAAGATAGTGCGTTTCGGAGACGATGGTGGAGGCAGTTGGGGGAGGTTGGGGGGATGAATTCGACTGGCTCTGTAAGGAGTTCTTGATGGGACAGAAGTTACCGATATACAGGCCTTTACGTTTGCTAGAGGAACAATAGAGATCTGAGACCGCAAGGCCAGATTTTCAACTATGAAGGCGTACGCTAGGCCAGGTTCTTCATCCGGGGTTGACAAACTACGTGTACTCCAAAGAGACAAGCCTACGGAATGGTGGTGAGGATCTGGGGGTATCCCCTGGTCGTGCAGGGGAGGCCGGTCACATTAATATTATTGAGTACCGCAATAGCGTCATGATGCGTCATCCCAAAGCGACAAGTAACCTCCAACCTCTAGTCTATACAACGTCTCTGTTGTTGAACATGATTATGGAAGTTGATGCTCATAAAACTTAACTTCCTGATTTTACACAATAATTGGGATTGCACACGCTATATTCTAGCGCCATCGCCAAGACCTCCGCGTGGATGTTTTCTGGACGACTGGATTGCAGAAGAAACTTTGAACATGTTCATGTCTCCATCATAATCAGCCTGAAGACATGTCTTTCTGGCTGTTCCATTCATGATGAGAGCTTGATATTGCTTAATATCACGGCACACGTGAGAAGGTTTGGAGCCACGTAGTGTTTGCTGAAATACTGGAAGCAGGAGACCATGACAATTTCAAACCTACCGACATATTGTCGGCAAACATTCTCTGGACATCGGACACGTCTCTGCCGTTGTAGGGTACGAGAGACAAGTATTGTTACCTGTCCATTGGACCAGAGCTCTCGAGGCTTGTACCAACATGCACGATCGGCTGGCGACAGGACGTAAGGCAGAGGGGCTGCCCTCGAGTTGCTACCGCCTATACACCCCCAACGCTCAATTATCTCTTCCCAAATGATCATTCACTCGTAGACAGAACTTTTCGGCTTATATACGCTAAAGTCTCGATATTGCTTGCTCTCGAAGGCTGACAACGCTTTCACGGTCTAATACCTACTATTCGAGGATGCTGGAATCGCCCGAATCAACGACACATTCGATCCCATTGGTCGAGTTAGAGGCGGCGTCTGGGAGGAGCACTGGCGATGGCGTTACCGCGAGGATTGCCCTGGATCTGGAGAGAGCAGTAGCGGAAACAGGTAATGGTCTTGTAGATTCCAGTATCCAGCCGATATCCTCGCTGATCATCCCCGAACTTTAGCAGAAAGCAGAAGCAACGTTCAGCCCTCCCATCAGGAGAAACAAGGTTTCTGGAGGTGGTGGCCTTTGAGACGTACGCCTGGTCGAAAGAAGCAATATGAGTTATGGGAAAGACCACCCTTCGTGAGAAGCAGTAAGTCTGCCTTCCTCATGCAAGCGGCTACCATGGATCGCTCAACAGAAGACAGTCGAGGGCCATCCAGAAGGCTATCCCCAAGTTGCTGCATTCATCGAAAGTGATACCACCAAATTTCTTATGGCCAGAAAGTTTGGCTATCTCCGAACGAGACAGCTTCTGGATCTCCAGACTGATCTGGCGCAATACGAACAGGCACTTCTCAACCGAGAAGATAGGGATGCTGCTACTTGCCCATTAGCCATGAGGTCGAGAAATGCTGACGCTATTCGCGAAGAACGGCTTCGGCAAAGTAATTTCCTCCGAAAGATTGGTCGAAAGCTGAAAGAATATGGTTAGCATGCATTAGAATCTTGAGCAACTTGTCATTAACGGAGACAGATGACCTTGTGATGAGAATAGGGTCCTTCGAAGCTCTCAAACCCCCGCATCCACAAAGTTTCAGGAGCTACTCAACGTGGATGCGAACCAACAATCCACTTACAGAAGACGATGCTAGTTTTCTGAATCGCGACGACGACTTTATAGCTCTAGCTGATGACTACGAATACGGTCTTCTCGACAATCTCTTAGAGCGAGGCATCTCTCGCTGGACATCGCGAATTGTGACATTAGAATGAGGGGCGATTTATGACCTGTCACTGATTGGTATTAGAGTATATTTACTACGGCGGTCCAGCTCCTCAAAAGCAGTGATCAGAACATCTACTTGAGAAGCAGATACCGCATCGACCTACTCGTTCGCATTGTTCTCACCTGCATTGCCGTAGGAATCCTGATGGTGCCGTCCGCCTTGCTGTATCTGCTGCCTGGGCACAGTCAGTTCAAAATCGCTCTCATAGCTGTTTTTACAGGTCTGTTCAGTCTCATGCTCGGGGTATCAACTCGTGCCAAGAGGTACTGATAAACAATCCGAAGCCGCACTCACATTTGTCATAGGAATGCTGACGATGAACTTCCAGACATGAAGCCTTCGCCGCATGTGTAGCGTAAGTGCTGTCCATTTCTTATAATCAAAACGTTTGTCTTTAAGGATACAGAGCGATAGTTGCAAGATGCTTCAGCTTTTGGCACAAGAGCCGTATCGCCCGACACGACTTTGAACCTAGATCATCACATTGGTACTAATTAGTGAGGGTGTGCAGGTATGCAGCACTTCTCGTTGTGTTCCTGGTCAACTTTGCCCCATCCGCTCCCGCGCCTTCATGAGATTCGCCCCTTGGCGAGCTGGCAGAATCGATTTCGCCTGGCTGGTTGCCTCTGTTGGAAAGCCACGGTATGAGATGTATGACCCAATAAGATGGTTCCGGCCTGACGTTTGGCCATGTTGAACGTTACCACTTCGCGATCACCGCCTTGCTTGAAAATTCCGTTTCACCAGGTCGAAGGTCAGAAGGCCGGCGCAGGTGTACGCCGGCATCCAACGGGCCATACCTTTCTTGTTCAGACACGATATGGAGATCTAGCGACGTGTATCTTTGTGGTCTTGATTTCGCCGAATCTCCAGACTATGCTATGCTGTGAGCTGCATGGTCGCCACCTCTTACACCATCTCTATCTTTTCCATCGATGCTTTGCTGCACATCGATCACGGACGACGAAATGCTCACACGTGTGCACATGAGTTGGCACAATGAGCTGGGTGTAACAATTCTGACTCTGCCAGCTCGCCCCAAGCGCCCATATGTATCCATAGAGGTGAATCGAACAAGATTGCCAGCAGGACACAGACACTGTACAGAATCCTGAGGATCCAGCGCCTAGAAGACACTGGTAGATTTTACAAGTTTGGAGGCGGTTTGTGATCGTTTTTTGTCTTCTCCAAACATCAAGATCCCCTTTGTTGTTCAATGCCGGCTGATCTCAGCTCTCTCTCCTGTTTCCTATATATTCCTGAGCTTCTCTTGCTAGTAACGTACAGATTTCAAGCATTCCACAAAGCAAAGCCTCCAGATCACGACCAAAGCTTCCGCACTCACAGCATCCTGAACAAGTATTGCTTGAGCTCCCACAGCACCAAGCTTGCAATCTTGAACGACCCATCTCAACAAAAGAACCCATACTCACTCTCCGCACTCCGTACTTACCCTTCACCTACCAGCTGAAAACATGAGCGAAGTCAAAGCTCCTGCAAGTAAAGCCGTCGAAGATGCAAGACCATGCCATCCCAGCCTTACATACCAAGAGGGGGATACTGACGCGTGACACCCAGGCCCCCAAGGCAGACTACGCAATCGACAGCGTTATGTACGAGAAGGGAACAGACAAACCGTTGACGATCGAAAAAAATAACGGCAACGGGACATATCAAGTCAAATCAGATACGGGTACGGTTACTACAATCGGCTCGGGCATTCTAGTCGCCAACAAAGATTCATAATAATAACGAAAGCAACACCATACCGACCGCTGGATTCATATCTGGCGTGCGAACTGTGCTGGCTAGGGTCAAAGTGGATAGATAGATAGATAGCGTTGCACTTCCACGGCCTTGCGTGGTAGATAGAAAAACACTCATTCATTCACCCTTCCCATCTTCTCGCCATATACCATGAACTCTGCAACATCAGTACGACTTTCCACAAACCAGGCGATCGATCATGAGACATCTAATAGCTACTTGATCCCGACAAGCGATTCATATCCAAGCAAGCTATGTTAGTCGTTTCCTTGTGTAGATATTAAGTAAGCAGATTACATTGTTGTGTTTCCTTGTTTATCTAATTTCCTCATTAAGAAACCATTAGTACATGAATAGATTGAATGAACTGTAGTTATGGTTTTTAAGAGATCAATTTCTTTGCTCCATAAACCCTCCCAAATGACCATCTGCGGTATCCTTTCACTACAACATTTCTTCTTGGTGGGAATTACGACCGATGGATTGCCTGAGACTTTCTTGGGGAAATGGTGATTCTTTTGCTTTTGGGTTTTGGTATTCGTAGTTGGAAGAGAGAATAGGGGGGCGTGATGAGTAGGTTGGATTGTTGGTAGAGAGGGAGCGATGAGTAGGTAGAATTTTCGGTAGAGAGGGGAAGGGGAAGGGGAAGGGGAAGGGGGGAAGGAGTGAAGATGGGGTTGGGACATGGCGGTAGTATAGTCATGACAATGGTATAGAGGGATAATAGGAACGGGCTTGATGAGCGGGTTGAGCTTTCGTTGACGAGTTCTTCCGTACGCTTTTGCATAGGCTTATTATTTATTGACGCTGTAGATATCATTAACCTTCAAGCTTTGATCATGATGCATCATCCCAGATTCTGACCCTTTGTTCAGCGTCCAGTCAAATTTTGATGAGTGCGCTCATATGGGATTAGGAAGGAAAGTAGGCTCGAAGGAATGAAACTTTGTGTAAAGCTTTCGGAAGCGTAGAAAGAGTAATGCAGTAGTAGGCACAAAGTCTGGATAGCATGTAATGTCTCATGTGAAGCGCTGCTCTAAGAACTTCTCCGTGACTGGAAGGAGAATATGGCTTGACATCTCTAGTCCCACCATCTTTTTTGACGCTTACAGGTGTGATTGGCGTCATTGAACTCACCTCGTTGTAGGCTTTAGGACTGCCGTGGTTGTGATTGTACACCACGGGTTTGGTGTAACGACAAGTGCCCTCAATGTGTTCCCATTATCTTTCAATCGGGGGTAGATCGTCCTGGCAAGTTGCGTCCTATTACGTAGAACAGTGGACCTTCCATTTCGCTATGATCATGCAATACGTCGCGCAAGCATAGAATTTGGTATCCGTAGGCTTGGAGGTGTTTCCGGGATCTCTTTCTGGAGGCTGCAAATCGTCGAATGAGTATGCAGCGAATATAAAGGGGGGAATCCATATACGACCACTCGGTAAGGATCCCATGGTGTTCTGATTCTGCACAAAAACCATGCATAGTACATCTGAGGCAGACTGCGTGATATACGTGACAATCGAAGCAATAGATAGCTTATACAAGTTTTGATCAGAAACTTAGCCACGGTGTTGTGATCGGGTCATTTGCGCTTGAATAGTTTTTGGCGTTAGATGCGTCGTCTGCGTCCTACGCACGAAAGCCCGTGATACAAGGCATCTTATTGATATACAGCTTAGGTAATACAACAAGCCACTGGCTCATCGCAACGTTCCTCACAATGGTGTAATTCGAAAGTAGGGCCATTCGGAGAGGATGGCAGCCATACGAAATTTCCCCGTGATGGAGGCGCTTTGGAAGCTACCCAGACAGAGACAATGCATGGGCGACAGATTTTTGTCTCTCGGTAAATCTGTTTGTCTTCTGCACCCATGAAATCATTTTGCCCGAATTGAGTAGCCCTACTCCGATAGGCTAGCTCGCATTGATTCGATGTTCTGGTAAAATGGAGTGAAGAATAGGTCGGTACGCGCTGACAGAGGTTGCACAAGTACTGAGTTGTGCGAGTAACTCCCGTCTGTCCAATCCTGTCCATGCGTTTGCCGCCTTCTTCCAAGTCAAACGATAACTTCATGGTCCACCAAGCACTCTTTCTTTCTTCATTATTCTGTGCGAGATTGTGTTCTGTCATGATCGAATATTGCATGATGACATCCATTCCTCATACTGCCCATGAGGTCTAGCAGAAGCGGCATAGTATCAGCATCCGGTATTATCAACCAACATGCCATCACCTACTAGCCCCAGAGATACCCCATTCGGCCAGGCAATGCGACGTGAACATTTCATGTTCGATTCATCATACACACCTTTGAATCATGGATCATATGGGGCATTCCCAATCGCCGTTCGTACTCATCAGCGTGCGATGCAAGATTGCATTGAGGCGCGATCAGACCCTTACCTACGCTTCACCGTTCCAGATCTCCTCGTTGAGTCGCGCACCGCGGCAGCATCACTTCTAGGTGCCCCCACAGACGATGTTGTATTCGTGCCTAATGCCACTACCGCAGTGAATACAGTACTCCACAATCTCAATTTCGTGGAAGGTGATACCATAGTGTATTTCTCCACGATCTACGGAGCATGTGAGAAGACAGTCCAGTATCTTTGCGAGAAAACGCTTGCTCAATACAAATGCATCAATGTGACCTTTCCGATAGACGACAGCATACTTATACAAGTGTTCCGCGACGCGATTATCGACCTAGGGCAGCAAGGCCGAACTGCCAAAATCGCCATGTTTGATACCGTAGCGACCTTTCCAGGAGTACGCTTACCATGGGAGGCACTTGTGAGGACTTGCCAGGACCTGAAAGTCTTGAGCCTCATTGATGGTGCACATGGTATTGGTCACATCGACTTGACGCATCTAGCAGACGTCGGGCCCGATTTCTTCACTAGTAATTGTTACAAGTATGTTTAAACAGTGGCCAGGACTCGCTGAGTACGCGGTTCGCTTACCATACCAGGTGGCTCTATACGCCTCGTGCATGCGCCATTTTCTACGTTCCTCTTCGAAACCAACATCTGATACGCTCCTCGGTACCCACATCACACGGCTTCGAAGCAGTCACCAAGGACGATCTTGACGGTATTGCGAGCATTAGCCAAGCGCAGGGTCGATTTGCGGACCAATTTAAGTGGCTAGCCACGGTCGACCAGACGCCATATCTTTGTGTCCCAGAAGCAATCAGGTTCCGTACAGAGGTATGCGGCGGCGAGGAGAGAATTCGCGACTACTGCTTGGACCTTGCACGTGAGGGTGGGCGTGTCATTGCAAACATACTGGGCACCGAGGTAATGGAAAATACGCAACAGACCCTTGGTAAGTGCTCCTTTACCAATATCCGGTTGCCTCTGGAATTTTTTCCATCAGACTTCCGAGATGCACCTGCTTCACAGGCTTTGGACGCTATCGATGGGCCTACAATAGTGAAATGGCTGATGGAACGCGCAATGTGCGAGTATGACACCTGGATCCCAGGAAAGTTCTATGGTGAAGCTGCGTGGGTGCGGCTCAGCGCACAGATCTATCTCGAGATGAAAGATTTCGAGTGGGCAGCTACGGTCTTGCTCAGCCTATGTAAACGCGTTGTCAGTGGCGAATGGCGAGGAAAGCGCAGCTCTTATGAACCGATGAAAGCATCATAGTATTAAGATAGATGCGGAACGCTAGAGTTTCGGCGGTGGCGTATAGAACTAGTTTGCATGGCTGCATTCACAATGGTGGAGATTAGCCTGAGAAACACCTCTGCTTCGACGTCTCTTCCACCCCCCTCTGACCTTCTGGATATCTCCTCAGTACTTTCCGGCTACAGACAGAGTATCCATATATACCACTATAAGTGTAGAACGCGTTGTATCGATGATCAAGGTGGCCCTGAGGGGTCGAGTGTGTTGGTAATGGAAAGCCTGCAAAGTCCGGTGTGGGCCCCATCTCGTCAATGCTGGCGTGTGCTCCCTCGGCACGTTCAACTGACTGGTGTGTCGACAGCAACTTCGAGTGCGGGCTCTAGCTCACGGGCATAGATGACAGTACGTGTGCCAGTCGTAGATTGGAACAAGATCGCGATGACTTTAAGATTATGGATGTGCACGACATTGATACAGTGAAATCGGCCGGACCTGGAGGTATGCACTCATGGTGGTGAGGAACGTTGTTGGAAGGCCACTTCGTGAAATGATAAACACGAATTCACTACTCGTTCTTGTTTGTGTTGAGGGACGTGTTCGCCTGCCGTTTGCCTGGTCCTTGGTACACCGTAAGCTGAAGTGGGCAATGCAACCTAGTGAGCATGTATGTCTCGATTAGCAACTTGATATTCTGCCTTATGCTGAGATAAAGGGACGTCAAATTGATCGTGAAAGATTGGCGAGCTCTTAGTAGGTTGATGAACGATTCGTAGGGCCGAATGGAAAAACCCTTAAAACTAGGTAGCTTCTATCTAGCTTCGACGCTAAGATAACAATCGGATAACGAAGTCCCACTAAAGTTCGCGAGAAATCGTTAAGCCTCATGGTATATAGGTCACTGTGGGTACTTCCAACTTACTCTCGTACATTCTGTCGACTCCATAGATACTGCAATGGCACCTTCTAGATCGCGATCGAAATCCCAAAGCCGAAGGCTCCCTTTGGAAGATGAAATATTGAGAACAGGGCCTCTTAGGACCAAGTCTAAAAAGCGGAAAGCAAGACCAGAGACTGAGGACGGTGGATATGTGGACTCGAGATCATCGAGAAAGATTCTAAAAATTGGTCAGGATTTGGCTGACGAGGAAGAAAAAGAGAATGCAACGATATTACCAAATCCAGCATTCACTTTCGAGTCAAGATTTGGCCGAGATGATGCTTCGGACGAGGATGATAACCAGCATGATGACGATGACGCCTGGGGCGATGAAGAGGGCGATGCGGCGGAGGAGTCCGTATGTACTGGACGTTAGACGCCCGAACGCTCATACTGACAAGCGTCCACAACAGGAGATCGATCCGAACGATTTGGACCTCTTCAATCATTTCATGCCTTCTTCCACGACCGACAGCATTACACAGCCTGTTGCGAAAAGTACCAAAGGAGATGGAGATGGGACAAACCTTGCGGATCTGATCCTAGAAAAGATCGCAGCACATGAGGCAGGACAATCCGGGCAGCCTATCATCTATGGCGGTGGTGAACCGGAGGAAGCTGTCGAGCTGCCAGCTAAGGTGGTGGAGGTATACTCAAAGTATGATATATTCATATGAGGATGATGTTGTATTGTCGGCTGACGATCTGGCATAGAATCGGTCTCATACTATCACGGTACAAGAGTGGGGCGTTACCCAAACCGTTCAAGATGATTCCTACGTTACCCCAATGGGAGGAGCTCCTCGCCATTACCAGACCCGAATCATGGACTGCCAATGCATGCTATGAAGCTACGAGGATATTCGTATCGTCGAAACCTTACATCACACAGCTCTTCCTCCGCAATGTCCTCCTCGATCGCGTCCGGGAAGACATTTTGGAAACGAAAAAGCTCAATGTCCATTTGTTCAACGCACTCAAGAAAGCGCTTTACAAGCCAGCGGCTTTCTTCAAAGGTTTCCTCTTCCCGCTCCTTACAGATAATAACTGCACACTCCGAGAGGCGACAATCATCTCCTCCGTGCTTGTGCGGGTATCGGTCCCCGCCCTACATTCAGCCGCCGCGTTGCTACGTTTGACAGAGATAGCCGCGGAACAAACGTCAATATCGTCTTCCGAAAGTGCAGGAGCGACGAACATTTTCATCAGGGTTCTTCTTGAGAAGAAATACGCTTTGCCATACAAGGTAACTGATGGGCTGGTCTTCCATTTCCTACGCTTCCGCGCTACGCCATCAGTGGATGGGTTACCGGACGCTTCGAATCTGGCGTCGAAGGAGGCTAGCCTTCCGCTGTTATGGCACAAATCACTTCTTGCGTTCGCCCAGCGGTACAGAAACGACGTTACGGAGGACCAAAGGGAGGCTCTACTCGATCTGTTACTCGTCCGAGGTCACAAAGCCATTGGGCCGGAAGTACGAAGGGAACTTCTTGAGGGCAGGGGACGAGGCGTGCCCGTGGAGGAGGCTCAGGACGTCGAGGGCGATGATACCATGTTGGATGCCCGGTAGGACGACCTCGGGCAGAAGGGAAATTTTCTACGAATAACGTTCTCCTCTGAGAAGCCATCGATCTGAAACAATTGATCCAATTTCCAAGCATCGCCATGATCGTGCTAGGTTTTAAGCTTATTGATCCAAGCTCACTGACCAAGCGGGGGATTTACCAACAGCCCAGGAAAGCATGGACATCTTGACTCAGCATGTACAAGCCACACAAGAGGAGTGTTTCATCCTTGTTGGAGTCATTACAAGGACTTCATAAGGAGTTCGAGGACGAAAATGGTGGAACACAACATCTCCAAGGCTGTGCTCTCGATTGTTGCTGTCAAGGGTGCTGCGGGTGCGAAGGTAGTAATTCGCAACTGGCGGCGGCGACTGTACGGATCTGATACACAGCAAACGGAAGGGTTCGATGTGCAGGATTTGACCAATGACATAGGTTTTCAGCGACCTTTTAGCTTGGTATGGCAGCGGAAAGCATGTCGCTTGTATGGATGCGATCCAAGTAGCTTCAAACGGAAACTTAGGCGAGAAGCGCATTGCTCTGTAACGAGTCCTGAGCCAGAGCCTCATCTCACGATTGCCAAGCAGGTGATGATGTAGATTATGTCAGGATCAGGACTGTGAGACAAAGGAGCGTTGCTGGTAGGCCGAGTCCAGGAGACGATGGCACAGTCAAATCACAAGTGCAGGAGGAATGCGATGTAAGCTGAGTCGACCGAGCTAGCCTGTCAGCAAATTTGAGTATTCCTGCTCAAGGCGGTGTACAGGGCCCTCTGAGCGTGTCGCTGAGATAGGATTCCAGATGTGCTGTGCCGTGAGGGTGAAACAGCATGACATTTGGAGATATTCCTTTCATAACGCATGCGCAATTTGGTGCTGGTGAAACCATTGGTCAATCAGCCTGTCACAGCCATGTCTCCACCATCTCCGAAAGCAGAAGGTCTGTGTAGTATGGCGTCAAGTGGGAAGCCTTCTCCACACTCTCCGATGACCTGCTTCCTGGAAACACAGGCGAGGCGGCCCATGCAAAAAGAATCCAACTGGTTTCGCATACGAACTTAGCTAAATTTGGTGACGCTAGGGGAACGGCTCGGTCAATGATCGTCCGTCAGGGTCCGCCATTGGAATTCGACTAAGCCCCCCTGAACATCTCCCTCAATTTCATAAGAACGCCTCGAAATCCCCCTTTTCAGCTTCTTTCTTTTATTCAGCATTTGTGCACTCACAGTCTGTATCATCATCTACATTCATCATTCTATTCCCACTGTATATTCTCCACCTTGAGAACAACCAAGATACTCAAAGTACTTTAACCTTTCATTATTGCCTAGCCGCTAGACGCCTCGAGCCGCCACTACTCGGTGAACAAAGTGTCCTCTTCTCTAGCGGCCAATTCTTCCAGGCAACAGACTGCTTCATCAAACGCTCCATCCATCGACTGAAACTTGCGACAAACGACATCGCCTACCAACCCTTACTCGTTGTTGCAATCAGAGCACACTAACTCACGAAATTCACATTAATGGATCGCACCTGTTCGCCCGCCATGGCTTTCACGCCAGAGGGATGTTACCCACCTCAAGCAACCATCTCCCTCTCACAAACTTTACTCATGACTCCTGAGCCACAATCGCCGGAGTCGTATTACAGCATCAAAGAGGAAAACTTGGAGGAAGAAGATTCGAAGAAGCCTACGAAGAAGCGGAAATCGTGGGGCCAGGAACTTCCGACGCCGAAGACCAACCTTCCTCCTCGGTACACACCCCTCTCAGGTTCTCGTACGCTGGCAATGCTAATTTTATTGTTAGGAAACGAGCGAAAACAGAAGATGAGAAAGAGCAGCGTCGGATCGAGCGAGTTCTACGAAACCGTCAAGCCGCTCAATCATCACGAGAAAGAAAGAGACAAGAGGTCGAGAAGCTCGAGGGCGAAAAAATGTCTATCGAACAACAAAACGAGTCTCTCAAAGAGCGACTGATGACGGTCGAGCATGAAAAGTTTCTTCTCGCCCAGCAGGTTGCCAAGATGGCCGCCCAAATGGAGGCTTTCCGAAGCGGATCATCAATGCCCAACGAACTGTCACCGCCACCGGAATCCGACCTCCTTGATCACGACAATCTTATAAAACAAGAACTTCTTGACGAATACCCCTTCGCTTTACCAACGCCTCAGACCTCCTTCGGCGCTCCCTCAACGTCGTTCTCGTCACCCACAACCGCCACATACTCGGGATCTTCGACACCAGCCACAATCAGTCTTGGCTTCGACGACTTGACAGCCACCCCGGACATGACACAACATCCTGCCGCGATGTTGTGCGACCTGCAGTGTCAGTCCGCGGAGGCATGTCAAGCGCCGATTCAGCCTACGATTCGCCTAACAGCTGCGACCCCATCATCTTTGACGACTCCACCCTGTCCGACATTAACCTTGACAATTTCTTCGGAGCTGATGTATCCGTCAAGGATGATCTCCATTTCTTCGACGATGGTTTCGGCTCCTCCTCCCTCGATGATAACGAGCAAACCACTGGCTTCGCCTTCGACTCGTTGGTTGATCTCGACGCCTGCCAAACCAATACCTCCACCCAAGCAAAACAACGCTCCGATCGCCCAGAAGACCTCGCCCGCTACAGCGACCTCTACCCCAACGACTACTCTTTCTCGGAATCCGATCCCTCGACATAGATTGCTGCGACGTCTTTTGCTCAGCAGCCCCTCCCTGGCGCGCCCTCCTCGGGCTGCGACGGGACGGGCACTGCGACCTAAGACGGCCAGCATCATGATGGTTGGGAATGGCGTTTTGGAAAAGGTAATTCGAAGGGTAGTACGCCGTGGTGGCAAGGCTGGTCCTGGAGTTAATGCTCGTTTGTTACAATCAATTGGGGCAAGGGATGGCAGGACGCCATTGTTTATCAGAGGGTTAACAGAGGATAGGAGATTCAAAATGACAGGCGTTCCGGGGCAAAAGCTTACAGGCTTGGGGAACAATGTATCATTAGTAAGAAGACCCAAGAGGTCTCGAAGTATGCTCAATGAAAGCGAAACTTTACATCCTCAAACGAGCAGCTCGCTTGCAGATATATCTTTCAACTCAAAAGTGTCTTCGTGAACTCTACAGATCGCTGATCCATAATCCCTTCCCTTCCCGTTCCCTCCCATCCTAAGGAAAATTCTACAAACAGCGACTCCACATCGCTTTCCTCGTCCCTTCCCTTCGCTACGTCGTATCATCATACCCATCCATACAGCAGAAGTACCATATCATCCTCTATCCTATCCTATCCCATCAAATTCTACTCGTACTCGTTCAAATGAAAGAATAGGGAGGGCTAAGGTATTCTATACTCTATAACAGTAACACAAGTGATGAATTATATCTGAAATTGGACTATGGAGAGAAGCTATGGGGGAGAGCTGATTCTGGTGCTGGGCGTCTGGAAGTTTTAGTTTTGGGGGAGGAAGGGGAGGTTGGATGAGGTGGTTTGGGGGGATGAGGGGATGTGTGTGTATGGGGGGTTGGGGGGGTGTGGATGTGTAGGTGTTTGGGTTATGGTGTAGGCGTTTGGCATCGGATTTGGAGTTGGGGGTTTGGAGTGGGGGCTTGGGAATTGGGTTTTGGAATTGGGAATTGGAAATTGGGAGGTGGAAATTCCACCCAATTCTCCGACTCTACAACTCCATCTAGAATAATATCGATGCCCTACTCTCCTCTTCCCAGTCCCCAGTCACTAGTCCCCAGTCCTCAATTCCCAGTCCTCGCTGCCCCTAGCCTACCTGCCGTCATCAAAAAAACCCAATCCATACAATTACTTATCCATCTCCCCGTCGCTATCCCTATATCCCCATCCCCATCCCTATCCCCATCCCTATCCCAATCGCTATTCCCATCTCTGAAAAAGACATAGACAAGCCTCACCATTAAGCCAGCGCCGGTAGGAATCGAACCCATTCTCTTATAAGCTTTCAACCGCGAACGCCTGGTAGACTGGGGTCGCCTAGATGTGGGTTACTACATAGTGCGGTATTAATACACCACACTACTGATTAGCCTTTTGGCTTAGTGGAGTCTTTCCTATTCCTAGCCTTTCTTCCCTTTCCCTTTCCCTTTCCCTTTCCCTTTCCCTTTCCCTTTCCCTTTCCCTTTCCTCTTATACAATACCACTAAATCATACATACACACACACACGCACCTAAACCACCAACCACATATTCTAATTACCTAGGACTACGGAGTGGAGTATTCTAGTGTTCTACGCTCTAGAGTCCTGTCTTGAGTAGAATATATTGATGAACAGCGTAACGAAATCGTTATAAATATGTTTATCGTAGTTTATAATCCATTCTCCGATTTTTAGCACGCTTCTTGGGTAGAGTGATTGATTGCTTGCTTGCTAGTCGTTTGAATGGCTTCTGTTCTGGCGTCTGCTTTGTGCTGTATATAGGTTTTCCGTCCGCCTTAGAATATTCTATTCCTCCGGGCTGGCGACCCTGTTTCTAGCTTCTTCGGCATCGTGAGTAGCAGTATTCTATGATTAGTATACGTGAGAGTGGTGTTGAAGTGATGATGATTGGGGATGGTGCGTGAGAGATGTGGGATATATTACCCACTCCGTAATTAAAGTATGGTTAGGGGATATATTGTACATACCGTAGTACAGCCGCAGTTGGACTAGTACTGCGCTAGAACATACATCCACTAGATTAGACCCGATAGCGGAAACGCAGACTCCTCCATCCACCAACCACCTCCTCATCATCAGCTTCCCCACCCCCCCCCCACATAATGACACAACTCAAACCCATTCCCTCACCATCCTCCATCCTCCGCTCCACCTCCGCCACCACACCCGTCGACATCCTACTCCTCGGCGCAGGATGGACATACCAGTTCCTGCTCCCGCTACTCGAACAGCAAGGTATCACATACGCGGCCACTACACGGGATGGTCACGATGATACGATTCCATTCCAGTTTGACCCCGATTCTTCGGAAATAGAGCCATATGAGCGGTTACCGCCCGCGACGACTGTGTTGATTACTTTCCCACTGAAGGGGGAAGGGCAATCGAAATTGCTTACAGATTTGTATGAAAGGAGTCACGAGGAGGTGGGTTCGACGTGTAGATATATCCAACTGGGTTCCACTGGAATATTCACAGAAAAGGGATGGAATGATTCTGAATCCGCATATGATAAGAGCAACGCGAGAGCCGTTGCAGAAGATGAATTACTCCTCTTGCGTGGAGACAGAGCTTGCGTTTTGAATCTTGCAGGGCTGTATGGTGGGGAGCGGCAGCCGAGGAACTGGATCACGCGGGTTGCGCGGACGAAGGGGGAGGTGAGGGGGAAGGGGGCGTTGCATTTGGTGCATGGACGGGATGTGGCGAGGGCTGTTGTTGGGGTGGTGGAGATGTTTGCGGGGGTGGGGGGGAGGAGGTGGATAGTGACTGATCTGTTTGTGTATGATTGGTGGGAATTGATTTTTTGTTGGGGGAGGTATGCGAGGGGCTGTGCGGGTGGGAAGGGCGGGCAGAAGGCGGTAGGGAAGGGGACTGGGGGAGCCGCTGGTGAAGAGGTGGATGAGCTGCAGTTCGAGAAGTGGGTCGTGGAGTTGATGCAGGAGGAGGGCGTGAGGGCGCTGCCGAGAGATAAAGATGGGTTGGGGAGAGTGCTGGACGGTCGGAGTTTTTGGAGTGCTGTCGGTGCGGCTCCGGGTGAGGGAAGAGTGTCATGACAGTCAAGGAGGAAGCGAAGTATGCTTTGAGGATAACTGGGGAGCTGACTATCGTACACGAGATCCAGTCCACATCGAGTTCGGCACTATCTCTGTGCGTACCTCTGGACCTGGCCACCTCACTCGTCACTCTCGGTCGACCTAAAATCCGAACACATATGTTTCGTCGGCGCCCATCGTCCACGGAGGTCTGGCTCTCTATATACGCTGTTCTCGGGTATGATTTGCCATCGCTCACTCCCAAGCGGACGACCCGGCCATATCAACTCGAGGCGGATGGAGGAGTCTGACGCTCGAGCTCAATGTCTGGGTTGAACGTCAGCATCATAGCAAGGTTGGAGCACGGATTACCTGGCTCACTTGAAGCATGGTTCTCTTCGTCATGACCGGCTGCGTGCCACATCTTGTACGCTTTATAGGCCTGGATGATGGTGATGATACCTATCACCAATGCAACGACGCCGAATATAATGTTCACAATGACACCCGCAGCATTGGAGGAGATGTTGATAGGCATTGCTGACAAGGCTGAAAGGGACTTTCTTCACGATGACGGATAAGGTATCGAGGACTGACCAAGTGTGTTGGTATCGAAATCGCCATCTTCAGAGGGATGGCTGTTGCTTTTATGATTGACCATGGAAGGCCAAATCCTCATATCATGCCTTACCTTTCTCTCTTCTTAGGAAGAAGTAGATATTATATGCATTGCGCACTACAGGCTGGCCTTTCTTTTGCAAGCGATCCTGCATTAGTAGGTATGCAGGGTAATAGTCGTTAGCATGATAGTGATTATCTTGGTGAGCCTATCTCCCAGATAATCCCTGTCACGCTAACAACTATTGCGCTAGAGACCATAGGTAGTATATAGTAGCTTAGGTATTAGTCGAATACACCGCCTCATCCTTAGACTAGTACTCTTGTGGCATAGCTTCATGTGGGTCAGGGTACTTCAGTAAGTAAGGAAAACTGGAACCGTACGAGATTAATCTGCCGTTCCGGGTGGCGTTTCCCCCATTTACTTTCCTCAAGGTAGTCTCGTCAGATATCCCACTCGATCTTACTGGTGATCAGCGTGGATAGAAGTGTTGATTCGCTGGTACCCCCTGTACCGCTGGGATCATCCTTGTGATCTGTGGACGCGGGCACGGGCGCAAGCTCTCGGGACGCACGGTGGCACCCCCGCCAACACTCAGTCTTGACTCTTGACACTTCCAAACCTCTTCTTCTGCTGATCGTTAACTTGTCCCAGCTCACCTCGTAGGCCTACTTCGCTTCATGAGCCAATCAGATGTTGTACTTTGCATTCGTTTCGCCTGCCAACAGTACGCTAGCGCCAGCTGATTAGATAGCAAGTTGGCTGCCATATTGAATTCCCAGTCCATTCAACAGAATTACTCGGTCCTTTCGAGAGTTGATCATATGTCTTCGGCTGACTTTGTCAAAGAATGGCATTTATTCTAGTATTCGAAACAGTCCACACTCTACCCTCTTTGGATGATGTTACTATGGGGATCGTGATATTTCTGCACCGAGGAATAGAATGTTCGGTTTCATGATCAATGGATGGAGTCTTGTGGGCATCCAATTATCACAGGCGGATGGTTGGTCATAAATGCTACGCCTGTCCCATATCTTGGCATGCAATCCGACGCTAACAGAAATACACCGTAAAGCATCGATTAGGTTTCACATGACAAAAGTCGACAATGTATTACCAGAGTCCTGGTATTTAGCTTTCCCCTTCACGGAGGCAGATCTACCGTATCGGAACTACTACAAACAATTCGTTCATGGCCATCCACCATCGTGATCCCATGTCCTGGCAAGGCTGGCATCCGTCTCGGCTGTACCTCGGTAGATACCCCTGAAACGGATGCCTTGCTGAGAACATGGGATGACTCTGGAAGCTCCACATCCTAAACGCCAAAATCAATGACCGATCAAGGCGTCTAGATATCCGGATATGCATAGAAAGTGATGATGCTGAAAACCTAGGCTGAGACAGCGCTTTTGAGTGCGCTCGACGGGTACAAAGATGGCGATTCAATCCCTTTCAGAAATACAGTCTACTTCGTTGAGTCCACTAATCGCGGCTCCCTGGTCGCTAGAGTTCCTGAGCTTCTAATAGTGAAACAACGGCCTTTCGTCGTCGACTGACGTTCATCGGATCCGCTAAACCCTACCCGAGTGACTTTTCCCCGTTCCCCGCTCGGTACCGGAATTGCGGGAGAAAATCAGCGACGACTTTTGTCACCCCTACCTTGACACCTTGATATACACCGCGTATTCTTTTCTTTTATCAATGTTTGACTTAAGTCAATCTTAGCTCCAAGTAGAAGAAGAGAGATGAGTAGGCTGACAGTCCGGGCCTTGTGAGAAAATACTATTCAATGTATAGTCCTAAGATCGCTAACCTAGGATCTCTGTACCTACAGTGAACGGAGAGGAGCAATACAAACGACCTAATGCCGACCCTACCATCTCAGGCTGATCATCTTGTTTTCCCTAGCCAGTAACGACATATCACAGACAACGATGATCAATCCAGAGAGCATACAAGAAGTTCGAGAATGGATGGTCAGCTTCACTTATGCCCTTCATGTCATACGGTCCTGCTCCCAAGCGCACGCCAAACGCGGCAAAGGCAAAGCCAGACCATTCTCGGCATCGAAGTGCACAAGCGCTAGTTGATACCGCTTGGCGTCGTTGACGTTTCTTGACTGCCGACAGACACGTCCGTACTCGGTTCCACTCCGGCCTGATGGCCTGGCTGTATGACTGATCCGGCTTCTTCAGGCGTTACATTGGGGACGAAGGGGGGCGCTGGAAGCTCGAAGCGCTCTGTGGGATTTGGATGGTGGTCAGATCGCAAGCCAAGCTCGATGTCTGGGCGACATTGGATAGTAAGCTTATGATACTGATCATTGGACGTCATAGTGGCTCTACCTGGATCAACCTCACCCACTCGCCGATTACCACGCCAGATCTTCAAAGCTCTGTAGCTTTGCCATACTGTCACAATGCTGATGATGCTAGCAGTGATGCCGAAGACGACGGTAGCAATGGTTTGGGAGACCGATGATGCTATTGGAGGAGACATCTTAGTAAGCGCGCGTCTGGAAGATGATTGGTCCGTATAAGGTAGGGTACTTTGATGAACTGTAGAGCTTCAATTGTCAGAGAGGAAGCAGGAATGCGGATTGCTGAGTACTAATGAGCATCTCTGAAGTCTGAGAGAGAAGGCTAGCAATTTTGGGGAGGCCATCGAGTCTTATACACCGTCTGGTCAATCAGACATGCACAGCATTGGGACGAGGCAACTTTGGATAACATTCTCGGAGCCGTTCCTCCTCATACTATGTACCTATGCGCCAATTATTAGCGTGCCCAAAATGCCCATTCACCCACTAATTTCAATGCTCGACATCAGGCCACAACGAAAGTCTTTGTCAAATAACTTTCAGTATAAGATTTCTAGAGAGCAACGAATTCGATCAGTTACTCCGCGAAAACGAAGTCGTAAAGTTATGTATATACCGAGCTATCCGTGTTAGCACAGTGGGAAGGCTTTCGGAAAGTGTACAAGAATTTCGTGCATGAGGTTAAATGCCCATGGCAAACCTTGACAACTTGCCAACATGGCACCGTGCAATTCATTGGTTCTTACACTCGAAAGCCATTGAGGAACATCGCTTATCTTATTCGAGCTTGTAAAGGCTAGCGAGCCTAGCCGTTGACCCCGAATGGTTAGCTTCCGAGTGCGTAGCCAGACAAAGAGTACTTAATGTATCGATGGGTGGCCCGCTTCACATATGCAGGGGGTGCCCCTCCTTTCCGTCAGATTCGTTATCCACCGAATTAGATATCCCACCTTGGCAGACGCTAGCGGAATACAGTTGGTATTCATAGGAGCTTCTTTACTTACATAGCCCAATCCTGTAATGTCGGCATACAAGCGATCACACTCTACATGAAATATACATGTCACTAGTGTAGTGTGTATGGAAAATCTACCACTACATTTCCATAGCAGACCCCTGTTGAAATGTATGATGTCAATGAGTCATCTGCACGTGATTTGGGTGTAGTGCAATAGTATTATGATAACTAATGGATGGATGTAGCTATGTAGAAATGGAATAACCATCACGAGAAATCTCTATTAGTCTGCCAAGGCCCCCTGACTAGTCCTGATTAGTGACTACCGAGGTTGACCCGGTCTGAATTCCAACAACCCCTGCCACGTAGTATAGCTTCGTGGACGAGTTGGCTCGAGCTTGTCCGTATACGTACTAGAGTCGATACTGGGCAGACCACTTCCTTCAGGGACGCATATGGACGCCGCGCATGGAAGCTGACGTGCTACGGAAAAAGTCTTGATTTGGCGCTAATGGGAAGCACCCCTGGAGAGCGCGCAGGAGAGTCACCCCGGAAACCGCACTCGAGACCCCTTAACGACAGACCCCTTCCTATTATTGGTCTACCCAAGGATGGTGCTTAGTAAATTTGATTAGTAAGCATAATATCAGCTGACTAAGGTGGCCACTGAAAAGGAGGTCGCTACTGTTCTTTTAAAGCCTAATAATAGCTGTATGTAAAGCAGCAAATGTCTCGTACTGATGATGCTACCAAAGATATCAATGAATGTGGCAATGATGCCGGAATACCTCAAAGTAGCAGAATATTTGGAGCGCCACAGCGCCAAGTCAACATCAGTCCCCCGCAACAGCGACAGTGGGTAACAGCGACAGCAATTACATGCGGAACAAGCACAGTAGATATAGATCTATGTACATCGCGTGTGCATTGCGCACATCATTTCAAGGGGTCTTTCCGAGGGGTCTCTCGTTAGCCATACGGGGTCTGTCCAGAGCCGTACCCGATAGATCTAGCGCCAAATCAAGACTTTTGGTGTCAGCCTCCGTAGCATGACAGATGCCGGCCTGGGAGACTCCCAATCGCAGTGACCGAAATATGGGGCTTACAAGTTCCCCACTGAAGGATTGAAGACTCCATATGGCAAGGGGTAGAAGGCCATGGCGCGAACAATGGCAGATTGCGAAAGTACCCCACCCGAATTTGGACCCCGCGAATGACGGTGACGTTCGGGATGCCCATGCGGATCACGTATGCTTGTACGTAGGTGGTTAATGTACAACACTCGTCTATATGGTAGGCTTGAATCATCGTCCAATCAGTCATCCATTGATTTCGCCATGGGATCAAGGGACATGTTGCATCACACATACAAGATGCATCATGCGAGCGCATATAGTCATGCATGTGCTGTAGAAGTCCTCCATATAAGCATACAATACAGATAGGCGTTGTCAGGGCACAGGGAGATCATTGGTTCCCCGGATACGTAGTATTGGCGCCACACAGATCGGGGGGCTACCGGGGCATGGCGACTAGCGGATCGGCAGGCGAACCTTCTGCGTTATGGACGCCACACAGGGCGCACGCAAGCAGACCAATCACCAATCATGATGAAGAAGGCATGTATATTCTCCGCGTTAGAAAAATACCAATCAACGCAAGATGTCGTAAACGTAGATCTGCCACTAGCCCTTTCTACAGCCACGCGGCTGTTTCACGACTTCGATAATTTTGGTGCTAGGGAGAGGACCGCAGATTGATACGCGGATAACCCATTGTTACAGAGATGGGTTGGAATCTTCTGCCAAATGATGCTAATATTTATAAGTAGACACCAAGAGCGAGATGTATGAAGCCCCGTATATGTTGCAGTAGCAGCATTTAGACGATGTTCTTTACTGCTCCTCACCAGAGCTGGAAAGTCACGACATATCGCAATTGGATCGATGGCAGAGCACCGAGATACTGAGGATGGACGACCACCATTGTTCAAGGCGACAAGCTCTAGATACATGATCATCCGACTAGACATAGCATAGACCCCTTGACGGACAATTGCCGCACCCGCCTTTGATGCACTAAGGGATTGACACCAGCCAATCCAACTGTAATGCGCCCAGCATCTGGTGACCAAACAACAATATTATGGTCAATGGCCGATGGTCGATGAGAATTTCGATAACAAAGTTGATCCGCAGGATAGTTTACTAATGTATGCTTCAAGATCTGGGGTACGCACATTGAGCACAGACCGAGATGGTGCGTGGTGATCTATAAGCACACGATTGCTTTCGTCTTCTGGACTAGCTCTTGATTATTCGTATTTCCGTCGAATCCGCCGGTCAGAGCCGTGGTTCTGGGGATCCAACTCCGGGCACAGTGTTCAGAGGAACGATCTTCAGCATGAGTTCCGCCATTTGGATGCTTGCCCGGTTGATCATGCACCATCCATAACTCAGAAAAGAATTCAGCGATCACCCAGGTGAATATACACATTGATTTCCTGATTGGATGACTTCCAAGCTTTTCGCGGCGTATCGACGTCCTGTTTGGAGATTTGATCTTACAACGTGTCCAAACCCGGTATCCAACCTCCAGTGTCACCTCTTTGAGCGACGTTTTTGGCCACCTGCCTCTGGTTGAGGGTATCGAAATAATCGATCTGTGGCAGGCAAGATTTGCGTATTGGAGCACAAGACCATGGAGGTTGTTCCATTGCTTACAGCCGCAACGTCGTTGGGATCTACGTCGCTCCGCCACAACATGACCCTCCGGCTGTCAGGATCGTCCCAGTCTTGATCGATTCATTGTTTCCCCTTTCGACTTCGTCGTGTATCCGGAGCTCTGCAAAGCGCCAGACCCTCAGCCCCATTCTCCACGTGATACTACTACGCTCGCATTCGAGTCATATGCAGGGGTAAAGCACGTACGGTATCTTTGGTTCCCATCTTCAGGCTCTCCCAGTTGCTTTCCTTGCACAATGTTCTGCCTCAAAATCCTGGCAATCTCTTCTGCCTCCGAGATCTTCTGCTCCGACTCTGGGCTGTGAGGACTTAGAGAGCGGCTGCTGTCGAATTTGGAGCGGGCTTCGATGCGCGAAGCGGAAAGTATGCGAGCATCACCTGCAGGTGTCAGCACGTAATAAATCTCAAAGTTTACCACCTAAATTAATTAGAATATACCTTGAAACGCAATACGGGTTGCCCGGAGAATTTGTCGATAAGCTGCCAATGCCATGGGACAATTGGAGTCTGAACGCAGGTACTGCTATTGACTTAGACAAGAGTTTAGAGTTCAAGAAAGGTTGCCAAGCTGCCAAGGATCTACGATGGTTCGCCGCTAGCGTCTACACGGCTGCGAAAAGTTCGAATAAAGTATTTTAATTGTTCGTTGGTATAAGGAGAGAATCGCAATGGCCGCGGTACAAGTCTTATTACCCCTACCCGTCTTGCCCCAGGGTTGGACGGGCGAGAAAGGTTTCAAGCCTATTGGGGAGCTCTCATCCGCGACACAGCGAAATATCGAGCCTGTGGGACCTCATTTTCTCGCCCACGCAAGAAGGGTCTGTCATTGTTTTCCTGGAGTCAATTCATCCAGAACATCAATACTGACCAGATTGTAGAAACGGCACAAGCGCACGTTCTCGGAAGATGACCGCATCCAGGCTCAAGAGAATGTCAAGAAAGTTGAAGACGATGATTCTGGGGAAATAAGCGAGCCAGAAGATCCCTTGATGCTACAGCGTGACGCAAAGGACTGGAAGGTGCGACTCTGGCTCTCAGCCTTTGCGGAACCTTTGTCTTGCGACAGCTGACGTGATCTACAGGGACAAGACCACTACGCCGTCCTCGGCCTCTCTAAATACCGCTTTAAGGCTACGGAATCTCAGATCAAGCGCGCTCACCGTAAGAAAGTCCTCCGCCATCATCCCGATAAAAAGGCTGCTGCTGGATCATCCGAAGATGATTCATTCTTCAAATGTATCCAGAAAGCCACCGAAGTCCTGCTCGATCCCGTCAAGCGTCGCCAATTCGACTCAGTCGATGAGGCCGCAGACGTCGAGCCCCCAACAAAAAAGCAAGCACAGAAAAGCGGCTTCTTCAAGCTCTGGAACCCAGTATTCGTAGCCGAAGGCCGGTTCAGCAAGAATCAGCCCGTCCCACGACTCGGCGATGACAAATCTACGAAAGAAGACGTTGAAGAATTCTACAACTTCTGGTACAATTTCGACAGTTGGCGGTCTTTCGAATATCAGGATGAAGATGTGCCAGATGACAACGAGAATCGAGACCAGAAGCGCCATGTGGAACGAAAGAACAACAATGCGCGAAAGAAGAAGAAGACGGAGGATACGGCTAGGCTGAGAGCACTGGTTGATGATTGTTTGGCAGGGGATGAGCGGATCAAGAAGTTCAAGAAGGAAGAGCGAGCAGGCAGAGACAAGAAGAAACTAGACAGAGAGGCAGCAGAGAAGAAGGAGAAGGAGGACAAGATCAAAGCTACCGAGGAAAAAGAGCGGCTGCAGAAAGAAGCCGACGAAGCGTCTAAAGTCGAAAGAGCGGAGGGTAAGAAAACAAAAGAGGCAGCCAAGAACGCCGTCAAGAAGAACAAGCGGATACTGAAGGGCAGTGTGAAAGATGCCAATTATCTGCTACCTCCTGGCGAAGACGCAGGACCCAGGCGTGTCGACGAGGTGCTCAATGATGTCGAGGCGATCATGGCGAAGATTGAGCCTGAGGAGATGGCGCTTCTTGCGGGTAAACTGAATGGCTTGAAGGTGGGGGTGGAGGTGGGGAGTGTGTGGGATGAAGAGGTGAAGAGGCTGGTGGGGGCTGGGAAGTTGAAGGATGGTGATGTGAAGGTGCTGGGGAAATGATACTTTCTGGCTTGCTTGCTCTGACGGGGCTGTTGTCACGAATTTGCGCATGTGAGGGACCTATGGAATCATGATAGACTACTTGACTAGATAGATACCTTGGCTGGAGACGAGGGCTACCGTTCGAGAGATGGGAGATCGTTAGACTTCAACACCGAAAGGTGCACTGCATGGTTTCTATTCCAAGGGCACGTTATACCCGTCTAGATGTATAAGCGGGAGGAACTGCATTCGTCTCCGTGCGACCTTCATCAGCCATAAGAATTCACAACCTCATCTCGAACGCCCCACGCCATGCCATCACATTGCCCTCATACTCCCATGATACATTCCCCGTCTAATTCCTCAAAGCCCTCAACCTCTCCCCCAACCCTTCCTCCCTCTCATCCTCCGCCCCCACCTTCGCAGCCGGCACCCCCGTCTCCGGCGCCTTCATCTCCGCCCCCAGCTCCACACCCGCCTCATCAGCAACCATATGCATCAACTTGTCCACATCATCCTGCGGTGTGCCTACAGCCGTAGCTTGCGAGGTAGCGTTCTCGTAGTAGCCGGTTGCGACGTCTAGGTCTTCGAATTGGGTCTCGAATTTGTCCATTACGGCTGAGATCTGAAGGTGTGCTTAGTCAGTAGCAGTCGCGCAGCACAGTCGAAAGAGATATAGTAGAAATAGTAGAGCCTTACCTTCTCCAAATCCATAGCTTTCATGGCACCCTCCATACCCCGTACTACTTGGCCCATACTGCCTGTGACCTGTCTCATCGTCACTGCTGTCTGCACTCTACTAGCCACCGCATCGATCCGCGAGCCCAGTCGTAGGAGATTGAGCTTCTCATTCTGCTTTCGTATTGCGTTCTGCGCGTAGATCTTGGCGATGTCTGGGTGGTTTTGCTGTATTGCCTGTAGAAGAGCGCTGATTAGCTGGAGGATAGCATGACCGAACGGGGTCTGGGATAATTGTAGGAGCAACAAGGGGAGCGGGGAGCATGCGCACCTTCTTCAACTTATTCTTCTCTGCTGTTTCATCTTTGCCAGCTTTCGCGGCTTGTCGGTTGAGTTGTTTAGCTGTGAACTAGGAATAGTGGCCGCTATACGTCAACACGCTTGCTGATATAGTGCGCACATGGAGAGCTTGAGGGAATGAGCCAACCTTTAGGTTGAATAATGACTGTGGACAGTGTCAGCTTGTATCAGCTGGTAACCTTGTAGAAGCTACCTTCTCGAGGCCCGACATGGCCAATGCTAAGGGGTGTAATTGGCTATGTGTCTTTTAAGTTATTGAGAGCTTGAAACAGACTGTCAGGTACTTGAGGAACTATGGTGGTTCTCTGATGTCAAGCTGCCTGGAACATGACGCTCCATGCGCGGCAAAACGTGAGGCCGAGATCCGATGTCCGTAGCTCGGCTAGTATTCTTATAGACTAGTAGCGGGACAAGCCACCTACCGATTGTGGCTAATGCAATATTGTTGCAGAGGTCTTCAGCAAGGATGTTTTCAAAGATTGCGTTAGGAGAGCAGTCAAATAACTATTGGGAAGTCTCGTGTTCGAAGATCCATCTTGAAGGATTGTCTAGCTTGGCTACCAGCTACTTACAGTTATGTAATTTTTGCCGCTAGCTAATCGTAAGATTCAACGTATAATAGAATACAGTATCATTTCGCATAATCGGCGAGATGTTATCCCCGATATCGGGTCCTGAAACCTTCACAAATTATTTAAAAACCACATTTGGAAGCCATATCTCCCACTAAGGTGGTAATAGCAGATGGAAAGGACTGTTGTATAAGAGCTTGACTCAGCTCTTACCCTACCATGCGTCCCACGCTTCAGAGGGCGCTGCTACGCCGAAGCGTAATTGCCCGAGCTCCAACGGTTTCGCCAGCTAATGCCTGCTTGGATTGTCTTCGTGCTGCCAGATCAATTACCGCGCGAAAACGAAGGACTTTCTACACCAGCACTGCTACAGACGAAATCAATGATGTTAAGCCGAAGGGTTCAGTTCTTAACCCCCTGGATACATTTGTTAGAAGGCACATTGGACCTTCAGCAAGTGATACCGAACACATGCTCAAGAGCTTGAATCCTCCACCAGAGTCGCTGGATGCCTTTATCAAAGAGGTTCTGCCAGGGAACATATTGAGTACCAAGGACATTGATATCAATGGGCCCATGTTCGACGACAGATCGGAAGGTTATTCCGAGACGGAACTTATAGAACGACTGCGCAACATTGCAAAAGGGAATAAGGTCATGAAGAGCTACATTGGATGCGGGTACGCAGGATCAAAAGTGCCAGAAGTAATAAAAAGAAACGTTCTTGAAGGTCCCGGATGGTATACGAGTTATACCCCTTATCAACCTGAGATCAGTCAAGGACGCTTGGAGTCTCTGCTGAATTTTCAGACTGTGGTAACGGACTTGACCGCGATGTCGATCTCTAATGCTTCGGTATTGGATGAGCCTACCGCTGCAGCGGAAGCAATGACCCTCTCAATGAACGCCTTGCCAACCGCCCGCCAGAAACGGCCGAACAAATGCTTTCTGGTTTCCCATCTATGCCATCCACAGACCATCGCTGTGCTACAGTCTCGTGCAGAAGGCTTTGGTATCAAGATTGTAGTGGTCGATGTTCTAGAAAATGGATGCAAACAGGTGAAGGAAACAGGGCAGGATTTAATTGGAGTTCTTGTGCAGTATCCAGACACAGAGGGTGGCGTAGAAGACTTCCAAGGCTTAGCGGACACCGTTCATGCGCAAGGCGCTACCATGAGTGTTGCTACCGACTTGCTCGCATTAACGCTTCTGAAACCACCAGGAGAGTTTGGTGCTGACATTGCTTTTGGCAACGCACAGCGCCTCGGAGTGCCTTATGGGTATGGTGGACCACACGCAGCTTTCTTTGCCTGTGGCGAGAAACACAAAAGGAAGATTCCAGGTCGACTGATTGGTGTGTCAAAAGACCGATTGGGAAACAAAGCCATGAGGTTAGCATTACAGACTCGAGAGCAGCATATCAGGCGAGAGAAGGCAACGAGCAATATCTGTACTGCTCAAGCACTTCTTGCGAATATGAGCGCTTTCTATGCAATCTACCACGGCCCCCATGGTCTACGAGCTATCGCCCAAAAGGCGACCAATGGTGCCCGTATCCTTGAGGAGGGTGTTCGAAAGCTTGGCTATGCTACCAGCTCTAGAGGCAGGGGCAAAGACGGCAGGACTCTGTTTGACACTATCGCTGTGAGAGTAGGGCCTGGAAAAGCGCCAGAGCTGGCCGCATGGGCAGCAGAAGCGAAAGGCATCAACTTGCGAGTTCTCGATGGGAACAGGATCGGGGTCACAGTGGACGAGACCGTAGAACGCCAAGATCTGGAAGATATCTTAGCCATTTTCGATAATTTCACATCCAGGAAGGACATATCATCCGTGGAGCAGATTGCCTCAAGCCTTGATCTGTCGGCCTTGGAGTTGCCAGGTGTACCTGAAACCTTAAAGCGGACGACTCCCTATCTCGAACACCCTGTCTTTAACAGTCACCACTCCGAAACCGAGCTCTTGCGCTACATACATCACCTGCAATCGAAGGATCTGTCATTAACGCATTCCATGATCCCTCTCGGATCATGCACAATGAAACTCAATGCCACAACGGAGATGATACCAGTGTCGTGGCCCGAATTCTCATCCATCCATCCATTTGTACCCGTGGACCAAGCGAAAGGATACACCACTTTGATCGACGAACTCGAAAAGGATCTTTGCGAAATCACTGGCTTTAATGCAGTGTCCCTGCAACCTAATTCTGGCGCTCAAGGTGAGTTTACTGGCCTTCGAGTTATTCGGAAGTATCTGGAGATGCAACCGGGAAAGAAGCGTGACATCTGCTTGATACCGGTCTCCGCACATGGTACCAATCCAGCCAGTGCTGCGATGTGTGGGATGCGTGTCGTGACCATCAAATGCGAGAGCGGAACCGGAAATCTTGATATGGCCGACCTCAAGGCCAAGTGTGAAAAGTATAGCGAAGAGCTGGGTGCCATTATGATCACGTATCCAAGTACTTTTGGAGTATTTGAGCCACAAGTCAAGGAGATGTGCGAAGTGGTCCACGCTCATGGTGGTCAGGTTTACATGGACGGAGCGAACATGAACGCGCAGATTGGGCTATGCTCGCCAGGCGAAATCGGAGCAGATGTTTGCCACTTGAACCTGCACAAGACTTTCTGCATTCCGCACGGTGGTGGTGGACCTGGCGTGGGCCCAATCGGTGTCAAGTCCCATCTCGCGCCTTTCCTCCCCGGTCATCCTTTGATCAAGACTGGAGGCGAAAAAGGCATTGCGCCTGTGAGCGGAGCTCCCTGGGGCTCCGCAAGCATCCTGCCCATCAGCTGGGCATACATCAAGATGATGGGCGGCCGTGGCCTCACACACGCGACCAAGATCACGCTCCTCAACGCCAACTACATTCTGTCTCGCCTCGAGCCTCATTATCCGATCCTTTACACCAACGCCGCTGGCCGCTGCGCTCACGAGTTCATTCTTGACATCCGCCCTTTCCACGATTCGGCCAACATCGAAGCAATTGATGTCGCCAAGCGCCTTCAAGACTACGGCTTTCACGCCCCGACGATGTCATGGCCAGTAGCCAATACGCTCATGATCGAGCCCACGGAGAGCGAAAACCTAGCCGAGATCGACCGATTCTGCGACGCTTTGATCGAGATACGGAAGGAGATTGGTGCGATTGAGAAAGGCGAACAGCCTAGAGAAGGTAATGTGATGAAGATGGCACCGCATACGCTGCAAGACCTATTGATAGGTGAGAAGTGGGAGAGAAGTTACGCAAGGGAGAAGGCGGCCTATCCGCTGCCGTGGCTGAAGGAGAAGAAGTTCTGGCCCAGCGTCACGAGGGTTGATGATTGTAAGTCTGCTCAATTTAAAATTGGCAATCAAATATAGTCCACTAATAGGGTATAGCGTACGGCGATATGAATCTCTTCTGCTCCTGTGGCCCTGTCGAAACGATCGATGGCATGACCGGGGCTGCGGCGCCGATGCCGACTTGAGATGCGCGGTTTCATGAGATATGATTTATGGGGGCGTTTGGGAACCCGTTCTTGGCTTTCAACAAAAGAGGGATAGATAGATGACTACTAAAGAAATTGGGTCTCACGGCCATCTTCAACGAGTGGACTGATCTGGGATAGGGTGTTTGAGCGTTTTCTTGTTTTGGCGAGGCGTTCGGGGGGGTTACGAGTATCTCAACATGAGGGATTGGATTGGGATTCAACACATGCATCTACGTACGTTGGGCGTTTCAGAGGGGCTGCTTGATGCAGCCGGTGCGGGTTGGGACCTTGTTCAACATTTGGTCTTGGAATTTTCATCTATTCTACAGCATAGCGTTAGTTGTGACTGTGGTGCGGGTTGTTGTGGACTATTGCGGATGGCCATGGCTATGAGTGAGTGATGGATCGATAGGTTAGATGAGCGAGTGGGAATACATGTTTGAGACGAAGATCTCTGTTGTAGAGCTTGGTTTTGATTGATAGATCTTGATGGTCGATGGCCGTTCGTTCTTCGATGATTGTTTGTGTTGTTATAGACTCATTGTCGTAGAGGTGCTGCTGCATGTAATGAGTAAGTTGTTTGCGGTCTGGTAGTTAGTAGTAGTAAGGTAGGTACTTGGTATATAAGGTAAGATTGTTGGTATTTTGATGTCTTTGGTATCTTGTAGATATGTAAATGAGTATGTGTGCCTTAGTTTCAGATTTTTCTCTTTGAGCTATTCCTATCCGTGGATGAGTGTTTTGGTGTTTGTTTTCTGTGACATGTATGGAGAGTGTCAGTCAATTCACTCACATTGGTATCTTCGTGCCAGCTACTTAGCTAGGGTTTTTCTTGTATGTTGTATCGAGGTATCGAGGTATCGAGGTATTGATTAAGCATTAGCATTAGCAATGTCGTTCACGGATAAATCCACCATTCATTCTAGATACCATCATACCATCCCATACCATACCATCACCCCACATCACATCACATCAAAAAACACCATCACACCCATCCGGGTATCTATCTACAAGAAAAAACCAAACAAATCACCCCCCCCCCCCCCCCCCCCCCCCACCCCAACCTACACCCCCCACTAAACCAACGGCCCAACATGTCTCCTCCACTCATCCACCCTCCCATGCCCCGTCTGCCCTCCCGTAATCCCAGCCAGCATACTCGCCCTCGCACCCCCCGCCATCGGTCGATGTCGTTCCGCCTCGCTCGCATAGTCGCTCACGACCCTCCTCGGCACGACGCGCTCGTTCGGCCGATCGAATTGTCTGTCGGCGTTGTATTGGCGTGAGGCGACGGAGTGTTGGCGGAGAGGACGTTGCCTTGGCTGTTGTTGTTGTTGATGCTGCTGTTGGAGGCGAGGAGGAGGGTAATCAGGTTGTGGTCGCAGCGGTGGTCTCAGCGGCCGTACTTCCTCGATGGGATTAAAGGTAGCGGATAAAGCCTCGGCGGCCCTGCGTCTGAAATCATCATTCAGAAAATGCGGCGCTGCGTTGCCGAAGTCGTCCCATGGAGGGAAGTCGTGGGCGACATGTTGGTGTTCCATCTCCCGCGCAAAAGCCTCGTCGTCGAGTTCCTGCTGGCGCCTGCGATCGATTTCCTGCTGGTAATTGTGGGCTTGTGGGAAGTCGCCCCCGCCGTAGGCGAGGTTGGCATCGTAGGCTTGTTCGTCGAACCACATACAGACACATCCTTTCCATGGGGTGCCGCACGTGAGGCAGAATTGGGCTCCGCACCGACATGTCATGTGGTTGCAGCCTTCGGTCTTTTCCACTGTGGCTTTGCAGTTGTAGCAGTTTTGCCAGCCTTCTTCTTTCGCGATTCTAATGAATTCTTGGGTCGCGGCGTCCTTGGGACATTCGCGAGTGGTGTGCCACTTGTTGTTGCAGAGGCAGCATACTTTGGTTTGACAGCGTTGGCATTTACCATATTTGCGGCCGTGATTGGCTCCACCATTGGTGTCGGTGTGGATGTGTGAGGGTTTGATCCACTCGCCGCATCTTTTCGCAGGACAGTATATTCGATCTTTGGTGGTGTATTCCTGGTATTTTCGATTCCATTTTATCTTAAAGTTATTGTCGAATAACTTGAAGACATTTTCCAGCGGAATGCAATCCTCGGTGCAACATTTAGGCGGCATATGCTGTGGGTCCGTAATAGAGAGGTTGAAGATGCGGCGGAGGCAGGAGTGACACATTCGATGGGAGCAGGCAAGTTTGGGGCATCTAGAGACGCGAACATCATCCGAGAGACAAGTAATACAGGTGACTCTGCGGTCAGCCGCATTAGTGGAGGTCTATTAGGACACAAGGACCCAACTTACCGGGGTTCTGGTTCTGGCTGTTTGGAATTCTTTGGACTTGTCATGGAGGAAAATATGCCGGAGGATCGATCTGCTGCCCTATAACCTCTGATCGATGGGGCTCGTTCTTTCTTTTCGCGTACTTGTGGTGACGAAGGCGGTGGTGGATGGTGCTTGGGAACAGGTTTGTCTCGTGCTGAGCTTTGACTTCGCTTGAGGAAGGGTCGAAGTATGGACGGTGTCTTGCTACCCACGACAGATGCACTTCTAGATGAATGTTATCAGTTTGTTTGCGTCTCTTCGATATGCCGATGAGCCCTGTACCTTCTGACTGGAGGCGCTTCTTTTGGACGTCTTTCATTCCCTTCGGCAACAGAGCGCTTCTCCCGCCGAAGTGGTAAATGATCTGCTCCATCTTCACGAGATGTCTGCCGCTCCGAGTGTCTCCTAGGGGACTCCTTGTACTCCCTATGCGACCGCTCAGGCCTTGGTCTGCTGGCCTCTCGTGGAGTCTTCGACCGTCTTGTATGCTGGGGCCTGTCCCTGTCTATTTCTTCCCTGCTACGAGTCCTTGATACATAGGCAACATCGCCACGCGGCGTACCCTCTTCTCTTCGCAACCTGTGCGACCCATGTCGGTGCTCGGTATCCCCCCTCCTCCGGCTCTCGTGGGCCGCCTCTTCTGTCTTTCTCGTCATGTATGTCCCCGAGTTCGAATGCGTCCTCTGAGGTGTGCGTGATGCCACCTTCTTTTCAGATTCTCTACGTCGTCTTTCGGACGATAGATTGAAAGCTTGAGCATGGACAGTTCGTATCCCTTCTACATCGGGATGTTGGACCAAGTTGTCTGCATCAGAATAAGTTCGTCTGACGTCCCTAGCTTCAGTACGTTTCGTTGTAGAATAGGATCGAGAACGGCGACTTTGGGGATAGTTGGTGGACATTATGGATGCGTTTGTGGCGGACAGGTAGTACTACATAGCTTTGTGTAACATGAGCCTTGGGAGCTTTCATATGTTGCCACCGGTGCGTGCGAGTACTCTACTTGAATGGGGATTGCCCAGTGAAGGATTGGGTCGGAGTGCGTCAACCTCGCATGTGCGCCGACACTCCTATTGGGTCCCCTCTCATGCCATGGAATTTACATGCATTTCAGGTCCATATAGGGCACCCAACCGGAGTAGTCAAAGCCCAAATTATCATCGCATTAGCCGTAGGAATGTGGAGCGTGTAAGCAGACTCCTGGGGCATTGGAGGGATGTCAGCGCATGGGACTCCTGAGTGGGGAGCTGGGTGCAAAGTCTCAAGCGTTGACCTATCAGAATGGGGTAGGCGTTGATAGGCTTAGTTTAGTTAGCTTGCCAAGATATCGCATTTTGGCTTGTTGGGGTCTGTTTATATGTTCTACTTCGCATCATGGGCTCCAGAATCCTACAATCCGGAGTCCTTACTGGAGAATTCCTTTGATCTGATACACTTTCACACTCCAATATTCTAGATAGCAAGACGACGATTGATACCTGTTCACCTGCCAAGAGCTTCTTCCCTTTGCTGGCTCGTCTCCTCAATCGTCTCGCATGAGTGGCCGTACTAGAAGCACCACCTCAGTCGCAACTTATTGCGATACCCCTGCCTAAAGTACTTGATTGAGGCCCAAGTAGCAGCCACTAGAACTACGCTTATGTTGCAGATCCATTTTAGTACCTGCAGCTGTCGAACGACCGTATCCTAAGCCTTGTCTGGAGTGTGCCGTCCCTGTACGCACGTACTGTCATCCCAAAGTGCGCATTTCATCATTGTGCACAATCATTGGGATTGATGGCATCTGATACTTCAACAACGCTGTTTCTATTCTGGGCTTAACGCAGTGCTCGTAATTCTGCCATCAGGGGATGCTCTGGACTCTGGCAGACTGCTCACGTTGGCCAATCCTCAATCTCGCGTCTCTAGGTCGAGCCCAGGTACGTTCGATTCCATCCTCATTCTATCAGTGTCCTCAAGCGGGCCTCATGCTTCTGGGCTGATCGCCTGCTGAGCCGTGCAAAACGCTGTTCTCGGATTCGAACAGGATTCTTCACTTTCCATTCAGTGAATTGAAAGTATCTCTTCATCATAATTGGCTCATGACTTTCCCACAAGACCATAGGAGATTTCGGCTCAAATCTCTGTCTGGAAGCTCATAGAGCTCGTGCGAAGCCCCCTATCAGAGATTCCTCATTGATCGTCCCTGCTCTTTGAGGGCCTTTCTAGTTCCAACATTCACTCACAGTGAAGTCAAGAAGTACAACGGGGAGGACATTACACATCACGACTGACGTTATCAATGTTGGTCAAGTGTAACGCGTGATCTGTCGATGTGAGCTGTAATCTCACTGGCCAGAAGCTTTGTTACATTTAGAGTCCATGACCCTGATCGAGGGGCGTGCACCTAAAGTGAGACTACCAACGGTGAAGCCTCTGCTAATGACTTTGAGGTACTGCAGTGATGCTGGGAGTGAATGAGAAACGTTATCAGAGAGGATATGACTCCCGTGCCGGACAGTTGATGAGACAACCTCGTAACTTTACAACCATAGTGACGGACCAGAGCAATAAGAGCACCAGACCTGTACAGATTCAACCAGCACTCAGCTCTTTTTCGCCACATCATCTTCAGCACGGATCCTTGACGATAAGCGGACAACGCTCCTTCATCTTCTAGCTTAGCGACTAGAAGCTATATTGCCTGCCTCATACATCTGCATCACCGTGTCAAGCAACCGATCATAGAGCTTCGGTAATTGTACGGAAGAATACAACACAAAAGTGGGATAGGCTTTACGAATCGAGTCAACTCACAACATTGCACATTCTGTCCGTAAGCCGGCGCCATTCCATATATTTCGTTCTTGCTTCCCAGGAACTTGTCATAATGATTTGATCGTTGGGATGGTGTTCCAGACCTACGATCTCTGTTACTGTCTTCGAAATCTTGGCAGTACGCAGTCTCTAGGTTCCATCTCGTATATCGTGAGACGACTTGATTTGCTGAGCACATTGCGTTCCCCGCACAGCTTCGTTACAAAAAGGAAAACATCAGCTCGAGAAATTGCGCGCCATACATTATCAGTAGAGCAATTTAAAATTTGTACGCAATTCAAGGTCCTCTCATTTGCTAAGCTGCTCAACAACTAAATGCATTGCAGGTGCTGACTGCCCCCTTACCATCGCAAACAAGCGAAACTGCCCCTCCCAAGTCACAAGCCGGGGACACCACATTATTGGCGTCTAACACAACTTGTTAGCCATGGGGTTCACAAATGTCAAGGTTCCCGTGAGGTTGAAACCCTCCACCAAAACCAACGACATACCTACTGCTAAGCCAACGAAAGCTTATACCAATGTGGGCCCTAATATAAAAGTCGAGCCTTCAGATCTAATGGACGACCCCGCTCCTCCAAAGCCTGTCGGATGCCTCGTCCCAGCTGAATCAGAGTGTCCTCCACATCCCATGAAACGAGGCCACAACGGTGCTGTGACTGTGGATACCAGGAACCCTAGTGGTACAGAATGTGATCCTGACTCGGTGCCCCTCAAAGAAGAGGCTCCGAACTCTACGGTAAAGACCGAGCCCTTGCCTTCACCGAGCCCTCTCAAGCTGCCCGAGTTCGTCAAGTCCGCGGACCCTGCGGCTGCCTCTGAGTTAGCTGAAGTCTCAGGTGTCGTTGAAGAGGATCCCCCGCACGAGTTCATCGAAGCGTATAGATCCCTCACGGATGCCACACTCGTTGGCCTGCCCGACATGAAAGCGCCTCGCACACCAAGCGACTTCAATACATTTCGCTTTGATAATAAATATCAAGCCTATCCTCATAGGCAAGTCATTGGAATTTATGTGTCGCATTTATCCAGAAATAAAAGGGAACTACCTCCAGGAGGTCACCAAGCGGTGGCGAACATGCTCAGGTCATTGTTCAAGATCGAGGGTGTAACCCCCCAGATCGACAACGATTATAAATACACCTGGATCCTGAAAACCATTATGGGCGAATCCGACCTGGCTAGAACACCGTACGCTTTCCCCACAATCCTCGCTGAGCAAGCATCCATCGTCTTGGATCACTTTCAAGATGATCTTAATATCGGAATCGACATTGACAGCAGCCCTACTCCTCTACCTACTCCTGTAATCGCAACCTCAAGTACAAAGAAGGTCAATGACAAGCCTACCAGCATCAAGTCTTCGAGCAAGAAACGTAAGGCTTCGGAAATCTCTACTAGTGCTTCCATCCAGTATAAACCCTTCGATATGGAAAACCCCCAAATCGCTGGAATGATGCACAACATGCTTCGCGGCCCCCGTGGAGGTCCCAAGATCAAGGATTCTACACTCAAGCTTGACTACAATAAGTTCGGCCATAACGGGCTAGAAGTTGGCCATTGGTGGCCATATCAGGCGTGCGCGCTACGTGACGGTGCTCATGGTTCATCGATGGGCGGCATCGCAGGCGGTGCGAGGGATGGAGCCAAGTCTATTGTCGTAGGCGGCAGGTTCAGTCCATTCCTGAGAACAGGGTCGTATACTAATCATGAGATAGGTGGTTATGAAGGCATGGATAAGGATGAAGGCCACATCATCTACTACTCCGGTTCCAACTCACACGAGAATGAAGATCGCGACACGCCACACATTTCCAATGCTACCAAGTCCTTGCAGCGGGCCATGCTGGACAATCGCAACATCCGCGTCTTGCGCTCTGCGAAGGGCGACTCTCGGTTTGCTCCTTGCGTGGGGATACGTTATGACGGGCTTTACAAGATCGTGGCTGAGGAGAAGAAATTCAACGCGAAGGGCGGGGCGTATCTTCGCTTCAGACTCGTACGACAGGGTGGACAAGTAGATATTGATCTGACCAGACCAGATCAGAGGGAGAGGCAGGCCTTTGCGATTTTGAAGCAGTCTGTTTAGGCCCTTCTTGAGGGAACAGTACCTTGATTGACATTCATCATTGATGTTGGCGAAAAGTACGGGTCTGCCCTCTGGTGACTAGCAGTATGGTGTATGACGTTCTTTGGGAATATCTTGCACTTTCAACATACTGTGCTGTGCCCTTGGGATATGAAAGCCAAATGGGTATACAGGCAAGAAGAATACAGATTAGACGATGGAATCTGCGGATATCATACACGTGGCATCCATACACACACAAATTCCGCCTTGGAGATCGATACGATTCTGCTTGTCACGATTGGAATTGATTCGATTGAGATATATATGAATCATCGAGTCACTGGCAATAGGCTAATGCGATACTTGACTTCAATGCACAAGGTTGCGTATGGGTGCTTCAATCTCGTGAGTTGAAAACCCACAAGGATAGAGCTTGCTCCGGCTTAGGTAGATTCCTTGCTCTATAGGATATGAGAGTCTGAATGCTGGAGTATGGATTCGCTCTGAGCCATCTCGCTTGTCACCTTGGTTCTCTAGATCGCTCATCATTGCTCTTCTTTCTAATTCCTGCGAATCGAGCTGCCGAGGTAGCATAAGAAGAGGTCACTTTCAATTCAAAGCTTTCAGATCTGCCGGTAGCGAGGAACAACCAGGGAAAATGGATACAAGTCTATGCTCGTGCTACATGACCACTCGACACTTCGACTCAGATGAATCGCTACGATGGCACTAGTACTATGGGATGGAGAGATTAGTCTTAAACAGGGAGATATTCAACCCCCTTTTCCTCGTGGTCATTTCAGGCTTAGCTGATCTCTTACATGTGCAAAATCAGCCTAGCGTTGCTAAATTAGCCTTAAATAGGCTTGGTGGATCAAGATGACGAATCTCGCTACTACATCGCCGCGACCAAGGAACATGGAGTTCCTCACCCGCCTCACGCCTGTCGCATGTACATCAACAACCACAGTCTCACAACGCTGTCCTCATTCCGGGTCGTTGCCAATACTCCTACTGATCAATCCACTGGATCTTGAAGACTCGCCACACAGCACGACTGCTGCCTGAATCTCAGCGCCAACCCCGCTTCCGGTCCTGCCTCTCAAGATGTCCGTTCCCAAGGATGCGAAGAAGTCCAAATGGGGAATTGGCAATATGCTTCACAAAGAGCGTCCCGCTCCTGTCGCTGACAGCGCCTACGGTAGCGCCGATGGCTCCTACAATTCCTCTGCCGCTCAAGACCGAGACTCATATGCCTCCTCGCCCAGTTTCACAGGCAGCGACCGATCGCAGCAGCCTCAGAGCCAGCACACTTTCGTCAACGACCAAGGCCAGGTTGTCACCACCACTACAACGACGACGACGACGACAACGACTGGTGGGGGCGGGGCGTCGCACACATCAGGCCCACACACCAGTAATATGGCAAACCGACTGGATCCTCGTGTCAGCTCTGGTAGCGAACACACCGAAGTGACAGAAGTACGACGCGAGCAAGAGCGGCCCAATATCCCCATGAAGAACCCGATCCGCGAGCGAAGCCCACAGCCGCCTCAACAACAGCAGCGCCATGCACCACCCATTCAGACCAATGACAACATTCGAAACCAGCGAGATGAATTCGGCGACCCCTCGAGTCCAAGTGGTCGACACAACTTCTCCTATCCGAGCCGCACGCCACCACCTGGACCCGTTGGTGTCCCACCCCCACAACCACAAGGACATTATGGTCCTCAGCAAGCAAATTACGGAGCACCGCACGCACATCAACAGCAGCCGGGGATGAGTACTTTGCAGAATCTGAAGACAGCAGCTGTGGGGATTCATGTAAGCCTTCTCGTGCTCTGGTAGTTCGGACGAGTACTGACACAAGCAATACAGGGCGTTGGAGAGACACTCCGTGGCACGCTCAATTCCGGTATCGACAAGCACTTCGACAAGCGTCCCGAAACGTTGGCCCATAACCAAGCAGTCCTGGATGCGGGCAGAGCGGAGATTCATAGCGGGCATCTGAGCGATACCAGCAGGCAGGCTGGTGGAATCGGCAACCCTGTCAAGGGGATATTGCGAAAGAGAGGGGGAGACGGGCAGCTGAGGGTTGTAAATGAGTGATGGCGGGTGGGGGCATGTAAGGGGAGGGCAGCATGCAGATTTTCATTCCGGTTTGGACAGTTCTTTGAGGCGTTGGATGTTGCTGGCATTGCTTGCGTGATGGTTATAGTACAGTGGATTGGCGGTACATGTAGTCTAGAGATACCTTGAGATTCTGACAGCCTGTCACCGAACTGCTCCCATTCTATAGCATTTCCAGGGTAGTATAGGGCTGCAGGGCGATGTTCTATATTTCTATGCACTGTGAAATACAGGATTATCGGGGGCAATACTCTAGCTGAGACTTGTGACCTTGACCCGTCTCGTTACTTGTATGGACAGAACGATATGCCAAGACCTGCGGAGATGCCAAGGCTGGCGGCAAGAGAACGCTCTGCGCGCAGGCCAACGACGTTTCCCAACTTTATGTATCAAATCGCAGCGGTTGAACTCGACGTATGTTTCGAACCAATGCCCGAAAGATGAGTGTGAGCTGGCGATGTGAGCGTCTCACAATTTGTATTACTTCAAGACGACAAGCATCAGCTTCGTACCCTCTCCTCAACCATCCCCAAGTCATACACGTGCAAGCCGCATCCACAAAGTCTCCCCAAGCCATCGAGCGATCATGCTTTACGGCAGAGTGTGCAACCAATATGGAAAAAGCAACGACTCCCTGCCAAAGGATCAACCGGCACGTCTCAGCCCCGAAACATCCTAGCTCTTTGCTGGAGGTTGTCTCCGCCTCCCTACCGATTGGGCCACGAATGCCACACTTTGGTATACCGCCTACCCATGTGTTTCATCCCGTTCGGCATCAGCCCCCTTATCGATAGCAGGCATCCTGGACCGACAATAGATTAAGACTTTGCTGGCATCAGGATGCACTTTACCTCGGGACCGTTGATAGGCCGGCTCACGCGCTATGACTAGACTAGCCGCCAATGACGCCCCCTTGGCTGATTCTTTTTACATCGTCACCTCAACCTCCATTCTCCTGAAGTGTGCTTCTTCTACGCACTGAACATTTCTTCCTTGTTTCTTATTGCCAGTGCATCATCTCTTTCCTTGTAATATATTTCCTCTAGGCTTTGCTTGCTTGATTTGTGTTTTCACCGCTACGACTATGGCCGAATCTTCCCATATCACTCGTGGCTTCGTGTTTGCAGGAATGAGCTCCAAGATGGCATCTAGCAAACGAAAAGGCCTGGCCTTTCTCCCAGGTAACCGAGAAAGTGCCATCCGGAATCATTTCATTGCAATGTGCGGTGAATTTGCTGGAACTTTTTTATTCCTGTTCTTCGCCTTCACCGGCACCCAAGTGGCCAACTCCCAGACTCAAGGATCAACTTCGACAACGATAGCTCAAGGATCTAACCCGGCTCAACTATTGTATATTAGTTTATGCTTTGGTTTCAGTCTGGCTGTCAATGCTTGGGTATTTTTCAGAATCAGTGGTGGATTGTTTAACCCTGCGGTGACCTTTGGCATGGTTATCGTGGGGGCTGTACCCGCTCTACGTGGTGCCTTAGTTGTCTTCTCCCAGATCGCAGGCGGTATCGCGTCTGCAGGAGTCGTCAGTGCTTTGTATCCCGGCCAGCTCAATGTACGGACGACGTTGGGGGCGGGGACGACCAAGACCCAGGGTCTCTTCATTGAGATGTTCCTGACAGCTGAGTTAGTGTTCACCATCTTCATGCTGGCTGCGGAGAAGCACAAGGGTACCTTCATTGCTCCCATCGGTATTGGACTTGCATTGTTCATAGCCGAGCTAAGTGGTATGCTGGCCAAGAAATGCATTGAATTTTCTAATTCCAATAGGCGTATATTACACTGGTGGTGCATTGAACCCCGCTCGAGCCTTTGGTCCTGATGTGATCAACCACACCTTTGAGGATTATCATTGGGTAAGAGGACGCTCATCTCCGAGCACGATGCAATGTGAATTGAACTTGAATATAGATCTACTGGGTTGGCCCACTACTCGGCTCGCTTCTAGCATCCGGATTTTACAAGCTCATCAAAGCACTCGAATATGAAACTGCCAACCCGGGCCAGGATTTCGACGAGAACGAAACAAAGCTGTTCGACCCAGAGAGGGACGTCGACCGGCCTATGGTCAACCTTGTAGCCCCAGAAGAAGCAATCCCACAACCAGCAGGACAGTCGAGGCCTCCCAGTGGAGATACTCTCAGCGGCTACAAACGGGAAGAAATTCCTCTGCAGCAGATCAAGTCGAAATCATCAAAGTCTCAAACGCCGCCATTGAAAGGCGGCCGCAGAGGCTCCTCCCCTATGACTCCGCTCGGCACCGGTTCGACTACTATCGGGGGTAGCCAAGGGACGTCCAGTCCTACAGACGATATCGTACATGGAGGTCCCCATTATAGCCAAACGGCCAACCAGCTCGATCCTCGCATTCAAGGCAGCCTGCCGGAAACGTACCAAGCCGGGCCCAATGTCGAAGCTGGACAGAATGTTGCTCACGCTGGTCGTGCGTGATCTATCATGTACCACACTCTCACCATAATCTGAGATCTACTGAGGGAAAAGCGAGACTGATATTTGCATCTTGGATATTTGCATCTTGCAGCGAACATAGGCGTGTTAGTTGCGTTTTGTTGCTACGAAAGGCATTCGAGGAGCATAGCGAGGGGTCCTTTCGATCTGTCTACAAGCACATAAGCGCGGAGTTTGGACAATGGATACGCCTGTGGACTTGGTCTTTGGCAAAACATATGAACGATGTTTTATCACACATTCGTTTCTCCATCTTTTCACATTCAGCAATCGATGCTCAATGCTGGAGCCCCACCGCCTCCTGCTCTCCCTGATTCTGAACCCAGATTCCCTCTCTGTACCACAATGTGAGTTATCATCCGCTAAGATGTTAATCTGGCCAAATCGTGAGGTACTCTATCAACGAAGCCAATTTGCGGAACTTCATCATGGCAGAGCAAAAGATCGCTCCATATTGCCATTGTGATAGGGCTGGAAAGGCGCTAGTAGCTGATGTGACAGAAAACGGGCGCTAAGAGATAAGATTATGCACGCACTCGCAAATGACGTCGTGAATTGGCTTTTTGGCGACATCTGAGAAACATATTTTCAAGACTCACCACTATCACCCTACAAATCCATTGTCCTTCAACCCAAATTCCCCTTCACTTCCACGTCCCCACCGCGACCATGGCATCCCCCAACCTCCAAGAGATCCACGACTTTCTCTTCGAACTCGCCCTCAAAGCGGGCGACATGATCACGTCTGCTGATCCGGGCGTCGTGGACACGAAGAAGAATTGTACGTCTGCATTGTCGAAAAGGGGAACGTGGGATATGGTTGCTGACGTAGTGTTTTACATCTAGCATCGGACCTAGTGACAGCAACAGACAAAGCGGTCGAAGACATGGTTTCCAGTTCCCTGAAATCAAAATATCCGGATTACTCGTACAGCTCCGCATCCCTCCTCCCTTCCATCCACCACCACTAACCACCCATTCCCCCTTCCAGTTTCCTTGGCGAAGAATCCTCCACCTCCACCACCTCCGCCCTCACCCCCGCCCCAACCTTCATCGTCGACCCCATCGACGGCACCACAAACTTCGTCCACGCCCACCCCTACATCTCCATCTCCCTCGCCTTCGCCCACAACCTGCGCCCCCTCGTCGGCATCGTCTACAACCCTTTCACCCAACACCTCTACCACGCCATCCGCGGCCAAGGCGCCTTCCTCACCAGCCCCAGCATACCCACTTCGCACCCGCCCTTACCTTCGTTGGGAGACTTAAACGTCAATGTTGTGGTGAGCGCGTATACGTGTTCGCATTTACCGCTGAGGGCTCCAGCGCCGAGATTGGAAGGGTTGCAGATGGCGCTTGTGGCTGTGGAATGGGGTAATGAGCGCAGCGGGCATAATTGGGAAGTCAAAACTCGGACTTTCCAGAATCTGGCTGGTGAGAAAGATCGCGTTGGAGGCGATGGTGATGGTAAGGGGGCAGGAGTAAAAGGGGGAATGGTGCATTCACTCCGCTCGCTCGGCAGCGCGGCACTGAACTGCTGCGCCGTGGCCCGAGGCGATCTGGACGCGTATTGGGAAGGGGGATGCTGGGCCTGGGACGTGGCTGCGGGTTGGGTCATTGTTGAGGAGAGTGGCGGGCGGGTCGTGGGTGGGAATGAGGGGGAGTGGGAGGCGAGGATTGATGGGCGGAGGTATTTGGTCGTGAGGGGCGTTGGGGAGGGAGGTGGGCAGGAGGGGTTTGTGAGGGAGTTTTGGGGGATGGTGGCGGGGAGGTTGGAATATTGAATACATGTTTATATTTGTGAAGTTTTCATCTCTTCAATATATGTCACTCTGTGTGTGGGATGGACGCTATTCTTTTTACATAAGTCCCCAATCAGAACATCTCAGCAGGGCATCTCTTTTCGACGTACGTAGTCTATATACCCTATGCCAATTTTACATATCCTATTCTACTGCCGTCCTAACCTAACCTATCTCCTCCCCTCCCCTTCAAATCCAAAAATCGTCCCTACTCTCACAAACGTTCACATCCACATCAATCAACGACACATGTCCTACATACTATCCTACTCTACCCCCCCAAGCACTCTCCTCTCCAAAACAACCCAACCCAAGCCCAACCCAACCCAAATCCAACTACCCCATTCAAAAAGAGCAACTCAGCACAACTATACACCTTGGATACTATTGGAATTCAGTTACAAAGGGTGATCTACAAGTACTTAATACCAGCTAATAAGTGGAGGTAGAGGTAGAGGTAGTTACTAAGGAGAAGATAGAATAGTAGTGCCGGAAAATCATCTATATATAAGAGAAAAATGATTTAAAGAGACGGCTCTAATAGATATTAATATGCTAGCAGGCTGATAAGTAACTTGGGACGTTGTGGTAGGTAGGATAGGTGAGCTTAGTATAGAGGAGGAGATTCTAGGGACGTATATGTGATTTATTTAGTTGAATGTACGTGTGATGATGATAGTGACAGCGATAGTGACGGGCTGATATGCAAGCATATGTGTGTATAGCTTCATGTTGACAAAAGCTAAATAGGTGCAGCCACCCCGCAAACGTGGCAAATGTAGCTAGGGGGACTGTCTAGAATGGAGTTGCATGAGAGCAAGGGATGCAACGGAGCTTACATAGAGGTTGGAACCTTAGCCTTAATGGATCATATATATCTGAGAAGCGTAGCTATTCCCATGACGAGCCTGTTTCTGTTTAAAGAAGGTAAAACCCTTCATCATACTCTGTTCTACATCTGCTAGACGGGCGCCTCCCTGATAGAACTACAAATTGTAGATTGATTCGTCCTACTTATGTACCGTGTCCGTCTCAGCCACTATATTCGAGATTTCTCAGCCCTAGACCCAGTTGAAAATTGCATGTTGAAGGTAAATTGCATCACTTCGTATTGAAGTAGATAAATCGTTACGTAAAGGGCGGGAGTGGACGAACTAGCTTAACCTGGTTAACAAAATGGGCCTTTTTCTCACGTGTCTGCGCTACTGCCCCGTAGCTCGCTCGTTCCTTCGCTGCTTCAACGCTCGCTTAATTGTTTGTTTGGGTAAAGGAAGTTAGTCGGTGCAATTTCTTGCGCTGCGAGAACGCTTGACTGGCTGTTTTCTTCGACCAATGTAGACTCGGCGTTTTGAAGATAACAGCAAGCCCGGCTTCATCCAGCTTCAGAAATATGTGGTGAGTGATTCGCCGTTCCTCGCCTTGCCGGAGCTTGACACTTTTTGACTGATCTCACGGTCTTGTCCCCTCTTACAAAAGACAGATTACTGGGATTTGCAGGAATTGGCCGCATCAACGGGAATCGAGAAGGCTTGGCTGACAGCGCATTCTCGGTATCCTCTATCTATCCGAGTAGAGCTCACCCGGAATCCGTTGACGGAGTTACCTCTGAGTTGGGTGATACGCCTCTCTATAGTCGGAATGTTTGGGATCTCGGAAGAAGGAGATTTTTGGGTGAGTAGAAGAGGCGCCATATGTGGAACTTTCAGATACATAGCCGAGCTCAATTTCGAAAGTGGATCATCTAGCCTGACCAAAGATGGAACCTTCGATGATGTCTGCATTCCATCCTGGCTAAGACGGCGATATATGTACGTCTGAAGATAGTCAAACGCGGGAGGATTCCTGGGTGCTCTCACTCAGTGACCTCTTCCTGACCTTCTGGACAAACCCTGCTTCGTTCGATTGGCCGTTTTCTGAACAAGTATTTCACCAATATCTAGTAGTTCCACAACCCGACCCGACCCGAGGGCTTATCCCATATCCTGGCAGGTAGTGGATTTCTGCTTGGCCAAATCCAAGGTAGAAAGTTGCCATGAAGGGTTAGAAATCTCCGAAAGTTGCGTCCATTAGACTCAGTCCTCCAAGAAATTGACATCATCCTCATCCCGGCTTGCTGTCATTATGTCAGTACATGCAAGACGACACTGTGGTCCAAAGTCTACGTGTGATTCGCAAGGTGAGAGCGTTTCTGAATGGCTGTCAGATAATGCACGCTTTCGAGACATTCCAAGTCCAAAGCATATCAATTAATGGAAGCAAGGCACTAAGGGCAACAATTGTGTGAAGGTAAATACCCCTCCCACATAAAACACCCGGTCTCTACTACTGTCTGTCGGAAGTTTAATGCTTCAAGCCAAAAAATCTGCTGGAGCCATCTTATGCGACCGCGTTATAGTATCTAGGACTAGCGAGCATTCCCGGTTGCTGACATCCTGAGGAACCGGTAAAGTGCTAACTCCGCTTAAGGAGAGGCCGAGTATCGTCTTCAATTCACTAATAGCCTCTGAAGCGCATTGTTAGTCTTCGTAGTCCGAGTCCTGGGTTTACATTGCGGGCACACATACCATTTCTGCGAGCAAGCCGTGCGGACATATTATGGACAGAACGAGCCGAAGTAGCCGCCTCATGATCTTGAGACGGCTGATGTTGAGAAAACCCAGATCCCCTCACGACCTTCGTGATCTTTTTTCTACGGTCAACAGGCCAAGTAGGCGTACAGGCGATTGCGGATGCTCGAGAGAGGATATATAGTATGATTTCCAAGGCTGAAAACGCGCATTCCAGTGTCGGACCTCGGTCTTGCTCGTCTAGCGCCAAGTAGGAAACCTCAGATTCCGTCGATCTGTCAATAGTAGTTGGAAGTGACTTTGACGGTAATATCACAGTTGCTGCTTGCCCGTTCGGAGATTTTGTGCCTTCAGATGATCGAGGTGATTCTGGAAACTCTAGCATTGTTAGTGGAGATTGTGGCGAGTCCGTTAGATTTGGAAGAGATGATGGCGAATTGCACGGCAAACTGGATACCTGGCCACGTGTGTTATTGTTGTCACCTGGGCTGGCTGTCTCACTTGGAGATTCGAGAGGTCCAGTCGTTGAGAGAGCAGTTCCAACTAGCTGTTTGTCCGGACAAGGAGCCGATAACTCTGAAGATTTTAAGAGGAATCTATATGGTCGTACAGGAGGCGTATCTGGTATAGCGCATAGGTCTCTGGCAAGACTCGGATTTGAAAACTGCCCCGGATCCGGAGAACAAGGTGGGAGAGAAACTTCTACACCGCATCGCTTTCCAAGGTCGACAAAGATGACGTCGATTGGGGTGAAGAGCACTTGACCGTTGCTGTGAGATTGCACTTGGCCCATAAGTTTGTTGCCATTCTGTCCAATCACCCAGGCCCCGGAATCTCCTGCAACTTGCGTGTATGGTATTTGATGGCCTTCTGAGCTCATGATCGCCCATTCATGTGTGACGAAAGAGTGTCTGCTCACGAGCATAGGTATGTTCACCACTCCACTTCTGTGGTCGCTTCCTTGGCCAACATAATGAATGGCGATTCCTGATTCAGCATCGCACGTCTCATAACAGATATCACCAGGTTGATAGGCGTGATTCTCTTCTTCTACGTATCTGTCTGCCATTGCGTCTTCATTGGATCGATATTTGTGTCGGTTTTCACCGGTTTGACTCTTTAATTTAAACAGAGACCAGTCCATGTAGTGTGTGAGCTTGGTCATGTTGTTCTCCAAGCGCAAGATATCTGCCAGGTGCCTTGGCATACTTACAGTCCTCGTTTCCGAGCTGCGCATGTTGAAAGTGCCGACAATATACTCATGAGGCGGCCTTGTGACTTGATCAAGGAGCTTTGTGACGTCGTCGCTCTTCTCTTTTGCTTCATGTAGGTCAGGTGTGACTCTTTGATCACTGAGATTTTCTTCTGGAATATCTCGGTCACCGTAGGTTTTCTGCGCCAGCGAATTGATCGCGCTGTTCAGGTCTCGCTTGGTCTGCTTCAAAGCATCCTCCATCTGCTTAAGGTCGTATCTAGAAGGTGACGTGAGTGTGTCGCTGTCGTCCTTGATGTCCACGTTTGCTCGCTCCTGGGATTCATCCACGAAGTGGCTGGATGTAAGCATGTATTTGTCGCCATCGATGAGAACGTAGCCCCCCAAGGTAGCGACGACTTTCTTGGAGCACAAAAGCCCGAGCGATGCGCCCATTCCGGGCTTCGAATATGGGCGAACGAGATTAAACCTGCGTCGTTGGTGGTCTGCGACTTCTTCAGCATCATCGTTACCTTCCTCCTCTCTTCCTTTCAAATCTCTGACGCTACCCTGTGCAAAGAGGATCCAGATGGGCTGGTGACGTTCTTTATCGCAGATATCCTTCAACGAATCTTCGATAATTTTCTGAGCTGCTGGCGCTGGGACGTGAGGGCTTTCGATTTGGATGCATGGAAGCGCTCTGATTTCAACTTGACCTCGAAGTACCAGACTTGCTGAATAAGTCCCTCCAAGGGTTGGCGTCAGAATTTCGGGAAGAGCAGGGAGAATGCATTTGAACCACAGTCCGACCAGTAGTCGGTGCTCTTTTACTCTAATCGGAAAGATTCTCGCCCTTTCAGAATTGCTATTGGTACGAGCGCTCGAAGGATCAAGTGCGTATGCTCGAGACGTTGAAGCCTCAGATTCGACGCCAGAATACGAAGTCAAATACTTCGCGCCCAAACGTATGGAAAATCTATCCAGGAGCGACTGCAACGAGGCCATTGCCTTCTCGATAGCTGGGTTTGAAAAACCTGTCAGGGTGATGGTCTCCTTTTCCGGATTGTAGGTAACGGGACTGGATGCGCATAGGTAGTTTTCGTTTTCTCCTCGCAAGGTGATTACTATCTTCTGAAAATCTGATCTCAAGTAAGCTATGTGACTCTTTGGATTTAACGTTATCATCTACCTTGAGTTTCCCGAACGGCTAAGAATTCTGCAGGTTTACTGTTATTCAAAACAAGCTTGTGAAACGAGTTCTGGGTTTGGGGAGCCGCAGGAACCAGATTTTGGAGTGGGTATAATTTGTCAATGGCCTGGTCCATGTTTATTGCTTCATTGTAATAAGCGAAATCTTGGTTGGTGATGGCTCCGTTCGAGTCAGCGAAATAGTCCAGTGGTGGTACCCCAGCGCACCAGGCAAAATCTTGTGCGTCGATCGCAGGGCTCCAAATGGGATTTCGATCCCACAACACATTGTATTGCCAGCCTTCGATCGGTGCTATGCCAGCCAACGAGTTCGTTGTTGACACTGGGCTTGCACGCAATTCAATGGATGGTGGCGCCAATTCTAGGGACTGAGAAGGAATGATATCGTGCTTGCCCCGTTTCGCTTTCGATTCTAAAGGTGATTTTGCCCTATGCTTGCTCGTCCCGGATTGGGAATTTTGCAATCTCCAGAACTCTGCCTTTTGATCACAGTCACATCTACTTCCTAGCGAGGGATGTCATTAGACTTTTGCTCTTCTCAAGCAATGATTTACTCACCCTTGGTTGTCTGACTCAGTGCTTCCGACGTGTAACCCGGATGTTCTTGTCTGAAGTGTTCAACAAGGCAGGAAGATGCGGTGAGCAGAGTGTAGCAGGCTCTTTCTGAACATTGGATCCCCAAAGTTTTACCCTCAGACTCGCGCTTCTCGTGTCGATTTCGCAAATGGTCCCGCACTTTGTCTTTCCGCGCTTTGCCTTCATACGTATGTCCCAAATTCTGACAACAACCACAGTACCACAGTGTTGCTCCTGAGTCATGCCTTTTCTCATGTCTTGTCAAATCCTTCTTGAGTTTGAAGCTGATATCCTGGCATCCCGGATACGAGCAGCGAAACTTTGGCTCTTCCGCATGAATCGCCCCATTATCCTGCAAGTCCGCGACCCTTGAGTTCGTCCTCTCGTACAACGCTGACGCCTGGAAGGTATCGTCGTAACCGCGAGCCTCGGCTATTGAACTATTCTAGTGCAGTATTAGCCTTGGGCAGCTTATGCATTGATGAAGATATAAGATGAGAGCGAAGCTTGACTTTTGAAGCGCGTAATTTCACTCACTGAAGTACGGTTCGATCCCAATGACGTATCCGTAGATGAAGTGCTTGCAGAGCGAGTGTAGTCAAGGACACAATCATGAGAGTCGTTTTCCATAGTTATAAGAGATCTTGAATTGAAAGCAGAATCCACGAAGCGCGCACTGGTCGAGTTGGGCTCTGTCACGGCTTCTTAAAGCAATCTCGTATAGGCAGCCGCAATAGATCAAGGGCTCAGGCATTGTCAGAGCCCTCAAGGTTCTTTGTGCTGGGTCACACGTATCACTTCGCAAAATCAGTAGCAAGCTAAGAAAAGGCGCCGTAAATTATGCCTAGTTCATGGGTACTTAGTTCCTTAGAGTCGGCTGAGTCGTCTTAACCAAATGATATACTTCCGCACCACACCCTCCTGTAACGATAGTGTCCATCTCGGCCATAAAGAGCAGTCGATTGGCTCCCACACCAATCCGTCGCCCCTATTTCGCGCCCTTGGAGCCCTAGACTTTCGGATGGAGGATTGACCGCTTGAGGAAGAGGTGGTAACGGAGATTCAATTGGACAGAATGTACTCTTAGTAGTATTAATAAACACATCGCTCTAATGTCAAGCGTTAGAAAGTCGTAATCTCATCGCTTGTTGGATACCCAGACAGAGTTTTCACTTTCGATCTAAACTTGTATTCGGCCCCATCATCGATGGTAGTGATCAGGCGTACTTCAGCTGGAGCAATCTATTACTTCGTTTTGTTAGCAGAGTAGAGTTTCACCAAAAAGCTACATCATACTATCTCTAATAAGTTATGCTAGCACATCCTCTCGCGATATCTCGTTCTGTAAGCTACCCAAGGCAGGTCACTTTACCCGAGTATGGTCAACGTCATTGTTCACATGTGATTCCCAGGCATGCCATTCTTGTTTCATTATCTGTCGTCCAGTCTCAGCTTCCATGCCTTCAAACACTGTTGCGGGGCTTACGGATTGATAGGAACTAGGCTTTACACTTCTCCGTGCTCATCTGATAGACTTTGTATCCCTGGAATCGGCATGCATCAATAATAAGCGCCTCAATTAAAGATCTGAGAGTGTCAGCGATGTAGCTGATGAAGCCGGGAGTATACCCAGGATTCAGTGCGCAAGCTAGGTGGTGCTGAAGCTTGGTAGCTGAAGCAGAGTGTAAAGCTGTGACCCTGTAATAGGTGAAGGGGAGTTCCAATTTTCGGCCCTAGAAGGGCTCACCTGGCAGGGGCGCGTACCCAAAAGGGGCGTAACTCAAGTTTTCTATTCTCTTTACTCGATTACTTGGGTAAATGATAGGATTCCTAAGCTCTGGGTCCTTGCTAGATAGGGTGTTGTGAACGTGAATGGCCGCTATTCTGCTTACCAATGTAGAGGAGTTGTTCCAGTAGCCTTGTGTTCTAGCCCTATAGAACTAGGGCCGCGCCCGCTCTTGGTACGCGCCCCTTTTGTGTGAATCCTTCTAATCGGCGCCCCACCCCTAGTCGCTGTCGCTCCTAGGGGTTCCTACCTAATTGTCGGTTTCAGCTAAACGTTAGAATTTTTATGTTATCTAGTAACCTATCTCTACCTACTCCCTATTAACTATATTACGTCTATAGCTTATAAGAATAAAATAGTAGGTATAAAAGAACCTTATAATATATTTCCTTATAGTAAATTTCTTAGTACTATAGTTATATCTAGATATAATTCTATTAGAGAAAGACACGTATAAAGATATATTATAAGGAATAATTTAAAAGGTAATTAATTATATAACTATATATAACTTATAGTAGATAAAAAGTAGATAATATATATTTATATACTATAATTTAATAATACTACTAGTATTAGGGACTAGAAATAATATCGGTTTAACGATGTAGTATTCTAGTATAATAAGAATAAAAGCTATAGTATTATAATATATCTATAATACGACTAATATAATACGCGCCAAGGCTACGCTAGTCCTAATTAGGCTGATATAGTAATACTAGAACTATAATAATACCCTCCCCTTTACTATTAGGAGCTCTAGTAACTATTCTTCTATTCTAAATTATTAAAATCCGATGTTTTCTTATTTAATAATAAATATTATATAATACCACGTACTATACCCGTCGTCCTAATGTTACGAGTAGGACTTAGTCTATATACTACGTACTAGCTAGTATAGTTCTCGTTATAGTTAGGTGGATTACTTAGTAACCTAGGTAAACTATATTTCAGGTGGATTATAGGGTAATCTATATAAACTATACCTCTTAGTAGGCTTTCCTATATCTATATAAAGAGCGTACTTTTCCCCTAGATAGGAGCTTTATACTTAACTTATATTATTAACTTAATAATCTCCTAGATACTAAATATAAGATAATATCTATATTAGACTAGTTTAGTATAAAGCCTACTTATCCCGTCCTTAATACTCTACTTTATAAGATTAACCTAGACCTATTAACCCTTAAGATAAACGGGTTATAATACTTTAAGTACCCTTAAGATAAGTACCTTAGGATAAGAACCTACTCTAAGCTAAGTTAGCTAACGACGTTTAATAATAGATAATATAAATAAAAGATTAATTAAAGTTATATAACTAGACCTCTATTACGGGGATAGAGATAAACTTAAAGATTAACTTATATAACTTAAATTATATATTACATTTTAGGAAATAGAACTTCTAGTTAAGAAATAAACTACCTTTATGATTACTTATATATAAGGACGTGTATAGAAATAGATTAGACTATTTTAGAAGAAGTATAAAGATAATAATAATAATAATAATAATATTAAAATATAATTTAAAAGCTTTACTAAATTTAAAGTAGAGATTTAAAGAGTCTTTAGATTATTAAATAAGAATAAAGTAGTAATATATATTATTTAGTATCTAATATAAAAGAAGTTAGTTATAAAATACTTAACTTAATTTTAATAGTACTCTACTTAAATTAACTAGGATAATAATACTCTTATAATAATATATTATTAAGGACTAAAGGATAATATTAAAGATAAACTTATAAGGACTAGAGTAGTTATAAATACCCTAGATAACCTTATAAAGGAAGCTATTAATATTAATAATAAATTATTTAAATAAATAATAGAAAAATAGTATAATAGAGGTATTAGAGGATTTAGATAATTAGGGTATTTTATAAAACCCTACTACCTAACTTATAAGGAGAGAGATCTTTATAAACTTATACTAATAGAACTTAACTTTATAAAGAAAGTAAAGAAGGGGGTATTTAAAGGTAAGAAGTAGTAAAGTAGGGGTAAGAAAGTAATTACTTATTATAGCTATAGTAAATTGGGCTATATAGCTAGAGAGTATAGGTTAAAAAATATAGTATAATAACTATAGCTTAATATATTAGAAAAGGTACCTATTAAGAATAACAGACCTATAGAAGATCTACTTAAACCGGAGTTTAGTAATAGAGAGATTGATATAATTATAATAGATTTACTTAACTATTTTAATCTATTATAAGTAAATATCTAGGAAACTTAATAATACTATTATAAGCTTTAAGAGGAAGTTATAAAGAGAAGCTAGAATATTAAATAAATTAATAAATATCTTAAAGAAATCTAAAGTAGAATATAAGAACTTAAGGTAGAAGATAATTATAAGGCTTATAAGGATAAGTATAAGTAAGGATAAGGAATAGAGATAAATAATTTAAGATAGAGTAATTTAGTAGCTAATAATGATAAATTAGTTAAATCTCTAGATAAATCTAAACCTTATACCTTAGCGTCTAAGGATTAAGAAGAAGAAATATAGGAAGACTTAAAAGGAAAATCTAAGCTTAAAGAGTATAGGATAAAGTATAGTAATATATTATTAAAGAATAAGTATTATAATAATCTAAACTATCTAGAATATAGTATTATATATTAGATAGTATATATAGAATACTATTATTAGTATTATTATATAATAAAGATATAGTTAGGTAATATAGTAGTAGTTCCTACGTATAGGTATAAAGACTAGAAATACTATAGAGTAATAGGTTACTATTAGCACCTTAGGACTAAAAGATATTAAAAGTAATTCCTAGGCTATAACTAGAGGTAGTATAGTATACTTTATATATATCTTAAATATAATAAGAATACTAGAGAATATTACTTAATAGAATAGTATATATACTTTTATAATATATATAAGAAGTATATATAATAGAAGAAGCTTACTAGATTCCTCCTATTATTAGGAAAAGAGTAATCCCTTATACTAAGGGGAAGTATAGGGAGATAAATATATTAACCCCTATATAGTACTTATATATATCTTAGTATAATATATATATAAATATACTAGTAAATATTAATAGTTAGAGGACTATTATAATAATAGATTCTAGATTAACTAGGAACTTTATCTCTTAAGAAATAGTATAATTAATAGGCCTACTTACTTATAGGAAGAAGTATTAGTATAATTTATAGGGGGTTAATAGACTAAAACTATTAGAAAGAGTAGATAAGGAAATAACCTTATTACCTATTATTATTTAATGCTATTATAAGGAGCTTTCTTTTAATATTATTATAATAGCTACGTATTATATTATTTTAGGAATACCTTAGTTAAAGGAATATAATCCCGTTATAAATAAGTAAGAAGGAGTACTTATATTTTAGTAAACTAGAGACGTCGCTAGGATTTAACCTATACGCTAATAGTAGATAATAATAGATAAGAAGTAGAACTATAAATTAGTTAAGGCGTATATAGCCTTAACTTTAAAGAAAAAGGATAACCTTTAGAAGAAAGGGTCTAACTTAATATATATTAATAGAGGTTAGCTAAGTAAATAAGTTAGAGAAATTAAAGGGAAAGATAAACCTTTTATAATCCCTTATTAGTATAAAAAGTAGAAGTAGCTTTTTAAAGAAGAGATAACTATAAAAGTATTACCTAGGTATTAATTATAGGATTATAAGATTAAACTTAAACTTAATAGAGAGCTAATGTTTAGACTAATATATATACTTTTAAAAAAGAAACTCTTAGTACTTCGCGGGTATATTAAGGAGAACCTTAAAAAGGGATTTATTTAAGAATCTAAATTACTAATAGGATATCTAATCCTCTTTATATTAAAGAAGGATAGAAAATTAAGGCTATATATTAACTATTAAAAGTTAAATAATATAATAATTAAGAATAGGTACCCTTTACTAAATATTAGCGAGCTATAAGATTAGCTTAGTAAGGCGAAAGTATTTACTAAGCTAGACCTTTAAGAAGCTTATAATTTAATTAGAATAAAAGAAGGTAAAGAATAGAAGATAGTATTCTAAATATATTATAATTATTATAAGTATTTAGTAATACTATTTAGACTTACTAATATACTAGTAACCTACTAAGTATTGATTAGTAATATATTAAGGGCGTACTTAGATTAAATAATAATTACTTACCTTAATAATATTTTAATATACTCTAAGGAAGAGGATACTTATATCTAGTATATATAAGAAGTTTTATTATACTTTATAAATACTAAACTATTCTTTAACCTAGATAAATATAAATTTTATAAGGAATTAGTAGAATTCCTAGGATTTATAGTTAATATAAAAGGTATTTAAATAAGCCCTAAGAAGGTTAAGGTAATACTTAAATAGCTAGTACCTACGGATATTAAAGAAGTTTAAAGTTTCCTTAGATTTATAAACTTTAATTATAGATTTATTTAAGACTATTCTAAGAAAGCTATCCCTTTAACTAATATTACTAAAAAGGATATAGGGTTTAAGTAGGATATAGCTTAAAAGAAAGTATTTAAGATCTTAAAGTAATCTTATATAGATCTACTAGTACTTAAAACCTTCTAAGTTAATAAACCGGTATAGATAGAGACTAACGCCTTAGATCTAGTAATTAGGGCTTACTTATATTAAATAATAGAAGGGAAATAGTACCTAATAGCCTATTTCTCTAGAAAAATAATACTAGTAGAATAGAATTATAATATATATAATAAAGAGCTACTTACTATAGTATATATACTATAATATTAGCGAGTATATACTAAAAGTTATTTAGACCTAACTATTATAATAGACTATAAGAATCTAGTTAACTTTATTATAATAAAGGAGTTAAACTAATAATAAGTTTATTAGTTAGAATTACTAGGATAGTATAAATTTAAAATAGTATATATATCTAGAAAAGATAATAGTTAAGTAGATACTCTTAATTAAAGGTTAGACTATATAGAAACTAAGAATATAATAATAAAACTAATCCTAAATATAAAGGATAATAGATCGCTAGTATTAATATAGATATTAGCAGCGACTATATATATCTAAGTCCTAGGAATTTCAACTAGTATTTAAAAGGGATGTTAGACTAATGATCTAGTAAAGAAATTAAGGAGTTAATAACTAGGAGATAAATTCCTAAAGTATAAGGATAAGCTTTACTTACCGGAATTATATACTAAAGAAGTAGTATAGGATTACTATAATAACCTACTATAAGGATACCTAGGGGTTACTAAGATAGTTAAACTTATTAGAAGGATATACGCTATACTAAGGATATAAGTAAAAGTTAAGAAATATATTAAGGGATATATCTAGTACTAATAAAATAAAGTTAAATGTTATATAAAGTATAGGTAAATTTAGTTTACGCTAGTACTAGACTCGCCGTAGAGAGATATTATAATAGACTTTATAGTAAAACTACCTAAGTTAGGAGACCTAGTTATAAAGGAGGTCTATAACTTAATAATAGTTATTATAAATAAACTAATAAAGTATATAATTATAATACTATTTAAAGAGACCTATACTACTAAGTAGTTAGGATTTATCCTCCTTAATAGATTAATTAGGGATTATAGTATACTAGAGTCTATTATATCTAATAGAGATAAGCTCTTTATATTAAATTACTAGAAGATACTAATATTAGTAATTAGGACTAAGCTATAAATATTAATAGCTTACTACCTCTAGATAGATAGATAGATAGAATATATTAACTAAATAATAGAAATATACCTAAGGTATTATATTAATTAATTAATTGATTTATACGCCTACTTAAGCTACTACTACGTTGCTTATAAGGGTGTTCCTTATGATTTTACCCCCGAGCACCGAATGTACTCGTTAGCCGCTGGAGAAACCGTTACTGGTCAAAAACTCCCTCTTATCCGTACCCTTCCATTAATCGTTAGCCTTACGGTGGTACCGCCAGGCTCCTAACACCACGGTAGGAACTTACACGTGTTCCTAGTCTTGCGCATTAGTAAGTTATGGTCTAAACTGCCGCTTTACGGCCGGTAGAGTAAGCAATATGGTTAGATTTACGCGGCTGGTCTCGGGGCGGTTATTGCCCCTTCAGCCCCCGCGTTTTTCTTCTTCTTCTTCTTCCTCTTTTTCCTTGCTGGGATTTCCTGCTCGATGCCCTGTGGGAGCCTCGACCTTGCCAGTTGCTCCCCTGCCAGCGAGAAGGATGCGATTACCCTAGTCTCTACCATCTATCGTGCCGCTGCTCTGATACCCTTTACTTCGGTTAGTATTCTCCGAGTGTCGGTCGTGCCAGCCTCCGTAAAAAGCCGCCGCCGGGCTTCCCTGAATTCAGGGCAGAAAAAGAGAATATGTTTCACATCTTGCTTCCTCCACCCGCATAAGCATTCGCCGCTATCCACTGTTGGGACATGTATACGGTAGAGGAAGTGGTTTAGGCCGATCTTTCCGCTTCGGAGCTGGGTCGCCATCGAGCTTTCTGCTTTCCGTAGCATATGGTGGTGATTAAGCCGATTATCGAATAGGCCCCCTTGCTGAGCGGGGGATATTGGCTGGCCCTGAAGGCCTACCTTATACTTCTCCCACCTGTCGATCCAACGTCGCCGTGCCCAGTACTTCACGTTCTCGTCAATTACCCTGGTACTCTGGTATTCCTCGGTTTCGGTGCTCGAGGTCCAGCCCTGTTTCTTCCTGATGGCCGTGGCCGCCTTGTCCCAACAGTCGTAGCCTAAGGAGTCGAGGGCCCACCTCTCCTTCTCCTGGGTTGGGGTAGG